>Ga0170475_102613326_pt1 | contig 17391 bp, 4 predicted proteins | sample Soicark_Litter_5_FD_111474 | JGI IMG/M metagenome (GOLD analysis project Ga0170475, IMG submission 111474) | Avena fatua rhizosphere microbial communities from Hopland, California, USA. Combined Assembly of 48 SPs
ACAGTGTGTCCACTAGACACTACGCTGAGATGTGATCCTAGTCATGGCAAGAATAAGATACACTAATACTGGCCCATTATTTTTAATAGCAATTTTGACTATTTTGATATCCGCAAATCAAATACCTTCAGCGATTGGATTTGGTACGCACGATACTGGCGCCGCTGGACATACGTTTCTGGGTGCCGCAGCCTATTTTGTCTCTAATGATATCCCGAAGTATTTTGTGCATCAAGGAATAACGGAAAGCGGACTGAGTTTTCTAAGGCAAGACGTCATTGACAAGATAAATACTGGACATGAATGGGCTGATTTCCCATCTGATAATCAGAACAATCCTGACTACCACTTTGATAGCTGTACCTTTGATGGTGCTACGTCAAATATCAACAAGATATATGCGCATGTTGCTAGTCAGATAAAGTCAAGCGATTTAACTTCTACGAGAGGTGCCTATGAGCAGTTTGGTGAGATAATGCATACAGCGGCTGATTTTTATTCTCACTCTAATTGGGTAGAATTACAAACGCTTGGTGAAAATTACGTTTCTAAGAATAAGATAGTTGATGATGGTTTATCATATTGGACAGAATTGCATAACGGGGACCTTGTTAAAGGCACAAAGATTAAAGTTGTTGAAGGAACCAGTCCAGATTCTTCTTTATCTAGACCAAAGGATGGGCACATTGTATTAGTAAATAATGGTGAATTTGCTGGACTAATAAGTGGTGTAGCTGACTCCGCCTTGGACCCTGAAAGCTTGGGTAACTGTCCCCCAAACATTGCTATTGGTCATTGGGACCCATATTATGTCACGAACCTTTCTGGAGACCATCTTTTCAATATAGGTAGTGAAAAATTTGCTTTCTTAGTTGGTCCATCTTTCGATCCAACTGTAATAGACGGTCCACATTCTATGCCGCAACTACAGACTGGCTTAAATAAAGATGACGAAAAAAGGCTATTTAACGTAAATGACTGGTCATTAGTTAAGCCTAATGAAATTGGTAGCCCACAGGTGAAACAAGTTGGGTACAAGCAAGCAAGAGAACTAGCTGTGAAACAGACAACGCACGAATGGTGCAGATTAATGAACATTGCGGGCCAGCAAGGACCAGGTATCTCACAATCGCTATTTAATAAGATGGTAGAACCCGCAGAAAAAGAACAAGCTTTATCTGCTTTAAGTGATTGCGGAATTCATAAACCTGTAGCAAACGCGGGGCTGTCTATAACTGTCGTTACAAATCAGTTAGTCACACTTGATGGTACTAAAAGTAATGATCCTGATGGAAGAAAACTAACTTACAACTGGAAATTCGTAAGTGGGCCAGATAGCTACCAGGCCGCACTAACTGATAGTCATGCATCTCAACCATTATTTTTTACTGCAGATGAGATTGCGCCAACAACAAAATTAACTTTTCAACTAGTTGTTAATAATGGGATACTTGATAGTGATCCCGCTACTGTATCTATCACAGTCAGAACGTTGACAGATAGTGATTTAACTACTTACGTTGTAAACACAAATAAAGATGATAGGGCCCACCTAGCAACTGACGATCCAAACTACCACTGTACTCTAGAACACTGTAGTATTCAACAAGCCATCGTAGACGCAAATGCTCATCCTGGCAAAGATATTATAAAATTCAATTTGCCAACAGGACAGACTACTATACTTACTACATCTTCTATTAGACCCATGCCTAAAATTACAGACCCAGTAATAATAAATGGTACTACTCAACCAGGATATAATGGAAAACCAATTGTACAGCTAAATGGTGGTGGAGCGACAACAGGCTTAGAAATTAGTTCAGGCGATAGTGTGGTAAAGGGACTCGCACTATATAATTACGGCTATGGTATAGTGTTAATAGGATCACAACAAAAAACTAACGATGTAGGAGACCCTAACAAATACACCCTCACCACAACCCCTACCAGCGGAAATGTGATTGAAGGGAACTATGTAGGCAGTGGAATAGATAGTACTATAAATTCTGGTGTTAGTGGAAATGCAATAGGAATAGATATAGAAGCTTCAAAAAATAACAAAATAGGCGGGCTAACACCAACAGAGCGAAATGTAATATCTGGAAATACTCTGGTCGGTATTCGAATTATGGATGGTATAAAAACTGAGGAGGTGACATTCGATCCTTCAAGTGGTCAATATACCTATAGAGATACTCCATGTGATAGTCAATGTGCATCATCTAATAACCTAGTCCAGGGAAATTACATTGGTACAGATAGCACAGGTAAAAATGCAGATCCAAATGGACATTATGGAATAGCAGTTTTGAGATCACATGATAACCTGATAGGCGGAATAGGCCAGGAAGCTACTGCAAGGAACATTATATCAGGAAATGGAAAAGACGGTATTCTGATTTCTGGCGGTATATCTACTAATAATTTAGTTGAAGGTAATTATATTGGGATAGATGTTGATGGTGCAAATAAATTACCAAATCAAGAGATGGGAGTACGTCTAAGTTCTGAGTTACCACAATTATCAAGTTCCTCTACGGGTTCGACTACAGATTTGGGACCTCCTGCCCTGAATAGTATAGGTAATCCTAAAGATGTAGGTGGACTGAATACTATCTCTGGCAATGGTCATGATGGAGTATACATAGGAGAAGGTGCTCTAGCAAATCAAGTAGATGGTAACTATATAGGAACAGACCCAACAGGCGTTAATGCGTTAGGAAATTCTCAAAATGGTGTTGCTATTGTTGGTTCGCCTATCAACATCATTGGTGGTCTTAACACTGAAGCTCCTCTAAACAGTATTGCTCATTATGATAGTCAAAAAAACGTATACATTGTTGATCCAATATCTGGTGGTTTTAGTCATGGTAAAATACATAATATTATCTCTGGTAACGGTGAAAGTGGAGTATCCATAGTTAACGACTATACACATACCGATATTAATGGAAATAGTAACAAAGCACCTGCCACTAACCTCATACATGGCAACTACATAGGTACCGATGTATCCGGAAAATTAGACTTGGGTAATTCTGGAGATGGCGTCACAATTAAAGATGCTTCTAAAAACGAAGTAATGACGCCCGCTAAAGTCGGGCCAGGTTCGACAATTGCAGATCCTAATGTCATAGCCTTCAACAAAGGAAATGGTGTTAGTGTGATATCTACTAGTTCTGGTTCTGCTATAGGTAATGATATTGTAGATAATGACGTACACGGAAATAGCAAACTAGGGATAGATCTAGGAAATGATGGAGTAACTCAAAACCAAGATCCGGCTAGTACTGGTGTCGGTGGTCCTAATGATTTTATGAATCATCCGACCGGTATTGCGTATTATAGTCAAAAATATAACCAAACAATATTGAGTGGTAAGCTAAATAATGCTACAACACTTTCTCCAGCGGCAATCAGTATATATGCCAATAAAGAAATAAACCCATCAGGTTATGGCGAGGGACAACGATTTTTAGGCTTTATTTCGCAGAACCAAATTAAATTCAATGATCCATTAAGCACCTTCATTATAGGACTACATGATAAAAATATATTAAATTCTACTTATAATGATGCTTTTGGATCTACTTCTAGATATAACGAAGATTCAGGACTATTTCCAGTTATTACTACTACTGCTAATGACAACAATAATTCAACGTCAGAATTTTCACCAGGATTTAAACATGTTAGTCCTCCAAGAGCTAATGCTGGAGAGTACCAAAGAACTGCTAGCGGACAGACAGTTACCCTAAATGGCACTAATAGTACTGCTTCGCCATCAGAACCAGGAACTACAATCGCATCATATTCATGGGAGCAACTAACATCACAAAATAACAATAACGATAACAATCTACCTTTATCTGTTGATCTCAGTGGAGCTAACACTGCTACACCAACTTTTGCGGCTCCCAATGTAAATGCGCCCAAAGTTCTATACTTTAGATTAACAGTTACAGATGGGAATGGTGCAACCGATTATGATGATGTACCTATTTTAGTAACAAAGTCTAGTCAAACACCAGAATATTGCTCAGACAACGATAACGACTGGATATGTAATGAAGTAGACACTCAGCCATATTCCCTATCCAACTTCTTTAGCGATATCTCTTTGGGTGGTACAACTAATGGTACTGTTGTTGATAGAGGAAGTCAACTATTTACAATAAGAGAAGAACCAAATCCTGATGGGGTAAGAATTACAGATCTTAGTCAGGATCCAGGCCTCACTGATATAAGTAATACTATTCGTACTGATCCTCAACCAGCTAATTTCAATGGCTGTGGAGGGGCGATTCAATTCTATCTTAATGCTGGTGATGAAGTCATTCTGACATGCCTCCGCTGATTTGCAAGTCATGAAGCAGAATGAAAAAGGTTCACAGCCAATACAAGTTGTATATCGTACAAAAGATGGTCTAACAGCCAATTCTTTGCTAACAGCAGGTAATAAACTAATATTCGATCCCATAACTACTCGCATAACCGCACCATCAAATAATTCTAATGCCATACTTATATCTACGCAGAATAGAACGTTTTTACTTGAGCCTGGAGAAACAGAGTTTTTATCGCATGTCTCTACTATAAATACTACCATTATTTCCGCCAAAGATACTATGGGACAATCTATAAAAAATGGAAGTTCTACTAATTCTTCGACAATTATATTTAATTTCAAAGGAGTCAAATCATCATCACCTACCATCTTGTTAACTCATTTCGAATGTACAATTGATCAAACGAAGGATAATACTACTAGTTTCATGCTTGCTAGTCCTTGTTCGAGTCCTTCCGGATTTTCAGATTTTCTACCAGGCACATATACTTTTCATGTCAGAGCATTTGATGATACTCTTTTCAACGCGGGACCTTTTACAAGCTTCACTTGGACCGTAAATAGTAACATAACTAGCGGTAATAGCACAATTGCCGGTCCCAATCCTATTTTCATTAATCGCTTGGTAGCAGATGCTGGTCCTAATCAAACAGTAGATCAAGGGCAAACTGTGACTTTGCAAGGTGGAAATAGCAGCAGTAGCACTAACGAATTGACTGCAAATAATCGGCTGCTTTTCCCAGGGTACAAAGTGACATATTCATGGAAACAGCTTGGTGGACCGGTTGTTATGATAAATGGGTCAGATACTGCAAATCCAAGCTTTGTAGCGCCGACATTAAATGATTTTACTAATAATTCCACTTTAGTTTTTGAACTAACGGTATCCGACAGTATAGGTCAGGTGGCTTCAGACAATGCAAGTGTATTTGTAAATGCTTCTAGCAGCAACAATAATAATAACCCACATCATCTAAAAGCGATTACAGGTCCTGACAAGACAATTTCAGCAAGTGATGATACTCTTTCATTAACTGCTGATGGTACTGTTGATTCACAATATAATATAGTAAACTATACGTGGACTCAAGTGGCCGGACCGTCCCTTTCACAACTAAATCAAAAATCAGATTTATTTATATACGTCAGGAATAATTTGGGGGGCCTGAATTATTATGACCCATTATCATTTTTTGGTAGTACATTACCATTTTATGGTTCAACTGCTCGTGATACTTATACAATATATGACTTTCCAATTTTAGATAATAATAGCAAATTTACTTTCAAACTTACGGTGGTTGACAATACGGGAATGAAAGCCTCATCTTTGGTTAACGTAAATTACCTAGTGGCAGATAACACACATCATCTTACAGCAAATGGCGGCCCTGATCAGAATATATTTGCCAATATGAGTAATCCAAACTTGCCATTTTATCAGAGCTTTAACTTGGATGACGGTGGAAGTAGCGTTGATAACACTCCACCACCAACACAAATTTCAAGAAGTCAATGGGTTCAGATAGCTGGGCCTCCAATCTCTCTCGGGCAGGGTTGGGCTTGTGCTTACTGCTTTTCTGGACAAGGATCTGATCAGGTACAAGTTTTACCTCCTCTTCTAGATAATAATAACAATAACACCAAATTTACATTTAGGTATAGTATAGCAGATGACCAGGGAGAGGTATCATCTGTTGTCAAAAACCTGTATTACGTAATAGCCAATAATACCCATCATCTTGTAGCAAGTACAAACAATACCCAGAAATATATTTTCCCAGGCTTTGAAACAATACCCCTTGACGCTTCAGCGAGCAGTGTCGACCCCCCAGCAAATATCGTTAGTTATCAATGGACTCAGTTAGCAGGACCGGCAGTTCAAAAAGGCTCTGGTTTTGCTGGGTTTTTTAATGTTACCTCTCTTAGCCGTAACCCTACTGCTGATGTATCTACTGACCAACCTCTATCATCCTTTGCTAATAACACCAAGTTTACATTCAAACTTACAGTGGTAGATACCGTGGAGAAGTATCTACTGATGTTGTTGATATACATCTTGTAAAAGAAAGGCCTGTAACAGCAAATGCTGGTCCAAGCCAGATAGTAGTAAACGAAGGCCAACCTGTAACTCTAAATGGTACGTTTAATGATCCTAACCTTTCTGCTGAAAACCGTATAATATCCACAGACTGGTATAGGATAGTAGATAATTCCTCTTCATCTATCAGAATACCCAAAGTCAATCCAATTGATTCATCTGGCTTGATAGCGTTTACTCGTAACTTTACGTTTACCACTCCTTACGTACAAAACGATACAATACTAAAGTTTAGATTCTTTGTTGAGGATTCAATTGGTGGAAATGCTTCAAGTACGATAAATGTCATTGTAAAGAATGATGGTAGTAGGGCAGTAGACCCACCTGTGGCAGATGCTGGTACAAATAGCATATTCGCAGAAGGCAGCACTACCCATCTGGATGGTAGTAATAGCTATGATTCAGAAAATAGCAGCAGACTTCTTACTTACTCTTGGAAACAGATACTAGTGCCAAAACAGAATAGCAGTAATGGAGGAGAAGGAGGTAATGCTGTTGTGCCTCCATACCTTCGCGTTAATTTGCAAAATGCTAATACTGCTACACCATCATTTGTAGTTCCAAATCTACCTAAAGATGCAGTAGACTATACCATAAGGAACTCTGATGGAAGTACTTCAAATTATGTGATCCTTCACTTTGGACTTATGGTGACCAATTCTGCAGGTAAAAGTGCCAATGATACAGTACGCATAGATGCACTAAATATTAACCAACATCCACTAGCATTTGGACAATTCTATTCAACCAATGAGAACACTCCTGCAAATATTGTATTAAAGGCCACAGATCCGGATAATGATACAATTTCCTTGTTCTCAATTGTGAGTGAGCCGACAAATGGAAGATTGGAAGTTATTATGTCAAATGCATCTAATTCTACATCATCCTCCTCCTCATCGTCATCTTCTTCAGTCTCTGGCGGAATACCAATTCATACTTCTAGCATTGTTAATGCCACAGATCAGCTTGTTTATATTCCTGATAACAATTATACTGGTCAGGACGTTTTCAAATTTAAGGCAAATGACGGTAACGTAGATAGCGCCAACACTGCAACTGTACTGATTAATATTTTGCCCTCTAATTATACAGCTCCTTCAGCTCTATCAAATGGGGACTTACTACTAGCACAGAATGATGATGATGCTACTCATAGTAATACTGGTACTGGAAATAATGACAACACTGGCAAAGTGATAAAATGGTTTAGCCCTAACGGAATTTTTGTAAAGAATATTGTGATACCTTCGAATACATCCTCATCCCACATGCCCTCATCTTCTTCTTCTACTACCACTGGACCTTCTATCGGAATTGCATACGATCCTAATGGGAATTTCTATGTAACTGGAAGTGATAACACCATTAAAAAGTTCAACACTAATGGAAAATTTGTCGAAGCCTATGGAACTAATAATCCGTATAGCAAGGACTATTCGCTAGGAAATCCCATTGTATTTGATGTAAATGGAAACTCATATGTCGAGGCTAGAAGTAATACCGGAGACAATAGAAATATTACTATACTAAAATACGATCCGCACGGCAACTATTTGGCTAGATTTAACCTAGAGAACAATTATCAATCACTTAGTGGAAACTCTAATAATTTATCTTCTATGGCTCTTGCAGACAATCAATGTACACTATACTATGTAATCGGAACGTTAAATATCAAAAGATTTAATGTATGTTCTAATACACAACTGCCAGATTTTGGTAATATACCAATTTCCTACTCTTTTAAAGCCTTAAGTATTGTACCAAATGGAGGAGGAATACTTGCGGCAACTACCGGCCAAGTATTAAGATTTGATGTTTCGGGTAATATCATAAGGACTATTTCTGGTCCAGTAGAGATGAGAAATGGCGAAGCAGTTCCAGTTTCTCTGTCTAGAATTAGTATCGACCCTGATGGTAAGTCATTTTGGAGTACTTCGGATGATTCTTCGACCTATAATATATACAGATTTGATATCCAAACAGGAAATCTTATTGACAAGTTTAGTAGTGGTGGAAATGAAAAGATTGACAATTTGGCAGTAAAGGGTGCACTACCTCTATCCACTGTTCCAAATATACCGCCAGAAGCTAGAGACCAAACAATTAACGTTCAGGGTAATACCATTGCAAACATTCCATTGACAGGGACTGATTTGAATAAAGATGCTCTACTATTTAGAATTGTAAGTGGTACGTCCAATGGCAAACTAGGTCCAATAACTGCTTCTAATCATAACAATGATGTTCAAAATCCCTCTGCTGATGGTACGGTCACGGCTTTTGTACAATATACTCCCAATAAAGGGTTTTCAGGTATAGATCATTTTGTATACAAGACAACTGACACGATGGCTGATAGTAATAACGCTACAGTGAATATTGTTGTGAGTCCACCACCAGCTAATCGTCCGCCAACAGCATTAGGAGTTGCCAGTAATACGTTTGTTAACAGTCCTACTAGTGTTAATTTAAATGGGAGGGATCCAGACTTTGATGCATTAACTTATCAAATAATAAAAAGTCCATCACATGGAACTATTACTGATTTTAGTAATAATAGTAACCGCCTCACCTACTCTCCTGACCAAGGCTTTGAAGGAAAGGATAGCTTTGTCTACAAAGTTAATAATGGAAATGTAGATAGCAATAACGCCACAGTCTTGCTAACTGTTCAACCTCATGTCCCAGATAATGTGTTTCTTGACGTCAATGTGACAAAAGATTATAACAATTATTTGGCAAATAAGACTCGTCAGTACATACATGTCATTAACCTAACCGCAGATCTTCATGGCAATAACAAGCAGTTGAATTTTGGAGTCCTTTGCGTGGACGCTGTTCATCCTCCCGGTGGTTCCAGTCCAGGACTTGGTTGTGTTGGGTCAGTATTTCCTGCAGAAGGTAATTCTCTTACCCATGAATCATTTGGTTCTGATAGTGCTGTGAATTCCACTGGCTTGTATTCAGGGCAGCTAACCTACAAAATCAATCCAAGCCAGGTCAGTGCATGTACTAAGGATACGTTTGGTACCGACCTGTATACATACGAGGCAAGCGATGCTAACGGGACATTTAGTAATACTGGACAAATTACTGTACACTTGCATGATTTTCCTGTCATAAAAGACTGTACAATTGGTCCAAAGCCCGTTCTAGGTTCAAAGATTGTCCATATGCCTCCAATAGCATATGATACAAATGATTTTAATGCATACGTATTAGGTGATTTTAGTCCAAATGCTGATAATACTGTCGCACTGAACCAGAATCAGTCGGTTCAATTCGATCTAAAAGCCAGTGCTGGATTTGACCAATACTTTGTAACTTATGACAATGTTACCTATGTATTTGACCATACTGTGGGAACAAGAGATAATCTAACATACACAATTGTAACACATCCAAGACATGGCAATCTAACAGATTTCTCTCCTTCAACAAAAGTGGTAGGGCCAGATGCTCAGAGAGGTGTTATCTACCCTCTTCATGTAAAGTATATACCAGCTCCAGGCTACTATGACGATGACTCTTTTGTCTTTAATGTTAACAACGGAAAGCTTGTAAGTAACAATGCTACAATAAAGCTGAGGATAAATGCTCCACCTCCTCCGCCCCCACCAAACAATGCTTCCAAAGTGGGTATAGTAGGCGGCTCTACAATTTGTACTGACACTAGTAATTGTCAGGTTACCGATGCTAACTATATTATGAATGGAGGGGTATTGCTATCTCCTGATGACCACAAGTATTCCTTTGTTCCCATCCCACTACCTCTATCTGATTCTGCCTCTGGACGCAACCTCAGTCAATTTAGCACAGTAATTCTTAATGTGGCTAGCCAGCCCAAGATAAATGGAGGCCAAGGCTTGGGATGCACCACAAATTCTCTTAACAGCACAGAGAAAACTGCTCTTGTCTCCTACATGCAAAAAGGAGGTAAATTGGTAATATATGACTCTGAATGTAGACCTGGCGTTGATTATAAATGGCTTCCATCATCTCTGCAATTTAGTACATTTAATCCTGGTCAACTTGGAATAGAATGTACTGTTGATTCTAACTGTGGAGCAACCATAGTAGAAAATAATAGCCTTGCAAGCAATAAACCAGGAGACAAATATGAAATTGATTTAGGAAATTCCGGTATTCCAAAACCTGGTAATCCTGATGGTACTCTTAATGGCTTGTGCGCTGCTACTGATGCATGTGGTGATGCTAATGTGATGGTGGGTCTTGGCAATGATTTATGCAAGTCAATAGTAGCAACTATTCCAACCACAACTGGTACTGCTAATCGTGTTACTGGTACAGTCTATGCATATAGTAAGGATGGTAGTGTAGGAGCAGGCAAAGGAATGTTAATTTATAATGGATTTGATCTTGACGACATACTATTCTATCTTGGTTCTGATACATCGGGAGCCAATGCATTACGAAAACTATTGCTACAAGAATTAGATCAGCCTGTCAATCCCAGTGGACTTGCTTGCAGCACGCCAGTTGTTAACCATTCACCTCCAATAGCAAACGCAGGTCTAAATCAGACTGTTAATACAGGCAGTCATGTTACATTAGATGCAAGCAATAGTACTGACCCTGATGGTGGAAACATAGCGTCGTACAAGTGGAGACAAGTTGAGATAGTACCAACACCATCACCAAATCAGACGCCGGTAATGGTTAATCTAACTGGAGCAGATACATCAAAAGCAACATTTGTGGCACCTAATGTAGTTAATGACACACTACTAAAGTTTGAGCTTACAGTGACGGATAGTGACGGTGGAGGAAATGGTACAGGTATTGTATACGTGCTTGTAAAGGGAGAGGGTAGTAATAATAACCAACGTCTTCCTCCGATAGCAGTTGCAGGGCCTGACCAGAGAATTGATGAAAATACTCAAACTGTGACTCTGAATGGTAGTGCTAGCTATGATCCTGACGTCCAGGGTGCCTCTTCAGCTATCAAATCATATAGATGGATACAAATTGCAGGACCTAATGTAACGTTGACTTCGCCTAACACAGCCACACCAACCTTTACAGCTCCAACTGTTAGTAGAGATACATTACTGATATTCAATCTTGTAGTCACTGACAATGACGATAATGTATCAAGTACTAACTCTGCACTTACTAATGTACTAGTAAACAATGTCAATACACCACCAATAGCTAATGCTGGTGGTGACCAGACGGTTAATGAAAATACTACAGGCGTCACATTAGATGGCAGCAAGAGTACTGACAATGACGGTACTATTACCAAGTATTCATGGACTCAGATTGCTGGACCTAACGTGACTCTATCTAATTCTAACACAGCCACACCAACCTTTACAGCTCCTTCAGTCAAGTCTGACACTACATTAACATTCAAGCTTATTGTTACAGATAATGACGATGCCAGTGCTACTGCTGTTGCAAACATAATAGTAAAGAATGTCAATGTTTTGCCTATTGCAAATGCTGGAACTAATCAAACAGTTAACGAAACCGCTACTGATGTTAAATTAGATGGTAGCGAGTCATATGATAAAGATGGTAATATAGCCTCTTACAAATGGGTACAAACGGCTGGACCTAACGTAACCTTATCTGCAGCAGATACTACTACACCAACCTTTACTGCACCTGCCTTAGATGCGGATACGAACAGCACCATACTTACATTTGCACTTATAGTTACGGATAATGATGGAGCTGAATCCATCAATAGAGCTAATGTTAGTGTAGTCGTATTAAAGCAACAGCCAACTCAACCCACTAATCAGCCTCCTACTGTTAATAATAGGACTATCTTTGTTAGCCGTCCTAACACTCAAGTAAATGTCACTCTTTCAGGAATTGATGCAGAAAAAAGTCCTCTAACATTTGCAATAGTTTCAAATCCAGCTAACGGTGCTCTAGGAGAAGTTCGCCCAATAAATGAAACTTCAGCATTTGTAATATACACTCCCAATGCCAACTTTACTGGTACAGATAGTTTTACATACAAAGCTAATGACGGTAAAGCAGATAGCACCAACATTGGCAATGTAAAGATAAACATCAATGCTATTCCTATTGCTCTAAAAGACAGAGTAACAACTACGGAAGACACTCCAGTAAACGTAAATGTACTAGCAAATGATACAGATTCTGATAATGACCCTCTTAATATCACTTCAATTGCAACTCAACCAAGGAATGGTAATGCTGTTATCAATACAAATAATAACACTATAACATACACTCCAGCAGCTGGATTTTCAGGTACAGATACATTTTCATATACAGTGTCTGATGGTCATACTGACGTTTTAGCTAGTACTGATGTGATTATAACTGTTAATCATATCAACCACCCACCTATAGCTAACGCAGGCATTGATCAAAAAGTTAATGAGAATATCACAAACGTAACACTAAATGGTAATGCAAGCTCTGACCCTGATTCAGGCGATACTATTACCTCCTATTCCTGGACTCAAACTTCAGGTCCTCCTGTAGCATTATCTGGATCTGATTCAGCTTTACCTACATTTACTGCTCCTTCAGTTAAAGCTGATACTACACTCACATTTGCACTGACTGTAAGCGATAAAAATAATGCAGTTAGCAAGCCTTCTACTGTATCTGTTCTTGTGAAGAATGTCAATATCCCACCTATTGCGAATGCAGGTACTAGTCAAACAGTTAGTGAGAATACTACAGGTGTCACATTGGATGGCAGTAAGAGTCTTAATGCAGATGGTTCTATAGCATCTTACTTGTGGAACCAAACAGCTGGACCGACAGTAGTACTTAAAGGTGCAGACACTGCCAAGCCCACCTTTACATCTCCAACTGTTAATAAAGATATCACCCTTACCTTTGCTCTCAAAGTAACAGATAATGATGGGGCAACCAGTACTAATAATGCAACTACTAACGTACTAGTAAAGAATGTCAATATCCCACCAATAGCAAGTGCTGGTACCAATCAGACTGTTGATGAGAATACCACTAACGTTGTACTGGATGGTAGTAAGAGTGTGGATAGTGATGGTACTATCATATCGTATAGCTGGAAACAGATTAGTGATCCCACAGGTCCTACTGTCACTTTGGCTAATGCCAATACAGCCAAAGCCACATTCACAGCTCCCTCCGTCAAAAAAGACACTACTTTATCATTCTTGTTAACCGTGACAGATAATGATGGTGCTACAAGTAGTGCTTCTAGCTCTGTTCTGGTAGGAAACGTTAATCTTTCACCAATAGCTAATGCGAGTGCTGATCAGACGGTTAATGAAAGTAGTAAAGGTGTAACACTAGATGGAAGTAAGAGTATTGACAGGGATGGTACCATCGCATTATACAAGTGGAATCAGACTGATGGACCTACGGTAAGCTTGGCAAATGCTAACAGTGCTACACCAAGCTTTACAGCACCCGCCGTCAATGCCGATACCACACTAACCTTTAGCCTCACAGTTACAGATAATGATGGCGCTACTAGTACCAATACTGCTACCACGAACGTGATAGTAAAGCCTGTCATAGTTAATGTTAACCATCCACCTATAGCTGATGCTGGAACTGATCAGACAGTTAATGAGGGCGCTGCTAATGTAAAACTGAACGGTGCAAAAAGCTCAGATCCTGATACTGGTGATAGTATTAGTTCGTATCAATGGACTCAGACAACTGGACCTACTGTAACTCTTGCTAATCCAAATAGTGCTACTCCGATGTTCACAGCTCCTCAAGTAAGTGCAGATACGACTCTAATCTTTAGCCTGACAGTTACGGATAATCATGGAGCTGCAAGCACTAATACAGCCACTACTAATGTAATAGTAAAGAATGTTAATCAGCTGCCGACAGCAGATGCAGGTAAAGATCAGACAGTTGATGAGAATACAGCTAATGTCAAGCTAAACGGTACGGGCAGCCATGATCCTGATGGTACCATAACATCATACAAGTGGACCCAGATACCATCACTTGGACCTACCGTGACGCTGTCAAATGCTAATACAGCTAATCCGGCATTCACAGCTCCTAGTGTAGATACAGACACCAAACTAACCTTCAGTCTCATAGTTACAGATAATGACAAAGGTACTAGTACCAACACTGCGACAACAAACGTACTCGTAAAGAATGTCAACCATCCACCCATAGCTAACGCTGGTCCTACTAGTCAGACGGTAAATGAAGGCACCACTAATGTTAGATTAGACGGTACAAAAAGCTCTGATCCAGATACCGGTGATCGTATTGCAGCATACAATTGGGTCCAGACAGCTGGTCCTGCTGTAACTCTTGTTAATCCAAATACCGCAACTCCAACATTCACTGCTCCCCAAGTAAGTGCAGACACCACTCTAACCTATAGTCTGACAGTTACGGATAGTCATGGAGCTACAAGCACAAATACTGCTACTACTAATGTTCTGGTAAAGAACGTTGTACCAGCAAATCAACCTCCAATAGCAAGAGCTGTAGTCCTACCTTCATCAACAGTTAATGGAGGTACAGTAGTTACACTGGATGGATCAAGCAGTACCGATCCAGATGGTACCATTGTATCATACAGCTGGATACAAGCTTCTGGTTCTCCTCAACTACAATTACAGAATGCAAATACAGCCAAAGCCACATTCACAGCTCCATCTAACCTAGCACAGGATACCACTTTTACATTCAAACTTACTGTAACTGATAATAATGGTGCAGTTAGCGCTACTACTACAACACCAATCACTATAAAAGCAGCACAATCATCATCACTACTAGACTGTACAAAGGTAACACCTAGTCCAGTATCAGTAATATGGCCACCAGATCACAAAATGATTTCAATAACAATAAAGAATGTTAAAGGTCCAGCTGGTGATCCTATCTCGATAACAATTACAAAGATAATGCAAGACGAACCAGTAAATAGTGCAGGTAGTGGTAATACTACTCCTGATGGATCTGGTGTTGGTACCAGTACTGCACAGATAAGATCAGAAAGGCAAGGTCCAGCAGATGGTAGAGTATATCACATATTCTATACAGCATCTGACGCTAAGCCAGGTAGTAATTATGGTACATGCACTGGGCAGGTTTTGGTATCAGTACCACATGATCAAACACATCCTGCAGTTGATCAGGGACCATTGTATGATTCTACTGTGATGCCTGGTACTACTAGTACTACTAAAGGAAGTAGCATTACAGCAGCCGGTATTGGTAATATTAATAACAATCCTGTCACTACAGCTAACATACCTAACCAAGCTGGTAAATCACCATTATCATCAACACAAACACCTCAATCATCTCAGTTCAATCAGCAACCACAGCAACAACAACTACAACAACAACAGCATACTCAGCCAATGCCATCGCAACAACAACAACGATCCCAGTTCCAACTCCAACAACAATTACAGCCTCTGCCTCCATTAGTACCAAGAACACAACAACAACCATTACAGCAACAACAAATACCACAATTCAGGCAACAACAACAGCTACTCCCGCCTGTCGCTAACACAACCATGCCTCAAATAGTAGCTAGCCAAGGCTCCATAGTTATCTTAGATGGTAGATCAAGTTACAGTTCTAATCATGGAGGATACATAACAGCATATCAGTGGAGACAAATACCTGCCCCAGGGGTACCCATCATACAATTAGCCGGAGCTAACACACCTACCCCAAGTTTCATAGCTCCACCAGTAGCACAAGATACCTTGCTGGCATTCAATCTTGTAGTCTTGGATAACAATGGCATAACAAGTACAAAGCCCATGACTGTATATGTGCTGGTTAAACATACCTCAACTTATGGGCTTGGAAGTAATATGCCACCCTCTCTAGGACAACAACCTATGCAGCAGCAATACCGACAACGGATGCTGCAAAATGCACCACCACCCTGATCTCCAATATTTCAATCAGGACTTCCGCCATATCCGCATTAACTGCTTTTATTGTTAAATTATTTGAGACAACTTTTATACAATGAGCTCGGTTTTCCCAGGTAAGTCTGGAATTCCAGTCACAACATTCATTGTTGATCCTGGTGGCAAGTATCTTCAATACATAGAGAGGTGATCATACAATGCTATAATAGCAAAAGATATGTATGGAACATGTTTGCCTAATACACTAGAACTACTACTAAAAGCAGGTGCAAGGCTTTGTAAAGTAAGTAGGTTCTCTGATGTTCACGCTATTAGGACCACAGAATTATCAATGGCATTCTAATGGTGTGAAGAGAATAGATGTGTGAATATGACTGTAGTTCCAAGTAATGATAACAGAGCATTAAACATATTCTATAAGTATGCTGATGCCTTATTTATGGCTCGTTATCAGTCAGTAACCATTAATGAAAGGTAATAGAACCCTCATTTTATTGCATCAGTGCTATTAAGTGAATTTATTCTGAAATGCTTTCATACATGCCTGTTTTGTTACTCCTAATGTATTTCCAGGATTATGATTAGCAAAGTCTATACATTGACCTTGATTTTGGAACAAAGTTGTAAGCGATGTTATAATACACTCTACATTTCCGGAGATGGTTGCTTTCTCTCCATTGGAGGCAGAAAATTGAAATGTTCCTGCTCCTCCTGGCGGTGCGAAACAGGGTCCACTCAAAGTAACAGTTGCTCCAGGTGCAGCACTGCATATTGCATCAACTTGTTCTGTACCTGTTAGAACAAAACCACTAGGTGTGATAGTCGCATGGGTAAAGGTACCTATTTTTTGAAAGATGGTGGCTGGCAGTGTTTGGAATTGAAAACCTCCAGATATAAATTGTCCATTTTGGTCATTTGCTGCATTGAAGCTTGAACCTACATTCACTGCTGTTGATCCATTAGGACATGTGATTACACCATTCCCAGCACCAGAGACTTGATCGGTAGGCGCTATTGCATATTGCTGACAATTACTTATATAACAC
>Ga0170475_113153517_pt1 | contig 17389 bp, 3 predicted proteins | sample Soicark_Litter_5_FD_111474 | JGI IMG/M metagenome (GOLD analysis project Ga0170475, IMG submission 111474) | Avena fatua rhizosphere microbial communities from Hopland, California, USA. Combined Assembly of 48 SPs
CCAGGATGTAGTCCTTTTGTTTTGGGCTGCAGGACCAGTGATCGTGTGTAGTAGCGTTTCCATTCATCGGGCGAATCTGACGTCCATTTTGTGGCTGATGGACGTGATGCCCGTTACCATTTGTGTGGGGTTTTTCATTCCCTTTCACTGGCACGAATCCGGGATTTTGGAGTTCGCGATCTACACTGGTTTGGAGGAGTGAATATAGACGCGCACTCTCGTTTTGGACTTGGCTCAAATCCGCTAATTCGGTCCGGACAGTCACCATGTATTGATGGGAACTGAATCCAGGTAGACCAAGTTTCTTGCTATAGTTTGCTTCCATTACGATCGCCATGTATTTCCTTTCGTTGTGAGTTGTGAGGAGGGACTGAGACAGGAGGGGCCGGTACCCGCACCCCTCCTCGTATTGCGATTCCTTCTAACCCCGGGGAGAGGTGAAGACGAACTCGCGCTTGTTCAGATTATTATACCTGGTCAAGAACGGGTTTTATTGAGGGGGAAGGGAGGGGTGGCATCGGATGCGAAGGTCTATACCAGAGCCAAGCGTTTGTGAACAATAGAACTACTCCAGTTGCCATGATTCCATTCACCCTTACACTCTGTTTACCTAGCTACCGATTTATAAAGGAAAACTTCTCGTGTGTTTACCTCACACACTCTCCGACTAAGCACATTACACTTATCTCACATCAAGGGAGCAAAAGCTTAGACAGCAATGAGCCTAGGATTGAGAGAAAGCACTTGGGGCGGCAGAAACCTTGCCTGACCACTTTGTTATTTTCTCCTGCAGATTCGTTTCAATTAAAAGGTAACTGTTCTGATCCGTCCCTACTGCGAAATCATAAATAATAGCTCTTTGAATTTCGCAATTAATCCCCTGGTTAGAATCGACCAACTCCTCCTTATTCGGTATTTTCGTCGCGTCTAAATGCGTCACCCTCCATTGTGCCTGAATCTCGCCTTCACAACTGAGGTCTTTAAGGTTAGCAACAGAAAACAACCTTAGAAGACCCCAAGGGTAAACCGGATCGGGCGGCTTTGCTATTATTTTTAAGAGCCAGGGCCTGTTATCATTACTGCCATAATAGAGCAATCTTGGTCTTATCAAACCAACAGCATGGTCAATCAAAGCTTGTCCTAGCATACTTGACTACTTCGTGAGCTGCATGAAGAGGTCCGCCAAAGCAGCGAAGAACCCTTCGGATCCATCAGCGAGTTGGAACTGGGCTTTAGTGCTTTCCTCGAAGGCCTTCGCCCCGGCTTCCCATACCTCGTAGGCTTTCCCGGTCGGGCGGCCTGCCATTCTCCAATGCCAATAATGGAAGAATTCATGGAATATGGTCCTTGCCGTTTTGAACTCATCCGCTTGTCTCACAAATCTAATTACCGGGCCAGTTACGTCAACCAGAAAACCGCCCACTTGCAATGGATTCGTAAAACCCTTTACCTCTTCCAAATGGCAAAAGCCACTAACTGCTCGTTTAGCCCCGGCTACCGTTCTTAATGAGGCGTTTATTGCCACTCCAAATTTAGCTCCCAGCAAACCTTTGGCAGCCCATTTCGTTCCTGGCCCTGCAAGCAAACCCACAGTCGCCAGCCCGAATTGAACCCAGTCACCTACAGTTGGCTGCTCACCTTCGAAGATCTTTACAACTATGCGAATTATTGTTATCGCGTCCCAAAGGGAGAAACCGAGCTTGATAACCGGCCACCACCGCACCGTAAACCCAACGACCTTCAAAGCTATTACGACAAGCGTTTGGATTATCCCTTCGTTGCCCGAGGGATCGATAGCATTTACAGGATCTGCATTGGGACAATATGCGTATTTGTGGAGACTGAGAGGATCGTCATGCCTCCCATCTGTGAAGTCTCTTTGGATAAATGTGCCACTCTGCGGCTGATAGAACCGCGCCCGGAGATTATACATCTCAAGTGTAGAGTCGTATTGCTCACCACAGTAGCGAAGGTATGTATCTAGGCTGCTGTCGACATTTGAGTAACTCACATCTAGGGTATTTCCGTATGCGTCATAGTGATAGTGGCTAGTCACATCGTCTCGCATAACTTGGCGGGTATTTCCGTGGCCATCATGAAGCAAAAACGTCGGCTCCCCAGACGTTGCCTGCCCTATGACGTCATCCCCTATTATGTAGCTCCTGCTTGCAGTCCCACCAACGGTGCTAAGCTCCTCTAGGATCTGTTGGAACCCAGTGTGATTATTTGGGTCAATGAGAAAATGAGTGCTACTGCCGCCCACCGAACTTCTTACTCTGATGCCTTGGTCATTATAAAGGTAAGTCGTCGTGAGCCCTGAAACGGTGCTACTGCTCAGTTTATTCGCAAGGTTATAGCTATACGAAACGGTGACAGGGCTTGTGCTAGACCTTACGTTAGTCCTCCCAATCAATGACCCGTTCAGATCATATGAGTAGAAATTCGTGCTTAAATTGCTGTTCAGCTCTGTGATTTCCTCCCGTAACAGTTTATCGTCTTCGTCGAATACTGATTTAACGGTCTCTGTATTACCATTGACGGTTCGCAACCTGTTTATCCGATTACCAACCTTGTCGTACTTGTAAACGGCGTCATAGGAATGAGTCGCACCGAGAGAGCAGCTAAGTACTTCGTTCGTGAGACGATACATTTTATCATACTTCCAAATGAAGGAATTGTTAATGGTGCTGCCGCTTTCCTGTCGAATATCCTCTAGGGCATTTGTTCGCCGCCCTGTAGCATCTAAGAGGTATTGGTATGTGGCGAGGTTTGTGGTCCCGATTTTGTGTGTGAGATTCGTTAAACGGTTGAGGCTGTCATACTGATAGGCAGCTATCTCACCGTTTGGCAGAGTAAGTGTTTTTCGAGTCCCAACTTCCCAGTAATCATATGTACTTGTTTCGGAAACCGAAACGCCATTCCGTTTCACAACTGTAACATTCAGCAGTCGTCCTAAAACGTCGTATCCGTAATGAATCTCTGAATTTTTGGTGCACGTAGTAAGGTGCTGGCCGGTAGCCATGTCGTAGGTGTAATTGATTACACCTTCGGGGCAATTAACCTGTGTAAGATGGCCGTCGAAGTCGTATGTAAACTCGGTAATTCTATTTGAATCGCTACTTAGGTTAGTAGGTATTGCACATTCTGCGTGAAGCGACCAGAGAGCGAGTTTTGGATCGCTGCCTAAGAGAGCGCAAATCAAGATTGCGGTCGCTAATCGCCAAATCGAAGAGGGTAAACGACTTTGTCGACTAGGTCTTGCTTCCGGCTGGTAGGTGCGCACGAAGTCAAACAGAGCGAACGCTAACCTTCGGCGCCTCTCTCTCGGGATTGAGGAGAGGAGAAGCCCAACTAGTGCGCCGCCGGTTAGAAAACCTAACACGTCCTGTGGCACCGCAGCCAGGGCCGTCCACAGGCCTCTGTTATTAGCTGCCAGGTGGGGAAAGCCGAAGATGGAGGCATATCCGTCACAGGAGTTTGTTGTTACATCATCGCCGGAACGTTCAACAATCCTCCATAATCGTCCGAGTGAATTATATTGATAACAAACCGCGTTGCTCGGGTATGAAGAACCGGCTGCAAAGTAAAATTTTGCCCTCAGCCGGCCCAAGGCATCGTAAGCGAAACGGTTGCTTTGACCGCTAAAGTCGACTTTTTGCCAGAGTTGGCCTAAAGAGTTGTAAACGAGTGTTTCATATTTTCCGCTATGAATTTGTTTCGAAACCAATCTCCCGAAGGCATCATAAGTGTTGCTGTTAGAATGTCCATTTGCGTCGGTCGTCGCGATCAGACCGCCGTACGTGTCGTATTCATATTGCCAAGAAGGGTGAGTGTAACTATTCGTGAGTGCATCAAACACTTCTGGCATTAGCACATTTGTCAGCTGTCCGGAAACACTATATGCGTAATCAATATGATTACTTGCTTGGTCTATCTGAGCTATGCGTTGACCAACGTTATTGAAAATATTGCTAGTCCACGTCGTATCCGCAAAAGTTGTCTTGATCAACCGACCCAACGCATCGTGAGACAATCGATTAGTTCTGTTTAGCGCGTCGATGATGGCCTTCTGGCGACCTGCCGCATCGTATTCATAGCTATTGGTATGATTGAGGGCATCAGCAATAGACCGAAGTTGCCCGTCAGAATAATACTGATACCTCGTTGTCTGGCCGTTTGGACCTGTGCGAGTCAGTGCGCGTCCGTTTGGATCATATGTTACTGAATTGGTAGAGAAGGGATACCCCCAGGACGCAACTTTACTTACAAGGTGTCCCTCATTGCTCGGGTCTTCATTCAAACTGACCACAAGATTCATGAACCGAACCATGTTAGTGGTCCGCCCAACTGCATCGTACTCAGTGTGCGTTCCGGTCATCTGATTTTGATCTGTTACGACGACCGCTTTCCCATCATCGTCATAAACTGTTCTTATCGGCAAACCGTCTGGACCAGTGTTTTCAATAACGTTGCCACGAGCGTCGTAAACGAATCGGTTGGTATTACCTAACCGATTAACCGTATATTCAATTTTCCCTACCGGGTTATAAATTGTAAGGCTATCAAAGCCGAGGACATCTCTAGTCCGAACAACCCTACCGGAAGCATCGTACTCCACACTGCTACCTACAGTTACACTGCCGCTAGGGCCAACCCAAATATAACTTGAATTCGTTTGATTCCCGTTTAGGTCGTATGCGAAGTTGCGAGTCATTCCACTCGCATCAGTCGAACTTGTTAGGTTACCGGCTCCATCGTATCCGAAGATTCCATTCGTGAATGGGCCATTTTTGGTTTCCACGAGATAACCAGAGTCATAGCGCGATGAACTGGTTTCGATTATACTGCCGGAAGGATCTAATTGGACGATTGACGTCAAATTACCGGCATCATCGTAGACATTAGTGGTCATATTGCCCACTCCATCGCGCTGCTGTATCAATCTGCAGTTTGAATCGTAAGTGAATGCGTTTGTGTGCAGAGCGTCAACGATGTTGGTAATGTTTCCGAGAGCATCGTAGCCATTCGTCGTCCATATCTCATAGGTCGTTCCAAAGGCGTTGGTTTCCGCGATTTTGTTGTTTAGGTCGTCATATGCCATCCGTGTTATCACTTTTAGCGCATTCGTGGTCCACTCCACATTTCCACGGGTGTCATAAACGATAACATTTGTTCTACCTAAACGGTCGCTAACACGCTCGATTCGGCCACCGACGTCGGTATGATCAAACTCAGTACGCTTACCATTCGCATCGACTACTGCGATAAGACGGCCCTGATCGTCATACTCATTATGGGCCAGCAGCACCCCTCGAGGATCTATCATTGCAGTTATGTAATGCGGGAAGTGCGAATTTGTGTAGGCAAAGACGTTTGTCGTGTATGCTCCAGAACCAGCACGATTAACCAAATGAAGAACGTTTATAAGATTTTTTCTACTGTCATATTCGTACTTTACCGCTGGCGCGTCTCCCGGGTTTTGACCTTGTGGATCGCTAATCGCAATTATTTGTCCGTCAGAGTTGCGTTGAAATTGAATTTTTTGCGTAATTCGATTCGTTGCGTTCCGGTGTTCAATTCCATCCTTTGAAATTATTATGGAATCGCCATTCGTGCGAACGATCATCGACAAATGGGCAGGCCCCCAAGCTTGGAGTAAATATGCATCCTTTGGAGGATCTTCAGGCTCTTCCGTGTTCGGATCGATTGCCGGAAGATAATGTTTATTAAGGTTGTCCCGAGTGATATAATAGTCTGTGCCGTCTGTGCTACTCAGGCGGAACCCACTGAAGTCAAAATTTTCCATGGGTAATCCGGGGTCTGCTGCCTCCCAATATGGCTGACCTTCGTCCGTAGCAGCCTCCAGCGCTTGCAAGCGGTTATCTTCGAGTGGAACTAGACTATAATTTACCCCTGGCGCTGCGCTCCACTCGGCGTAGCAAGTCCCGAGATTAAGGCCGTTGGGCTGTCGAAGGTTGTAGTAGAAGGTTGTGCGCCGACCGTCCGGCAAGGTTAGGGTGACATCTCTTCCCCCGCCTACTCGCATACTGAACGGCTCATCATCGAAGTCGAGAACGTCCATTCTAGTTTCGTCGAACTCAACCTGCATGTCATTCAACGCCATTGTCCAGCCATAGCCAAAATCACCGAGTAAGGGATTTAGAGAGTTGTAGTTGCGAATGACTGTCAGCGGAATTCCGTTCACCGGGATCGTAAGATCCTGCTGACTGAAGCTGAATTGACCAATTTTGAGATTCGAATCCAGCTGGAATTGAATATTCGTCTCACTGGCAACGTAACCGCCTATTACGCTGAGCCGCAGGTTATAAACGCCGTTTGCGAGCGTGGTCAGATCAGCGTTGGTGTTGAGGAATCCAACATTGCTGGCGTCACCAACAGCAATCGTGTTTGCACCATTTGTATCGTGAGACAGAGGAGTCAGATCTCGGACCAGCGTGCCATCAGGAGTATATACCCCGAGCTGCCAAACAACGCTGCTAGAGGCATGATAGGCCCGTCCTTTGATCCCAATTAACCCATCTCGAATAACCACTCCATTCGTAAGCGGTCGAACACCCTCACAGTTTGTGTATGTTTCAAAGCTTGCTACTGGAGGTGGTAGAGGGCTTCCAAAGACGTCGACTGGAGGATTAACGCTAATGAAGCGTGGAGCGGATGTATTTACCTGCCCAAACATATCGTAAGCAACGGCTGTTATACCGCAATTGCATGCATTGCTGATCGCGTGCCAACCATCCAAAGTGAAAAGGCCTCCGGTTCCATTGGTCACGTTTCCAATTCGGTTTGGCCCGAAGTAGAATTCAACATTTGTGATGTAGTCATAAGGAACTACGGCCGCCGTGAGTGGAACGATGCTTCCGGCGTTGGTTGTATATCCATCGCTGGCCGGATAATGGATTTCCACCGATGGCAATTCGGATCCCTTAATCCCGACCAGGATGCCGGCAAAATTTGTCCCACCTCGGTTATCCGAGATCCAGTAAGTAAATCCGTCGCCTGGATACACCACTCCATTAGAGGTACTGTGAAGGCCTACTTTAGGTGTATAGCTGATCCCCGTGCCATTTTGAATGATGGCCGCGTAGCCATTCGGGGGTTGTGTGATCCGGATAATTTTTAATTTGTCCCCATCTGGGTCGGAATCGTTGCTCAAGGAAGTGAAGATGTTGTTTTGGCTGTTTGCATTGACGGTATACTGATCACGGATCGCAGTTGGAGGTAGATTTCCAGCGGTCTCGCGAACTTGAATAGATATCGGTATGGAGTTTGTGAACCGGCGGCCTGTATCAACAGCTACGGCGTCGACCTGGTAATCTCCCGCAGGAACGTCACTCCAGGTAACGTCGTAAGTATCTCCTACCAAGTTTGTGGACGTGCCGATTAGACCTGCTCCGTTAGTGGTAAGCAGTCGGAAATCTACATAAGCGATTGGACTATCGCCTGCATTAACCAACGCTTTCAGGATAATGTTTTCCGGAGCGAACAATTTCACTCCGTTTGTTGGAGAAGTGATTTGAACTGTCGGGCCGCTGCCAGGAGGGGAGGCAGATCCCACTAGATACAGCTTGTAGAAGATTTCATCTTCATACAGCAAGGCCGGATCTGTAGCATGCAAGGTCAATTCCCCGTAGCTTGTCTCGTTGCTGGATGCGTTAAAAAAGATAACCAGATTCGTTGAAGTCGGGTCAGAAGTATACAGCGTCGTGCCGACAACGCTGTTGCTGAAGCTAAAATCTCCGGTCAAGGTTGCGGCGGTCAGACTGATGCTACTGGATCCCAGGTTTGTTAGCACCAATGTCATCGCCACCGGGGTGCCGGTGGTTGCTTCGGTGAAAAAGGCTGTGCTCCCAGTATTAAGATTGTTTGTGCCGTGGAGAACTCCAAGCCCGAAGCTCCCGCAACGCAGAGTCAAATCGCCAGCAGCCCTGAAGGAATTTGGTGGAAAAATGCTCTCAAACAGATAGGTCCCACTGGTTTTGGGGGTGAAGAGAAACTGACTTTGCATAGTGGCAAATTCAATATTTCTTTGTGGGTCCCTAACCACGACTGGCCCTTCACCAGACGTTTCGATTCCCACTGGAATACCCGCGCTTAGGTTTGCAACATAGTAAGATGATTGACGATTGCTAAGAGTAACCGATAAGGCTGTCTCCTCCGTATTGTCGGTGACCGTTACACCACACGTAGCGGCAACGGCCCAGAATTTGGAAGCATTTGCTTGCAAGACGTTGCCGCCACCAACATCGGCAGAAGCAAAAATGTAGTCGTAAGTGTCGCGGTAACCAATATGAGGATACGTGAAAACAGCATACCCATTCGAATCAGTTGCAACCGAAAAATTTGTTACGACACTAAAGGTCTCAGCGTTTGAAATCGCAAACTGCACATTCGTCAGACCGATTGGATGATTACTCGCGTCCACAAGCAACGCTTGCACCGTGTATGGCACATCCGTCCCTGTGGGCCACCCATCACCTGCTGTTATTGTGAGCGAAGGAGTATTAACCGTAACTCGGACCTCAGATATATTCGTCGCCGCTCCGTCGTCCGCAGTGAGTCTGAAGATGTAAACGCCAACAGCACTGAAACCCACTGGAGTTGAAAGAGAAGTGGAGTTGGTGATCCAGGCCTCCGCACCTGGCGGTGTGCTGATCACTCGCCATTCAAGATTAGTCTGGCTCTTTGGCCATCCGTCATCAGTTACGCTTCCCGTTAGGTTGGTGGAAAGAGTACCAATAAACATGTTAGACCCAGCGCTTACAATCGGAGGTTCGTTACGAAGCACTTGGATGTGAACATCATCGTTAGTGGAAAACTGGCCGTCGTAAGCGGTAAGCCTCAACCAATAACTCCCGGGCTCCGAAAAAGAAGCGAGTGTGTTCGTTTTGGCCGAATCCTGGAAGGTGACTTTGCCAGGTCCACTGACCTCAAGCCATTTGACAACTGGCGAATTGAGCAGGTGATGGTCATCGATTACTGAACCTGAGAGCTCAAGCTGTGTAACTCCTGGCAGAGCCAAAAGTCCAGGAGGGGCAAAACTTGCTTGACCGACCTCAGGCTCAAAAAAGGGAGTTTGCCCAATAGTCACAACCTCAAACGCCGTTCCGTTCCAATGCATCCGATGCAGCTTTCCTGTGATTTCATCAACGATAAGGATGTCGCCTGCCATTCCGGTGAATTCTTCAGCGCGCACTGTCCAGAACCGATGCTCATCGTCGGCCATATAGAGGTTCTGATTAGGGGGAATAATCCGAATATCCTCTGCACCAAATCCAAGATCGTAGGCGGTCACAACACCGTTCGTGTCGATAGCAAAGAGAGGAGAATAGTCCCCTCCTACGATGATTCGGCCGGCCCAAGGCCCATACTTGAACGGATCGTTAGGGATCGTCGTAATGCCCTCAAAATAAACGTGTTCCCTATCCCGATGCAGTTGTGCCACCAGGCTGACCTGACCACTCGAATTAATCCGCCACACATTTCCATTGAGACCTGCAGTGGTGGCGGCAATGAGATCCCCACCCCAAGCGCCGGTTTCGTCTACCCATACGGCCATGATGACGTCCTTGTTGGTTACAACATTGTTGGTGAGAATGGCCCAAGCACTTCCACTGTCGCCCAAGTTGCCAACCACTGATCCACTGGGCGATATTCTCATGACTTCAGCAGGGTAAAGTGGGTCAACCCCGTGTTCTCCCAAACCAAAGGCTGCAAAAGTCTCGCCGACAGCAAAACCGCCGTTCGTACTTTTTGAAGTAGCGATATATGCCTCCTCGATATTAAGTCCTCCTGAATAAGAGCCAAAGGTAGTGCGAGTGCCATTAGGATGAAGCAGATAAAGGCCGGGCGATAAACTCGAGGACATGATTACTGCATTAGAATGCACTAAGTAGTCCACGCCACCGGCCGCATCGGTGATGTTTGTAATTTGGGTGATCTCCACCCAAGGAACAGGACTCCGTGATGCTAAGGCAGGCAAAATCACCACGGCGTCAGTTCCGGCATTTACGATCGGGGGAAGGTTTGAGGTGAGAATGGTGACCGTTATGTTGCTCGAAACGACGAACTGAGAATCCGAGGCTGATAATGTAAGCGCGAAGGTTCCTGTTGAGTAAAAGTAAGCGCTCGTGTGGGGCAGGTTGGTGCTTACGAAGCTAACGTTTGCTCCCCCAGTCAGGTTCGTCCAATTCACCAAGAGACTATTGCTGGGTAATCCGTCATCTGCCACGAATCCGGGTAAATCGACGAGCACGGAACCGTTTATACCAATGTTCGCTATCTGGTTCGGTCCTGGGTTTACCTGGGGAGGAGAGTTGCTCGCTATGCTAAAAGCTATCGGCCATGAAACCCCCATGCCTCCGTTTGTGTCATATGCCCGTGCTATTACGTTGTAATCTCCGGCAGGCAGGTTAGTAGCAATTGAATAAGGGGCGGTTGTGTCATGCCCGATCAATGCACCGCTAGGAGCCCAATAAAACTCAACGTTGGTAATCGAGGCACCAGATACGTTTGTAGCCGTCGCGGTGATCGTGAGATTTGTTGGAGAGTTCGTGAACCAGAAATCGTTCGTTGGAGATGTAACTATAACAGTAGGAATTGTTACGACTAAGTTGGTTACTGGTGCGGACCAAGCTGTAGTTCCGTTAGTGGCAGTGGCCAAGGCCCTGATAACAACAGAGCCCGTGCTGCCAGCGGTCCAAGGCACCTGGTAATTTGTCCCAGTGTTTACACCATAGCCAACGGCGTTGGTGCCAACGAAGAATTGCACATGATCTACTGGCAACGACCCTGCGGTGGTGGCTGTGAGAAGAACCTGAGAACGTGTGAATATCGTGCGATTGACGGGGTTAGTGACGGCGACGGATAGACTGCTAGTATCCACATTACAATCAAAAGTAAGGTCATGCAGCCATGGCTCGTTGGTTGGACTACCACTGGCACGAGTGAGCGTCGCGCGGACTTCGAGGAACGCGCCGGCGAGGTTCGTGATCGAAGCGCCATTGGTTATGATCGAGTAACCACTCAAAGACAATTGACCGTAGGAGTTGGCCGCGCGAAGTTCCACCCGGATTTGGTTGGTATCGCTCGTGGAGGAGTTCCATGTAATGCTGCCCCACTGCTCGCTAGTTGTGCCATTGGTGTAGATCGTTGACCAGAATCCGGAAGGTGTCGTGGCCCCAAACATGATTTGACCGGTTAAGTCGCCGTTCGCCTCACGATCGCCGTGGCCGGGCACAGTTAGACAGCGATCGACAATGCTTCGGCGAAAAGCGACTCCGGCGTTCGTGGCCCAGGGACCAGCATCAGGAACGATTCGGACCAGGTACGGGCTCGTGCCGGTGCTCCGGCTGGCGCAGATCGCCCAGACATTTCCATCCGCGTCGATCGAAACAGTGCTGGCGGGGGTTGCGCCTGAACAGTTGGTGGCGATATCTATGTTCTCCAAGAAGGCGCCGTCGGTTCGCAACCGGCCCACGGTTGTCCCACCGTGCCACGGACCATGCGCAACCCAGACGTTACTGTGCGCGTCTACCGCAAGGCCGCCAGCGTAGGTGCTGGTGCCATGCGTGTATGAGGCAAGGAAGGCGCCCGTTTGGTTATACACCGAGACGTTGTTGTTAGAGTAGGAACTCGCCCAGACATTGCCGCTCCGCGGATCGATCGCGAGACCGAACGGCTGGTCGCTGTTGATCAGAATGTTTGTTTGCAGCGTGGCAGGATTAAACCTGCTGAGGGAGCTGGGCGCTCCCACGTTCGCCCCTCCCGAAGACCACAGAACGCCGTTACTGGAAACGACCGCTAGGAAGCCGCCGTAAACGACGCTGTTGGTAATAAACACGACTTGGTTTGTCATCACCGCGCCGGTGCTGCCGTTCACCTTAACGTGCAGGTGGTTCAAGCACTTGTCGGACTCGCCTAGGTAATCATCAGTCTGATTATCGCAGTACCCTCCAACCCAGAGGTCCCCATTGCCGTCCAGTGCCATGGCTGAGACCAGCTGCGCGGGAACTCGGACGTAATTAATGATGCACTCGTCTTCGGCTTGGGCGACGCTGCCGGTGGTGCCGACATATTGCCAGGGGAGGACATCGTTGAGTCCCGCTGAAGTTTTTATGTAACCGTCGCCATCGCGATCGACAGCGGTGCAGTAGTCGAACGGCGGTTGCAGGAAGTGGCCGGTATTGGTGGCGACAAAAGTGATGCTGCCATTCAGGTTCGTCTGCTTGTTGCCGCGGGTGCCGCCGATAACGACACCGATCCGGGTGATAGAGCCCAGGCCCGTGCCATCGTTGTGGCCCGCCTCATCCCAATCTGCCACCCACGCATTGCCATAGCGATCGACGAGAGTATTGCCCGGGAAAGTGGGTTTGGTTTGGGGACAGATGAGGTATTCGCCGATGAAGTTGGTCGAGACGGTGTCCATCCTCACCAGGGTTCCATCTTGCCCGCACGGCAGGTTGAGAAACTTGAAGGGTGCGGAATTGGTGCTGAGCTGCAAGCGGCCGAAGGCGTTGGAATAAGTTACATTCTGGAAGAATGAGTTGCTGCCGAAGCCGTTAATGACGCTATAGGTGAAAGTGCAAGCGCCAGCTACGGAAATGTTTACTGGCGCGCTGGTGCAGGCGTAGCCGTGCGAGTCTTTGGCAATCGCGCTCAGCGAATAGATGCCGGCCGGCACGTTCAGCCAATGAAAGTTGAAAGGTCCGCTGGTGAGCTGGCCGAGAAAGGTGCTGCCGCTGTAGAAGGAGAGATTGGTGATGGCGTATGCAGCGTTCGTAATGGTTGCAGCGATGGTGATGGTGCCGACTGCAACGGTTTGGCCATTGGTCGGTGAGCTAATGTAAACGAAGGGACCGCCGCTCGTTTCGAGGTAATCGGGTATGCCGTTGGTGTTTGCGTCGATTGGTTGCCCTGCGGCATTGAGGGCCGCGTAATGAAATCCCCGATCCAAGACTGTTGGACCGTCCTCCACCTGGGCGCCGCTCGTGAAAGCGGGGCTGGTGGTGAAGTGGTAAAGGCCCACGTCACCGGCGTTTGGACGCGACCCCGTATCGGTGAGCAGCGCGTGCATGTGGCCATTAGTGGGGTAATAAAAAGCACCGAGCGGCCCGTCCACAAAAGTCGCGTTGGTGAGAAATGCATCGCTCGCGTTGGTCTGGAGCGTGGCGCAGTTGGTGAGATAAGCGTTGTGGTTTCCGGCCTGTATGTTCGTCGAGCAATCAAGGAGGGTTTTTTCAAAGACGGTGTCTGAAACCGTGAGCTTATTCGCGCCCAGCATTCTAACAAGGAGTTCACCGAAATGGAAAGTGACGTTCTGGACAATGGCCGGAGCATTCGAGAGCTGATCGAAACCCAGCAATGCACCATCGAACAGGCAATTAGTAATACTGGCCTGCGCCAACCCGTATGCAGCGACACCGTGGAACTGGCAGTCGCGCAGCGTGAGCGGCGAGGCAACAATCCCCAGGATAGGCACGTTGGTTGAAATTGCCGAAAATCTTGTGAATCGAAAATCGAATGCTCCTGGAGGTGGCGCACTGTCGCTCAAGAGATCGTCAGTGACAATGCTGTAGACATCTGAAGTCCAGCCCGTCGGATTTTCGGACTGCGCGGCGTTATGATCGACGATCCACACGGGCAAGGTCGGCGTTCCAGTCGCAGCCAAATGAGCGCCGGAGCAAACACTCAACATCCGGTCCATGGCGTTTGTGCTGAACCCAGCTAAAACTGTTCCTGGAGCGATCGCGGCAGTAACGGTGTTAGTCACCGCGACGTTATGCATGAGGATATCGATGGGGCTGTAGTGATATCCGATATCCACGGTGTTTGTGTCGCGAGGAATGTTAGCGGTGAACAGGCAGTTTGATGTGATGGTAGTGGATTCCAGTAATGTAGGCGGATAGGTCGTCATCTCGCGTAGATCCGAAAGGAGATCCGAGTCAATGGCAGTGGTGCCTGCATCGCGATATGGGCTGCCGTTTGTAAGATAGTGGTAGCCACCTCCCATAGGTTGGTAGACGAGCTCCCCAAGAGCTGCTCCCGCGCTGTAGGAACTTGTAATGGGCACAGGACCAAGATCGCCGCCTCCACTGAACAGGGAATTAACGAAAGTCAGGCTACTGGTATTCGTCGAACCCGTTTCTATCCCGTCGCAACCTAGACCGATCTCATAATCAACCGATGGGCTGTCAGCGAGTTGCGTGTATTGGTCGCAAGTGATGTTCTGTCCTGAGCCACGGTAATAGCTGCCAACAAAGTTGGTGGTGTTATCGTAGAACAAACAATTTCGTGCGTTAAAACTGGAAAATTCACTATGGAGCGCCCGTATGCAGTGGCTGATCCGACTATGGCTCACGCGATAGTTTACTACGCTATAAATGCCCCAGTTCACGTTCCGAATATCGAGATATTTCAGATCTGCTTCAGACGTAAGGAACAGTGCAGTACAATCCTGAGGCCCTGAAAGTGTGCCACTATCCGTTCGGTTTCCCACCGAAGGATCAAACGAACTGGTCATTACAATGGGCCGGTATGGTCCTGATAGGCAGGACACTGGCCCGTCGATTTCAAGCGTGGCTCCGTAACGATATTTCAAGCAGGTGTTGCCTTCGAATACGGTAGTGCCATTGAGATAGGTGATGGAATTACTATCGAGAAGATATGTTTGTCCTGCGCGGAAAATCATATCGGATGTGTTGTGGACGATGTTCCAGTCCAATACGCACCCAGGCTCCTGCGGCATGGCTGCTACTAGTATTGGCGAGCTTTTCGGGGTGCTAGCAAACTTTTGCTTGGCCAGCTTTAGAGTCCCATCGCAAACCATATGTCGCAGGGAACCTGGAACGGGTCCCAAAGACGCTTGTTGATGCCTAGGCAAGCCGCGCAGCATAGGAATTAACCAACGCCATCCGATTTCCTCGACGATAAATTTTCGCCCATCGACCTCGATAAACTGCCGATCGGTGGGCACGCCGTGGCGCTTGCCTTCTGCATCCTCGATGTTGAAGGCGACTCCCTGTGCCAACGCCATCTCGCCGAAGGAAATTCCTCGATCCACAGTCGAATTCTTCCAGCCGCGGCGAATCGCCTTTGTAATCTGCGGTTTCTCATCGGTGAATATCTCAGACCAGATTTGGACCCTGGTTGTAGCTGGTGAGAAATCGCCACCCGGAATTTGTTCGGGTAGGGTAGGGACTTCTCTTAACAGGCAGTCCTGCTCTACGCCTTCGGCCGTGAGACGATACCTGAGGTCGCATTTAAAATCGGTCAGTGCAGAGCGATAGAGGACTTCGTTGCTGGAGACCAGCAAGCCAGGCGCATTGGTCAGTTCGGCTACCAGAACCGATCTGTCGGAGTGATAATCATAATATGCAAGTCCATACAATCGCGTGGAAATGTGCTTTTTATCTCCCGTGATCAAGTGCACTGCGCCTGTTGGAGAACCAGCGACGTCGGGCAAAAAGGTGACTTGGTGGTGAGTGCCCCTGGATTCGGCATTTCCTTCCTGGCTTATGGCAATAGATGGAGCGGAACGAACCCACAGATTTTTTTCGTCCTTATAAAAGAGTCCGCTGCCAAGGACTGTGGTGGTGTTTGTGGTTTTGGTGAGCGCCCCATTTGAGTTCGTTTTGACCGCCACCGATAAAAGCACCTCGTGATTGGCGTCGCGCTCAATGGATATCGCGGTTGCCGTCCTAGTCGAAATATCACCAGGAACAGGCTGCGCGTTTGTCGTGCCTCCTGTAGAAGGATTTTGGCCGCCTGAAGGAAAACCTTCCTGAGTTTGAGCCAACACAGCGCATCCCATGAAAGAGATTGCGAGGACGATTAATTTAGACTTCATGTTAGGAGTGCTTTGGTTAAGGGGCCTTTAAATCGTTTCGGACTGTTTCCACCGGCCGAACCTTCCATGGGTATCGTGGCGGATTGGTCCAGGTGGGTTGAAAGTGGTCGCGGATATAGGCGAGGGTTCGGTCCTGGTCTGAATGGCCTACATTAGTATGCCTGTAATCGTAAAACACAGTTCCCCCAGCACCGGCAGACCTGGCACATGCGAGCTGTGCCACTGTGTTTTCCGCGGAAGTTTTGTAGCCACCCTGCCCTACATAGATGCGCCGATTGTATTGATAGGAAAGTGCGTCTTTGGTGCGGGACTTAAAAAGCTCGTTCTTGTCGGTGAAGTTCATCGGGATAGCGACATCGATTAGCTCTTCCTTGAGCCACGAATGCCAGTCCGCTAGCCGTGCCTGAAACGAATCATCTGCATTGGCAAATACGGCAGCTGAGATAATTAGTGAGGGCTTAATCCGATATAGCTCCGCATTGACTTCTTTCAGGAACATCGTTACCTGGCTGCGTCGCCACGCGGAGAACTTTGGATCATTTGGAACGGGTGTCTTTTCAGTCCCAGTTTCCTTTTTGAACCGTGCCAGGGCGGTGGCGTTGTATCCGGAATCAAGTTGTGGATACCGACAATAATCCCAATGCAGGCCGTCGACGTCGTAGTGAGACACAACATCGACCGCAACTTTTCGAATCCAGAAATTGGCTTCAGGATTACCGGGGTCCAGGTAATAACCATTACCAATCCAGCGCTGACCAATGGAATCACAACTCAGGTATTCTGGATGCTTATTGAAGACGTGGTCTGCTTGTGGTGGAGGCCCGTTAGAAGACCAGACGAAATGACTGACTAACCAGGCATGGACTTCGATTCTTGGAGTGCCGGTGTGGCATTGCTGAACTAGCTCGCCAAGCGCATCAAAATCGTTGGTGATTGAAACAGTGCGAGGTTCTAGGTTGGGAACATGCGGCTGATAAAAGGCATCACCACGCCGCCGCATTTGCACCACCACCGCGTTGAAGTTGTATTTACGGCAATCCGAGACCAGTTTTGTGACTTCTTCCTGGTTCCAGAACCCTGGACCGAATGCATCAACCCAAAGCCCGCGAAATTCCTGTGCATTGGCTTCCAGATGGAGAATGACGAAGATGACAATCGAAAATAACGGCCAAGGAGCAATGCGGTGATGGCGATCTCTCATGCGCTCAAACCTCCCGATGACTGTGCGGAACTACATGGCTGCATGTGACGGATCCAGCCTGGTGAGTGATTCAGCATTACTAAAATTAGATGGTTACCGGAGAAACTCATATTTCGTCAGGCAGAGAGTCCTTCTTCGCTCTTATCGATTGATACCAGCAAGCTTTTGACAACCCGAATCTTGGAAGCATTTATCGAGTAACGCGAAAGCTGTTGATGCCGGGTCTCGACAACGATCAGTTCGCTTTTCGCCAATTCATCCAAAGCGGCCCTAACCTCCCGAGTAGCCTGATGGATTCTTTCCTTGAGCAACCACCAACCAGC
>Ga0170475_119968846_pt1 | contig 17389 bp, 16 predicted proteins | sample Soicark_Litter_5_FD_111474 | JGI IMG/M metagenome (GOLD analysis project Ga0170475, IMG submission 111474) | Avena fatua rhizosphere microbial communities from Hopland, California, USA. Combined Assembly of 48 SPs
CTCGCCGGCACCTCCGACGCGCTCACCGCTCTCGACGGCGACCTCGCCGCGGCGGAGGGTGGGCTCGGCACCGTGCGCACCGACGTGCTCGCCCTCGGCTCGGCCGAGATCTGGAACAAGCTCAGCACCATCACCGGGCTCGAACCCGATGCGATCGCCCGGTTCATGGCCTCGCCCGTCGAGGTGGACACGAACGTGATGTTCCCGACAGCCGCCTACGGCTCTCGATGGCCGCGCTCTTCACCAACCTCTCGCTCTGGATCGGCGCGTTCGTGCTCATGGTGATCATGCGCGTCGAGGTCGACACCGAGGGCGTCGAGGGCATCACCGTGCGACAGGCGTACATCGGCCGCTGGCTCCTGTTCGCGACGATCGCGATCTTCCAGGCCGCGCTGGTCACCATCGGCAACCTCGTGATCGGCGTGCAGACGGCGAATGCTCCCGCATATGTCGGCACGGGCATACTCATCGGGCTGGCATACCTCAGCATCATCTACGCACTGTCGGTGTGCTTCGGAATCGTCGGCAAAGGCCTGTGCATCCTGCTGGTGATCTTCCAGATCCCCGGCGCCTCGGGTCTGTATCCGATCTAGATGATGCCCGACTTCTTCCGCGGGCTGTACCCGTTCCTTCCGTTCACGTACGGCATCGACGCGATGCGCGAGACGATCAGCGGCTTCTACGGCCTGCACTGGTGGCGCTTCATGGGCGCGCTGTCGATCTTCGTCTCCCTGGCCTGGATCCTCGGGCTCTTCCTGCGCGGCCGCCTGAGCAACTTCGCCCTGCTCTTCAACCGCCGTCTCGCCGAGAGCCAGCTCATGGTCAGCGAGGAGGTGCAGGTCACAGGTCGGCGCCGCACCCCGGAGATCATCCGCGCCCTCACGGACGGCGACGGCTTCCGCGCTGACGTCGCCGGGCGGGCGGAGCGCTTCGGCGAGCACTATCCCACGCGGCTGCGCCTGACGCTGCTCGTCGGCGCCGCCGGTCTCGTGGTGCTCGCACTGTGCGGCTGGCTGATGCCGGATGCCAAGGCGGTCGTGCTGGGCCTCGCCGCCCTCTGGTGCCTGCTGCTCATCGGCTTCGTCGTCACGCTGGAGTACATCAGGCAGAGCATCGAGCAGGCCGCCGAGATCGGCGCGATGCCGGATGCCGAGCTGCGCCGTGCCCTGTCGATCGATGGCTCTGCGAAGGGCGAGTTGCTCACCGATGGGGATGGGACCGCGCCGGTGGGGGCCGCGATCTCGGCGTCGGCCGCGGCAGCCGGTGTCTCCGCCACCGATCCGGACGACGCCACCGATCCGGACGACGCCACCGATCCGGGCGACGCCGCCGATGCGGACGACGCCGCCGATGCGGACGACGACACGGTCGCCTTCGACGAGCTGTTCGCGCACGAGGAGGAGACGCCGGAAGCCGAGGACCCGGCTGCAGAAGACCCCGCCTCCGAGGCGGGGGACGCCGCTCCCGGGCATCCGGAACCCGAACCGGAGCCGACCACCGCCACCGACACGCCGCACGAGAAGGAGGGCGACAAGTGAGCCACGTCATCGCTGTCATGCGCCACGACATCCGCCGCGCGAGCAGCAGCGTCATGGCCGTCATCGTGCTGTTCGGGCTCGTCGTCATCCCGTCGCTGTTCACCTGGTTCAACGTCATCGCCAGCTGGAACCCGTTCGACAACGCCCGCAACCTGACCGTGGCCGTCGCGAACACGGACGACGGATATCAGAGCGATCTCGTGCCGATCCGGCTCAACGTCGGCGAGCAGGTCGTGTCGGCGCTGCGCGCCAACGACGATCTGAACTGGGTCATCACCACCGAAGAGGACGCTGTCGACGGCACCCGCTCAGGCGAGTACTACGCGGCGATCGTGCTTCCGCCGACCTTCAGCGCCGACATGATGACCTTCTACACGAGTGGCGCCGACCGAACGCGCATCGACTACTACCTCAACGAGAAGAAGAACGCCCTCGCGCCGAAGGTGACCGACCAGGGCGCGAGCGAGGTGTCGACGAGCATCAACAAGGTGTTCACCGAGACTCTCGGCGAGGCGGGCATGAACATCCTCACCTCTCTCTCCGACTACCTCGACGACGCCGACACCCAGGCCGCGCTGTCGAAACTGCAGGCGCGTGCCGACTCGGTCGCGGCTCAGCTGCGCGCCGGGGCGTCGACCGCAGACATGTTCGGCTCGCTCATCGCATCGAGCAGGCCGCTGGTCGACAGCGCCTCGGGCCTCATCACCGGATCCGGCGACGCTCTGCGAGACGCAGGAGGGGCGCTCGCCGGCGGGAAGGACGCCGCCGCGTCACTGAAGAAGGTGCTCTCGTCGTCGACCTCTGCGCTCGGCGACGCCCTGGCGCAGACCTCCGCCGGCTACCAGGGCGTGTCAGACAGCATCGACGAGGTCTACGCCGCGATGGACTCGCAGTCGGCGAGCGCCGCCGGCACCATCGGCTCCCTCGCCGACCGGGTGCAGGTGCAGATCGACCAGCAGCAGGAACTGCGCGACGGACTCGTGAACGATGTGCGTCCCCAGCTGCCCGAGAGCCTGCTCGACGCCTTCGACGCCTCGGTCTCGCGCATCGACGCCGCCATCGCCCGTCAGCAGGCGCTGCAGGATCGCCTGGACGAGGCCGCCTCCCAGGTGACGGATTCGAGCGAGTCGAGCCAGGCGACCCGCGATGAGATCAAGAAGCTCACCGCTCAGGCGAAGGCCGCCGTCGACGATGCGCGGCTCTCATACACCGACGGCCTGCAGCCCAAGCTCGACGCACTCGCGTCGACGCTCTCGAGCATCGGCGGCGGAATCGACTCGATCTCAGGCGACCTGACATCGGCCGCGAACTCGCTCACCGGCTCGTCGTCGACCGGTTCGGGCCTGGCGGATGCCCAGAAGCTGACCACCGGCATCTCGGATTCGCTCACCGACACGGCCGACCGCTTCGCGCAGCTCAGCGCCGCGCTGACCACCGCGATCGACACGGGCGATCTCAGTGAGCTGACCGACGTGATCGGCGCAGACCCGCGGGCGCTCGCGATGCACCTCGCCGAGCCGGTCGAGCTGACCCGCGTACCGGTGTACTCGGTCGTGAGCTTCGGCGCCGCCATGACCCCGCTCTACACCGTGCTCGCCCTCTGGGTCGGAGCGCTGCTCACCTCGGTCGCGATCCGCGTCGATCCGCCCCGGGACGGATCAACCGGACTTCCCGACCTCTCCCCCACCGAGACCTATCTCGGACGGTTCGGCATCTTCGCGCTCGTCGCCTTCCTGCAGAGCACGCTCGTGTGTCTCGGCAGCGTGTTCTTCACGCAGGTGCAGCCACAGCATCCGCTTCTGCTGATCCTCGCCGGATGGGTGGCGGGTCTGGTGTTCACCCTGATCATCTACACGCTCGTGGTCACCTTCGGCAACGCCGGCAAGGCTCTCGCGGTGCTGCTGCTGGTCATCCAGATCTCGGGATCCGGCGGCGCCTACCCCCTGCAGGTGCTGCCGGAGTGGTTCCAGAGCATCAGTCCGTTCCTGCCGGCGACGCACGCCGTGAACGCGATGCGCTCGGCGATCGCCGGGATCTTCCAGAGCGACTACTGGGTGTCGCTGGGCTGGCTGGCGGCGTTCGCGGCGCCGGCGCTGCTGCTCGGGCTGGTGCTGCGTCGTCCGTTCATCCGCAGCAATCAGAAGATGCTGGCGGCGCTGGCGTCGACGAAGCTCATGTGATCTCGTTCGAGGAGTGGGTAGGATGCCAGGGCGCGCGCTTGCCCGAGACGCGCACCCGGATCACGTGACACGCGGTCCCACCTACCCTCGAGGACTTTCCGCCGATGACGACCGATATCCCCTCTCCTGCACCCCGCCGACCCCTCGCATCCCGCATCGGCAGGATCGCCTTCCTCGTCATCGCGGGCATCGTCGTGGTGGCGGTCGCCGCCGCGTTCTTCGTCACCTGGACGATCCAGCGCTCGTTCCCTCAGACCTCCGGTGAGCTGTCGGTGAAGGGCCTCGCGAAGTCCGTCACCGTGCAGCGCGACGACCGCGGCATCCCGACCATCACCGCCTCGAGCGCCGAGGATCTGCTCTTCGCTCAGGGGTACGTGCACGCGCAGGATCGGTTCTTCGAGATGGACTTCCGCCGGCACGTGACGTCCGGCCGGGTGTCGGAGATGTTCGGCGCCTCGCAGGTCGGCACCGACAAGTTCCTGCGCACGCTGGGCTGGCGCACCGTCGCCGAGCAGGAGGTCGAGGCGCTCGACGAGAAGACGCTCGGCTACTACCAGTCGTACGCCGACGGCGTGAATGCCTACCTGTCGTCGCGATCGGGCGCCGAGCTCTCCCTGGAGTACGCCGTGCTCGGCATGCAGAACCCCGATTACGAGCCCGAGCCCTGGGAGCCGGCTGACTCGGTCGCCTGGCTGAAGGCGATGGCGTGGGACCTGCGCACGAACATCGAGGACGAGACCGACCGCGCGCTGCTCGCCGCGCGGCTCAGCGCGGCCGTGCCCGACACCGCCGACACCGCCGCGCCCGCCGACACCGCCGAATCGACCGGCGCGATGATCGAGCGGCTCTACCCCGACTACCCGTTCGATGAGAACCCGGTCATCGTCCCAGAGATCACACCGGTCGAGCCCGTCGCGATCGACGCGGCCCCTGCCTCCTTCACCGGCGGAACGGCCGGCGTCACCGACGCGCTGCGCACCGTGCAGTGGCAGGAGGCCGAGAACGTCATCGAGGCGGCGAGCATGCTGCTCGGCGGCGCCGGCGAGGGCATCGGGTCGAACTCGTGGGTCGTCTCGGGCGATCTCACCGAGAGCGGGATGCCCCTGCTCGCCAACGATCCGCACCTCGGCGCCGCGCTGCCGTCGGTCTGGTACCAGGTGCAGCTGAAGTGCCGCGAGCTGAGCGAGGCCTGCCCGTTCGACGTCGGCGGGTTCTCGTTCTCGGGGATGCCGGGCGTGGTGATCGGGCACAATGCGAAGATCGCCTGGGGTTTCACCAACCTCACCACCGACGTCGCCGACCTCTACGTCGAGAAGGTCGAGGGCGACTCGTACTGGCGCGACGGGAAGAAGCAGCCGCTCGAGGTCGAGAAGGACGTCATCAAGGTCGCCGGCGGCGAGGACGTCCCACTGACCATCCGCCGCACCGCGCACGGCCCGATCATCTCCGGCCTCACCGACGACTTCACCGCCATCGCGGATGACCCGGTGGTCAGCGTCGGCGACGAGCCGCTCGTGCTCGAGGGCGCCCCCGAGATCCCGGCCGGCGACACCGCCGTGAGTCTGCGCTGGACCGCCCTCGACGCCGGCACCACGTCGAGCGCGCTGTTCGCCATGAACGTCGCGCAGGACTTCGATGACTTCCGCCTCGCGGCATCCCTCTTCGACGTCCCGGCGCAGAACCTCATCTACGCCGACCTCGAGGGCAACATCGGATACCAGGCGCCGGGGCGCCTGCCGATCCGCGGTGCCGGCGACGGCACTCTGCCGCAGCCCGGCTGGGACAGCACGTACGACTGGAAGGGCTTCATCCCGTTCGACGATCTGCCGGTCTCGTTCAACCCGCCCGAGGGCTACATCGTCACCGCCAACAACGCGATCGTCGGCGACGATTACGAGTACTTCCTGTCGAAGGACTGGGACTACGGCTACCGCGCCGCGCGGATCGCCCATCTGATCGAGCGCAGGTCGGCGGCGGGTCCGCTCACCGCTCAGGACATGCGCGACATCCAGATGGACGAGGAGATGTGGATCGGCAAGCAGCTCGCCACCGTGATGAGCGAGGTGCCCGTCGAGCGCACCGGCCCCAAGGCGGCCGTCGAGCTGCTGCGCACGTGGGACGCGCAGAACAAGCCCGGCTCCGCAGCCGCGGCGTACGCGAACGTGCTGTGGTCGAACCTCGTGCACAACATCTTCCTCGAGCGGGAGGTGCCGATGCCGGTGGGCGACCAGGGCCGACTGTTCACGGTCGTCGGCGCGATGCTCGACGACGAGACCGATCCGCTCTGGGTGAACGACCGGATCGATGTCGACGACATGCGCTCGATGCTCGCCCTCTCGGCCGATCAGGCGTACGACGAGCTGGCCGGGCTGCAGGGCGAGGACGTCACGGCATGGCGCTGGGGCGACCTGCACGCGCTGTCGCTGACCCACGCCACCCTCGGCACGTCGGGCATCGCCCCGATCGAGATGCTCTTCAACCGCGGCCCCTACCCCGTCGGCGGCGGCGCCTCGGTCGTCAACGCCACCGGCTGGCGGCTCGGCGAGTCGTATGCGACCGCGACCGTGCCGTCGATGCGCATGGTCATCGACCTCGACGACTTCGACGCCTCGACGTGGAACCACCTCACCGGCGCAAGCGGCCACGCGTTCGCCGCGCACTACACCGACCAGACGAGCGACTGGGCCCAGGGCATCCAGAAGCCGTGGGCATTCTCGACGAAGGCGGTGCAGAAGGCGACCGTCGATCGGCTGGTGCTCACACCCGCCGGGTAGCGTAGAGGGATGCCGGAACGACTGCTCGCACCCGAGGGCATCCCCGCCGACATCGGCGAGTTCACGCACGCCGGGGCCACCCTCGTGCACGAGGACTTCGGCGACGGCTCCAAGCCGATCGTGCTGCTGCACGGCATCGGCATGGGCCGCAGCGTCTACCTCGATCTGACCACCCACCTGCACGGCCGGGTGATCGGACTCGACCTGCCCGGCTTCGGTGAGGCCCCCGAGCCCGAGCGCGTGCTCACCATGGAGCGCCACGCCGATCTGGTCGCCGCGTTCCTGCGCACCCGCGGCATCCACGACGCCGTCGTGCTCGGCCACTCGATGGGCAGCCAGATCGCCGCCGAGATCGCGGTGCGCCACCCCGAGGTCGTGTCGGCTCTGGTGCTTGCCGGCCCCACCGTGAACAGCGCGTCGCGCAGCATCCGGGCCCAGGCCGGCTACCTGCTCTGGGATCTGCTGCACGAGAGACCGCAGGTGCTCTGGCGCGGGGCGCGCGAGTACCTGCGCGGCGGCCCGAACCTGCTGACCAAGATGAAGGCGACGATCGTGCACCGTCCCGAGAACGCCTACCCGCGCGTGGGCGTGCCGGTGCTCGTCGTGCGCGGCCAGCGCGACCCGCTCGCGCCGATGACGTGGTGCCAGGAGATCGTCGAGATGGTTCCGGATGCCCGGTTCGCCGAGATCCCCGACCACGGCCACGGCACGCTGATCAGCGACTCCGGTGGCGCGGGCGCCACGATCCGGGACTTCGTCCGCAGCATCTGATCCCGGCTGCCGGTGGCTCCACCGTCGTGCACACATGGCGGCGGATCGGACGCATGTCGGCTGAACCCGCCGAAATCGACCGACATCCGTGCATGCCGCCTACATCCGTATCCGCGCGGGCGGCCGGTGATGTCAGCCGGCGGCGGGCGGGGTCTGCTTCGACTCGGCGTACTCGTCGGCCACGAGGCTGTGCTTCTGGATCGTGCCGTTGCGATACGCCTGGCGACCCACCATGTGCGCCGACAGCGGGGCGGTCGCGAACTGCAGCAGGATGACAGGGATGACGATCACCATTCCGAGCAACATGCCGCCGATGGTGCGCTGCGACACGGCGATCGCGAGGCAGATCAGCACGAGCCCGAGCACCTGCGGCTTCGTTCCCGCGTGCAGCCGGCTGGGCACGTCCCGGAAGCGCAGCAGCCCCACCGCCGCCGAGAGGCAGAGGATCGCACCGAGCAGCACGAGGATCAGCGCGATGGTCTCGGCCACGGGAGCCGGCACGGCGGTCTCGAAGAACGACGTCACGGTCATGGTGTCGTGTTGTCCCTTCGTGCGACATAGCGGGCGACGGAGATGGATGCGAAGACGCCGACCGCCGCGATGATCAGCATCACCGGCACGTTGCGGGTGTGACCGTTGATGGCCATGTCGGCGCCGAGGACGCAGAGCACCTCGGTGAGCAGCACGTCGGACGCGACCGTGCGGTCGAGGATCGACGGTCCGCGCACGATGCGGATCACGCAGAGGATGGCGGCTATGCCGAAGATCACGAGGATGGCGATGAGCAGCGGATTCATCCGGCGCCTCCCTTCGAAGAGACGGATGCTCGGCGCTCCTGCGCCTCGTCGCGCGCGAGCGCCGCGTACTGCTCGGGGGTGCCAACGGCCCGCACGATGCGACGCTCCCAGCGCAGCACCTCCGCACGGAACCGGTCGACATCGTCCCTGCTGCAGACCCCGATCACGTGCAGGTACAGGGTGCGCCGATCTCGGTCGCTCTCGACGACGAGTGATCCAGGGATGAGCGAGGCGGTCACAGCGACGTGGGTGGTCACGATGTCGTCGGCGTAGCGCAGCGGCACCTCGACGATCGCCGCTCCGGGCTGCCTGCGGAAGTCGAACACCTGGATCGTCACCCTGACGGCACCCATCACCACCGCCCCGATGAAGCGCACGATGAACACCAGCGAGTGCCAGAGGTTGATCCGGCCGAGCAGCTCGACCGTCGGCAGCCGGAAGACACGGGTGACGAAGACGGCCATCACGATGCCGCTGACGACCGCCAGCGGCGTGAACTGGTGCCACAGCAGCAGCCAGAGCAGCACCAGCCAGAGCATGAACGGCAGCTGCAGGAGGATGTCGCGGCGGATGCGGCGCCGGGTCTCGCGGTTCATCACGGTGCCCCCTCGTCGATCTGCTCGAGGGTGACCGGCTGCAGAAGCCCGGCACCGATGCGATCGCAGAGCGCGTACAGCGGACCGGCGAACACCGTGAGCGCCACGGTCACCGCCACCATGCCCGCTGTGGCATACGTCATGATGGCGGGGATCTCACGCGTCTCGCCCTGATCGTCGGCGGCCGGGGCGTTGCCCAGGTACTCGATGCGGCCGTCGTTCTCGGCGACCCCGTCGTCCTCGCGCCAGAAGGCCAGGTTCCAGGCGCGCATCAGCGCATAGAGGGTGAGCAGCGAGGTCAGGATGCCGCCGAAGATGAGCACGATCATCAGCGGAGTGCCGACGCCGGCAGCCGCCTCGAACAGCGCGACCTTGCCGATGAAACCCGAGAAGGGCGGCAGTCCGCCCAGATTGATGGCGGGCACGAAGTACAGCACGGCGAGCACCGGTGCCGCCTTCATCAGACCGCTCACCCGCAGGATCGACGTGCTTCCCGCCTTGCGCTCGATGAGACCGACGGCGAGGAACAGCGTGGTCTGCACGACGATGTGGTGCACGATGTAGTACACCGTGGCACCGATGGCATCCTCGGTCGCGATCGCCAGTCCGAAGATCATGTAGCCGACGTGGCTGACCAGGGTGAACGACAGGATGCGCTTCAGCTCCGCCTGGGCCACGGCGCCGAGCACCCCGACCACCATGGTGGCGAGCGCCACCACCAGCAGCAGCGTGTTGACGTCGCTGCTGGCGAACAGCTGCGTCTCCGTGCGGATCAGCGCATACACGCCGACCTTGGTCAGCAGGCCCGCGAACACGGCGGTGACCGGTGCGGGCGCGGTGGGATACGAGTCGGGCAGCCAGAACGACACGGGGAAGATGGCGGCCTTGATGCCGAAGGCGATCAGCAGCATCAGGTGCAGCACCAGCTGCGTCTCCTGAGGCAGCTGCGCCACCCGCTCGGCGACCTGGGCCATGTTCACCGTGCCGACCGCGCCGTAGATCATCGCGATCGCGGCGAGGAACAGGATCGACGAGACCAGCGAGACGACGATGTACACCGCGCCGGTGCGGATGCGGGATTCGGTGCTGCCGAGGGTGATCAGCACGTAGACGCGACCAGCAGGATCTCGAATCCGACGTACAGGTTGAACAGGTCGCCCGCGATGAAGGCGTCGAAGATGCCTGCGGCGAGGATGAGGTACGTCGGGTTGAAGATCGAGATCGGCGTCTCCTCGGCGCCGTCGGCGGCGCCCTGACCGATCGAGAACAGCAGCACCGCGAGCAGCACGACGCTCGAGATGAGCACGAGCAGGGCAGCCAGCCGGTCGACGTACAGGATGATCCCGAACGGCACGGGCCAGCCGCCCACCGACACCGCGAACGGCTCGTTCGCCGCATCCACCGCGGCCAGCAGCACCGCGGCGATGATCGAGACCGCCACGAGCGTCGCCGTCGTCACGACCACCTGCAGCCGGGGGTTGCGGCCGAAGATCAGCGTGATCGCGGCACCGAGCAGCGGCAGCATGACGATCAGGGGGACGAGTGCGCTCATGAGCGATCACCCCCGTCATCGTCCGGTTCCGCGGCGGATCGGTCGGGGAGGTCCACCGGCGCATCGTCGTCGATCGACGGATGATCGCGCATGTGCAGCACGGTGATCGGGGCGGTGCTGACGCCGACGAAGTCCGTGGTCGCGTCCTCGTCCTCTCTCGAGGACTCATCGTCGAACAGCTCCTCCTCGGCATCCGTCCGCTCGCGGACCGCGATGTCGCCGAGGTCGTCCTCGACGGTGTCGGCCTGGCCGAGCTGCCAGGAGCGGTAGATGAGGGCGAGCAGGAACGCCGACACGGCGAAGGTGATCACGATCGCAGTGAGGGTGAGCGCCTGCGGCAGCGGATCGCTGACCTTCCCCTCCTCACCGTAGAACGGCGCCGTGCCGGGTACGCCCATCACGATCAGCAGCAGCAGGTTGGTCGCGTTGCCGAGCAGCAGGAAACCGATCAGAACCCGGGTCAGGCTGCGCTCCATCATGGCGTAGACCCCTGCGGCGAACAGCACGGCCATGATCACGATGAGGGTGAGGGAGACATCCATCAGGTGGTCACCCCCCGGCCGCGCGTCTCGAGAGCCTGACGGTCGACCTCGGCGCCGAGGCTGCGCAGCACGTCGAGCACGAGTCCGATCACCGTCAGGTACACGCCGACGTCGAAGATGGTCGAGCTGACGAACTCGAGGTGACCGAGCAGTGGCACCTCCGCCTCCCAGACGGCGCTCTGCAGGGGAGCCATCCCGAAGAACAGCGGCACGAAAGCGGCTCCCACGGCGAGGACGAGCCCTGCCCCGAGCAGCCGACCGGCGTCCGTCGGCGCGGCCGCGCCCAGCTCCCAGCGTCCGCCGGCGATGTAGCGCATCACCAGGGCCATTCCGGCGACCAGCCCTCCGGCGAACCCGCCGCCGGGAAGATTGTGGCCGGCGAAGAGCAGGTAGATCGACACGAGGATGATCGTGTGGAACAGCACGCGCACGATCACCTCGAGCAGGAGCGAGCGGTTCTCGGCCTTGACCTGCTGCCCGCTGACCAGCCACGCGCGCGGCGCACCCCTGTTCTCGGTGGTCTGGAAGCGAGGGCCCTGGTCGGTCTCGACGAGGGGACGGCGCGCGGTCGACCGCCGGGTCGTCTCCGGCAGGTCGCGGGTGGCCGAGAGCAGATCGGCCCGGTGGGTGACGAAGACGAGGGATGCCACACCGGTCGCCGCCAGCACCAGCACACTCAGCTCCCCCATGGTGTCCCACCCGCGCAGGTCGACCAGGGCGACGTTCACGACGTTCTTGCCGTGCCCGAGGTCGTAGGCGAGCTGGGGGAAGTCCAGCGAGATGGGGTCGAACATGCGCGCCTGGGTGGCGACGATGGCGACGGATGCCATGACCACGCCGACGCCGACAGCCAGCACTGCCCGCGGGATGCGCCCGACCGACGCATTGTGCTCGCCCATGCGCGACGGCAGCCGGCGCAGCACCAGCGCGAAGGTCACCATCGTGACCGTCTCGACGAGGATCTGCGTGAGCGCGAGGTCAGGAGCGCCGCTCGTGGCGAAGAGCACGACCATTCCGAGACCGGTGACCGAGACGAGAACCACGCCGGTGTACCGCTTGCGCGCGCGCACCGCGACGATCCCGGCGACGGCCATCACGGGCGCCACGACGATCTGCACGGGCGTGTGCCAGGCCGACAACGCCAGCCGCTCGGGCAGGGCGGCGACGAGAGCGGTGGCCTCGGCCGCGAGAAGCACCACGAAGATCGTGCCGACGTACAACGGCAGCGAACCGCGCTGGGTGAGGCTGGTGGTGAGCACCGAGAGGCGGTCGACGCCGCGCATCACGAGGTAGTACGCGTCAGCGGCGGTGAACGGCAGCATGCGTCTGCGACGATCCCACCGAGTGCGGATGCTGAGCACGAACACCCCGATGCCCGCTGCGATCGCGCCGACGGACAGCAGCAGCGCGGGCTCGAGTCCGTGCCACAACGCGAGGTGGCCCGGCGCCTCCGGGCCCAGGCTCGTCGCGTACCCCTGCAGAGCTGCGTCCACAGCGGGCGCGCCGATGCCCGCGGCGATCGTGAGGCCGGCGAGGATGATCGGCGCCGACAGGAAGCCGACCGGCGGATCCGGCCATGCCGTCTCGGGCATGGCCGTGCCATCGCGATCCCTCTTGCGCCAGAACGCCCCCCAGAGGAAGCGGCATCCGTAAGCGGCGGTGAGCACGGCGCCGATCGTGGCGCCGATCAGGGCGACCCACCCCCACACCGAGCCGTGCTGCGCATCCTCCAGCAGCGCGGCGAGCGTGGACTCCTTGGCCACGTAGCCGATGGTGGGCGCCACCCCCATCATCGAGGCGATGGAGATGAACGCGGCGGTGGCCATCACCGTCGCCTGACGTCCGAGGCCGGAGAGCTCATCGATGTCTCGCGTCGAGAGCTGTCGGTCGATCACGCCGACGATGAGGAACAGCGCCGACTTGAACAGCGCGTGCCCGATCACCAGTGCCAGGCCCGCCAGCGCCGCGGCGGGCGTGCCGTAGCCGACGGCGACGGCGAAGAAGCCCAGCTGGCTGACGGTGCCGAAGGCGAGGATTCGCTTGAGGTCGGTTTCGCGCAGTGCCTGGATGCCACCGAGCAGCAGCGTCAGCACGCCGAGCGTGATGACGATCGGCCGCCACGGCGCCGACATCGCGAAGATCGGCGCGAAGCGCGCGATCAGGTAGATGCCGGCCTTCACCATGGCGGCGGCGTGCAGGTAAGCGCTCACCGGGGTGGGCGCGGCCATCGCACCGGGCAGCCAGAAGTGGAAGGGGAAGAGCGCCGACTTCGTGATCGCGCCGATGAGCAGCATGACCACCGCAGCATCGATGAGAGGTCCGGTCGGGGCGAGGGCGAGCAGCTCCTGGATGCTCGCCGTGCCGGCCTCGATCACCAGCAGGATCACCCCGACGAACATCACCAGGCCGCCGAGCGTCGTCACCAGCAGGGCCTGCAGAGCAGCGCGTCGGCTGGCGGCGCGGCGCCGGTAGTGGCCGATCAGCAGGTACGACAGGATGCTCGTGAGCTCCCAGAACATGACGAGCATCACCAGATCGTCGGTGAGCACGAGGCCGTACATCGCGCCGGCGAAGCCCAGCAGCACCCCGGCGAACTGACCGACCTCACGTCCGTCGTCGAAGAAGTACCAGCGGCAGTACAGCAGCACGAGCGCGCCGACCCCGGTCACGATCAGCGTCAGCACCCACCCGAGCACGTCCATGCGCATGGAGAGGTTGAGCCCGAGCTGAGGAATCCAGCTGTACGACTCGAACGGGGCATCGCGAGCATCCATCACCTGCGGCGTCTGCACGAGTGTGTGAACGAATGCGGCGGCGGGAATGAGCGCGCCGAGCACGAATGCCTGTGCTCCGAGCCAGCGCACCAGGAAGGGGAGAATAACAGACCCTGCCAGGAACACGGCGAGGAGCAACAGCATAAGCGGCTCCTCAAGCTCGTCGAGGCCTTCCGGCACAGGCGGGCGATGTGAGTCCATTCTACCGGTGCGCCAGCGCCGGTCGGCGCCGCAGCTCGTAATCTGTGTGCATGAGCATCCGATTCCCGCATGGTGTGACGGTGCCCGAGATCGGCATCGGGACCTGGTTCGTCGGCGACGAGCCGTCGCGTCGCGACGAGGAGATCGCCGCCATCCGTGCCGGGCTGGATGCGGGGCTGCGCGACCGATCAGGTGCTCTACAACCCGATCCGCCGCGGTCCGGAACTGGACCTGTTCCCGATGCTGCGATCCCGGGGCATTCCGGTGATGGCATATTCGCCGCTCGAGCAGGCTCGGCTGCTCGATGACCCTCGGCTGCAGGCCCTCGCGGCCGACAGCGGTCTCACCGCGGCGCAGCTCGTGCTGGCCTGGGTGATCCGCGACGGCGACGTGCTGGCGATCCCGAAGGCCGGTTCCGTGGCCCATGCCCGGCAGAACGCGGCTGTGCTGGGCATGACGCTGCCCGCCGAGGTGCGGGCGGAGATCGACCGGCTGTTCCCGGCTCCGCGACGACCGGTCCCGCTCGAGATGCTCTGAGCCCGCCGACGACTCGGGGTCAGAGTCGCACCGCCGGCGGCGCCACTGTCTCGCCGGCGCGGAACTGGCACGTGAAGTGCACCGACTGGCCCTCCTCGCCCTCGAGCATCCTGGCCACCTGCTCCCCCGCCGCGCGCCCCTTCTCGAGTGCCGGCTGCGCCATGGTCGTGAGCTTCAGCGAGCCGAGCCCGTCGGCGGCGATGCCGTCGAAGCCGACGACGGTGAGGTCGTGCGGCACACGCAGCCCGAGGTCCTCGGCCGCACGGATCGCCCCGACCGCGAGCAGGTCGCTCTGCGCGACGATCGCGGTCGGCCGGTCGGCGCGCACCGCGCCTCTGTCATCGGCCAGCAGCATCCGCGCGGCGAGATACCCCTCGTCGACCAGGCTCGCCGCAGCGGAGACGCCGGTGCCGTCGGGGAAGACCTCCCGAAAGCCCGCGAGCCGGTCCAGGGTCACGGGCACCGTCGCGTCGACCACCCGCTGCGCAGTCAGGGGGGCGCGCTCCCGGGCGGAGTCGAGCGGCAGCGTGATGGTCGCGGCAGCGCTGTGTCCCAGCTGACGCACGTGGCGGGCGCTGATCGCACTGGCCTCTCGGTTGTCGAGCGAGACCTGGGGCACGTCGTCTCCGGCGTCGCCCTCGATGACGACCACGGGCAAGCCGCGCTGCCGCACGGCGTCGAGCACCTCGCGGGTGCGCGGCGAGCATCCGATCAGCACCACCGCGTCGACCGGAGCATCGATGATCGTCGGCGGCTCGTTGTCGCGCGGGTCGTCGCGCAGCAGCAGGATGCCCGCGCTGATCGACGCCAGCGCGTCTGTGAGGCCGTCCATCATCACCGTCGTGACCGGGTCGAGGAAGGCGTGCCGCAGCTCGCCCGCGAGGACGACGCCCACGATGCCGCTGCGACCCGTGCGCAGCGACGCGGCCCGCGGATCCGGCCCGGCGTAGCCGAGTGCGGCTGCGGCGGTCAGCACCTTCTCGCGCGTCGCCTCGGCGACGTTCACCTTCCCGCTGAACACGACCGATGCCGTCGAGGTCGACACCCCCGCCCGGCGCGCGACGTCGGCGATCGTCGCTCGACGCGGTACCGTGCTCATCCTCCGAGGATAACCCGGCCCTCTCCCGGCCGGCCGCGGGGATCGAATCGTTTCGATTACGATGGTCGGATGGACACCGCCCTCACCCGCTCGCAGTTCGTCCGCTGGCGCATCGCGATCTTCGCGATCTTCCTCGCCAGCGGTCTGTCGATCGCGACGTGGGCCTCCCGGGTGCCGAGCATCGCGGCCGCCCTGCAGATCGACAAGGCGCAGATCGGCCTGCTGCTGCTCGGAATGGGCATCGCGTCGATCATCGGCATCTCCACCGGTCCGCTCGTCATGGCTCGCACGGGGGCGCGGCTGGGCATGCTCATCGGGATGCTGATGTTCGGCTCCGGAGTCATCCTCATCGGCCTCGGCACCGACGTGCTCGGCTCCGTGCCCGTCGTGATCGCCGGGCTGGTGCTGTTCGGGTTCGGCAACGGCTCGGTCGACGTGATGATGAACGTCGAGGCCACCGCCATCGAGCAGCAGATGGGCAGAACGATCCTGCCGGTGTTCCACGCCTTCTTCAGCTTCGGCACCGTCATCGGCGCCGGTGCGGGCGCAGGAGCGGCCCTGCTGTCGATGAACGTCGCGGTGCACGCCGGGATCATCGGCGCGATCATCCTCCTCGTCGCGGTCGTCTGCTTCTTCCAGGTGCCGGTGCGCGAGGCCGCGCTCGACCCGTCGCCCGATGAGAAGGCGTCGTTCGGCCAGCGCATGCACACCGCGCTCGAGGCGTGGCGCGAGCCGCGCACCTACGCGCTGGGCGTCGTCATGCTCGGCATGTCGTTCGCCGAGGGCGGCGCCAACGACTGGATCGCCCTCGGTGTCGTGGAGGGCCACGGCGAGGAGGTCGGCATGGGGGCCCTGGCCCTCACGGTGTTCTCCGTGGGCATGACCGTGGTGCGCCTGTTCGGCGGTCCGCTCGTCGATCGCTTCGGTCGAGTCGCGGTGCTGCGCGTGCTGGCCGCGACCGCGGCATCCGGCATCCTGCTCTTCATCCTCGCCCCGAGCCTCCCGCTGGTGCTGCTGGGCGCCGTGCTGTGGGGCATCGGCGCCTCGCTGGGATTCCCGCTCGGCATGTCCGCCGCCGCCGACGATCCCGCCAAGGCGGCCGCGCGCGTCAGCGCCGCGGCGACGATCGGCTACGTCGCCTTCCTCGGCGGTCCGCCCGTTCTCGGCCTGATCAGCGAGCACATCGGTCTGCTGAACACCCTCTTCATCCTCGTCGCGCTCGTCGTCATGTCGGGGCTGTTCTCGTCGGCCGCGAAGCCGCTGCACGCCGACGAGCCGGCGCTGACGAAGTAGGCTCTTCGGGTGCGTCTCGTCATCGCCCGCTGCTCGGTCGACTACACCGGTCGGCTCAACGCCCATCTGCCCCTCGCCACCCGCCTGCTGGTGCACAAGGGCGACGGCAGTCTGCTCGTGCACTCCGACGGCGGCAGCTACAAGCCGCTGAACTGGATGAGCCCGCCGTGCTCCTTCGCGCCTGAGGTGCCCGGCGATGAAGAGGCGAGCGCCGGCGTCGTCGAGGTGTGGCGCGTGACGCACCGCAAGACCGGAGACGCGCTGCGCGTGCAGATCTACGAGATCATCCACGACTCGCAGCACGAGCTCGGCATCGATCCGGGCCTGCAGAAGGACGGCGTGGAGGCCGACCTGCAGCGCCTGCTCGCCGAGCAGGTCGACCTGATCAGCGAGGGCGCGACGCTGGTGCGTCGCGAGTACCCGACGGCGATCGGGCCGGTCGATCTCATGGTGCGGGATGCCCGTGGCGCCGCGATCGCGGTCGAGGTGAAGCGCCGTGGCGACATCGACGGCGTCGAGCAGCTCACCCGGTACCTCGAGCTGCTGGGGCGCGACCCGCACCTCGCGCCCGTCACCGGAGTGTTCGCCGCCCAGGAGATCAAGCCGCAGGCCCGCGTGCTCGCCGAAGACCGCGGCATCCGCTGCGTCGTCTCGACTACGAGGGCATGAAGGGCCTCGAGTCGGGCATCCCCCGCCTGTTCTGACGCTCACGCCCCACGCACCCCCCACGCCCCC
>Ga0170475_128156579_pt1 | contig 17384 bp, 18 predicted proteins | sample Soicark_Litter_5_FD_111474 | JGI IMG/M metagenome (GOLD analysis project Ga0170475, IMG submission 111474) | Avena fatua rhizosphere microbial communities from Hopland, California, USA. Combined Assembly of 48 SPs
CGCGTGCTGCATCGAGAACGCGGAATCGATCATCAGTATGAATCTGTTCGAATGCGGAGGTCTCGCTGAGTTCGGCGGGTGAATATCCGAGGATTCGTTTGTAGGCAGGACTGTTGTACAGGCGATGGCCTTTGACGTCGACCAAGGCGATCATGTCCGCGGCGTTCTCAGTGACGACCTGGAAGATTTCTTCTTTCTTCTTCGATTCGCGACGTATGCGGAAGAGGAGAAGCTGCTGAAGAACAATCGTGATCGATAAGACTGGCAGCGCGATCAAAACCCATTCGGCCATCGAGAGCACTCCTGAGAGGAGTGATCGGCCGAAACGGGCGGAAAGATGAGAAATCTTCGCGCCGGAAAAACGCTCCGCTCACGATGGTCGAGCGCAGAAGAAAATGTTAGCCGACGTTTTCCCGAAATGGGAATCGGGCTATCCGAAGGGGAGTACCCCCCCTCCCCCTAGTCTACTAGCCTCAATGACTTAGCGGAAAATTGCGAAGTAATCTATGGCGCTCAAGTACTTACGGGCAAAATCTTGGTTTTAAAGAATTTAGTGGCTGCTGCTTCAGAAAGTCAGTTCCAAAACGGGACGGATTTGACATTCTTGCACGGTCACGGGCTCCTATGATGATGTTCCTTGCGGCCTGTGGATGACAAGGTCAGATGTCACAATCGCCTGTGGATTTCACAGAGAAACTTCCGAAAAGCTGGGGCTGACGGTGTGCTGCCTTTAGGTTCGCACCCAGTTCGCATGTCTGAACGTCAGAGGTGCAATTGGATTACTTTCTGAGCAAAGCGTCGATGTTCTCGCGCACTGGGGCGGGACATTCCATGTATGAGAAGTGTCCGCAGTTCTTGAGCGTCACGAGGCGCGAATTGGGAATGGCTCCGGCAATGTGCTCGGCTGTGGAGACTGGTATGAATTCGTGATCGCCGGTGATGACCAGGCTCGGGATCTTGAGGCCTTTCAGCTTCGGAAGAAGGTCGTAGCCGGGCAGGGACCAGGTTTCGCTCATGAGCCGGGATTCAATCGCTCTCGCCTTGAGAATTCCTTCTCTGGTAAAGCTTGCACTCAAGAGCGACATGAACCTCTCATATTCTGCAGGTCGCGCGAAAGCTGCCTTGAAGTGGATGCGGTAGTAGGCCGTGACGGCATCTGGATCGGCGTTCTTGTATGCGTTGGTGGCTGCAATCAGTTTGCGTTTCTCCATGTCATCAGCGCGGTGTTCCAGCCAATCGGTCCGGAGGTCGTTGTAATCTGCACTGGATGCAGGACCTGGATTCATCAGGATCAAGTGTGTAACTCGATCGGGATGGCGAACAGAGTACTCGAGCGCAAGCACTGTGCCCCAGGAATGCCCGAGCAGCACGACTGATTTCAGGTGAAAGTACTCTCGGATCTTGTCCAGGTCGGCGAGATCGGACGCAAGCGAGACGTCTTCGGGGCGGACGTGCAGCGCGGATTTGCCGCGGCCGCGCTGATCGTAATAGATGAGCCGGTACGAAGCGGCCAGGCGGTCGAGGTCCGGCAGCAGATAGCTGTGGTCGAAGTCGGGCCCGCCGTGGAGAACGATAATGGGAGTGCCATTGCCGATCTCCCGGCAATAGAGCTCTGCGCCATCTACTGGAATGCGGACTTCGTGTGCAAGGAACTCCTCACGAGCTGTAGCGATGGAACCGCCGTTCAGCAATGCCGTACTGCCCGACACGAGCGTTGCGAACAGAAGTGCAGATCTCATTGGCAACTAACCCCTTCCAAAGGGCTGGCGAGTGCGATTCGATGCGGGTCGAAAAGCCAAGCCACACTACCGCGCAAGGATTCAGGCGAGCTTCATGGCCTCCGGATCCCACTTCACGACTGCGCCACGTTCGATACTAAGGTTCGCCAGCAAAGCAGCGCCCGCCGCACGGTACCCGAAAACGCCGTCTTCTACGACTGGCTTGCGAGAGCGAACGGATGCGAAGAAGTTCTGAAAGTGGTCGTACTCGTCCTGATAGTGTTCGGGAGCGGCGTATTTTTCGAATGCGACTGCGGGCGGACCCGAGGCATGTGAGGGAGGATATTTCTCGTGATAAGCGGCGAGCATCTTGTGCTGCATGGGCCCGGCGAAACTGTTCAGGGTGTGTCCCGGCTCTTTTTCGCGTGGCACGCGGCTGACGGTCACGCTGTTGCCGGCAATCTCCATGGTGCCTTCAGAGCCGGTGAAAGTCAGCCCTTCGCTCTCCTCGCCTCCGTCGACGAAATTGACGCGCAAGCTGAGATTGAATCCCTCGGGGTAATCAAAGAGCCCGAGCAGCACATCATCGGCATCGCGTCCATCGTTCCAGAAGCGCAGGCCGCCAGTTGCCATGGCGCGAGTCGGCCCCATCGATCCCGTGATAAAGTGCGTTCCACTGAAAAGATGAACGAAGAGGTCTCCGGCGACTCCGGTGCCGTATGCCTTCCACTTGCGCCATTGGAAGAAGTGCTCAGGGTTGAACGGGATTTTGGGGGCGCTGCCGAGGAATCGTGGCCAGTCGCAGGTTTCGGGGGAAGCATCGAGCGGAACGGTGTAGTTCCACGCGCCCATAGAGGAGTTGCGATCCCAGTGAGCGGTGACCATGTTCAGTTTGCCAATGGCTCCTGCAGCGAGGAGTTCTTTCGCCTTGGCGTAAATGACGGAGCTGACACGCTGGCTGCCCAGTTGCAGAATGCGGTTGCTGGCGCGCGCGGTCTCGATCATCTCGGGGCCGTCGGAGTACTCGTGGATCATGGGCTTCTCGCAATACACATCTTTGCCGGCCTTCATGGCGTCGACCGAGGCCTGCTTATGCCAGTGATCGGGCGTGCCGATTATGACCGCATCAATATCTTTGCGGTCCAGAACTTCCCGGTAGTCGCGACTAGTGAAGACGTCCTTGCCCCAGAGTTCCTTGCAGTGTTCGAGGCGTCCGTCATAACAGTCGGCGGCGGCGACGAGCTTGACGCCCGGAACCTGGACGGCGTTTGTCGTGTCCCATTGACCTTGGCCTCCGGCGCCGATAAGGGCGATCTGGATGTGATCGTTGGGACTGACGGGAGTGCTTGAGTACCTGGGCGCGGAGAGGGCATGAACCTTCCCGGCGATGGCGGCGGCTGCGCTTGCGCCTCCGGCGACTTTCAGGAAGTGTCGGCGATTCAACATGAGGACAGGTCTCCAAGAGGAAAGTGACTGGCGTCTGAAACGATATGCCTGTTTGGGGGATTTGTCTTGGCTCACAAAGCTTTGGCGGCGTCGAGGACGGGGAAAAAGGAATCAATGCAACTGTGGCGCAGTGCGAATGAACGCGTTGACGCTCAGGCTGCTCTTAGATGTCTGGATGAGGCCGCAGACGCGCGCCGTCAATCATCACGAGAATGTAGTGGTCCTCCTTCTTCAGAAGCCGTATCGCGTTCCACCACAAGTCATATTGCTCCGCAGATTGTTGGCGATCACGAATTGACGCTCCTTTAACCAGGCGTGTGATTTTCGTTTCGTATTCGTCTTGGCAATATTCGCGGTCGAATTCTTCAGAAACCAATGCCCTGTCTGGGAGGGTCCAATCCGTTTCCGAGAAGTGAAGCATCTTCCGTTTGATTTCTGAAAGCGGATGTTCTCGCACGTTGCTTCTTCGACAATCCTCCCAATCAGGAACTCTTTAGCGTCACGGGCGCTCTGAAAGGCAGTCATTTGGAGCGGATTCTACCATCGATTTCAAATTCGGCTCCTCTCAATCGACGACAATTCCCACGCGCTGATGGACTTCCTAGAATTTAAAGAACAGCAGCCAAAAGGTCTGTCGAGTTATGATCGAACCATGTTGGCCAGAGCGATTCGCGCCAAGAATGGAGTTCATCAGCGCACCGTTCGTGTGTGCCGGCCGAACGTTGCACTTACGCAGATCGCAGGGTGCGCTGTTCTGCTCGGCGGTACCTTCCCCGCGCAGGCGCAACAGCTGGGGCAGAAGCAAACGACCACCACCGGGCACATCGTTACGGTTTACTCGATCTCGTGGCCCACTCCGGTCAGCTCAGTCAGTGCTGACGTGGAGGTCTGCGCTGCTGCGAAGGCGCCCGCCAATGGCTTTGCGTTTCCGTCCTTTTTCCAGGTGCATTTTGCGGATGGAGGAGCTATCGGCGCTTATGGGTCCAAGAAGCAGCCTACGCTGGAGAGGACTCCGCTGAAGGCGGGGCAATGTGTGCGCGGGTGGCTCGACTTCGCTGTCACGTCGGGCCAGAAGCCGACTGTCATTCGTTACCACGAAATGGGCAGCGACAATAAAGTCATCGAATGGCCGGTGAAATGAGCGCAGAGAGGTAACGAGGCATGACGGTTCGGCGGCTAAAGACGTACACGGGAGCGCAGGGGTATGTGTATCAGTACTACTTTGTGGGGAAGCGGGCGGCGCTGGCCGATGACCCGGAGGCTCCGGCGACCGAGTTCGTGTTCGATGTAACTTCGGACCGGAAGCTGACGTACGCCATTAGCGTTTTCTTGCCACAGGGGCCGCTCGAAGCTTGGGGCGCGGCGCATGGGCGTCCGCTGAACGACGCCGAGCAATATGGGGCCGTGAAGATGCGATTGTTCCGGGCCTTTGATGAGTTGGAGGATGTGAAGGCTGATGGGCGGCGGTTGAGCATTGATCGCGGGTTGCTGGAAGAAGCGCTACTGAGTTTGGGGGTGGAGTGACTTACCGCTGAGTTCGCTGAGTGGGCCATCTCTCGCCATACTGCCTATTGCCCTCTGTTGTATAAATTCTGGCGGAGATCTCTGGTGAAAATCCATCGGCCATATCTTTTGCGCGCACCTTTCTGTCTTGTTGTATTCCTCACACTTCTTGCAGCGGCACTGGGGCAGGGAACCCGGTGGTCCGAGCAGAGGGCGAACGGCTGGTACTCCAGGCAGCCGTGGCTTGTTGGCAGCAACTACATTCCCAAGGACGCGATCAACGAGCTGGAGATGTGGCAGACCGACACGTTCGATGCGCAGGAGATCGATCGGGAGCTCGGCTGGGCCGAGGGCATGGGAATGAATACCATGCGCGTTTTCCTGCACGATCTGCTATGGCAACAGGACGCAGCGGGCTTTCAGAAGCGCCTCGATCAGTTTTTGGCGATCACGGCGCGGCATCATATCCGGCCGCTACTGGTGTTGTTTGATTCGTGCTGGGATCCGCTGCCGCAGCTGAGTCCGCAGCATCCGCCGATTCCGGGCGTGCACAATTCGGGATGGGTGCAGAGCCCCGGGGCGAAGGCCCTTGCGGATGTCACGCAGGTTCCGCGGCTCAAAACTTATGTGCAGGGTGTCGTGGGAGCATTCGCGAAAGATGACCGCATCCTCGGCTGGGACGTTTGGAACGAGCCCGGGTCGGACACGACGGGCAGCTATCCGAAAACTGAGATGAAAATGTCGGAGAAGCTGGCGCGGGTAGCTGATTTATTGCCACAGGCATTTGCGTGGGCGCGGGAGATGAATCCGACGCAGCCGCTGACCAGCGGAGTGTGGGACATCGATCTGACGAAGGTCGAAGCGCCCGATGAGATTCAACGCATTCAGCTGCGCGAGTCGGACGTGATCACTTTCCATAACTACAGCTGGCCCGAGTCGTTCAAGGCGGAGGTTGCGTGGCTGGGGAGACTACATCGGCCGGTAATATGCACCGAGTACATGGCTCGCTCGGTAGGGAGTACATTCGACACGATTCTGCCAGTCGCAAAGCAGGAGCATGTGGGTGCGATTAATTGGGGATTCGTGGCCGGGAAGACGCAGACGTATTATCCGTGGGAATCATGGCAGCATCCGTACATTCTGCATGATCCGCCAGTGTGGTTTCACGAGGTGCTGCGGCCGGACGGGACACCCTACCGGAAGGCCGAGGTGGAGTTGATTCGGCAACTGACCGCCGCGAGTATTCGGTGATCGAATAGATAGTGCGACGTCCGCTATTTTGGGACTCGCGGCGCATGCAGCGATTACAATCAGCGATAGCATGAAAAGCTCATTGATGGTTGCCGCAGTGCTCTTGTTGTGCTCGGTCGCGTGTAACAAGCAGAGTTCGCCTGCGGCAGCTCCGGATTCGTCGGCGTCGAAGCCGGAGGATGCTGTGCAGCAGAAGCTGCAGGAGTATGCGGGATCATCGGCCACGAATTGCGGACGGCTCGATGTGCACGCCCCGGAGGGAGAGTCGAAGGGCTCCAGCGATTGCGCGATGCAGGCGAGCCAGGGCAAGAAGCCGTTCTACGTGGCGTATGACATGCCCGGGATGTCGATCGGCGTGGCCGGGAATGCCGAGGGCAAGCTCTTCAGTGTGCAGTCGCAGAATGGGGCAGTAACGGCCGGGGATTGCCCATCGCAACTGCGGGTGGCCTCCAGCGGACGAGTGACTTGCTTCGCACCGGGAGACATGGGATCGATGGGGTCCGGCCACACCGCAGTGCCTCCAGGGATGCCGAATCCGCATGCGCTGCCGAAGTCGAAGTAGCCGAGGGCTGAAGAGCGAATCCCAAGCTTCGGTTCAGTTGATGCAGCTCCCGCGTGCGGTCCATAGTTATCCAAGCTCCCCACGTGCGGGAGTCTGTGATTCTAATCACACTTCCAAGTGAGCCTCTTTGTTGGTCTTAGAGCACTCCGCATGGACAATCAGATCGTAGCAGCAGAGAAGTGCTGCCGGACCCGCGATTTGGGGTAAACTCAAGGGATTCCGGCAACTTATGGGGTCTATGTCACTGCTTTGGTTGCGGTTTGCACTGGGGTGCTACTTCATCGGACTGGTTTACGCCTTCGTGGCGTTGTCCCGCACCAGTGACCTTTTCAGCCGCATAGCGTTTCACGCCGCCAGCATGGGCATGGTGTTTCACTTCGTGTCGCTCACCGAACTTTTTCTATCCGGGCACATCGTCTGGGCTTCCGTCCATAACGGGGAATCTCTTCTCGCGTTTCTGTCGATGGCTTTCTTCATGCTCATCTACGCGATCTATCACACGACGTCCCCCGGAGTGGTGGTGTTTCCGGTGGTGTTCTTTCTGACGTTTGTGGCGGCGGTGGATGAGCAACCGGTGCTGCTGACTGCCTTCGTTTCGCACAAGGGTTGGCTGATTGCACACATTATCTTGATTTTCACTGGATATGCAGCGCTGGTGTTGAGCTTCGGGGCGAGCCTGCTGTATCTGTTGCAGGAGAGCCGCCTGAAGTCGAAGAAGCCGACGAGCCTGATCTCGTTCCTGCCGGCGCTTGAGGTGATTGACCAGATTGGGTACCGGTCGCTGCTGCTGGGCTTCCCGTTTATGACGTTGGGGCTGCTGACCGGATCGGTGGTTGCGATGACGACTTACGGTCACGTGGACTTTCTGGATCCAAAGATTCTGCTTTCGCTACTGATGTGGGCCGTGTACATGGTCATGGTGTTTACGCGGTGGAATTCGGGATGGCGCGGACGACGGGCAGCGTTCCTGGCGACGTTTGCGTTTGTGGCGGCGCTGGCGGCGTGGGCGGCCAACTATTTCTCAGCGATCCACAGGTTTGGGGCATCATGAGATTTCAGCTGATCGGGTTGAATCATAAGAGCGCGCCGCTGGAAGTACGAGAGCGGCTGGCGATCCCTGAATCTCGCCTGCCGGATACGTGCCGCGATTTAACGGCGTATCCGGGGATTGAAGAAGGAATGGTCATCTCGACCTGCAACCGGGTCGAGGTGGTGACACATACGGCGAACGGGCACGCCGATCTGCGCGGGTTCCTGCACGATCATTTTCATGTGCTGCCTGAAGAGTTGGATCCGCACCTGTACGAGTTCCGTGATAAGGATGCGGTGCGGCATCTGTTTCGCGTAGCTGCAAGCCTGGATTCGATGGTGATTGGCGAGGCGCAGATTTTAGGACAGGTGAAGGAAGCGTATGCCACGGCACGGGCGGTTGGCGCCGTACGCGGGCAACTTGACCAGCTGTTCTCGCGAGCATTTGCGGTAGCAAAGCGGGTGCGGAGCGAGACGGCTGTGGGGTCTTCGTCTGTTTCGATCGCTTCGGTCGCGGTTGAGTTGGCCAAGAAGATTTTCGGGACGCTTCAGGGCAAGAACGTCTTCATCATCGGGGCGGGAAAGATGAGCGAGCTGGCGGCCCGGCACCTGATGGCACATGGATGCGCTGCGATCTTCGTTGCCAACCGGACGTATGAGCGGGCGATTGGGCTGGCGCAGAAGTTTGACGGGCAGGCGATCAAGTTCGAAGACTTGTATGCGACGTGTGATAAGGCGGACATCGTCATTACGTCGACCGGGGCGCCGCATGCGATCTTCCGGCGGGAGCACGGTGAGCAGTTCCTCGCTCGGCGGAAGAATCGTCCGATGTTCTTTATTGATATTGCGGTGCCTCGCGATGTTTCGCCAGAAATGGCGAAGTTGGACGGCATCTTCGCCTATGACATTGATGATCTGCAGCAGGCTGTGTCGAGCCATGTGGCGGATCGGCGGAAAGAGGCAGAGCGAGCAGAAGCGATTATTGCTAGCGAGGTCGAGCGATTCGAGGCGCGGCTGCATACGCTTGATGTCGTTCCGACGATTGTCTCGCTACAAGATCATCTGGAGACGATTCGGCAGGCGGAGATCGACCGGGTGCGCGGACGGCTAGGGCAGTTGAGTCCTGAGCAGGAGATTGCCGTCGAGGCGCTGACGCGCGGGATTATCAATAAAGTGATGCACACGCCGATTACGACCCTGAAATCGGCGGCTAAGGAATCGGAAGCGACGACGGTGGTGGATGTCGTTCGGCGGTTGTTTAATTTGCAGGTGAAGGGCAAAGACGCGCAGGAGGCGGCAAGCGGGAAGAAAGACGAAGTGGGGACGCGGCCCTGATGACCAAGCTGAGCATCGGCTCCCGCGGTTCGCAACTCGCGCTGTGGCAGGCGAACCATATTTCAGCTTTGCTCCGTGCACGGGGACATGAAGTTGAGATCGAGATCATCCACACGACCGGTGACAAGATCACCGATGTTGCTCTGGCTAAGGTCGGAACGAAGGGGATGTTCACGAAGGAGATCGAGGAGGCGCTCGCGGATGGTCGCGTGGATCTGGCGGTGCATTCGCTCAAGGATTTGCCCACAGAACTTCCTGAGGGATTTGAAATCGCAGCCATCACCGAGCGGCAGGATCCTCGCGACGCCTTCTGCTCGCGTCACTACTCGAAAATTGAAGATCTGCCGAACCGGGCTCGGGTCGGCACTTCCAGCTTGCGGCGGCAGGCACAGCTGAAGGCGATCCGTGCGGATCTCGATATTCATCCCCTGCGTGGGAACGTGGACACTCGCCTGCGCAAGCTCGAGCAGGGAGAGTACGACGCCATCATTCTGGCTTCTGCGGGACTGAAACGGCTCGGTAAGACGGAGCTGATAAAGCAGACCATTTCGGCGGAGATCATGTGTCCGGCGGCAGGGCAGGGGGCGCTTGGAATCGAGATTCGCGAGGGCGACGCGATAGCCCGCGAAGTGTTGGCGTTCCTCGATGATCCGAACGCACGGGCTGCGACGACTTGCGAGCGGGCACTACTCAACAGTTTGGGTGGCGGCTGCCAGGTCCCGATCGGCGCTTTCGCGGAGATCAAGAATGGGGCATTGCATCTGGAGTCGATTGTGGCGGACCCGGATGGCTCGAAGGTCCTGCGCGATTCCCGCGATGGAGACGATCCCGAAAAGCTCGGCAACGCTGCCGGAGCCGCGCTGCTCAGCCGTGGCGGCGATCAAATCCTTGAAGCTGTGTACGGGCGTGGGTTAGCGATTCCTCCGCAGCCTTGATCTCATCTAAAATTCAGAAGGCATTGAACCACCAAGGACACGAAGGTTCACGAACGTGACTGGCAAGATCCTCCTGAAGTTCCTCGGCGGCTCCAACCGTTCGCATGGCTTGCGCCGGGCAATCAACTTCTGGCCACCATTTCTTGGCGCCGGCATTCGTGTGAAGCACATCTCTCCCGACATGCGAGCTATCGATGTAGAGATGAAGCTGAGGTGGTGGAATGCCAATTACGTCGGCACGCATTTTGGCGGGTCGCTCTACATGATGACCGACGCGTTCTATATGCTGATGTTGATGGCCAATCTGGGGAGAGAGTACATAGTTTGGGACAAGGGGGCCACGATTCAGTACAAGAAGCCCGGGCGTGGTACGGTTCGCGCCGAATTTCGGTTGAGCGATGCGCTGCTCGACGACATCCGTGAGAAGCTGAAGACGCGATTCAAGTACGAGCCGGTATTTACAGTAGAAGTGAAAGACGAACAGGGCGCTGTCGTCGCGGAAGTTCAAAAGAGGCTGTATATCCGCCGGAAAGATGCATTGAACCCGGCAGCGGCACAGCCGTCAAGCGGCGAACAGGTGGTCCCAACGGCTTAGAATGGATCCCGCAGAGGCAAACGATCGTTGTACGTTCCCGAACATTTTCGTGTGGAAGATCGCGCGACAGCGCTTGCATTCATGCGCTCCCATCCTTTTGCGATCCTGACTTCGGGGATGCCGGAGGGCCCTTTTGCGACGCATATCCCGGTCGTGGTTCGAGAACATGGGCAGGAGATTCTCATCCGCGGACATGTTGCGAAAGCGAATCCGCACTGGCGCCATCTGGCAGAAGATCCCCGATGCTTAGTGATCTTCCATGGACCTCATGCCTATATCTCGCCCACCAACTACTCCACCCGCGAGAACGTGCCCACATGGAACTATGCGGCTGTGCATGCCTCTGCAAAGGCCCGCGTGTTCAGTGACACACAAGATCTGCTGGACATGCTGCACGACCTGATCCCGACCTTCGAGGCTGCATATGAAGAACAATGGAACAGCCTCAGCGAGCCTTACCGCACGCGCATGCTTAGCCACATCGTAGGGTTCGAACTTGCCGTGACCGGCCTGGAAGCTACGTTCAAGTTGAGCCAGAACCGAACGCGTGAGGAAAAACAGCGAGTCATCGATTCCCTCAACGCATCCAGCGACACGGAGATCTCTGGCACGGCGCGCCTAATGTGCGAGCGCGGCCTCGGCGCGAAGAGTGTGCGGATCCATTCGACCAAGGAAGCGAAATGAGCCGGAGGGAAAACGGTGATCTTCAGGGCGTCCGGGTTTTGGTGGGACGCGCTCGACATCAGGCTGGCGCATTATCGGCCGAACTGCGCAAAGTGGGCGCGTCGGTCATTGAGATTCCGTTTATTGAGATTCGCGAGCCGCGTTCATTCAAACCGCTGGATTCCGCTCTCAAGAGCCTCGAAGCCTACGACTGGTTGATTCTGACCAGCGTGAATGGCGTTGATGCCATGTGGACACGACTGCGAAAGTTGCGCGCGACTCGTTCCATGGGGAAGCGCTTTGCGCATCTGAAGGTCGCGGCGATTGGCCCAGCGACGAAGAAGGCGTTGGAGAAGCAAGGGATGGCCGTGGATGTCGTGCCCAAGGAGTACGTGGCGGAATCGGTTGTTCGTAGTTTGCGCGCGAAGGTGAAAGGCAAGCGCGTCCTGATTGTTCGGGCGAAGGTGGCGCGCGACGTTATTCCTCGTGAACTGCGGGGTGCTGGCGCGAATGTGGATGTCGTGGAAGCCTATGAAACGGTCGTGCCACGTACTTCCCAGGTGAAGCTGCGAAGTGTGATGAAGAATTCATCGATGCGGCCGCAGGTGGTGATGTTTACCAGTTCGTCCACGGTGAAGAATTTCGTCGCGCTGCTGGGTACTTCACGAGGCCCAAAGTTGCAGCGCTTGCTGAAGGATGTGCTGCTTGCCTCCATCGGCCCGGTTACGTCGGCGACGCTCCGCCAACTGGGGCTGCGGCCAGACATACAAGCGAAGGAATTTACGATTCCCGGGCTGGTTTCCGCCATTCGTCAAAGCACGGTCGGGTCAAGAGATTCACAGGCTATATCGCGATAACGTTTTCGATAACGTTTCCGTTATAGCTTACGTTACATACTTCGCTGTATTGATGCCTCTTCTCTCCATTGCTTTACTGTTCGGGCATTCCATTCCCGTGCGTAGAAGTGAGTTTTGTCATGCAACGTGCTCAAACCCAAGTCTCCGGCAGAGTCAACCGCGACGAACCCAATTGGTACCGCATTTACTACCATGCTGTCCTAGAAGGCGACCGCTATAAAGCGAAGGCAAAGATCGATCGCGCGCAGCACGCGATAGAAGATCGCCTGATCGAACTGCGCTCGCACTCACCTTGCAATCCCCGGGAGCCGCAGGATTTGTGCAATGCGCTGTTATACCTTGGAATCTTGCTGCAGAACATGTCGAGCGAGGCCGGAGGTGTGCTGTGGGATTAGGCACATACCTGTCGGCAGAAGCCGGAAATCACCTTCCCGAGGTAATGCACCGCCGCGAGGCCTGGTCTGGGGGCGCTGTTTGAGCACGATCCCTCTCGCATGCCGGGGGCGATCCACGCCGCGATGGAGTTGATCTGCAAGCGTGAGCGCGAACTACTTGTCGGACGTAGCACTTCGGTTGAGCGGCGTGCCCTCAAAGAGGCGCTGCATACGCTGGACGCCCTGAAAATGCTGTAATACTGACCCGACTTCCGCCAGAATCGACCGATTTTTCTGCCGCACGCACCCGGGCCAGAGCGCAGGGGTTCTCCATGTCTCCTGCGCTCTGCTCGTTTGTGGAAAGACTTATCCCCGAAAATCTCATCCAAACTAGCCCATGGCGAGCATTCGCATCGGCACGTCCGGATGGCATTACAAGCACTGGAAGGGGACGTTTTATCCCGAGAAGTTCAACGTGCGCGACATGCTGTCTCACTATGTCCGCCACCTCGACACGGTTGAGATCAATAACTCCTTCTACCGGTTGCCGAGCGATGAGGCCGTTCGGAGCTGGGTACAGCAGACTCCTGAAGACTTCCTTTTCGCCTTGAAGGCAAGCCGTTACATCACCCACAACAGGAAGTTGAACGACCCTGAGCAGACCGTCGCCAAGTTCATGGAGATGGCAAAGGGTTTCGGCAAGAAGCTGGGACCGATCCTGTTCCAGTTTCCGCCGAAATGGGGATTGAACGTCGACCGCCTTCGGGAGTTTCTAAGTGTGTTGCCAAAGCATTGCCAGTACGCGTTTGAGTTCCGCCATCCCAGTTGGCTGACCGCGGATGTTTACCAGCTTCTCCGCCGGTTTAATGCCGCCCTGTGCATTTACGAGATTGCCGGGTTCCGATCGCCGGTCGAACTCACCGCGGACTTTACCTACGTGAGACTGCACGGGCCGGGAGAACGGGCGTACCAAGGCAAGTATTCCGAACAGGATTTGCGCCATTGGGGCCGCAAGGTTGAGGACTGGGCTGCGCGGAATTGCGGCGTCTACTTCTACTTCGACAACGACCAGGCCGGGTACGCAGTGCAAAATGCGATGGAGTTGTCGGCAATGGTGTTGGGCACAGAACGGTGCGAGAGCGTGAACGTCCCGGCCGCCTAATTCTGCATCCAAGGGGAACATTTCGAGCGGCCTCGCATGCGCTGGCCGCATGTGGAGGAAGCGTGCAGAAGAGATCGAATGGTTCCACCTCGTGCAATAACGGGTTCGCTATGGATCGCCGGAGCCTGCTCAAGTCCGCCGGGATGATGGTGGGTGCATCCGCGTGGGGCGGAAGTTTCGCGCAGGCCCAGGGTTCCGGCGGCGGGTTGTCGAGCGGGGCGACGTCCCTTAAAAAGAAGCTGGTCGGATTCATGCTGGCGCATGAACAATTCCCTGTGCCGCGACTGGTCGAGCTTGGCGAAGCTGCCGAACGCGCCGGGTTCGATCTGGTGGCTACGAGCGATCATTTTCAACCATGGCAGGACAACGAAGGCCATGCGGGACATGCATGGGTCACGATGTCGGCTATCGGACAGCGCACGAAGAAGGTATGGATTGGCCCAACCGTTACGTGTCCGACCCTTCGGTACAACCCAGCAGTCGTAGCAGAGGGATTCGCTTCCCTGAGCCTGCTGTATCCGGGACGGATATTCCTTGGGATCGGATCGGGGGAGGCGCTGAATGAGCAGGCTGCTGTGGGGTCCTGGCCAAAATGGCAGGAGCGCTCGGAGCGGCTCATCGAGGCGGCAGATGTGATCCGGAACTTGTGGCGGGGCGGGATGGTCAACCATGAAGGTAAGTACTACAACGTGAATGCCAGGTTGTATGATCCACCCGCTAAGCCGATTCCCCTGCTGATGGCGGCAAATGGTCCTAAAGCGATGCGGCGGGCGGGCCAGTACGCGGATGGGCTCATTACCGATCCGAAGACATGGAAGCAGCACAAACCGGAGTTCGAAGCTGGTGCGCGAGCCGCGGGAAAAGATCCCAGCCAGATGCCAGTCCTGATCGAGCAATATGTAATCGTGGGCAGCAAACAGGACGCGGAGAAGCCTGCTGAGCTCTGGCGTTTTGGTCCGAAGGCATTCAAGAAGTACTACAACGTGCGCGATCCGCAGGAGATCCACAAGGAAGCCGATGCGGAGGTGCCACTCGAGCAGGTCTATGCCGACTGGCCCGTCAGCACCGACCCGAATGTCCATATCAAGGCTGTGAATGAGCTATTTGAGAGCGGAGCGACCATCGCCAATATCCATACCGGGCAGGAGGATCAGGAGAAGGTGATTCAGTTTTATGGCAGGGAAGTAATTCCTAAGCTGCGCTCGTAGTTCGGGCGCAGGAAGCAGGGGGGTCTTCAACGGCTCAGTTATTGATTGGTTATCAAGAGTAGTGCTGATTTCGCAGGGGTTGTAAGGGGTACCCACGCGCTGAACACACGAAGTACATGTCTGTTCGAGCATTTGCGGAGGTTACGAAATGCACTGTCGGAATGCGGCAAGTAGAGTTACAATTTGCTGTAGCACAGAGCGGCTGGTCCGGTGCGGTTGCAGGGGCTTGCGTCGGAGGCCGAAAATCGCTTGGAATGAAAGCAACTTGGGGCGATTGTCGCTCATCTGTGTAAGAGATAGGTTTCCTGCGGTTTAGGCTTTATCTCAGCAACGCTGTACACACATCCAGACGGCATTTATGGGATCCGAACAAGTGAATACGAATGGTCCCGGCAGCGGGCCGGAACTGCACCTGCTCATCACGGACCAGCAGTTTGAAGAGCCTCTCTACAAGTCACTCTTCCGTGAACTGGATGAGTTCTTCTTTCCCAAGAAGCTGCCTCCTCTGAAGCTGGAGTCAAAGCCGGAGCCGGTGAAGGACATATGGGGCTTCTACAACTACACCGGGAAGGGCGTGCTTGGATCGACCGGTATTCACGTCCTGATCATTGGCTTGATTGCATTGAGCTATGTGGTCGTCAAGCGTGCCGTCACGCCAGCGCAGCCACAGAAACCGATAGTTACGCTGGTTGATCCCACGGACCTGCCTGCACTCAAGCCTTCGAAGACACAAGTGGGCGGTGGCGGAGGCGGTGGCGATCGCGACGTACTGCAGGCCAGCAAAGGCAAGCTGCCCAAGTTCTCCATGGAGCAGATCACGCCTCCCGTGGTGGTCGTGCGGAATGAGCATCCGAAACTCCCCGTTGAGCCGACAGTCGTAATTCCTCCGCAAGTGCAGCTGGCGGCAAACAATATGCCGAATCTCGGCGATCCCCTCGCACATGGAGTATTGCCTTCAAACGGCACGGGAGCCGGCGGAGGCATCGGATCGGGCAGCGGCGGCGGCGTGGGATCGGGAAAGGGCCCCGGCTTCGGACCTGGCGAAGGCGGCGGCACGGGTGGAGGCATCTTCCACGTCGGGGGCGGCGTCTCTCCGCCAAGGCAGATCTACGCGCCTGAGCCGGAATTTTCGGAAGAAGCGCGCAAGGCCAAGTACCAGGGAGTCTGCACGCTGGGCCTCATTGTCGGGACCGATGGACGGCCGAGCAACATCCGCGTGCTCAGCAGCCTCGGTATGGGTCTCGACGAAAAGGCGATCGAGGCGGTCAAAAACTGGAAGTTTGAGCCAGCCATGAAAGATGGACATCCCGTGCGCGTCGAGATCGCGGTCGAAGTCGACTTCCACCTGTACTGAAACTCCCACTATTTTCCTTGTCATAGCTACGTCTCGCGCAGCGAGTCGGAGGAATCTGCTTTTGCTCACGGCAGGGATGTTGCCGCGGAAAGCAGATTCCTCGCATCCTCTGCGCGCCTGCGGACGCTCGAAATGACAAGGAATGTGTGGACACGTAGTGAAAAACGATTCGGACCTTGTTCGGGCCGGACGTATTCGAGCGGTTTATCCTACTCGCCGCAGCACGGCGTAGTGTCCTAGCTTTCGAATCTGAAACCCCAGACGTTTGTAGATCTCAATGGCGCGCGTGTTGTCCTCGCGCACGTGAAGGAATGGGGTCTCGCCGCGGGTGCTGATGCGGTGCATCATTTCCTGCATTAGCGCGCTCGCATAACCTCTGCCGATGAAATCGGGGTGCGTGCACACGGCGCTGATCTCGGTGTAGCCCGGAACTTTCAGGCGCTCGCCCGCCATTGCTGCCAGGCGGCCATGGACGCGAATGCCGAGGTAGGTGCCTAGCTCGTGTGTGCGCGGTCCAAATGGACCGGGTTTCGTCAGAGAAGTAAGTTCAAGCATCTCGGGCGAGTCACTCGCGCCAAGCGGGGTGAATTCGGCATTGGACTGTTTGTGGGGCTCAGGCCCGCCGTCCTCATACACCATCTGCAGCAACGGCGCGCCCCCGAGCCATTCCCATCCCGGGCGTGACTCGTAGGGAGTATCCAGGAAAATGCCCGAGATTCCGCCCGTGCCGAGCAATGATGCCAGGCAACGGTATCCATGGTCGGTTGCGCTCTCGAACGCGCTAAGCACGTTCACCGCGGGCTGAAATCGTCGCGCCGCTTCGTGCACGTCCGCGAAGTTCGCGTGCCGCGTGCTGAGTGCGTTCCAGATGACATTGTCGAGAGGATGCATTGAAACCATTGGTAAGTCGCCAGTCATTGGCCGTCGGCTGAACCGTTGAATGTACGGCCGGTTAGATTGTTGTGGTCTCGCGAAGACACAATAATTTGCTGGGCATGGGCCAAGCTATCCGATTCTTGCGCGCAAAGTGGAACTCTCGTTGGCTGCGGCTCGCCGGTGCAATGAAAGCGAACCGATGCGCAGCGTCGCCGGCCCTACCTCCGAGGCGGCTGTCCCCAATCTAGCGTTCTACTCCTTCAGATCCACGTGTTGGACGCCGTCTATGCTGTGGCCGAGGAATCGCTCGCCGAGACGTTTAAATTTTTCGGTGGAGTCAGTGGCGAAGAATTGGAAACGGGGCGCTCCGCGACGTTCAGCGGCGTCGGGAGGCGGTACGAGCTGTTTCAAACGGGAAGCGACGGCGTGTGCGGTCGATTCGGCTGAGTCCACGATATTCACGTGTCGCGGCGTGACACGCTGCAGGAGCGGTTTCAGCAGCGGATAGTGCGTGCA
>Ga0170475_122783082_pt1 | contig 17365 bp, 18 predicted proteins | sample Soicark_Litter_5_FD_111474 | JGI IMG/M metagenome (GOLD analysis project Ga0170475, IMG submission 111474) | Avena fatua rhizosphere microbial communities from Hopland, California, USA. Combined Assembly of 48 SPs
CCCACGGCCACGAGGTGTTTGCGATCGGGGCCAACCGTGAAGCTGCGAGGCTTTCCGGAGTGCCGATCCGGGCGCGGCTCAACCTGGTGTACGTGCTCAGCGGGGCGATGGCAGGGCTCGCCGCCATCGTCTACCTGGCGCGGTTGAACTCGGCCGAGGCCGATATCGGCGAACCGCTGACGCTGCCCGCGATCGCCGCCGTGCTCATCGGCGGGACTTCCCTGTTCGGCGGTGTCGGCAGCCTGCTCGGTACGCTGATTGGCGCGCTGACGCTGACGCTGGTCGTCAACGGCATGAATCTGCTGGCTATCGACGCGAGCTGGCAGCCGCTCGTCACCGGCGTGATTGTGATCCTCGCGGTGTGGATTGACGTCATGACACGACGGCGCGCGGAGGCAACGATATGACCAGGCTGCCTGCCTTTGGAGGAGTAAAACTGGTGGCTCGTGACTTACGCTTCGCGGCTCGTTGCTCGTGGCTCGTTCTGCTCACCTGTACGGTCACACCCGCGATTCTGCATGCCGACGGCGAGCGGATCGCCGTGTTCACGAAGAACCAGACGAACCCGTATTTCCAGATGCTGCGCCTGGGCGCCGACAATGCCGCCAAGCAGCTGAATGCGCGTGTGACGCACTACGTCCCGACGAGGCCGGACAGCATCCCGGACCAGATGAGCCAGATTGAAGACGTCATCACGAAACGGCCCGACGCGGCCGTGTTCGTGCCCGTCGATTTCAAGGCCGTTGCACCGGGCTTGCTCAAGATGAACGCCGCGAAGATTCCGGTCGTGAATGTGACGGACCGCGTGGAAAAAGGAGAAATCGTCACCTTTGTCGGCCTGGACGATTACAACGTGGGGCTGGCCACAGCGCGCTATCTCTTCACGAAAATGAACGGCGCCGGGGGCGTCGTCATTCTCGAGGGAGTGCGCGGCGTGCAGACGAGCTCGGAGCGGTTGCGCGGCTTCAAGAAGGCCCTCGAGGAGTTCCCGAAGATCAAGCTGCTGGCCTCGCAGCCCGCCAACTACCAGCGGCTGGCTGCGCTGACCGTCACCGAGAACCTGATTCAATCGCACCCGAATATCAACGGCGTGCTGGCCGCGAACGATTCGATGGCTCTTGGCGCGCTCGAGGCATTCGATGGCGCCAATCGCAAGGTGCTCGCCGTGGGAATCAACGGCACGAAGGAAGCGATGGACGCGATCAAAGCAGGCCGGCTCCTCGCGTCCGGCGACAACAACGGTTTCGTGCAGGGCTGCATCGGGACGATGGCCGCGATTCGCCGCCTGCGAAATCTGCCCGTGCCCAAAGAGGTGGTCTTTCCGGCGACCGTCATCGACAGTACCAATTACAAGGCATACGATCTGCTCGACTCGCAGCGCAGCTGCCCGAAATGGGAGTCGGTCGTCAAATAATCGTCGCTCGTACTCGTGGCTGGTCGCTCGTGGCTTGTGGCTCGTGGTAGCCGTCGCGGAGGTTAGTGCATGAGGTCCCGAATCATTGCGTGGTTGGGAATGCTCGTCGTCTCGGGTGTTCCGCTGCTCGCGCATCATTCAGCGGTCGCGGAGTACGACCTCGAGAAGCCCGTCAAGATGTCCGGCACGGTGACCAGAGTGGAGTGGAGCAATCCGCACATCTGGTTTTATGTCGATGTGAAAAACCCCGACGGCACGATCACGAACTGGGGATTCTCTGGCGGCGCACCGGGCGTGCTGCAGCGGCGGGGCATCAGCCGCACGGCAATGAAACCGGGCGACGTCGTGAAGGTCGAAGGATTTCGCGCGAAGGATGGATCGACCAACGGTTCTGGTAATACCGTGACGTTCGAGGATGGCCGGCGCGTGTTTACCGCCATGGAAGGCTTTCAGCAGAAGTAGGAGCCGGTCATGAAGATGCGCCTGATTGCGTCGTTAATCGTCGCTCCGGTGATCCTGGCGGCCGCCCTGGCGGTACCGCACGCACAGCGCGGCGCGCCCGCGGCTGCCCGCGGGTTCCCGCGCACCGCCGAGGGCAAGCCCGACTTCTCGGGTATGTGGGACAACCCCAAGCCGGCCAGCGGTCCCATGCGGGGGCCGGCGACCGTGTTCGACCGGGGCAAGTTCCCTCGCTTCAAGCCGGGCGGCGAGGCGTTCTACGAGCCGAGGACTGGCGACCCGCGGCACGACGAGCCGCGCGCGTTCTGCATGCCCTCGGGGTTCCCGTCTGCCTTCCTGGGGCCGTATCCCGTCCAGATGGTCCAGAACTCAAAGTATCTGGTGATGACGACGGAGTTCATGCGGGTGACGCGCATCATCCCTCTTGACGGGCGGCCACACCAGACGGATATCGAGCCGACCTATTACGGCGACTCCGTCGGCAGGTGGGAGGGAGACACGCTGGTCATCGACACGACGCAATTCAAGCGCTGGTCGCTCGACGACAACTACTACGGGAACCCGAAAGAGTACCGGATGCACAGCGACGCGTTCCACACGATCGAGCGCCTGACGCGTACCGACCTGAATACGATCAAGTACGACTTCACCGTGGACGATCCGAAGATCTTCACGGCCGCATGGACGGAAAACTGGGAGTTCAAGCTGCATCCGGAGTGGGAGAAGACCGGTCTGTACGAGATGGTCTGCAACGAGAACAACCGGTGCCCGGGCGGCAAGTGCGAGAAGCCGTAGGAGCGTCGATGGCTGACACGACGGACCTGCTGTCGAAGGCGGCTGCGCTCCGTCCGCTGCTCGAAGGAAACGCCGAGGCCACCGACGCGCTTCGGCGGCTGCCTGATAGCACCGTCACGGCGCTTCGGGAGAGCGGCCTCTGCCGGCTGATGGTACCGAAGCGGTTCGGCGGCTTCGAGACGAGCATTCGCACGTATATAGAGGTGATGGCCGAGCTCGGCCGCGGCTGCGGCTCGACTTCGTGGGTCGCGAGTCTTATCAACGTCTGCGCGTGGCTGACGGGCCTGTTTCCCGATCGTGCTCAGCAGGATGTCTGGGGGAGCGACCCGGATGCATGGGTCGCCGGTTCGCTCGCACCGCACGGCGACGCGAAGCCGGTAGACGGCGGCTGGCGCGTGAGCGGCCGCTGGATGTGGGCGTCGGGCTGCCTGCACGCGCAATGGGCCGCGTGCGGAATTCACATGAACGATGACCGCGGCGAGACGATCAATTTCGGCCTGTCGTTGATGCCGATGACCGACCTGACCATTGAAGACACATGGCATATGGCCGGAATGAAAGGCACTGGCAGCAACACGATCGTCGCCACGGACGTGTTCGTCCCCGAGCACCGTTTCCTTCCGTATCCCGCGGCGTTTGCCGGGACGTATCGCACCGAACACACGGATGAAGCCGTGTACCGCGTCGCGCTCGTGCCGGTGACGATTCTCATCCTCGTCGGTTCGCAGCTCGGCATGGCCAGAGCCGCGCTCGAGCACGTGCTGTCGAAGGCGCCAGCCCGCGGCATTACGCACACCAACATGGCGAAGCAGAGCGAGTCCGCCGGGTTTCAGATTCTACTGGCCGAGGCGGCGATGAAGATCGAGACGGCGACCCTGCATGCCCTGCGGGCCGCCGATGATCTGGATGGGTACGCGGCCGCACGGCGGCATCCGGATCTGCGCGCGCGCGCCCGCATTCGCGCCGACACCGCGCTCGTCGCGAAGTGCTGCCGCGAGGCGGTCGAAATCCTGGTATCCGCCCACGGCACCTCGAGCATGGCGGACTCGAACCGCATGCAGCGCCTGTGGCGCGACGTCCACGTCGCCAGCCGCCACGCCATCACCGAGTGGCAGGTCAATCTCGAGGTCTACGGCAAGGCGCTGCTTGGCATCGAGCCCAACATCACGCCCCTGATCTAGTTGCTCGTTACTCGTTGTCCGTGGCGCGCCAGTCGCAGCTGGCACTGCCTGGCTGGTGATTCGCTGTGGCACCATGCACTCGGGCCACGAGCCACGTGACGAGTTGCTACATCTTGACCTGACTGATGAGAACGGTTGGCTGCGTATTGGTGTAGTTCGGGATGTCGGCGAGGATTTCCGGCCCGTGCGTGGCAAACGTGGATTGAAACGCTTCGACCGAATCAAACATCAGGTGGCACATTGCAACGTAGGCCGGCGCGACGCCCGGCTGCCCGCCCCCGAGACCTTCGTCGACAGCCATCGCCTTGAGCGCCGGCTCCAGTTTTCGCTTCACCATTGGCATGTGGTTGTTCAGGTAGTACGCCATGTTGAACGTCGCATCCGAGCTATTTGGGTACAACACACTCACTTTGATCATTGCGGTCTCCCGACTGGCTTCGAGCCTCTAACCTCTAACCTCTAACCTCTAACCTCTAACCTCTAACCTCTAACCTCTAACCTCTAACCCGATCTACCAAGGCATCGTCCGTTTGGTGAATTGCCGGCCGATCTCCGCCGCGCGCTGATTGGCCGGTCCAATCATCACGCCTTCCTTGAGCAGGTCTACCACGTTGGTGGCATTCATTGAATTGAGGAAGAACACCTTGTTGGCCTTGCACGCGGCGAACACCCTGGCGCGCGCGGCGAGCATCTGCGGATCTTTCTCAGCGACGTTACCCGGTCCCCTCACGCCGAGCGACAGGGCCATGTCGCCGGGCCCCCATTCCGCGAAGGCGATGCCGGGGACCTTCAGGTTCTGTTCGGCGTTGCCGAGCGCGTACTTGTCCTCGAGCTTCACGCCGAACAGCAGTTCGCCGTTCGGATTGAGCGGGCAGGCGTCGGCCTTGTCCTCATACTCCTGTCCGGTGACGCCCCAGATCTGCGCGGCCGTCGGCGTGCCGTGCGCGCCCCGACGACCCTCGTCCAGGCCTTTTCCGACCCCCTGCTTATGGATCGGCAGCCGGGACATTTCGATGAAGGCTCGCACCGCACCCGGTGTATCCGCATGCGTGAGCAGGATGCCGTGGACACCCGTCGCCAGTACCTGACTGAACATCCAGGCGTTCGCCCGGACCGCCGCTTCGTCGATGCCGTTGACCGGGACGTTGACGATGACGGCCGGGGTGCGATGGCCGCTGCGGGTGGGGCCGCCGGCAGCGAGGCCGCGCATGTACTCGGCGAGGCCTTTCACGTCGTAGGGCGCGTGCTCCATGTCGTAGCTGATGTAGTCCGCCCACGTCTGGGCGTCCAGCTTGCCGGCTTCGAACGTGCCTTCGGTGCCCGAATGTGATCCGGTGTAATAGATCGGCTGACCCGCGTCGAGGAGTTCGATCGCGCGATTGATGTGCTTCGGCTTCGGCGCCTGCGCAGCAAGCGACGCGACCGCGGCCGCGGCGACGAGCACGAACGAGGTCTGGAAACGCGTCATGGCTCAGCCCTCCGGGAGGCGGTCAGTATAGTCAATTCGCTCCCGGCCGCGGGCGCCGGACACAAGGCACGCGGCCGTCAAGGCCGCGGCGGAAAAAGCAGACGCGGAAACCGACGTATCATGCAGCCCGGGAGAGCGTCATGAGACTCAGGAGCCGATGGACAGCCGCAATCGCGTTCGTTGCCGTAACAGCCATCAGTGCCGTGACAGTGGTCGGGCAACTGCCGATTCCGGTGCAGGGCCAGCCGCCTCAAGCGCCGCAGCCCGGTCAGCGCGGCGGACGTGGACAGCCGCTGCCCCCCGCGCCGGATCCGCCGCCCACCGTGTCGGCGATCGCCACGGCATCTCCCGAAGTCACCGGACCGGGGAAGTTCTTCGAAACGTTGATGGAACTCAAGCCGGGCGACGACCTGGCGCACTTCAAGTACGTGACGAAGGAATATTTCGTCTCGGGCACTGCGAACGGACAACCGTACAAGACGCGGATCGTCATCCGGCGGCCATCCGAGAACGGCAGGTTCAGCGGGCTGGTGCTCGCCGAATCCATGCACCCCAGCGGCAATCCCTGGATGTTTCACTTCACGCACACGTACTCGATGACGGAAGGGCACATCGGCCTCGAGATCCTGACGAGCGCCACGCAGGGCTTCACGCAGTTCAACGGAGAGCGTTACAAGGACCTCGTCACGGCGAACGGACAGGCCGGCGAGATCATCGCGCAAGTGGGCGCGCTGATGAAGTCCAAACGGCCCGACAACCCGCTGGCGGGTCTCCCGATTCGAAAGATGATCCTCGCGGGTTCGTCGGCATCGGCCGCCGTCGTCGTGAATTACCTGCCGGTGCACATGGTCCAGCGGCTCGCCGATTTGTCGCCGATCTACGACGGATTCCTGCCGACGAGCAACGGCGCGAACATCCGGATGGTGGACGTCCCGATGATTCAAGTGCCGACGATGAGGGAAGTGTTTCAGGGCAACGGGCCCACGCGGCTGGACAGCGATGCTCCGGGCAACCAGTTCCGAATCTACGAATTCGCCGGCATGGCGCATATCGATTCGCGGGACGCGGCAGCGTACTACCCCGATCCCTGCAAGCTGCCGATCAGCCGGTTTCCCCTCGCGGCCTACATGTCGGTGGCGCTGAATCATCTCTGGCGCTGGGTGGATGCGGGGACCGTGCCCCCGCACGCGGACAGGTACTACGTGGACTTCAACTCGGAGGGCGATGGCTCGCTGCTGGCGCTGGACGAGGCCGGCAACGTCAAGGGCGGGATTCGAAACCCGTACGTCGATGTGCCAACCGCAAAATTCGGCGTGCCGAATTCCGGCGCCGAACCCCCGATCAAGAATCCGCATCCGTTTCTCGCGGCGCGCGGAGACGCGGCGATGAATCAGTTGTGCGGCCTGGCGAATTACCAGATCGACTTTACGCCGGCGCAGCTGAAAAGACTGTATAAGGACGCAAGCACTTATCAGGCCCGGGTACAGCAGCGTTACGATGAGTTGATGAAGGCCGGGTGGGCGCTCCCCGTGTACCGGGCGGTCGTGCTCGGCGACGCCGCGAAGGTGAAATTCTAGCGGGGAAGTGCGATATCAGATCCTAATCCGGGGGGTGTTATACTCCCCGCCCGAAGGGCGAGAACCGTATGAACAGTTGGTGCGCGCGGGGACGGCTGTTCCTGGCAGTGCTGGTCCTGGCTGGCGCCGCGGTGCCGGCGAATGCGCAGGTTGATTTTTCCGGCGAGTGGGCGCCGCGGTTTCACGAAGATCAGCCCGAGCGCGTGCCCGGTCCGCAACTCGGCGACTATCTTGGTCTTCCCGTCAACGATGCAGCCCGCCTGCGAGCCGACAGCTGGGACGCCTCGATGATGACGCTGCCCGAGTGGCAGTGCCGGCCGCACTCGGCCGATTACATCTGGCGCGGACCGTCGCCGCTGACCATTCGCAAGGAAGAAAATCCGCTGACGCGCGAGATTACGGCGTTTCACGCGGAGTGGCTCCGTTCCATCGACAACCCTGTCTATCTCGACGGCCGCCCACGGCCTCCCGATGATGCGCTGCACAGCTGGGGCCGGTTCGCGACCGGCAAGTGGGAAGGGGACATGCTGACGGTCACCGTGACTCATTTGAAGGAAGGCTACATCCGCCGCAACGGCATGCCGCGGAGCGACCAGGCCACCGTCACGGAACACTGGCTCCGGCACGGCGACTTCCTGACCATCGTCATCATCGTCAACGACCCCGTGTACCTCACGGAGCCGTTCATTCGCACGACCGACTACCAGCTCGACCTCCATCAGCACGTGCCGCCGTATCCGTGCGAGATGGTCCAGGAAGTGGAACGGCCCAAAGGCGTCGTGCCGCATCATCTGTTCGGTACCAACAACGACCTCAAGGAGTTTGCCGAGCGTTACGGGCTGCCCTTCGAGGCCACGCGCGGCGGCGCCGAGACCAGCTATCCCGACTACCGCAGGAAGCTGAAACAGTGGATGGGCCCGACACCGACTGCGAAATTTCCAGGCGAGGTCAATTGATCCGGCGCGTCTGCCTGCTCGTGGCAATCGTGTGCGGCGTCCGCCTCGAGGCGGGTGGCCAGGACAGCCGGCCGAAGCCTCCCTCGCCGGTCGAGAGTGACATTCGCATCCTGCACGTGCGCGGCAACGTCTCGATCATCCAGGGCGCCGGCGGCAACATCACGGTGCTCGCGTTCCCTGAAGGCGTCACGCTCGTGGATTCCGCAGTCCAGATGGCCGACAAGGTACTGGCTGCCGTTCGCTCGCTGTCGACGCAGCCCATCCGGTACATCATCAACACCAGCGTGACGGCCGATCATGTGGGCGGGAACGAAAAGCTGTCCATGACGGGCGCGCAGATCACGGGCGGCAACGTTGCCGGACAGGTGGGAACCGACGGCGCCGAAATCATCGCCCACGAGCAGGTGCTCGAGCGGATGATCGCCCGAACCGTGCAGCCGCCGATCCCGATCCGCGCGACGCCCCAGACGACGTATCACACGGATCAGATCAAGCTCAGTACCCTGTATCACGGGGACGGCATCCAGGTCGTCCACATGCCCGCCGCGCACACTGACGGCGACAGCGTGGTTTACTTGCGGCACAACGACATCCTGGCCGCCGGCGACATCTTCACGACCACCGGCTATCCGATGATCGACCTCCAGCGGGGAGGCAGCATCGACGGAGTCGTGGACGCGCTGAATCGGATCCTCGACCTCGCGTTCCCCGATTTCAGGCTCGAGGGCGGCACGCTGATCATTCCCGGTCACGGCCGCATCTGCGATTCCGCGGACGTGGCGTACTACCGGGACATGGTGACGATCGTGCGCGATCGCGTGCAGGACATGCTGAAGAAGGGGCTGACGCTCGAACAGGTCAAGGCCGCGAAGCCCACTCGCGACTACGATCCCCGGTACGGTTCGGCATCAGGGTCGTGGACCACCGACATGTTCGTCGAGGCCGTCTACAAGAGTCTCAGCGTGAAACGATGAGAGCCGGCGTTGCGCTGACGATCCTGCTGCTGATCGGCCTGCCGGTGTCCGCGCAGCGGGGGCAGGGCCGTCAGGGCGCCGGCGCCGCGGTGTCGGCGAAGGACAGCGCGCCCGTGGATCTCACGGGGTACTGGGTGACGGTCGTCACCGAGGACTGGCGTTACCGGATGGTGACACCCGCGCGAGGCGACCACCCGAGCGTCCCGCTCAATGCGGCCGGCAACGCCGTCGCGAACAGCTGGGATCCCGCAAAAGACGAAGCGGCCGGCGAAACGTGCAAGGCGTATGGCGCTGCCGGCGTGATGCGCACTCCCGGCCGGCTTCACGTGACGTGGCAAGACGACTCCACATTGAAGATCGACACGGAGGCGGGCACCCAGACGCGGCTGCTGCGGTTCGGATCCACCGCACCACAGCCGGAGGCAGCGTCGATTCAAGGCACCTCGGCGGCGCAGTGGGAAGTCGCCGGCGGCCCGCGCGGGGGGCGGGGAGGCACCGGTGCGCGGAGTGGAAATTTGAAGGTCGTGACCACTCACATGAGACCGGGGTATCTCCAGAAAAACGGTGTACCCTACGGAAGCAACGCGGTGCTGACGGAGTACTTCAGCCGGACGTCGGAGCCGAACGGCGACTCGTGGCTGATTCTCACCGCCATCGTGGACGATCCGCAGTACTTGACCGGACCGTTCGTACGGAGCACGCACTATAAGAAGCTGGCCGACGCGAATACGGCGTGGGAGCCGGAGCCGTGCTCGGCGCGATGACGCTCGTGGCTCGTGGATGGTGGCTCGCGACTCGTTGCTCGGGAAAACTAGGAGCGATGCGATGAAGAGAATTTCAGTCGTCACGCTGGTGCTCGCGGCCGCCGTCGCGTCCCCGGTCAGGGGAATAGCCGCCACGTGCGAGAGTCTCGCCTCGCTGACGCTGCCGATGGGCAGGATCACTAATGCGCAGCCGGTGGCCGCCGGCGCGTTTTCGGCGCCGGGCGCGCGAGCCGGCCGCGGCAACGCGATGGCCGATCTCCCCGCGTTCTGCCGCGTCGAAGCGACGCTGACGCCGTCGAGCGACTCTGATATCAAGATCGAAGTGTGGCTGCCGGTGACGAACTGGAACGGAAAGTTCCAGGCGGTCGGCAACGGTGCCTGGAACGGGGCGATCGGCTACGCCGCGTTGGCTGAAGCCCTGCGGCGCGGCTACGCGGCGAGCTCCACCGACACGGGACACGCCGGCGGCAGCGCGAGCTTTGCACTCGGGCATCCGGAGAAGCTGATCGATTTCGCGTACCGCTCCGAGCACGAGATGACCGTCAAGGCGAAGGCGATCGTCAACGCGTTCTACGGCAGCGCCCCGAAGTATTCGTACTGGAATGGGTGCTCGGCCGGTGGCCGTCAGGCGCTCAAGGAAGCGCAGATGTTTCCAGAAGACTTCGACGGCATTATCGCCGGCGCGCCGGGCCTGGACTGGTCGGGTCGATCGGCGCAGGCCGTGAAGGTGGCGCAGGCGCTGCAGAAAGAAGAAGCGCGCCTGACCCCGGCCAAGCAGCAGGCGCTGCACGCCGCCGTGCTGCAGGCATGCGATGCACTCGACGGCGTAAAGGACGGTCTGATCGAGAATCCGCTCGCCTGCAAGTTCGACCCGAAGGTGCTCGAATGCACCAGCGCGGACGGCCCCGCGTGCCTGACGCCTGCCCAGGTCGCGACCGCCCGGCTGATGTATGCGCCGACAGTGAATACGAAAACCAGACGCGAAGTGGCGGGCCTCCCGTACGGCACCGAGGCGAATTGGACCGACCAGGGCTGGTCGGTTTCGGCGCGCGCCACGGGTCTCGACCACTATCGCTTCATCGTCGCCAAGGATCCCGCCTGGGAAGTCGACCGCTTCAACGTCGAGTCGGATATCACCCGCATCGACGAGGGTGAAGGCGCTGCCGTCAACGCCGCGGACCCGAACCTCAAGCCGTTCTTCGAACGTGGCGGCAAGCTTCTTCAGTACCACGGCTGGAGCGATCCGCAGATATCGGCGCTGAAAGCGTGAACTACTTCAAGCGGGTCGCGGCGGCGCTCGGCGGCGAATCGAAGGTTCATGCCTCGTACCGCCTGTTCATGGCGCCGGGGATGGCGCACTGTGGAGGCGGCGAGGGACCGAACGATTTTGACAAAGTGACGCCGCTCGAGCTGTGGGTCGAAAAGGGCAAGGCGCCCGACTCGATCATCGCCTCTCATTCCGTTGAAGGACGCGTCGATCGGACGCGCCCGCTCTGCCCGTATCCGCAGGTCGCGCAGTACAAGGGCAGCGGCAGCGTGGACGAGGCAGCCAGCTTCGTGTGCCGCTGATTAGGCACCGAATCCCGAAAACCTTCGGACCCTCGAGACCCATGAGAGCCACTCAATCCACTCTTGCCAACGCCGCGTACGGCATCGTCCGCCGCCGCCTCCTGCGCGGTCAACTGTCGCTCGGCCAGGCGGTCTCACGCCGCAAGCTCGCCGCCGAGCTCGGTATGAGCTTCCTGCCTGTCTCCGAGGCGCTGCTCCGCTTGGAAGTCGAAGGCCTGCTCGAAAGCCGGCCGCGGGCGGGCACGCGCGTGCGTATTCCGTCGCCGGACGATGTGCGCGGACACTACGTGGTTCGCGAAAGCCTCGAGACGCAGGCCGCGCGGTTCTTTTCTCGAAAAGCCTCGAAGGCCGAGCGTGTCAGCCTGCAGCGGCTCGGTGCCCGCGTGGATCGACTGTCGCAGGACCCCGACCGCAGGCGATATCTTCAACTCCATTACGAGTTTCATCGCAGCATCGCCGAGGGTGCGCGCTGTCCGGTGTTATCGGCTGCCATCGAACAGACGTGCGCGCTCTCCTCCACGTGGTTCTGCGTGTTTCCGCGGCCGGTGGCGGTGGGCGTGCCCCGCCGGCATCGCGATCTGGCGAAAGCGCTGGCCACCGGGACGTCGGCAGTGGCCGCGGCGGCGATGCGCCAGCATGTCAGGCGGAGCGAGCAGGAGGCGCTTCACCGGTTGCAGCCGTACTTCGAAATCCGCAAGTCGACCGGCCGGACGTTTTCGCGGAGCGCGCAACGGGTCGTTTCTTGAAATCCGGCAGCGACGAGCAGATTTCGCGGCGCGAGCTTCTGAAGCGCGCCGGGGCCGTGGGCGCCGTTGCGTTCGTGCCGGTGGCATCCATCGTGTCCGCCCGGACGGCGTCTGCTCAGGGCGGGGTATCCGCGCCGTTGGCCGTCGTCCGCGAGCCGCTCGTCACCCTCACCTCTGCGGAAGCCGACATCCTCGAGGCCGTCTGTGCCCGGCTGATTCCGACCGACACGAACGGCCCTGGCGCTGCTGAAGCCCGCGCAGCGCACTACATCGATCGTGCGCTTGGCGGCGCGCTGCAGTCGTCGCGAGCGGTATATCCTCCGGGCTTGCCGCGCTGGACAGCTACGCCAGCTCGTCACGAGGCTCACGTTTTGCAGCCCTCGCGCCCGGCGATCAGGATCTGGTGCTTCAGGAGGTCTCGTCGGGATCGGCGGCTGGATTCCCGAATGGCGCCGCGTTTTTTAGCCTCGTGCGCACACACACAATCGAGGGCACGTTTGGCGATCCCGCGTACGGCGGCAACGCCGGCTTCGTCGGGTGGGATCTCATCGGCTATCCCGGTGTGCGTACAGTCGTGACCGCCGACGAGCAGCGCCTGGGAACCGTCGCCAGGGCGAATCACAAATCCGCGTACGACTACGCCATGTTCACCAAGGCCTCGCCCTGATGGCCACGAGGCTGAAGGACACCGACGTCGTCATCATCGGCCTGGGCGCCGCGGGCGGCGTGGCGGCCTGGCCTCTCGCGCAGAGCGGGATGGACGTGGTCGGGCTCGAAGCCGGCACGTGGCTGACCAGCCGCGACTTTGCGCCGGACGAGCTCCGCAACAACTATCGGGAATGGCCGCAGGCCGTGCAGAAGGCGCAGCACGAAGTGCCGACGCAGCGTGCGAATGCGGGCGCGCCGACGGTCAGGGCGGGCAGCCATCCGATGATGAATGCCGTCGGCGGCACGACACTTCATTACTGGGCGCAGAGCTGGCGGCTGAATCCCTGGGATTTCAAGGTCGTCAGCGAAACGACGCGTCGCTACGGGGCCTCGCGCATTCCCAGGGGTTCGACGGTCGAGGACTGGCCGTTCGCCCTTGGGGAACTCGAGCCGTACTACGACAAGGTCGAATACGAGATTGGCGTCTCAGGGCAGGCCGGCAACGTGCGTGGGAAGATTGATCGGCGGGGCAATATCTTCGAGGGCGCGCGCGCCCGCGAGTACCCGATGCCGCCGCTGCGGGGGTCGGGCTTCACCGACATGATGGGGACGGCCGCCACGGGTCTTGGCTGGCATCCGTTTCCGGGACCCGCCGCGATCAACTCGCGGACGTACCAGGGCCGCTCGGCGTGCATGTATCACGGCTTCTGCAACAAGGGCGGCTGCCACGTGGACGCGAAGAATTCGCCGGCCGTCACCACGATCCCGAAGGCGCAGAAGACGGGACACCTGAAAGTCGTAACGCGCGCGCACGTCACGACGATCGAGGTCGATCGTGCCGGCCGCGTCAGCGGCGTGACATATGTTACCGACGGCGCGGAATTCTTTCAGCCGGCGAGAGTCGTGCTGCTTGCCAGCTATACGTACGAGAACACGCGAACACTGCTCCTGTCGAAGTCGCCCGCCTATCCCGACGGCCTGTCGAACAACCACGGTCAGGTGGGCCGGCATTACTTCAGCCACAACCAGGGGGCGGTCGTCACGGCCTTGTTCCCGAAGAACCTGAATACGTGGTACGGCCTGCCGGCACAAGGGATCGGCGTCGACGACTTTGCGGACGACAACTTCGATCACGGCAGCCTCGACTTTGTCGGCGGTGGGAACCTGTGGGTGTACTCGGACAGGCGTCCGATCGGTGCGGCCTCGATGTTCACGTTCGGCAGGCCGATGTGGGGTTCCGCGTGGAAGGCGTTCATCAAGGAGAACGCCGATCGCACGAACACCGCGTACCTCCAGAAGACGACGTTGCCGTACGAGGACAACTATCTGGACCTCGACCCGATCGTCAAGGATCCGCTTGGCTTCCCGGTGTGCCGCATCACGGCGGACTACAAGGAGAACGAACGCAGAATCGCGGCGTTCATCCAGGACAAGATGGAAGCATGGTACCGGGCTGCCGGCGCGAGCGAGATCGTTCGCGGAAATATGGGCCCGATGGGTGTCGCCACACACGCGTACGGCGGTACGCGCATGGGCGATGACATCTCCACGAACGTCGTCAATCGCTGGGGGTTTTCGCACGAGGCGCCGAATCTCGGCATTCTCGGCGCCTCCGTCATGGGAACCAGCGGGGCGCGCAATCCGACGCTGACCGCACAGGCTCTTGCCTGGCGCACCGCCGAGCACCTGGTGAACAATTGGAAGTCGATCTCGACATAGCCCGGGCGCATGGGACGGGATGGGAGCAGGAGGGCATATGACGAAACGCAACCGAACGCTCGGCGCGCTGGTGGTGGTACTGCTGGTCGTGCTCGGGTGCCGTGGCGGCGCGCACGCGCAGAGCCGCCGCGTCAGCCCGCATGAAACCACCATGGCGACCGTGGACGGATCGGCCATGCTGATTGAGTACGGCCGGCCGTCGATGCGCGGCCGCACGATCTTCGGCGGGCTGGTCCGCTACAACGATGTCTGGTGTCCGGGGGCCGATGAGGCGACGATGCTGTCGACGAGCCGTCCGCTGCGCATGGGTGCGCTGGCGGTGCCCGCCGGCGAGTATTCGCTCTGGATTCTGCCGACGGAGAGCACGTGGACGCTCATCCTGAACAAGGAAGCGCACACGTTTCACACCAACTATCGTGGGTCCCGCGATCTCGGCCGGGTGGCGATGCAGAAACAGACGCTCTCCGCGCCGGTCGAGCAGCTGACGTTCGCGATCGAGCCCAATTCATCGGGGCCCGGCGGCCGTCTGGTCATGACCTGGGCGACGATGGAAGCTTCCGTGTCCTTTCTGGTGGGCGAGTGACCGGTGTAACATAAGTGACCGCAGGTGAGACCACACATGTTTCGATCGCTCCGATGGATGCTGATGGCAGGCGCCGCGATGTTGATCGCGCCGTCTGCCGTGTTCGCGCAGATGGACATGACGGGCGCCTGGGCGCCGCGGCTTTCCGAAGATTTCCTCGAGCGGATTCCCGGGCCAGAGCTCGGCGACTATCTCGGCCTGCCGATCACCGATGGGGCCCGCCAGTGGGCGCTCAGCTGGGATCCGTCGCGCCTCACGCTGCCCGAGCATCAGTGCCAGGTACATGTCGCGCCGTACATCTATCGCGGACCGATGCAGCTCCGGATCTGGGAAGATCGCGATCCTGACACGCAGCAGTTGATCGCCATCAAGCATTACATCAGCACGTTCGAGCAGACGCGGACGATCTGGATGGATGGCCGGCCCCATCCGCCCGAATACGCCGCCCACACCTGGGAAGGCTTTTCGACGGGCCGCTTCGAAGGCGACATGCTGTCTGTCACAACGACGCACATCAAACAGGGGTGGGTGCGGCGCAACGGCCTGCCCGAGAGCGATCGTGCGACGCTCAGCGAGCACTTCATCCGGCACGGCAACAATCTCACGCACATCTCGATCGTCACCGATCCCGTCTACCTCACCGAACCGTTGATCAAGACGCAGGATTTCACGCTGCTCGAACGCACCCAGTTCGGCGTGGGTGCGTGGCTGTGGCCCTGTGAGTACGTGGACGAGATCGCGAACCGGCCGCAGGGTGTCGTGCCGTACTATCCGATTGGCAAGAACCCGGCGGTGAAGGAGTTCCTGGACCGGTACCATCTGCCGCTCGATGCCGCCATGGGCGGCGCCAAGACGATGTATCCGGAGTACCAGTTGGAGCTGGAGAAGCTGAAGGGCAAGTAGGCCCCGCCGTGCATCACTCATGAAAACCGGGACGCGCCGCACGTTCGGTGCCCTGTTCCTCATCGCGGTCCTCGCATCGGCGCGATCCGGCGCCGCCGCCACCTGCGAAAGCCTGATGTCGCTGTCGCGCTCGGGCACAACCGTCACGCTCGCGCAGTTGGTTGATGCGGGCCGGTTCGTGCAGCCGTCCGGTCGCGCCGGCGGCGTCCGCGGTGGCGCGAACCCGTTCGCGGCGCTGCCCGCATTCTGCCGGGTGGCCGCCACGTTGACCCCGGCGCACGATTCGGAGATCAAGATCGAAGTGTGGCTGCCGGCCGACAACTGGAACGGCAAGCTGCAATCGGTCGGCAATGGAGCGTGGGCCGGAACACTCAGCTACCCGGCGATGGCGACGGCGCTCGCCGCGGGATATGCGGCGGCGAGCACGGACACGGGCCATGCCGGCGGCAACGCGAACTTCATCGTCGGTCATCCGGAGAAACTGATCGACTTCGAAGAGCGGGCGGTCCACGAAATGACCGTTGCGGCGAAGGCGGTGGTCGACGCGTTCTACGGCCGCGCGCCGAGAGCGTCCTATTTCAACGGCTGCTCGACCGGCGGACGCCAGGCGCTGACCGAGGTGCAGCGCTATCCGGCCGACTACGACGCCATCGTCGCCGGCGCGCCGGCCAACTTCGCGAAGCGGCAGACGTTCGGCCAGATCTGGCTCTGGCAGGCCACACACAAGGATGCCGCGAGCATGCTGACGCCGGAGTCGTATCAGGTGCTGCATCAGGCGGCGCTCGATGCATGCGACGCACACGACGGCGTGAAAGACGGCGTGATTGAGAATCCCGCGCTCTGCAGGTTCGATCCGAAGGTCACCTTGTGCAAGGGCCCGGCCGGGGCCGGATGCCTGACCGCCCCGCAGGTGGAGGCCGCCGCGCGGATCTATGCCGGCGCGTCGCATGCACGGACCCGCGAACCGCTGTACCCCGGCCTCGAGCCCGGCAGCGAGCTCGGTTGGGGAAGTTCCGTGGCTGCGCAGCCGGTTGGCTATGCGGCAGACTTTTTCAAGTACGTCGTGTTCAGGGACGAGAAATGGGAGCCATCTCAACTCAACTTCGACGCTGACGTGGCGCTGACCGACCGGACTCCAACAGGATTGAATGCCGTCGACGCGGATTTGAGCAGCTTCATCGCCCGCGGCGGCAAGCTCTTGATCTATCACGGCTGGTCGGATCCGGGGATCCCGCCGAGGAACGCGATCGGCTACTACCAGCGCGTGCTTGCGACGACGCCCGACAAGAACGCCGTCCGCGCGTCGGTGCGCGCGTTCATGGTGCCGGGCATGGGCCATTGCGGCGGCGGGGAAGGCACGAGCACGTTTGACATGGTGGCCGCGGTGGATCGCTGGGTCGAAACAAAGGTCCCGCCCGAACGGATTCCGGCATCCCGGGTTGTCAACGGCGAGACGGTCCGCACGCGCCCGCTGTGTGCCTATCCGCTGACTGCGGCGTACAAGGGAACCGGGGACCCTGACGACGCGTCGAATTTCGTGTGTAAGTAGGCGCTCTCAGGAGATTCCTCAATGCGTTATCACCAACTCGGTCCCGCCATCGCGGTGGCG
>Ga0170475_100986535_pt1 | contig 17364 bp, 17 predicted proteins | sample Soicark_Litter_5_FD_111474 | JGI IMG/M metagenome (GOLD analysis project Ga0170475, IMG submission 111474) | Avena fatua rhizosphere microbial communities from Hopland, California, USA. Combined Assembly of 48 SPs
CGGGTGGGTGCAATCGTACGGCTCACGTTGCGTCAAGCCGCCAGTGCTGTTCGGTGATGTGTCGCGACCTCGGCCGATGACCGTGGCATGGACCGCGTACGCGCAGGGCCTCACGGCGCGTCCGATGAAGGGCATGCTGACGGGCCCGACCACCATCCTGCAATGGTCCTTCGTGCGCGACGACCAACCGCGCGCCGACCCCGCATTGCAGATCGCCCTGGCGATCCGCGACGAGGTGGCGGACTTGGAGGAAGCCGGCATTGGCATCATCCAGATCGACGAACCGGCAATCCGCGAGGGACTGCCACTGCGCCGGGCCCGATGGCAGGCCTACCTGACGTGGGCTGCGCGGGCGTTCCGCGTGTCGGCCAGTGGTGTGGGTGACGCCACGCAGATCCACACCCACATGTGCTATTCGGAGTTCAACGACATCCTGCCGGAGATCGCGGCCATGGACGCCGACGTGATCACCATCGAGACCAGCCGCTCCGACATGGAACTCCTCCGGGGGTTCGGCGACTTCAATTACCCGAACGAGATCGGTCCGGGCGTCTACGACATCCATTCGCCCCGCGTGCCGTCGGCCGACGACATGCTGCGCCTGATGAAAAAGGCCGGCACGGTGATCCCGCCTGCCAATTTGTGGGTGAACCCGGACTGCGGCCTGAAGACCCGTGGCTGGCCGGAGACCGAGGCTGCGCTTCGCAACATGGTGGAGGCGGCCAGGCGATTGCGCGCGCGCTGAAGCAACACGGCAGCGGACAGGGGACAATCGCGGCATGCCCGCCCCCGCGATCCTTCCGCTCCTGCGCACGCTCGGCCGTGTGGACCATGCGCCGACGCTCGATGCGATGCGCACCTTCACCGAGACACGCTCGACCGACACCCTCGACGAGATCTGGTTGTGCGAGCACCCGCCGGTCTACACCCAGGGCCAGGCAGGTCTTCCGGGCCATGTGCTTGATGCCGGCGGCATTCCGGTGGTGCAGACCAACCGGGGCGGTCAAGTGACATACCACGGCCCCGGGCAAGTGGTCGCTTACCCGCTGATCGACCTGCGGCGACTGGGCATCTACGTCAAGGAATATGTGTACCGGCTCGAACACGCCGTGCTGAAAACGCTCGAATCCTTCAATGTCACGGGCCACCGGGTGCCTGGCGCCCCGGGCATCTACGTGAACCTCGCCGACCCTGGCGGGCATGCCGCCCTCACCTGGCCACGGCCCGATGCATTCACCGGGCTCGGCAAGGTGGCTGCACTGGGCATCAAAGTGAGCCGGCATTGCACTTACCATGGTGTGGCACTCAACGTCGACATGGACCTGAAGCCCTTCTTGGGGATCAACCCCTGCGGCTACGCGGCCCTGCAAACGGTCGACTTGGCTACACTTGGCGTCCGCACCGACTGGTCGACCGTTGCACGACGATTGGGCGACCGTCTCGTGTCCCACCTGAGCTGACCGGCTCCCTTCAAAGCATTGCAATGCCGTCCGATTCCACGCTGATCCCCCCCAACGCCTACGATGCCACTGCCAAGCAGAAGGCCCAGGCCAAGACCGCACGCATTCCCATCAAGATCGTGCCGGCCGAACAGCTGAAAAAGCCCGACTGGATCCGCGTGAAGGCCGGTTCGCCCAGCACGCGCTTCTACGAGATCAAGAAGATCCTGCGCGAGCACAATCTGCACACGGTGTGCGAGGAAGCGTCGTGCCCGAACATCGGCGAATGTTTCGGCGGGGGCACCGCCACCTTCATGATCATGGGCGACAAGTGCACGCGCCGTTGCCCGTTCTGTGACGTGGGCCACGGCCGCCCCGACCCCCTCGATGCCAACGAGCCGGCCAACCTGGCCAAGACCATCGCGGCGCTGAAGTTGAACTACGTGGTGATCACGAGTGTCGACCGTGATGACCTTCGCGACGGTGGTGCTGCCCATTTCGTCGAATGCATTCGCCAGGTGCGTGAGCTGTCGCCACGCACCCGCATCGAGATCTTGACGCCGGACTTTCGCGGCCGCATGGACCGTGCGCTTGAGATCCTGAAGGCTGCCCCGCCCGACGTGATGAACCACAACCTCGAGACCGCCCCGCGCCTGTACAAGGAAGCGAGGCCCGGGTCCGACTATGCGTACTCACTGAACCTGCTCAAGCGCTTCAAGGAATTCGCGCCCAACGTGCCGACCAAGAGCGGCATCATGGTGGGCTTGGGCGAGACCGACGAGGAAGTCCTCCAGGTCATGCGCGACATGCGCGAGCATGGCATCGACATGTTGACCATCGGCCAGTACCTGGCCCCGAGCGGCCACCACCTGCCAGTGCGCCGGTACGTGCACCCCGACACCTTCAAGGTGTTCGAAGAAGAAGCCAAGAAGATGGGCTTCACGCATGCGGCCATCGGCGCCATGGTGCGTTCGAGCTACCACGCCGACAAGCAGGCCGAACAGGCCGGGGTCGAGATCGACGGTTGAGCCAATCGGTGCCATCCCGTTGGTGTAAACGCATACCCGCACGCTGCATGGGCCTCGGCTCGTGCGGCGGCGACATTTGAGCGGGGTGTTCTCCGCCCATTGACCGACGGCATACGAGCAAAAACCGCAGTGGATGAGCGCCGGCGCCTTCCAACGGGCCGCGCGCCCATCGCGAGCGCAAGTTCTTCACGAATGTATGCGCCCGGACACAGGACGGATGCGCGATGGAGGCCTGCCGGTCCAAAAATGCAGCGGGATGGGCGCCGCCGCCGATGATTCGTTCACGAAGACTGATCCTTGCAATCAGGCTCGTCGGCGAAAATTCCGGCGTCAACACGAACCCGTGTCGGCAGTGCGGGCGTGCTCAAGGACCTCGGGATGACAAAAAGAAGCTTCGATTGGAGCAGTTGGGCCGCCATGGGCTTGGTCTGGTGCGTCTCGAGCGGTGCATTGGCCGCGGACCTGACGGCATCACGCCGCCTGTCAGCCCTGGGCCTCCCGGACACCGAGGCCCGCGTCATCGTCAAGTTCAGGTCGTCGGCAGCCACGCTTCGCGAGACCCCTCTGGGCGCCGTTCGCAGCGCCGCCAGCGTGCATGACGTCATGCAGGCGCGGGCCGATGCCTTGTCCATCCGTGCCGGTACCACTCTGGTGGCCGGCCGCACCGTATCCGATCGTGCCCAAGTGGTGCTGGCCACCGGCGTCGGCAGTGAAACCCTGGCGCGCAGGCTGCGTGCCCACCCCGATGTCGAATACGTGCAGGTCGACCGCTTCCGCGCACGCCTCGCGGTGCCCAACGACCCGCTGTACGGTCCTGTGGCCGGCACGTCGCCGGCCGCGGGGCAGTGGTACCTGAAGGCCCCGGCCGGCAGCATCGTGTCGTCGATCAATGCGCCACAAGCCTGGGACCTCACTACCGGCAACTCGCAAGTCGTGGTGGCCGTGCTCGACACCGGCGTACGCAAAGACCACCCCGACCTCGCCGGGCAACTGCTTCCGGGCTACGACATGGTCCAGCAGACGAACATCTCGAACGACGGCGATGGGCGCGACGGCGATTCGTCCGACCCGGGTGACTACTACACCAGCTCCGAACAGGCGGCCAACACCATCCCCGGGTGCACGGCATCCAACAGCTCCTGGCACGGCACCCAGACCTCGGGCCTCATCGGCGCCAGCTGGAGCAACAACCTCGGCATGGCCGGTGTTGCGTCAGGGGCGAGGGTACTGCCTGTGCGGGTGCTTGGCAAGTGCGGCGGCTGGGACTCCGACATCCTCGCCGGCATGCGCTGGGCCGCCGGCCTGGCGGTGAGCGGCATCCCCAACAACTCGACGCCGGCCCGCGTGATCAACATGAGCCTCGGCGGCGATGGCAGCTGCGATGCCGCCTACGCCGACGTGATTGCCGACGTGATGGCCCAGGGGGCGGTCGTCGTGGCCTCGGCCGGCAACAAATCCGGCCATTCGCTGAGCGTGCCTGCCAGTTGCAGTGGCGTGGTGGCGGTCACCGGCGTGCGCCACACCGGCACGAAGGTCGGTTACTCCGATCTGGGTTCCAACGCGACCATCGCTGCCCCGTCCGGCAATTGCGGCAACTTGTCGAGCGGTTGCCAGTACCCGATCCTCAGCACCAGCAACGCGGGCACCACCACGCCGGTCACCGCCTCGGCGGCCTACACGAACGGCACCAACTACGCGATCGGCACGAGTTTCTCGGCGCCGCTGGTGTCGGGCACGCTGGCCCTGATGCTGTCGTCCAACCCGTCACTGTCCGCGGCGCAGGCGGTCTCGTTGCTGCGTTCGACGGCACGCACGTTCCCGGTCACCGGCGCGGACGCAGGCGTGGCCGTGTGCCATGCGCCCACCGGGACCGACCAACTCGAGTGCTACTGCACCACGAGCACGTGCGGTGCCGGCATGCTCGACGCCGGTGCCGCCGTGCAGGCCGCAGCCGCAGCCACATCCGGTTCGACCACCACCTACGTGCGTGCCGTCGCAATGGCCACGCCGGCCATTCCGGATCCGGGCCAGGCTGTCGTGCTCTCGTCCGCATCGACCGAGACCAGCACCGGTCGTCCGGTGGTGTCCACCACATGGTCCATCGTCGACGCGGGCGGCATCGTCACCGGTTTCAGCGGCGATCCCACTCAGGCGTCCGTCACCATCGTGCCCACGGCCAACGGGCAGTTCACAGTGCGCCTGACCGTCCAGGACGACCTGGGCGCCAGCAACAGCACCGATCTCGCCGTGGCGGTGGACGCATTGTCGGCCGGCATATCGGCGAGCACCAACGCGGCCCAAGCGGGCCACGCGGTGATCTTGTCCGTGGTGAACCAGTCACTGAGCCCAGGCCGCACACGGGTCAGCACGGGCTGGGCCATCGTCGAAGGCGTTGGCACGATCGTCCCCGCGGGCGGCAGCAGCAACGCCAGCCAGGCAATCTTGACGCCCGGAGCATCGGGGCCCCTCACCGTTCGATTGACCATCACCGATGACCTCGGCAAGCAGTCCACGGCGGAATGGAGCGCCACCGTGGCCGAAGCGACCTCGGAGCTCGGCAATAGCAACAGTGTTGCCAGCGCCGGCAACGCCGAAGGTGGTGGCGGCGGTGGTGGTGCGATTTCGCTGATCGACTTGGTTGTGGCAGCGGCGCTGCTGCTGGCGCTGCGAGGCGCGCGCTTTGGGAAGGCCGCTTCGCCGCGCTGATACACATCAGCCCGGCGGATTGATTCCGCCGGCTTGGTGCCGCTCTCCGGGCCGGCACAGAGCTTGCGGCTGGCCAATGCCATCAACACGGCGCCGGGCAATGCCGCCGTGCCAATGCCGGAACCCGCAGACGGCGTCACCAACGGTCGCCTTACCCAATCGTGAGCGGTCCTGCCGTGCCCGTCTGGCCAAACGTGATGCGGTAGCACCGAAGGGTGTCGCCGCAGGAAACTTCTGCGAACAAGGCGCCGTGAATTGCGGCCACTTTCTCAACCACCCGGTGTCCAAGCCCGAGGCCAAGTCGCGATACCGCCATGCCGTTGCGGGTGGTGGCTGCGCCGTCAGCGTCGTGGACGTTGGTGACCTGCAACCATGCTTCGTCAGCGTCGATCATGACCTCGACCACGGTGCCCGGTAGGGCGTGGCTGAGCGCGTTTTCGATGAGGTTGCGCAGCGCCAGCTCCAGCAGCAGCTCATGGCCCGTGACCATGAGCCTGGAGGCGCCTCCCAAGGCGAGTTCATGCTGGCTGTCGAGCGCTGGCTGTGCATACTCCGCTAGCACCCGGGCCGCCATCGGCACCACATCGAACAAGATGGCCGCATCATTCAATTCCGCATGGCTTGCCCGCGCAAGCGTCAGCAGGTGCTGCAGCACCTCACCGGCACGCAGCGAATCGTTCGCGATGCGGGCCAGGGCCTGCTGGCGTTCGTCATCTGACAAGGTGCCCAGCAGCGACTGTGCATGCAGGGCAAGTGAGGCGAGCGGGGTTCGCAGTTCGTGCGCCAGTTCGCCCGCCAGTTGGCGCTCGCGGCCCATGGCCGCCTGGTACCGAACGATCAGTGCGTTGATCGACTCGACAACGGCCCGGAATTCCTCATGGCGGTGATCGGTTTGCAGCGGTTCGCCTGCCTGGATGTTCAAGGCGGCCACGTCGCTCGAGAGTCGCCCGAGGGGACGCAGCCCTCTTCGGATCGCCAGCCCGAGCGCAATGGCCACCACCGGCAACAGCCACAGCCCCGGCTCGGCGACTTGGCCGGCGATATCCCAGGCCAGGTCATCGCGTTCGTCAATGCTCAGCAGCACCATCAGGCGGCGACCGTGGTGTGGTGAATCCCAGCGGGCGAACGTGCGCCAGGCCTGAGCCGGACGGCCGAGCTCGAGCGTGGCGAAACCTTCGCACGTGTCGAACGGAGGCTCGGGCGCATCGCCCGTCCGGCTCAGCATGCGACCGCTGCCGTCCCACACCACAACGCTCATCGATTGTTGATAGTCGTGACGCTTGAGATCGGGCGTCGGCGGCGTCGCGTCGCGGGTGCCGACGAACTCGTTGGTGCGCTGGCTCAGCAACAGCGACGCGGTGCTGGCCAGATGGCCGTCAGTAAGCTCGTCCGCCTCGTGCACGCCGGTGGACAGGCCGATCGCGACAAAACCGACCCACACCAGGGCCAGTGCACCAAGAACCCAGGCCAGCAAGTGGCCGAGCAACGTGCGGCGTTTCATTCAGGCGTTTCCGCGGGCACGAAATACCCCACTCCGCGCATCGTGCGGATGACGCCATCGCCCAGCTTGCGGCGCAAGTGGTGCACGTGCACCTCGATCGCGTTGCTGTCGAGCAGCTGATCGAAGTTGTAGAGCTTTGCTTCGATCTGGGCACGCGACAAAACGCGGGGCCGCGCCTCCACCAACGTTATCAGTATGGCGAACTCGCGAGCCGACAGCTCGACGGGCGACCCGCCACGCGACACGCTGCGATTGGCCGTGTTGATGTCCAGTTCTCCGCATCGGAAGTTCGCCTGTGCGCGGCCGCTCGAACGGCGGCGAAGCGCGCGAATGCGCGCGGCGAGTTCACCGGCGTCGAACGGTTTGATGACGTAGTCGTCGGCGCCCATGTCCAGGCTGGCGATGCGCGAGGCGACTTCGTCGCGGGCCGTCATGATCAGCACGGGCATGGCCGGGTCCGGCAGGCTCGACACTGGTGATGCGCGCACGCGGCGAAGCAGTTCGCTGCCGTCGGCATCGGGTAATCCGAGGTCGAGGAGCACGAGATCAAAGGACTCCGCCCGCAGGGCGGCCCATGCCGTCGCCACGCTGTCGGTCACATCCACAGCCGCGCCTTGCTGGCGGAGGTTGGTACGCAACCCGTCGGCAATGCCCTCATCATCTTCGACAACCAATACACGCATCCCCAGATTGTGCACCGCGTGTTTAAGGCGTTTAAGGATCGCTTAAGCCGGTATATGGATCGTGCGCTCCCATGATGTATGAGTTGCGCGAAGACGGTGCACACCAGGGGCGCGGCTACCGGGGAGTGGCTGTCGCGACACTGGTGTTGTTGGGGGCGATTTTTCTCTGGGAGGCCGCCGGTCGGGACATGGCGTGGGCGAGTGCTTTCGGTGACGAGCACGGGTTCGCGTGGCGTAGCCACTGGCTGTTCTCGGACGTGCTTCACGATGACGTTCGGCGGCTCTCGTGGGCTCTTGCGCTTTGCCTGTGCCTGGGTGTGTGGTGGCCGATGGGTGTATTGCGACGCATCGACCTGTCGCGCCGATTGCAACTGGCCATCACGGCGATGCTGTCCAGCGCGGTCGTGGCTGCCATCAAGTCCGGCAGCGGTTCCAGTTGCCCCTGGGACATGCAGGCCTTCGGTGGCGTGGCGCACTACGTGCCGCACTGGCGGTTGTGGGGCTTGCCGGACGGGGGCGGAGGCCATTGTTTTCCGGCGGGACACGCGTCTGCCGGATTTGCGTTTGTCGCCGGCTGGTTCGCCTTCCGTGAGTGGCCCCGCGTCGCCACCATCTGGCTGGTCTGCGCTGTCGGCGCCGGTTTTCTCCTCGGCATCGCGCAACAGGTGCGCGGGGCCCATTTCATGAGCCACACCTTGTGGAGCGGCTTGATTTGCTGGATCGTCGCGTGGGGAATTGATGCAGCGTGGCCGCGGTTTGCTAAGGTGTTGGCATGAGCATCGGCAGGCTGCCCGAGGCTGCTTGCATCGATGCACGACACAAGAATTTCTCAGTGGGTTCGGGGTCACTCGAAAGCGCGCACCGCAGTGCGCGGCACGGAGGTTTCAATGAATGAACAGGTGCTGACGTGGCGCCGTCTGCCGTCAGTCACCTGGCCGACGTTCGCTCGCCCGATCAACCTCATCGCCGTGGTGTGCGTGTGGATCGCCACCTTGGGCAACATCGCACTTTGGCGCGAACTATCACACTTGGCGCTGTGGCGAGGCACGGCGGGTTGGCTCCTCGTCCTGGGCATGGCCGTTGGGATCGGCGGCCTGATGGCGCTGTGGTTCAGTGCATTTGCATGGCGCTGGACGCTCAAGCCCATGCTGGTGCTGATGCTGCTGGCCGCCGCCGGTTGCACGCATTTCATGCTTTCGTATGGCATCGTGATGGATCCATCGATGATGGCCAATGTGCTGCAGACCGATGTGCACGAGGCTGTCGACCTCCTCAACGTTCGGCTGTTCATGAACTTGGGGTTGCTGGGCGTGCTGCCGGCCGTGTGGGTCATGCGTCAGCGCCTGTCGTACGGCCCGTGGTGGCTCCGTCTGCGGAGCAACGTGCAGCTTGCGGCGGCTGCCGCTGTGCTGGTCGTGCTGGCAGTTCTGGCAAGTTTCCAGCCCCTGGCCTCGACCATGCGCAACTATCATCAGGTGCGCTATTTGATGAACCCGCTCAATGTCATCTACGGGTTGGGCAAGACCTCGTTCGCCGGCCCGCCGCGGTCGCACGACGTCCAATCGATCTGTGTCGACGCAGTGGCAGGCACGCGGTTCGATGACTCCCGCCCGCCGCTGCTGATGTTGGTGCTCGGCGAGACCGGCCGTGCCGGGAATTTCGGTGTCAATGGCTATGCCCGCGATACCACGCCGATGCTGGCCGAGGAAGACGTTGTCAGTTTCCGCAACGCCTGGTCTTGTGGTACGAGCACGGCGGCCTCGGTTCCGTGCATGTTCTCGCGCATGCCGCGCGAGACATTCTTCGATCGCGATCATGAAGAGGAAGGGCTGCTCGACGTGCTGCAGCGTGCCGGGTACGGCGTCCTGTGGCTCGACAACCAGGGCGGGTGCAAGGGTGTGTGTGACCGGATACCGACCGCATCGACCTGTGTCCATGGCGAGTGCCTGGACGAGATCATGCTGGAGGGACTGGACGAGCGTCTCGCGGCTTTGCCCGCGGAGCGCCGCGCGCGAGGTGTCGTGCTCGTGCTTCACCAGATCGGCAGCCATGGTCCCGCGTACTACCGTCGTTCGTCATCCGACACCAAGCGGTTCCTGCCCGAGTGCACGCAAACAGAACTCCAGGCCTGCACGCGCGACGAACTCGTCAACGCATACGACAACAGCATTGCCTACACCGACCGCATGCTCGGCAACAGCATCCGCTGGCTGCGGCGCCACGAGGCCGCCTGGCAGCCGGCCATGATGTATGTGGCTGATCATGGCGAGTCGCTAGGGGAGAACAACCTGTACCTGCACGGTCTACCGTACGCGGTGGCGCCCGACGTTCAAAAACGGGTGCCGTGGATCACATGGATGTCCTCTGGCTTCGAGCAGGCGGTCGGGCTGAACAGCGCTTGTCTGCGAGGCCGGCTCGAGACCGAGGTGTCGCACGACCACTACTTTCATTCGGTCCTCGGGCTGCTGGGCGTGCGCACGTCGGTGTACGACGAGCACCTCGATGCATACCGGCCGTGCCGCGATCCCACGCGTTGACCCAGCTCTCAGGCCTCGGTCATGAGCTGATCGATCAACTCATGCAGCGCCGTGAAATCCGGTTCACCGACGTAACGCCTGACGATCTCGCCACGCTTGTTGACCAGCACGGTCGTGGGCGTGAGCTGCACGTCCCCGAATTGGCGCGCCATGTCGCCGAGGTTGTCGATCACGACGGTGAACGGCAGCTCGCGTGACTGTGCGAAGTTGGCCACCCGGGCGGGCGGGTCGTACGCCATGGCCACGGCGAGTGTTTCAAATCCTTTGCTTTCGTACTTGCTGTGCGTGGCGATGATCTGCGGCATCTCTTTGATGCAAGTGGCGCAGCTTGTGGCCCAGAAATTCACGAGCACGACCTTGCCCAACAAGTCCGACGTGCGCGCGATGCTGCCATCGAGCCGCGTGTAGGCTACGTCAGGAGCCATCCGCTTCGTGTTCTGCGAGAAATGCAGGCAAGCAGCGCCGACGACGATCGCCACCGCGCCGAGGCCAATGGCAAGATGGCGAGTCAGTATCATGTTCAGGAGCAATCGGATGCAGCGCAGGAAGTTTACGGCAGCCACCCTCGTGGCGATGACGGCGGCACCTTGGAGCGCAATCTGTGCCGCATCTCAGATCAGCGAGACCGATGCCACCACCGCGGTGCGGGCGGCGCTGGAACGCGGCGCAATGGCCGCCGTCGATTTGCTCGGTCGCCCCGATGGATTCCTGGGGGACCCGAAAGTTCGCATCCCGCTGCCCGGCTTTCTGAATGATGCAGCGTCGCTGCTGCGCGCTACGGGCCAGCAAAAGCGCGTGGATGCCTTGATCACCGCGATGAACCGGGCGGCCGAAGCCGCGGTACCCGAGGCGCGCACGGTGCTGGTGAGCACTGTGAAGAATCTGGGCGTCGAGGATGCATACCGCCTCGTCACCGAAGGCGACAACTCAGTCACGTCCTTCTTCGAGGGGGAGACTCGCGCCCCGCTGGGTGAACGGTTTCTACCGATCATCACCCGGGCCACCGCGAGCGTGTCGCTCGCGGCAAAATACAACGCGGTGGCTGGCAAGGTGGCGGCGCTCGGGCTGATGAGATCCGAGGACGCAAACATCGAGCGGTACGTCACAGGCAAGACGCTCGACGGGCTCTACCTGATGATCGGCGAGGAAGAACGCCAGATTCGGCAAGATCCGATGGGCACAGGCAGCGCCATCCTCCGGAAAGTGTTCGGCGGCCTGTGAACCGCCCGCTCAGGCGGCCTTCGACAGTTCGAACGTCAGCGCCGAAGGCAATGACGTCATGATGGCGTCCCGCCCCACGCGGGCCATGCTCGGGCCTCCGAGGCCGGAGAGTTCGAACATGCTGCCTTCCTCGATGATCTCGATGAACGCCACTTCGGTGCCATTCGCTTTGCATTCATGACGCAAATCGTTGAACCGGTCGCCACGCAGCACAGCTTCGACGACGATCGCGTGTGGCAGACCTCCACGGCAAAATTCCCGCGCATCCTCCACAGAATTGACGAAGTCCACAATGAGCCCCATGTTGCGGATGGCGTCTCTCACCTGCACGCGCACGTCACGCCGCGACGCCACGACCAACACCTGGCTGCCCGCGAGCGGTTTCGAGTTTACCGATGGCGAGAATCCCTGATCGAGCTCGATGACGCTCATGCCTTCCAGTTGACAGCCGACCGTCCGCGGGAACTCGATCGTGATGATGACGTGCGCGCCGTCGAACCTGCGTTCGAGGGGCAGGCCCATCGCCCACGCCGTCTGCTCGACGAGGCGCCACAGCGTGGAGTCCAGCGCGGCCCGGGTTGCGGCCTCGGCCGGGTGCTAGACGTGTTCGTCCTGCGCGCGATAGGCGAACCGACATGCCACCCTGGCGTGAGCGGGCCAGGTCTTGGTGTTGGTGCGCAGTTCGATGCTCGAATGCGCATGCTCGAGCGCCCACGCAAGCACGGCGTTGAACAGGCTGAACAACAGGCTGGCATCGACGATGACGTCCTCGGGCTTGAAGACTTGCTTGACCTCGAGGCCCCGGGCGCGCGTCTCCCGGGCGCGATGATTCAGCACGTGCTTCAACATGTCGGTCAGGCGCACGCGCTCATGGTTCTGGCGCAGCTGGCCGGAAGCCAGACGCACAAGCTGCTGGCCGATCATGCCGGCAATGCGCACTTGCTGGATCTCTTCGCCGAGCGCCCTCAGACTCGTTCTCCCGATGCGGCCGGTCAACGCAAGGGACTGGACGCGTTCCAGCGCCGCCGTCAGCGGCACCGAAATCTCCGCCCCGAGTGTGAGGACCACGTCCCGCCAACGGGCGATCTCGGCGGGCATGTCGCCTGCGGCAGCCGCTTGGGGCGCGATCGTGGCGCCGGTAGCGGGGGCTCTGTTCAGGTCGCTCAGATCCATGGTGGGTTCCACTTCTAGGAACTGCGGGCACTGGCGACGGCCGCCAAATGTCGTTTCGCTCCGGGAAGAAGTGTCACCTTTCCCACCGTTGCCATGGCGGCCCGTCGCGCCACAAACCCTCGACTGAGGGGGCGGCACGGGGCGTCAGACCACCCCCTGCCGATGCAACTCCGCCCGTTCCATGGGCGTGATCCCTAGTTCCGCGAGAACCTCGTCCGTGTGTTCTCCGAGCAGCGGGGGCGCACGGCGGTACTGCACCGGTGTGCCCGAAAACTTCATCGGGCTGGCGACCAACCGCAGGGCGTCGCTCTGTGGGTGCGGCATCGGCACCGTCATTCCCCGTGCCATCACGTGCGGGTCGGCGAACACCTCCTCGAGGTTGTTGATGGCGCCGCACGGTACCTTGGCTGCTTGGAGCGCCACGAGCCAATCATGCTTTGCGCGCGTCTTGAACAGGCCTGACAGCGTCGGGACAAGCGTGTCACGGTGGCGGACCCGATCGGCGTTGCGCGCGAAACGCGGGTCCGTGGCAAGTTCGGAGCAGCCGGCGACGTCGCAGAACTTGGCGAACTGGCTGTCGTTGCCTACGGCAAGAATCAGGTGGCCGTCCGACGTCTCGAACACCTGGTAGGGCACGATGTTTTGATGCGCGTTGCCTGCCCGGTGCGGTGGGACACCGGTGGTCAGGTAATTGGTGCCGACGTTCGCCAGCATCGCGACTTGCGCATCGAGCAATGCCATGTCGATGTGTTGGCCATCACCCGTGGCCTCTCGATGACGCAAAGCCGCAAGGATCGCCACCGTGGCATACATGCCCGTGAAGAGGTCCGCCACGGCCACGCCGACCTTCTGCGGGCCACCGCCGGGCACGTCGTCGCGTTCACCCGTCACGCTCATCAGGCCACCCATGCCCTGCACCACGTAGTCGTAACCGGCTCGTTCGCGATAGGGCCCCGTCTGGCCGAAGCCGGTGATCGAACAGTAGACGAGACCGGGGTGCGCCGCACGCAACGTGGCCGCATCGAGCCCATACCGGGCCATGTCGCCAACTTTGAAGTTCTCGACGAACACGTCGCAGTGCGCGACGAGGCGGTGAATCAGCGCCTGACCTTGCGGGTGGGCGATGTCCACCGTGATGGAACGCTTGTTGCGATTGGTGCCGAGGTAATAGGCGGCCTCCGCCGTGTCTTCGCCATCGCGGCCCTTCAGGAATGGCGGGCCCCAGGCGCGGGTGTCGTCACCCCCGGCCTCGCCGCTCCAGGGCCGTTCGACCTTGATCACGTCCGCACCCAGGTCGGCGAGGGTCTGCGTGCACCAGGGGCCGGCCAGCACGCGGGACAAGTCCAGCACGCGCACACCGGCCAGCGACTGCGGCAGCGGGGAAAGGGGCGGCTGGGACATTCCGACATTGTGCGGCAGGCCATCATAATGCGCCGATGTCCGAAAGCCTGATGACGCCCGTGCGCCGGGTCATGGTAGGTATGGCGATGGGGCTGACGGCATGTTCTCCAACCTTCGACTGGCGGAGCGTGCGTCCGGCCGACGCCGGCGTGCAATTGCTGTTCCCATGCAAGCCGAGCACCGAGACCCGGTCGATCGTGCTGGCGGGGCAGCAGGTCCCGATGACGATGGTGGCGTGCCCAGCCGGTGGCAGAATGTTCGCCCTCGCTTTTGCCGACTCCGGCAATGTGGAGAGGGTGATGCCGGCGCTTGCTGCGTTGCGGGCCGCACAAGCTGACAACTTCCGCGCGCCAGCTCGGTCCACGGGCCTTGTTGTCGTGGCGGGAGCGGACCCAGCGCCGGCTGCTGAACGTTTCCAGATTGACGGGCGCTTGCCCGATGGCTCGGCGGTACAGGAGCAACTGATCTACTTTGCCAAGGGCGCCCGCGTGTACCAGGCCGCCGTGATGGGGCCGGCCGGCGGTGACGAGGCGGCTGGCATCTTTTTCGAGGGCATCCAGCCCGCCCCGTGACCGGCCCGCGCGTCAGGGAAACCGGTCTGATGTCTAATGCGGAGTGTGGCATTGTGGCAAATGAGCCCCTGAACGCCGCACGAGCTTGAGTCCGTCAACCCGGAACCGCCGATAATTTCATGCCATGCCCGGCCTGCTGATCATTGCCCACGCACCCATGGCCTCGTCACTGAAGGCTGTGGCGGAACATGCATTTCCCGACTGCGCCTCCCGCCTGGCGGTCCTCGATGTGCTCCCTGACATGAGAACCGAGGAAATCGAGGCCAAGGCCCGCGTGCTCCTGGCCGGTGTGAAGTCCCCGGATGCGCTTGTCTTCACCGACGTCTTCGGCGCCACGCCTTGCAACGTCGCGCAGCGCCTGGCCGATGGTGAACACGTCAAGTTCATTGCCGGCGTCAACGTGCCGATGCTCTGGCGCTCGCTCTGCTATGCCGACGAACCCCTCGATGCCCTGGTCGCCCGTGCGGTGGCCGGCGCCACGCAGGGCGTGATGCAGGTGGCCGTGTCGCGTCCGCAGAACCAAGCCTTCAAACCGGGTGCCAATGATCAAGTCCACCATCACCATCAGCAATAAGCTGGGCCTCCACGCGCGGGCGTCCGCAAAACTCACCAAGCTGGCCGGTTCGTTCCAGAGCGACGTCTTCATGGCGCGCGGTGAACGGCGCATCAATGCCAAAAGCATCATGGGGGTCATGATGCTGGCGGCAGGGCTCGGTGCCGAGGTCGAACTGGAGATCGTTGGGGCGGACGAACAGCTCGCTATGGAGGCGCTGCGCAAGCTCATTGCGGACAAGTTCGGCGAGGCCGAATAACCCGAATCGGCGTAAGCGCGCGATACGTTCCGATGACGCCCGACGCGACCGTGAATCCTGGATGGCAGGCGCGTGACAGCATGAAACGGGTGGACCCTGATTGGCGGCATGCACCCCGCTGCTACGATGAGCCATGAGTTTTCAGGTCTTCGGTTTGCCCGTTTCCCGCGGCGTCGCCATCGGCCGTGCGGTGCTGGTCGCTTCCAGCCGCATCGACGTCGCCCACTATTTCATTGACGAAGCGGACGTCGAGCAGGAAAGCGAACGGCTTCGCCTGGCCCGAGACGCCGTGGCGCATGAACTGAGTACCCTCCAGCGGGACCTTCCCGCGGATGCCCCCCCAGAACTCTCCGCGCTCCTTGACGTGCACCTGATGCTGCTGCGTGACGAGACCCTGGTGCTCGCCACGCGACAGTGGATCCAGGAGCGGCACTACAACGCCGAATGGGCGTTGTCTGCCCAACTCGAGGTTTTGGCCCGCCAATTCGATGAGATGGAAGATGACTATCTCCGCGAGCGCAAGGCCGACCTGGAGCAGGTCGTCGAGCGCCTGCTTCGGGCGTTGGCGCGCGGCCCCTCCGCCAGCTACGCGCCCGCCCCAGGCGTGAGGCCTCGCGACTTCGCCGGCGAAGACCCCCTTGTCCTCGTCGCCAACGACATCGCGCCGGCCGACATGTTGCAGTTCAAGGCAGCGTTTTCACCGGGTTCATCACGGATGTGGGCGGCAAAACATCTCACACCGCCATCGTGGCCCGCAGCATGGACATTCCTGCCGTGGTCGGCGCCCGCGAAGCCAGCCACCTCATTCGCCAGGATGACTGGGTGGTCATCGACGGCGACACCGGGGTCGTGATCGTCGATCCGTCGCCCATCGTGCTAGAGGAATACCGGTTCCGTCAGCGCCAAAGCGGGCTGGAACGGGACCGGTTGTCCCGCCTGCGGCACACACCGGCCGTCACGCTCGACGGCGAAAGCGTCGAACTGCAGGCCAACATCGAACTGCCAGGTGATGCGCCCGCGGCGCTCCTGGCCGGCGCCGTGGGCGTGGGGCTCTTTCGCAGCGAGTTCCTGTTCATGAACCGCGGAGGCGAACTGCCTGGAGAAGACGAACAGTTCGAGGCATACCGGGCCGCGGTGGAGGCGATGAAGGGGCTTCCCGTCACCATTCGCACCGTGGACATTGGCGCGGACAAGCCCCTTGATCGCATGTCTGCCAACGAGCTTCGCCACGAACACGCCCTGAACCCGGCGCTCGGGCTTCGGGCCATCCGCTGGAGTCTGTCCGAGCCTGGCATGTTTCGCCAGCAACTGCGTGCCATCTTGCGCGCCAGCGCAGTGGGCAAAGTGCGGTTGTTGATTCCCATGGTCGCGCACCTGAGCGAAGTGCGCCAGGCGCTCGAAGCCATTGCGCGCGCGAAGCAGCAACTGCTGGACGCTGGCAAGCTCCATGGCGACGTAGAAATCGGCGCCATGATTGAAGTGCCCGCCGCGGCCCTGATGTTGCCGGCGCTTCTCAAGCACTTTGACTTCGTCTCAGTGGGCACCAACGACCTGATCCAGTACACCTTGGCCATCGACCGGGCCGACGAGGCCGTCGCCCACTTGTATGACCCTTGGCATCCCGCAGTGCTCAAACTGATTGCCCAAACCATAGCTGACGCCCGCGCCGCGGGCAAAGGCGTCGGTGTGTGTGGAGAGATGGCTGGTGACCCCGCGTTCACCGATCTGCTGCTGGCCATGGGCCTGCGCAGCTTTTCGATGCATCCCTCGCGCATTGCAGCCATCAAGCAGCGCATCCTGCGGGCCGACACGCGTCAACTTGCACCCCATGTCGCCGACATCCTGCGCAGTGACGATCCGGAAGCCGAATGCACCCGCCTGTTCAACCGGAGGGCCGTTGCCGTCGGGTGACTGTCGCGGGAGCTCAAGAATTTGTGACGAAAGTGTTGCGCCATCCAGAAATCGTGCTACAGTGTCGGACTCCGCTGAACGCAGCGCAGTTCTGGCAAAAGTCGAACAGCAAGCAGGCAGCGAAGAAAGAAAACAAAGCGATTTGTTGACAGACTTGAAAAAAGAATGCAATAATCGCTCTCTCTGCTGAACGCGACAAAACGCAAACAGCAGCGCGAAATCGGAAACGAATTCGCAAGCTCTTTAAAAATTAACAGCCGATAAGTGTGGGCGTTTGAAGGCGAGTGCCAAGAGTCGCAAGACTCGAGGTCTCATGGACCTTAAACGCTCATAGAAGTGAAGTTCACTTCAATTCTTTGAGTAAATTATCAAGATCGAAC
>Ga0170475_109792750_pt1 | contig 17344 bp, 31 predicted proteins | sample Soicark_Litter_5_FD_111474 | JGI IMG/M metagenome (GOLD analysis project Ga0170475, IMG submission 111474) | Avena fatua rhizosphere microbial communities from Hopland, California, USA. Combined Assembly of 48 SPs
CACTACGAGCCAGTTCCGCCTCAAATTGCTGAAGAAATTAAGATTAAATCTGGCGTAATCATTCGGTAGATCAGATAACTCACCTTTTTGGTTGTATTTAGCTTACAGAATGAGTATAACCCCAACCTTCTGACGTTTTGGGCTAGATTGCTCGACTGGATGCACATCGCAGACGAGGGAACTACCCATGAAACTCACATAATGGAGATGTGAAATGGCTATGGAACACAAGATTAGAATTAAATTAAAAGCATTTGACCACCGAGTTTTGGATCAATCGGTATGGGAAATCGTGAACACGGCAAAGCGGACGGGTGCCACTGTGAGAGGCCCGATTCCGTTGCCAACAGTGATTAATAAGTATTGCGTTTTGAGATCACCTCATGTAGACAAAAAGTCCCGTGAACAGTTCGAAGTTCGAACTCATAAACGGCTTTTAGACATTCTTGAGCCAACTCAGCAAACAGTTGATTCTCTAATGAAGCTTGATTTGTCTGCTGGAGTGGATGTTGAGATTAAGTCTTAAGTTTTTTCCTGTTTCTTTCGGCAGTGCCTGCGAGGGTGGCTGAAACAGACGGGATTGAGGAGTGAGTCGAAACTCCTCTTTGCACTACTCAGTAGTCCCAAAGAGAAAGTCGATGAGCTCGACGGCTATCACATGAAGGCATCCGGCGGCCCGGTAAATAACGGAGCGGCTTCCCGGTGATGCTGTGATGATGGGTTCGTAGAAATAAATAAAGGCAAGATAAGGTTTGCCTTGGAGAAAATTATGGAACAAAAGCCTGAGGCACAGGCAAGCAGTGGTGATGCAACCACTTCTGCTGTCGGTGCGAAAATTGATGCAGCCTCACGCGAACGTGTGGCTTTGGCTCAAGGCCGAGGTGGTCTTCTAGGAATCAAGGCAGGGATGACCCAGGTCTATTCAGATGAAGGCAATGCAATTGCTGTTACGGTAATTGACCTTAAGTCTGCTGTGATCACCCAGGTCAAAACAAAAGAAAAGAATGGTTATCAAGCTGTTCAAATCGGTCTTCTGGAGAAGAAGGCTAAGGCAGCTAATCACGCTGAACAAGGACATGCAAAAGCTGCAGGTTCCTCAGGGTTTTATCACTATCAGGAATTTCGTCTTCTCGATCAAGAGAAGATGGATGGACTAGTTGTTGGCAAAGTCCTTTCTGCTGAGTTTTTGAAAGCTGGAGACTTAGTTGACCTAACTTCTGTCAGTAAAGGTAAAGGTTTTCAGGGCGGCGTGAAGAGATTTCATATGGCCGGAGGCTATAAGAGCCACGGTGCTTCTCTTTCGCATCGTCAACTTGGTTCTATTGGAAATCGTGCCGATCCCGGAAAGTGTTTTAAGAACAAGAAAATGGCCGGCCAAATGGGTAACGAACGCGTCACAGTTCAGAACGTTCGAGTAATTAAGGTGGATTTGGAAAACCAACTACTCTTGGTCCATGGAAGTGTTCCAGGTCCTAAGACTGGTATCGTGACCATTCGCCGAACTGTGAAGAACGCAGGGTGATGATGTATGCCAACTTTAGATATAATCAATCAAGATAAAGAAAAGGTAGGAACGATCAGTCTTCGTGACGACGTTTTTGCTGTGGATGTGAATGTTCCTTTAGTTCATCAAGTTCTGAAGGCTCAGTTAGCAGGTCGTCGTCAAGGCACTGCCAAGACAAAGACTAAATCAGAAGTTCGGGGTGGTGGTAAGAAGCCTTTCCGCCAAAAAGGAACAGGAAATGCCCGTCAAGGATCTTCCCGTTCCCCGCTTCAACCAGGTGGTGGACAGAGTTTCGGTCCTCAGCCTCGAAGCTATGAACAAGCTACTCCAAAGGAGATGGTACGAGGTGCTTTACGCTCTGCTCTTTCAGACCGTTTAAAGTCCAATCGTATGCTCGTGGTAGATGAATTCAAGTTAAGCGGAATTAAGACACAAGTGCTTGATCAGCTCCTAAAAGCGAAGCTGAATGTTGATCAAGTATTGATCGTCGATGATGCCCATCAGAATCTTGAGCTTTCTGGACGAAATATTCCTAAAGTAAAAGTGCTCCGGACTGAAGGATTGAATGTTTACGACATCATCCGGAACGAGTGGGTTGTATTTACCAAACGTGCGGTGCAAGCGGTTGAAGCTCGCTTGGCGCCAACGAGTTAAGGTGAGGTAGCGAATGCGTACCGTTTATGAAGTGATTCGTCGGCCCATCATTAGTGAAAAGAGCACCGCACTGGCTGAAGTAGCGGGCCGTTATGCTTTTGAGGTCGCAGTTAAGGCGAATAAGCAGGAAATTAGGGATGCTGTTCAACGTTTGTTTAACGTAAAAGTGCGTGAAGTACGAACGATGATTATGCACGGCAAAGTAAAGCGCGTCGGGCGCTTTGAGACAAAGCGGCCTAACTGGAAGAAGGCACTTGTGACCCTAGCAGAAGGTCAGAAGATTGAATTCTTCCAAGCAAAGTGAGTTGAACTATGGCGATTAAATCCTTTAAACCGATAACACCATCACTGCGATATAAGAATGTTGCTGACTTTTCGGTGCTTACCCCAAAGAAGCAACAGCCCAGTAAACCGAGAAAATTGGTAAGTTCCCTCTCAAAGACGGGCGGACGCAACCAGTTCGGGAAGATGACTGTTCGACATATTGGCGGCGGGCACAAACGAAAGTACCGCGTGGTTGATTTTGCTCGCGACAAGCGCGAAATTCCAGCCAAGGTAGCCTCGCTCGAGTATGATCCAAACAGATCGGCTTACATCGCGCTTTTGAATTACAAGGATGGTGAGAAAAGATACATTTTAGCACCTCTTAATTTGAATGTCGGCGACACTGTGTTGGCGAGTGATCAGGCAGATATTAAGCCTGGGAATAATTTGAGTTTATCATCAATTCCTGTTGGAACTTTGATTCACAATATCGAAGTAGAGCCAGGGCGAGGTGGTAAGCTAGCGCGCTCAGCGGGTGGTTTTGCTCAGCTGATGGCGAAAGAAGGCGAGTATTGCCAAGTTAAGATGCCAAGCGGTGAAATCCGGCTTCTTCATGCTCGTTGCCGAGCATCGATCGGACAACTTTCCAATACAGATCATGAGAATGTGACCATTGGAAAGGCCGGCCGTAATCGTTGGCTCGGAGTGCGGCCTACTAACCGAGGTGTTTCGATGAACCCAATCGATCACCCGCATGGTGGTGGTGAAGGAAAGTCTTCGGGAGGCGGTCATCCGCGTACACCCTGGGGAGTTCCAACTAAAGGATACAAGACTCGTAATAACAAGCGTACTGACGCTTTTATCGTGAAACATCGTCGGTAAGGAGAGTGGATCGTGGCCCGTTCAATTAAAAAAGGCCCTTTTTGTGATGACCATTTGGTAAAGAAGGTTCAGACTGCACGTCAAGCTCAAGATCGAAAAGTGATCAAGACTTGGTCTCGGCGGTCGACTGTACTACCTGATTTCGTCGGTTTGACCTTTGCGGTACATAATGGAAAGAAGTTCGTTCCAGTGTATGTCACTGAGAATATGGTAGGTCACAAGTTAGGTGAATTTGCACCTACGCGTACGTTCCATGGTCATACTCCGGCTGATAAGAAGGCTGCTGAGGGTGGAAGTGCGGGAGCACCAGCTGGAGCTTCAGGCGCGGCAAAATCAGCCCCATCAGGCGCTTCTAAGGCGTAAGTGAGGAGTGAACAATGGAAGTGACAGCTAAATTAAGTTTTATACGGATTACCCCTCGAAAGATGGGGCTGTTGGTGGATGAGATTCGCGGGAAAGGCATTAACGATGCCTTAACTTACCTTCGACTTTCCCCACGCAAGAGGACCGCGAGTATGTTGCACACTCTTTTGAAGAGTGCGGTTGCGAATGCGGATCAAAAGGGAACAGTGGATGTGGATACCCTGTTCGTGAAGACGATTTTGGTAGGCCAAGGCACTACTTTAAAGCGTTTTCGGCCTCGCGCTAAAGGGTCAGCATTTAGAATTAATAAAAAGACCAGTCACGTGAGCGTTACGCTCGCAGAACGGTAATGAGGAGAACATGGGTCAAAAAGTTAATCCAATTGGATTTCGCTTAGGAATTACCCGTACATGGGACAGTCGTTGGTTTGCCAAGCGCGATTACAGTCGATTGCTCCATGAAGATATCCGGCTTCGTGAGTATCTCAAAGGTAAGTTACATGGTGCAGGTATTGCTCGGATTGAAATTGAGCGTGCTGCAAATAAAGTGAAGATCAATGTGCATACGGCTCGTCCCGGCATTGTCATTGGCAAAAAAGGTGCGGGCGTTGAGTCCTTGAAGAGTGATGTGCAGAAGCTTTCCAGGAATGAAGTATTCCTCAACATCATCGAAGTGAAAAAACCCGAGTCAAATGCCACTTTGATTGCTGAGAGCGTAGCATCCCAGCTCGAAAAGCGCGTCGCGTTCCGTCGTGCGATGAAGAAATGTATGACTGCGGCGTTTAAGCAGGGCATTAAAGGTATCAAGATTCGTGTATCCGGCCGGCTAGGCGGTGCAGAAATCGCTCGGACAGAGTGGTACAGTGAAGACAGCGTTCCACTGCATACTTTGAGAGCTAATATTGACTATGGAACTGCAGAAGCCCGTACTACATACGGAACAATCGGCGTGAAAGCATGGGTTTATCACGGTGAAATTCAGACCTTGAAGAAACAAGCTGCTGCCGAAGCTAAGGCCATGCAGGGCGCGTGAGGTAAATTATGTTAGCACCAAAGAGAGTCAAATGGCGTAAGCACCAAAAAGGCAAAATGCGTGGTACGGCAGACCGCGGTGGAACTTTGTTTTTTGGGCAGTTCGGACTGCAAGCAACCGAATGTGGAAGAATTAGTTCCAGACAGATCGAAGCTTCCCGCGTGGCGATGACTCGCTACGTGAAAAGAGGCGGAAAGATTTGGATTCGGGTGTTCCCAGATAAAGCCATCACTAAAAAGGCTGCAGAAACTCGAATGGGTTCCGGAAAAGGGAACGTGGAAGAGTGGGCAGCAGTCATTAAGCCGGGACGCGTGATTTTCGAGATGGACGGCATTCCGCAGAATGAGGCATTCGAAGCTCTCCGGCTAGCAAATAACAAGCTGCCGCTCCATTGCAAGCCCATCAGTAAGCAAACTGAGGCATTAGCGCAAGGACGGGTTGCGGCTGCACGAAAGGCCAAACTGGAGAAGAAGGCCGCAGCCACAGCAGCTAAGGCTTAAATTGATAAGGAGTTAACGTGTCTACGAAGCGTTTTAGAGAGCTGAAGAATTTGTCTAAGGATGAGTTGACGACCAAGGTTCGTGAATCAGAAGCCCAACTTTTTCAGGTCCGCATGAAGAAGGTCACAGGTCAATTGGAAGATACGGCGATGATTTGGCGTTTACGAAAGGATTTAGCTCGGATGAAAATGCTCCGGGCACAAGTGGATGCTACTTCAGAGCAAAGTTTAGAGAAGGCGGCGAGGTAAAGAAATATGGCGACTGTCACTAAAACTCCTGAACGGAATACGTCGCAGGAAGAAGGAATGTCTAAGAACCCACTCCAGAAGCGGAGAATGGTCGTAGGTACTGTCGTGAGCGATAAGATGCAAAAGACCATCGTGGTGAAGGTGGATCGTCGGGTTCGGCATACGCTCTACAAGAAGTATGTAGAAAAATCACGACGATTTAAAGCACATGACGAAAACAACGAAGCGAAAATTGGAGATCAGGTTCAGCTGGTGGAATCACGTCCATTGAGCCGAGAGAAGCGTTGGGTGCTTCAATCAATTCTTCGTCGCGCAGGGCAGGCCCCTGAGGCAAACGTCTAAGGCTGAGTGGAGGTTTTAGCTTATGATTCAGATGCGAACTCGTTTAGACGTGGCTGATAATTCGGGTGCTAAGTCCGTAATGTGTATCAAAGTATTGGGCGGCACTCGGAGAAAATATGCCTCTTTAGGTGATGTGATCGTTGTCACAGTAAAGGATGCCATCCCCAATGCGAAGGTGAAGAAGGGCGAGATCCTGAAGGCTGTGATTGTTCGTACCAAGAAGGAAGTCAATCGAAATGACGGTACGTACGTGCGATTTGATACAAATTCTGCGGTTTTAATTAACGCGCAAAATGAGCCCATTGGAACCCGTATCTTTGGACCTGTGGCTCGTGAACTTCGTGCAAGGGCGTTTACGAAGATTATATCTTTAGCGCCCGAGGTGTTGTGAGGTTTTATGATGCAGACAGAGCAAAAGAAAGTTTCGCTCCGCAAGAATGATCAGGTTCAGGTTATTGCGGGACGGGATAAAGGCAAAACTGGAAAAGTTACTAAGGTTGACTCGAAGACCGGTCGCGTGACTGTTGAGAAGGTCAATCTAGTGAAACGCCATACTCGGCCGACTCAGAATACGGCCGGCGGGATTATGGAGAAGGAACTTCCGATGGATTATTCGAACGTTCTTCTCTTCTGTCCTAAGTGCAATCGTGGTGTTCGCCATGGGCACAAATTTGTGGAAAAGAAAGACAGTGGCTCCAAATCGGGAAGTGGAAAGTCTCGACAGATGAAGGTGCGAGTCTGTAAGCGCTGTAATGAATCTTTGGATATAGCGTGAGTCAGGCAGGAGGTATAGAGTGGTAGCAGCAAAAGATGATCAGGATATGAAAAAGAACACGGCCGAAGCGGGCGGTGATGCCGATGCCGCAAAAGCCAAAGCTAAAGCTGAGGCAAAAAAGGCGGCAGGTGATGCTGCTCGTGCCAAGGCTAAAAAGGCAAAGGAGGAGGCTGCAGCCGCTTCCGTTAAGATCGCTGCTCCCGGGGAGACTAAGACTTCTCCGACAAGCCTCCGCGTCTTTTGAATCATTACAAGTCGAAAGTGGTTCCTGCTTTGATGAAGGAATTTCAGTTCGCAAATCCAATGCAAGTGCCAAGACTGACCAAGGTTGTGGTCAATTGCGCTGTTAAAGATGCAGTGGCCAATCCGAAAGTTCTTGATGGGACTTTTGAGGAAATCATGGCAATCACCGGGCAGAAGCCAGTGATGACCCGAGCTAAAAAAGCTATTGCTGCATTTAAGGTTAGAGCAGGAAATCCAGTCGGCGTAATGGTGACGCTCAGACGCGCCAGGATGTACGAATTTTTGGATCGTTTGATGAACGTAGCCCTGCCCCGCGTTCGTGACTTCAAAGGCGTGAACAATAAGTCATTTGATGGTCGTGGGAACTATTCCGTGGGTATTCGAGAACAGATTATTTTTCCTGAAATTAACTATGACAAGGTCGATAAAGTGCGCGGAATGACCGTCACAATTACGACCACTGCTAAGACGAATGAGCATGCTCGTGCTTTGTTGGCTGAGCTCGGTATGCCATTCCGTAAGTAAGAAGGAGAGCCATCTTGTCTAAGAAGTGTAAATTAGAAGAAATTGGAAAAAAGCCGAAGTTTAAAACCCGAACTAGGAATCGTTGTCCACTATGCGGACGTCCACGGGCCTACATGAGGAAATTTAACATGTGCCGTCTTTGTTTCAGAGGCTTGGCATTAAAGGGTCAGCTTCCGGGCGTGACCAAATCCAGCTGGTAATCGGCGAGAGGATACAAAGATTATGAGCATGACTGATCCCATAGCAGATTTATTGACTAGAATTCGAAATGCGACAAAGGAAAAGCACGAAAAGCTGGAGATTCCGGCTTCTCGGCTAAAGGCCAATGTTGTGCGCGTGTTGAAGGAAGAGGGTTACATTAAGAACTTTCGCCTCATGCGAGAAGAAGGTCGCCCTGTGATTAAAGTGTACCTAAAATACACTGATCATGGCGATAGCGTGATTCAAGGAATTCGTAGAATTAGCCGCCCTGGTCTTCGACGTTACTCTGGGTACGAGCAAATGCCACGACCATTGAACGGAGCTGGAATTGCCATAGTGTCAACCTCAAAAGGTGTCACTACCGGGCATAAAGCTCGCACGCAAAAAGTCGGTGGCGAAGTTCTTTGTGAGGTTTGGTGATTTATGTCGAGAGTAGGAAAAGTCCCTGTCAAGGTTTTGCAGGGTGTGAAGGTAGACGTAAAGGATAGAGTTATCAAAGTTGAAGGCCCTAAGGGAAAACTCTCACATGAGTTGCCTCGTGGCGTGAATGCTAAAGTCGAAGGTGGGTCTATCGTCGTAAGCCGAGATGAGGCTGCTTCGAATGACGCTTCGGCTCTGCACGGGTTAACCCGAACTTTGGTGCATAATATGGTGCACGGAGTTCACACTGGGTTTACCAGGGAATTGGATATTGTTGGAGTGGGTTACCGTGCTGCTGTGAAAGGGACCACTTTGAGTTTAACCTTAGGTTATTCTCATCCAATTGATTACCAGCTTCCTGTTGGAATTGCTGCCAAGGTTGACAACAATACGCATATCACTTTGAGTGGCGCAGATAAGATGTTGGTTGGTATGGTGGCAGCGAAAGTCCGTTCATTCAAGGAGCCAGAACCTTATCAAGGTAAAGGCGTGAAGTACTCGGACGAAGTAATTATCCGCAAGCAGGGTAAAGCTGCCGGTGCGAAATAAACGAGGATTTTATGGCTACTAAGATACGTCGAACGACGAGTCAAAAGCAGGTAGTTCGGTTCAAACGCAAGAAGCGAATTCGCTCTCGTGTTGAAGGAACGTTGGGAAGACCCCGCCTTTCAGTATTTAGATCAAATATGCATCTTTATGTGCAGCTGATCGATGATGCAAAAGGGCATACGCTGGTTGCAGCCTCTACACTTGAGGAAGATCTCAAGGAAAAGGTGGGCGGCTCAGTGGAAGGTGCAAAGGCTCTGGGAAATTTGGTCGCTAAACGTGCGATTGCAAAGAATATTTCTCAGATCGTGTTTGACCGAGGTGGATATTTGTACCATGGCCAGATCAAGGCTCTGGCAGATGCAGCCCGTGAAGGCGGATTGAAATTCTAGTAGGAAGCGAAGCAAGGAGAAATTATGGCAGTCGGTCAGCAAGTCGGGCGTCAGCAAGAAGAATCTGAATTTGAAGATAAAGTAATTCATATCAATCGCTGCGCCAAGGTTGTGAAGGGTGGTCGGCGGTTCAGCTTCGCTGCTATCGTCGTAGTGGGCGATAAGAAGGGCCAAGTCGGTGTGGGACTTGGGAAGGCTGGAGAAGTACCGGAAGCGATTAAGAAAGCTGGAAAACAAGCTAAGAAGAATTTGATGAAAATTCCACTTGAAGGCAACACGATCCCTCATGAAGTGATCGGACACTTCGGGGCAAGTCAAGTATTGATGAAGCCGGCTCCTGAAGGGACAGGAATTATCGCAAGTTCATCCGTCAGAGCTATTCTTGAAGTAGCAGGTGTTCAAAACATCTTGACGAAGTCAATTCGCCGAGACAATCCACACAATGTGGTTCGTGCAACTTTGGAAGGCTTAAGAAACCTTCGCAATTTTTCTGACATCGCTAAGGCTCGTGGTAAGGCGGTTGGAGAGATTCTATGAAAAAAACTATTACGATCCGTCTGAAAAAGGGTACAATTGCTTGCCCTCCAAATCAACGGGCAACGGTTAACGGTTTAGGTTTAAAGAGAAGAGAGCAAGTGCGAACGCTCGAAAATACCCCTGCAGTGCGAGGAATGATTAAGAAAGTCCTTCACTTGGTTGAGGTGGTCGCAGAGACTCGTTAATTCTCTTTCGTTTGAGTTAGAAAATATTCTAGCTCTCAGAGGAAGCGAGCGAATGAATCATCTGGCAGTAAAGAGGCTGGCCAGTTGTAGTTTTAGAGATAGAGAGTGACTGATTATGTTGAAATTAAATACGATTAAAGCTCAAGCTGGTGCCACTCATAAGCGTAAGCGTTTGGGACGTGGTTCGGGATCCGGTCACGGACCTACAGCTGGTAAAGGTGATAAAGGGCAGCTCGCTCGATCTGGCGGAAGTGTTCGGCCTGGGTTTGAAGGCGGTCAAATGCCTTTGTATCGGCGAATTCCGAAGCGTGGTTTTAAAAATGTCGGTCGTCGCTCTATTGCTATTATGAATCTTTGCGATCTTGAGAGACTTGACAACGGTCAATTGAAAGAGATTTCGTTGGAAACTCTCAATCAAGCCAGAGAAGTGAAGGGACGTTTCGACAGATTGACTATTTTGGGAACAGGTGAGCTGACTAAGGCTTTTCATGTTAAAGCTCATAAAGTAAGCCCTTCTGCTCAGGAAAAAATTCTTAAGGCTGGTGGGAAAGTGGAGATTATTCCAATTCCTGGAAGCAGTAAGGGAAAAAAGAAATCGACAGCAGAAGTGTCCTCTAAGTAGGGTGTTAGGGACGTTTTTGGGAGCTGAAATTGGGGAAGAAATGAATAGAGGGAACTAATGTCAGGCGCTGATGGACTGGTCAAAATTCCAGAATTGCGTAAGCGAATTATTTTCACCGTGATTATGCTCGCCGTTTACCGCATCGGCGTTCATATTCCAACTCCCGGAGTAGATGGTGCTGCCCTTCAGCAAGTTTTTGCTAACATGAAGGGAACTATCTTCGGCTGGTTCAATCTGTTCAGTGGTGGCGCTCTCGAGAGGTTTAGTATCTTCGCTCTTGGAGTGATGCCTTACATTAGTAGCTCGATTATTTTCTCTTTGCTTACAGTCGTGTGGCCTTACCTGCATGATCTTCAAAAGGAAGGTGAACAGGGCAGGAAGAAGATCACGCAGTATACTCGATACGGTACAGTTCTTCTGTGCCTGATCCAAGGCTATGGCATCGCAACCGGATTAGAACATTATAATAGCCCTTCAGTCGTTCTTCATCCTGGAATGGCTTTCCGCTTGTTAACTACCTGTACTCTAACAGCAGGTACCGTGTTTTTGATGTGGGTAGGCGAGCAAATGTCTGAGCGTGGGATTGGAAACGGGATTTCCATTCTGATTTATGCTGGTATTGCGGCGCGCATCCCTCAAGGTATTGGTGGAACCATGAGCTTGTACCGCTCTGGTGAGCTGACCTTCTTCAAAATCTTGCTGGTGCTAGCCGTCATTTTGATTACTTTTTTCTGTATCATCTTTGTGGAACGCGGGGCTCGCAGGATTCCGATCCAGTATGCGAAGCGAATTGTCGGACGCAAAGTGTACGGAGGGCAGAACACTCACTTGCCTTTGAAAGTGAATACATCTGGGGTGATTCCTCCGATTTTCGCTTCATCACTGATCATGTTCCCTACAACGGTGGCAACGTTCTTCCCGTCGGAAAAGGTGCAAAAGTTTACTGCTCTGCTTACGCCAGGAAACTTGCTGTATAATATTCTTTTCGTGGGGCTGATCATATTCTTCTGTTACTTCTATACGGCAGTTACCTTTAAGACTGACGATGTTGCGGACAACCTTAAAAAGTATGGTGGTTTTATTCCTGGAATTAGGCCAGGGCAGCCAACTGCGCAATATATCGATTACGTACTATCTCGGATCACGTTGGGCGGATCCGTTTACATTGCGACGATCTGCGTGCTCCCGACTTTCTTCTCTCAGACTTTGAAAGTTCCATTTTACTTCGGTGGAACAAGCGTGCTGATTCTGGTGGGCGTTGCACTGGATACAGTAGCCCAGATTGAAACTTTCCTTCTTACAAGAAATTACGAAGGATTTATGAAGCATACTCGCTTGAAAGGTCGAGCAGCCTACACATGATAGTTGTATTGCTAGGCCCTCCGGGCTCAGGAAAAGGTACGCAAGCCAAGCGGCTAAATGCAGAAGGCCGGTGGCCGCAATTATCCACGGGTGATATGTTGCGGACCGCGATTAGCAAAGGTTCTACATTGGGTGTGGAAGCTAAGTCGTATATGGACCAAGGCCTTCTAGTGCCGGATGCTGTGGTGATTGGGCTGATTGCGGAACGAAGTGAAGCCTCTGATTGCGGCAAGGGGTTCATTTTGGACGGGTTTCCGAGAAATATTTCACAGGCAGAGGCATTGGATCGGATGCTTCAGAAGCAGGGTAGATCTGTCGATCAAGTGGTCCTGTTTGATATTCCAGAAGAAGACCTCATTCGGAGGCTATCAGGGCGTCGAACTTGCATCGCTTGCGGTGCTATGTATCATGTTGATACCGCCATTCCGAAAAAAGAGGGTGCTTGTGACCAGTGTGGCCAATTGTTAGTTCAGAGAGATGATGATCGGCCTGAAGTGGTTAAGAAGAGGTTTGATGTTTATAGACAGCAGACCGAGCCTCTCATAGACTTTTATCGTAAACAGAAGAAACTACACCGGGTGGATGCAAGACAGTCCGCCCAAGACGTTTCAAACGCGCTGGCAGAAGCCTTAAGATGAGGGAAAGCGAGTAAACTATGATTTCCCTCAAATCAGAACGTGAACTTGATCAAATGCGCAAAGCAGGGCGCGTTGTGGCTCAAATTCTTGAGGAAATGTGCAAAATGGTCGAACCAGGGATCTCAACTGGAGAACTTGACCGGTTTGCCGAATCTAGATGCAAGGATTTGAAAGTTTTGCCCGCTTTTAAGGGATATCATGGGTTTCCTGCCACGGTTTGTATCTCCATCAATGACGAAATTGTTCACGGGATCCCTTCCTTTAAGAGGGTTCTGAAAAATGGTGACATCGTTGGGCTTGACTTTGGTGTGAGCTTCGAGGGCTGGTACGGGGATTCGGCGAGGACAGTTGAGGTAGGATCGGTCTCGAACGAGGCCAAAAAGTTAGTGGAAGTGACCCGAGAAAGCCTCCAGAGGGGGATAAATCAGTGTGTCGAGGGTAATCGGGTTTTTGATATTGGCCACGCGGTTCAGAATTATGTTGAAGGATTTGGGTACAGCGTGGTAAGGGAATTCGTTGGTCATGGAATAGGTAGGGCACTGCACGAGGAGCCTCAAGTCCCCAATTATGGGCCAAAGGGCAAAGGGCTTTTGCTTAAAGCAGGTATGGTGCTAGCTATCGAACCTATGATTAACGCAGGCAGTCATGAAGTGAAGATCCTCAAGGACGGTTGGACAGCAGTGACAGTGGATCGTTCTCTTTCGGCTCATTTTGAGCACACGGTTGCCATAACGTCGCGCGGTCCGGAAATTCTGACTTCGCTTTGAGGGATTATAACTGGATCCCTAGGGAGTTTCCCTAATAAGTTTCATATATTGAGTATGAAATGCAGTTACGAAAGTGAGTTTGTTGGTAAAAGGCAGTTGAGCGATGGCTAAAGATGACGCAATTCAAGTAGAAGGTACAGTTCTTGAGCCTCTTCCGAATGCGATGTTTCGAGTTGAACTGCCGAACGGACACAAAATTTTGGCCCATATCTCAGGAAAGATGAGGATGCATTACATCAAGATTCTTCCCGGGGATAAAGTAACGGTGGAGATGTCACCCTATGATTTAACCCGGGGACGGATTACTTACCGAGTTAAGTAGGGCTATTTAGGGTTGATGAGTGGATTGGCCAGTGAAACGGCCAGCGAATTGGATGGAGAAGTTATGAAGGTTCGTGCATCGGTAAAAAAGATTTGTGACAAGTGCAAGGTAATCCGCCGTAGAGGTGTTGTGCGGGTGATTTGTGATAATCCCCGGCACAAACAAAGGCAGGGTTAAGTTTTAACTATCGTTTAGATGTTGAAAGGAAGGTAGCAACGTGGCTCGAATCGCGGGAGTTGATCTCCCACGCAATAAGCGGATGGAAGTAGCGCTCACTTATATTTATGGAATTGGCCGTCCATTGGCTAAAAGAATTTTAGCGGAAGCTGATATCGAATTAAGTAAGAAATCGGATGTCTTGACGGAATCGGAAGTAGCAAAGATTCGTGAAATCATTGATAGAACTCATCGAGTTGAAGGTGATTTGCGACGTGAAGTGAGTTTGAATATTAAGCGTTTGGTTGATCTCGGTTGCTACCGTGGCGTTCGCCATCGTAAGAGTCTGCCAGTACGTGGGCAGAGAACTCATTCTAATGCACGGACACGTAAGGGTCCTGCAGTTGCTATCGCAGGTAAGAAATCTGTGAAAGCTATGAAGTAAGTGTAGGTGATTATGTCTGACCAAAAAACGGAAGCATCGAAAGTAGAATCTAAGAAGGAAGGCACCCCGGCAAGTGGGGCTGCAGCTCCCGAAGGTGTAGTAAAGCGCGTTAAAAAAGGGAAGAAGAACGTTTCTTCAGGAAATGTTTATGTTCTCTCTTCTTTTAACAACACCATCGTCACAATTACTGACACTATGGGTAACGCCATTTGTTGGTCCAGTGCAGGTGGAAAGGGTTTCCGAGGTTCCCGTAAGAATACCCCGTTTGCTGCCCAAGTTGCTGCTGAAGATGCTGCAAGGAAGGCTGTGGAAAACGGGATGCGTTCCGTTCAAGTATTCGTAAGCGGCCCTGGTGCAGGACGAGAGTCAGCACTTCGGGCTTTAGCGGCGGCAGGATTACGCGTTAACTTTATTGAAGATGTGACGCCAATTCCTCATAACGGTTGCCGTCCACCGAAGAGGAGAAGGGTCTAATTTATGGCTCGTAATACAGGTTCAGTTTGTCGGCTCTGCCGTCGTGAAAATCAAAAACTTTTTCTTAAGGGCGATCGTTGCTACACAGACAAGTGTGGGTTTGAGCGTCGTGGCTATCCTCCAGGACAGCATGGTCAGGGCCGGATCAAGTTTTCTGAGTATGGTCTTCAACTCCGTGAGAAGCAGAAGATTAAGCGGATTTATGGGTTGCTAGAACGCCAATTCCGCAATCTGTTTGAGAAGGCAGATAGCATGAAGGGCGTTACTGGTTCGAATCTGTTGTCGATGCTTGAGCGCAGACTCGATAACGTTGCTTATCGCTCTGGGTTTGCTAACTCACGTGCAGAAGCGAGACATTTGGTACGTCATGGCCACTTTATGGTGAATGGCCGGAAAGTGAATATTCCTTCTTATCTCGTGGAGAAAGGTGACTTGCTTGAAGTTCATGAGAAGAGCAAGAATATGGCACGCATCGGTGGCGCATTAGAAGCCGTGAAGAGGCGTGAAATTCCTCAGTGGTTAGAATTGGATTCTACGAGCATGAAATCTCGCGTTCGGGATTTTCCATCTCGTGATGATGTTTCTGCCCCTATGGAAGAGCGTCTTGTAGTTGAGTTGTATTCGAAATAACACCTTGAATACTCCCCGCATGGCTGATCCCATTGGAAGGACAGCGAGGGGATGACAGGAGAACGATCATGTTGGAAAAAAATTGGCGAGATTTGATTAAGCCCAAGGCTCTAGACGTAGATAAGGAAACTCTCACGTCCGGTTACGGCAAGTTTATTGCCAAACCATTAGAGCGGGGTTTTGGTTTAACTTTAGGAAACTCGTTGCGTCGGGTTCTGCTTTCTTCTTTACAAGGCGCTGCTATTACAGCGGTGAAGATTGATGGAGTGGTTCACGAATTTACGTCGATTCCAGATGTAAAAGAAGATGTTTCTGAAATCATTCTTAATTTGAAAGAAGTTCGATTCCGACTTCATGGCGCAGAGCAAGCCACAGTTCTTATTGACAAGGCTGGCCCTGGCGACGTGAGAGCTTCCGACATTATCGTTTCCGAACAAGTCCAGGTGTTAAATCCTGACCAGATCATTGCGACCTTAGGCAAAGGTGGCAAGTTGCGTGCTGAGATTCAGGTAGCTCGTGGTCGTGGGTATCGCGCAGCTGAAACAAACAAGACTGAAGATATGCCAGTGGGCTGGATTCCCGTTGATAGCTTCTTCTCTCCTATTCGACGCGTTAATTATACAGTTACCCAGAGCCGTGTTGGACAGCGAACTGACTTTGATAAGTTAACTCTAGAGGTTTGGACTGACGGTTCTGTTCAACCAGAAGATGCTGTGTCCTTAGGCTCTAAAATTCTAAAAGATCAACTTTCTGTGTTCCTCAATTTTGAAGAGGAGCCAGAACCTGTTGCTCAAGCCAAGGAAGAAGGTAGTTCGCAATTCAATCCGAATCTTTACAGGTCGGTAGAAGAGTTAGAGCTTTCGGTTCGCTCTGCGAATTGCTTACAGAATGCAAATATTAAGTACATTTATGAGCTTGTTCAAAAAACTGAGTCTGAAATGTTGAAGACCAAGAATTTTGGACGGAAGTCTCTGAATGAAATTAAAGATATTTTGAGTGAAATGGGGCTGAGCTTGGGAATGAAACTTGACGGGTTCGTTCCTCCGTCACAGCCGCCAAAACCTGCTGATTCAGATGTGGACGAAAGTCGCATGATGAACGATAAGAAGCGGGCTGATGAATTTGATGAAGCTAGTACTGATGAGATTGAGGATTAATGTATGAGACATTCAGTCGATGGTCGTAAATTTGGTCGTAATACTTCCCACCGAGTTGCCATGTTTCGGAATATGGCTAATTCGGTCATAGAGAAAGAGCAGATCGTTACGACTGTTCAGAAGGCGAAGGAAGTTCGTCGGGTTGTGGATCGGCTGATTACTTTAGGTAAGAGTGGTTCACCAGCGTCACGTCGCTTGGCTTTTGATCGTACTCGGAATTCCTTGGTAGTGAGCAAACTGTTTTCTACCCTGGCCGAGCGATATAAGAGTCGCGCAGGTGGTTATACTCGAGTTCTGAAGGTGGCAGATCGCCGATGGGGTGACGCCGCTGAAATGGCAGTGCTTGAGTTGGTGGATCATCCTGAGTTGGATCGCAAGCGTAAGTCAAAGGCTAGTGCTGCGTCCGAAGAAGGAGCAGATCAGGAATCAGCACCAAAGGATCCGTTTGGTCGCTTCCGGAAGCTGTTTAATCCAAAATCAAAGGTAAAGGGTGGTCAGCACGGCTCCATGGCTTCCATGGCCAAGGGTGGCGCTGGACGTAAGACTCCTGCCGGCGGTGGCAGCAGTAAGTCTGGCGGCAGCAGCTGATTTTTTCTGTACAAAGAATTTTCTGAAGCTGGTTTGTTGTCGAGGAGCCAATTTTAAGTTGGGTCTCAACAGCAAACCAGCTGAAGTTATGTCAGAGAGCCCGCTCCTTAGCTCGCCAGTTCGTTCCCGTAAAATTGTTTCGCCCAATTTCGAATCTTGGTAATGCCCTTCTCGCTTCCACAGAGAATGGGTTTCGGTCGATAGACTTTCGATTCCCAGACAGGTATGTCGCGGTAGAATTCGTCCGCAATTTCATGTGGCAAAATCATCCGAAAAAACTGATTTCGAACGGGTTTCCAAGTTTTTTTAATCGCAACTTCCATATTTAGGTCGACTATTTCTTCGTTCACTGGAGTTGTCGTCAATAGGACTTTTAGGTCGACAAAATCTGACTGAACGTTGGATACGACTACTCCCAAGCCATGATAAACAATGTTCATGGTTGTTGAGTTCACGCGACCTAGAATTTTTCTGCGAGAGGCTAAATCAATTTCAAATTGGTGACCACGCAGATCAAACCTGGTTAGGGACGGGATGTCCATGTAGGTGTGTACTGTGCAGAAGTGAGAA
>Ga0170475_107162858_pt1 | contig 17324 bp, 15 predicted proteins | sample Soicark_Litter_5_FD_111474 | JGI IMG/M metagenome (GOLD analysis project Ga0170475, IMG submission 111474) | Avena fatua rhizosphere microbial communities from Hopland, California, USA. Combined Assembly of 48 SPs
ATATAAACATTGCAAGCATTGCCTTAAGCCTTAAGCTGGCGCAAACAAAAAATAAAAGAGATCATGGCAAAAGAAGATACAATAAAGCTCGAAGGTAGCGTTCAAGAGCTGCTACCCAATATGACTTTCAGAGTCGCTTTACAAAACGGTATGCAAGTTAACGCTCACCTTTGTGGAAAAATGAGAATGAAAAACATCCGCGTTTTAGTTGGAGATGTTGTAACTGTTGAAATGTCCCCTTACGACCTATCTAAAGCTCGGATAATCTTCAGACAAAGATAAAAATTAAGATGAATATTGGAAAGCCCACATTTTACTATTGCACAATTCGAAAAGACAGTATATATTTGGGTGTTTTCGGCTACCATTAAAGCTTGGCGCATGTCAAACTACAGCGCTAAGCAATCCTGAGCGGCCAAAAAAAGCAAATAGCTTAAGCCCAGATAGCTCAGTGGTAGAGCACTTGCATGGTAAGCAAGCGGTCGGAGGTTCAATTCCTCTTCTGGGCAGAAAAAAAATGAACACAAAAAGAGTAGTGGAGTCACAAAATGGCAAAAGAAAAGTTTCAGCGGAACAAACCGCACATTAATGTCGGAACCATCGGCCACGTCGACCATGGCAAAACCACATTAACAGCAGCTATCACTAAAGTTCTTTCAGAAGCTGGCGGCGCAGAATTCCGCGGTTATGACAGCATCGACAACACGCCAGAAGAAAAAGCACGTGGTATTACTATCAATGCTAGCCACGTTGAATATGAAACAGAAAAACGCCACTACGCACACGTAGACTGCCCAGGCCACGCCGACTACGTTAAAAACATGATTACTGGCGCTGCACAAATGGACGGAGCAATCCTCGTTGTTGCTGCTACAGACGGCGCTATGCCACAAACTCGCGAACATATCCTTCTTGCTAGACAAGTTGGTGTTCCAGCAATCGTTGTCTTCCTAAACAAGTGCGACATGCTAAGCGGCGAAGACCAAGAGCTAATCGACCTCGTAGAAATGGAAATGACAGAACTTCTAGAAGCCAAAGGATACCACAACACTCCGATCATCCGTGGATCAGCACTGAAAGCTCTAGAAGGCGACGCTGAATGGACAGAAAGCATCAAAAAACTAATGACTTCTGTTGATGAAAGCATCCCAACACCAGAGCGAGAAATCGACAAACCATTCCTTCTCCCCATTGAAGACGTATTCTCCATCTCAGGAAGAGGAACAGTTGCCACAGGGCGCATCGAAAAAGGCGTCATAAAAGTTGGAGACAAAGTTGAAGTCGTCGGACTAAAAGATACACGCCAAACTGTTTGCACTGGCTTGGAAATGTTCCGTAAAGAACTTGACGAAGCTCGCGCTGGCGAAAACGTCGGCATTCTTCTCCGCGGAATCACCAAAGACGATATCGAACGCGGCATGGTTATTGCAGCACCAAACACTGTAAAACCACACACGAAGTTCACAGGACTCGTATACGTATTGACAAAAGAAGAAGGTGGCCGTCATAAGCCGTTCTTTACAGGTTACAGACCTCAGCTTTACATCAGAACAACAGACGTTACAGGAACAGTTGAACTTCCAGCTGGCGTAGAAATGGTTATGCCAGGCGATAACGTTGAGATCACAGTAACATTGATCCAACCTGTTGCTCTTGAAGAAGGAATGAACTTTGCTATCCGTGAAGGCGGACGCACAATCGGTTCAGGAACTATCTCGAAGATTATCAACTAGAGATAATTTTTTCTCTTGCGCCCAACCCGCGCAAGAGAAACCCAAGGGTGTGTAGCTCAGCTGGTAGAGCAGCGGTCTCCAAAGCCGCCGGTCGGGGGTTCGATCCCCTCCGCACTCGATAATCATGAGAACGAGGATTCAAAGATGTCAATGGATACGAGGCTGATGGAAGCAAAAAAAGTTGAACCAACAACAACACCTGCACCGACAGTGAAAGACTCGCCACAAAAAAACGGCGTCAATGTCCTCGATTTTATCGGAGAGGTTAAGGAAGAATTTCACAAGATTTCGTGGACAACGCCCGAAGAACTGAAGCTTCACACCAAAATGGTTGTCGGAGCTACATTTTTATTCGGCATGGGGATCTATTTTGCGGATCTATGCATTCAGAGCGTTTTACACCTCATCGGAACGATTTTCCACTTTATTTTTGGATAAACTCCGCCTCACTGTCTCCAAACAACACTAGGAGGCAGCAAAGTCCAAAAGAAAGCCTTCCGATTGAAGAAATAAAAGACTCGCTTAAACACGTATTTAGGATATTCAATGCATAAATGGTACGTCATTCAAGCTATCCCAACGCACGAAAAAAAGGTAAAAAAAAGCCTTGAAGAACAGCGCGATCTCAAGGGAATGGGCGATTTGATCGAAAAAATCCTAGTACCTACAGAAAATGTCTCCGAAGTCAAAAACGGAGAACAAAAGATCGTAGAAAAAAGACTTTGGCCAGGCTACATACTGATAAAGATGGAACTTACAGACGAATCGTGGCAATACGTGAAAACGACTTCAGGAGTTCTAGATTTTCTAGGGGGCTCGAAACCAACAGCTTTAACGGAACACGAAGTAGCGGAAATCTTAAGGGATTTAGAAGAAAAAAAAGAGAAAGTCATACAGAAACACAAGTTTGCTGTTGGCGATAGAGTTAAAATTATCGAAGGTGTCTTTGTCAACTTCATCGGCACAGTGACTGATGTCTTTTTTGACAAGGGACGCCTCAACGCATTAGTATCGATATTTGGTCGCGACACACCCGTTGACGACCTCGAGTTTCACCAGGTTGAAGAGATTGCTGACGACAACACTTCAGCATAAGTTTGAGGAAATATGGCAAAAAAGATCGTTAAAATTATCAAACTGCAAATTGTTGCAGGTAAGGCAACTCCAGCACCTCCAATTAGACCGGCGCTCGGTGGTGCAGGCATTAACATTATGGCATTCTGTAAAGAATTTAACGCCAAAACACAAGCTGTAGCAGGAACATTACTCCCTACAGTCATTACTGTTTACGCGGACAAATCCTTTACGTTTATCACAAAAGAAACACCAATGGCAAAATTGCTAATGGCTGAACTTGGTATTGCTAAAGGCTCTGCTATTCCTAACAGAGATAAAGTTGGCAAGCTATCAAGAGCTCGCGCTTTAGAAATTGCTAAGAAAAAAATTAAAGATATGAATTCCGCCTCTTTGGAAGCTGCCGTAGAGTGCGTTTTTGGAACAGCTCGTTCCATGGGTATCGACATAGATCACAGCAAAGAATAAATTTGAGTAGAGAAAAATAAGTATGGGTCATCAAAGCAAAAGAATTCGGGAGATAGCCAAGAAGTATGATAGAACTAAATTCTACACACTTAAAGAAGCTATCGCTATTTTAAAGAGTTCCCTTCCGACTAAATTTGACCAGTCGGTTGATATCTCTTTAAAGATGGGCGTTGATCCACGTAAATCTGACCAGCAGATCCGCAGCACAGTGTCATTACCGAATGGTACTGGTAAAAAGTTGCGCATCCTCGTTTTCGCAAGAGGCGAGAAAGTCCAAGAGGCTTTAGAAGCTGGCGCAGAATTCGCGGGCAACGATGAACTTGTTGAAAAAGTAGCACACGGTTGGACTGACTACGACGCAGTTGTCGCCACGCCAGACATGATGCGAGAAGTCGGCAAGTTGGGTAAGGTCCTTGGTCCTCGCGGCCTAATGCCTACACCAAAAACCGGAACCGTGACAACAGACGTTGCCAAAGCAGTTCAGGAATTACAAGGCGGAAAAATCGACTTCAGACTCGATAAGCACGGCGTTATCAACAGCGCTGTGGGCAAATTATCCTTCACTGAAGAGCAGTTAGAACAAAACATTCGCGCTTTTTTGAATGCTGTACTTCGGGCTAAACCGGCAACAGCTAAAGGACACTATATGCAGTCCTCAGCACTCTCATCGACGATGGGACCTGGATTAAAGATCAGTCCTCAGGAATTAGCGTAAAGAGGTATTAGGTTATGAGAAAAGAAAAACAATTCCTCCGCGACGAAGTTGTTGACCAAATGAATAAATTTGGCTCCTTCGTCATTATGCGCTACAACAGTCTACAAGCTAATAAAGCTAACGAGTTCCGTAGAGAGATTGCTCGGTTCGGCGGAGACGTTGAAGTTATGCGCAAGCGCATTTTGCGCAAAGCAGCGGAAGCTGCAGGCATTGAACTCGGCGACCTCGAGCTCAAAGGACATATAGGACTAGTCTATGCTGGCCAAGAAGCTCTTGAGACAGCAAAATATCTGGTCAAATTCAGCCAAGATAACAACAAAACGGTGGAAATTGTCGGCGGTCGTATCGATGGTCAGATTTACAACGCCGCAGACGTTACGGCACTGTCGCAATTACCAAGCAAGAACGAAATGCGTGCTCAATTGCTCGGATTGTTCGAAGCGCCAATGGCACAAACGCTATCCGTCATGGACGCACTCCTTACAAGTGTCATTCACTGCTTAAAAAATAAGAGTGAAAAGGCTGAAGGTGACAAAGAAGATAATTCATTAACAGAAAGTTTAGAAAAAGAGGTATAACGGTGAGTAAGAAAACAACAGAAGAACTCGTTGAAGCACTCAGCCAATTGACAGTACTAGAAATGGCTGATTTGAAGAAACAATTGGAAGAAAAGTGGGATGTTAAAGCATCTGCTGGAGCTCCTGTATTTGCAGCACCAGCTGCCGCTGCTGGCGCAGCTGCAGAAGTTGTAGAGTCTACAGAGTTCGAAATCACTTTGAGTGAAGTTCCTGCTGACAAGAAAATTGGAGTCATTAAAGTTGTACGCGAGATCACAGGTCTTGGCTTGAAAGAAGCTAAAGAACTCTGCGACAGCGCACCTAAAGTTCTAAAAGCTTCTGCTCCTAAAGCTGAAGCTGAAGACATTAAGAAGAAAATCGAAGCCGCTGGCGCGAAAGCAGTTCTTAAAGGACTTTAATTTCAATTAGGCTAACGCCAAAAAGGGCGCAAGGAAATAAATCAAATGAAAGCATTTCGTTTATTTTCCTTGCGCCCTTGTATTCAAATATATTGTCAACTTATAATAGTAATATTGCACGTTGCAAAAAATTGCTCGCGCACAAAAAAAGATGTTTTCTGGTTTCTTCGTGCGCTCTATGCTTTTCTATAGATCGAACGAAGGGTTCAGAAAACCCGTATGAAGATGCTTAAAAAAGCAAAAGCTGCTTTTTTAAGCAGAGAGATATTGAGATTGGAAAACTTGTCTGCTAAATTTTGCTATAGCATCTAAAAATTTTTAAGTCAAAAATTTCCCCGTTGCGCTTAACAAAATTTGTCAAAGACAATTATCTACACACATATGCTCTCGAAAACAATTATTCACACACAATCTGGGTTTTTTTGTGCCAGATTGTGGAGTTTTTTTTAGATAAATCGCCAAGTCAGGGAGTCTTTTAGGATGTTGAAAAGGCCGCCGCATCGCGTGAGTTTTGTAGAGAAAAAGGAAATTATTGATCTTCCAAATCTCATTGAAATTCAGGTAAAATCATATGACAAATTATTGCAAATCAATAAATTTCCCGATGAAAGGGATAATGAAGGACTGCAAGAAGTCTTTAATGAGATTTTTCCCATCAAATCTTACGATGAGAAAACGATTTTAGAGTTTGTTTCTTACAATTTAGGTGTGCCGAAATACACCCCGGAAGAATGCATACGCCGCGGTATTACCTATAGCGCTACACTGAAAGTAAAATTCCGCCTCATTGATGAAACAGGTATCAAAGAAGAAGAAGTCTACATGGGAACAATTCCCCTGATGACAGATAATGGTACTTTTATCATCAACGGTGCAGAAAGAGTTATCGTTTCCCAAATGCATAGATCCCCAGGTATATGCTTCGAACAAGAACGCCATGCCCGCGGAAATATGATCTATTCCTTCAGAATTATCCCCTACCGCGGAAGCTGGATGGAAGGTGCTTTTGATACAAACGATCTCATACACATCTACATTGACAGAAAAAAACGTCGCCGCAAAGTGCTAGCCACAACTTTCATCCGCGCACTTGGATATTCGACAAATGCTGATATCATCGAAGAATTCTTCCAAACACGCAAGATGAAAATTAAAAGCGAAAAGGAATTTGCTAAAATTGTTGGTAAAATTCTCGCTCAAGATGTCGCTGATGAAGAGTCGGGGCTTGTTTTTGGTAAAGCCGGAGAAAAGCTAACAACAGCTATGTTAAAACGCATGCTCGACGCTGGAATCGATTTTGTTCAGATCGCAGAAGATGCCGATGAAAATAGCCCTATTATTAAAATGCTTGCTAAAGACCCTACAGATTCTTACGAATCTGCCCTTAAGGATTTTTATCGCAAAATACGCCCAGGAGAGCCAGCAACTCTTTCTAATGCTCGTTCTGCCATTATGCGCCTATTTTTTGATCCAAAACGCTACAATTTGGGACGCGTCGGCCGCTATAAACTGAATTCAAAATTGGGTGTGGAAGTCAATGACGAAACTCTGCAAATTGTCACCTTATCAAAAGACGATGTCATCGGCGCCCTTAAATATTTGATTCGTTTGAAATCCAATGATGACAATGTTTCTGTTGACGATATCGACCACTTAGGAAATAGACGCGTACGTTCCGTCGGAGAACTCATACAGAACCAATGCCGCATCGGCCTTGCACGAATGGAAAAAGTCATCCGCGAAAGAATGAACCTATTTGATTTCTCTTCAGAAACTTTGACACCAGGAAAAATCGTATCTGCCAAAGCTCTCGCAGGGGTCCTCAAAGACTTCTTCGGCAGATCACAGCTTTCACAGTTCATGGATCAAACAAATCCAATTGCTGAATTGACTCACAAAAGAAGACTTTCATCACTTGGGCCTGGAGGCTTAAACCGAGACCGCGCAGGTTTTGAAGTTCGAGACGTTCACACAAGCCACTATGGACGCATTTGCCCAATTGAAACACCAGAAGGTCCAAACATTGGTCTTATTACGTCACTTTCGACTTTTGCAAAAATTAACGAATTCGGATTTATAGAAACGCCTTATCGCATCGTTCGCGAAGGTGTCGTCAGTGATGAAATTGAATATATGACAGCCGATCGCGAAGAGCGCTGCATCATAGCACAAGCTTCTGCATCGCTTGATAAATTTGGCATGTTCGAAGATCCAATTTGCTGGGCGCGCTATAAGGGCGAACCTATGGAAATTGAAACGGCAAGAATCACACACATGGATGTGTCGCCAAAACAGCTTGTATCCATAGTTACAGGGCTAATTCCATTCTTAGAACACGATGACGCCAACCGCGCTCTTATGGGTTCTAACATGCAACGCCAAGGGGTTCCTTTGCTAAGACCACAAGCTCCTCTTGTAGGAACGGGTCTTGAAGCGCGCTCTGCACGCGACTCTGGCGCTGTTTTGATTGCCCACGAAGATGGTATTGTCGAATACGTCGATGGCTTCAAAATTGTGATTGCACCAGATGACAATAGAATGGAAAAAAGAACTTATCACCTGAAAAAGTTTATCCGCTCTAATGCTGGAACGTGTATCAACCAAACACCTCTTTGCTCCGTAGGAGATAAAATTTCAGCAGGAGATGTTCTTGCTGATGGCCCAGGAACTGAAAAAGGTGAAATTGCTCTTGGCCGCAACGTTCTCGTAGCTTTCATGCCTTGGTATGGTTATAACTTTGAAGATGCTATCATTATCAACGAAAAATTGGTTCGCGAAGATGCCTTCACTTCGATATATATCGAAGAATTTGAAATGATGTCCCGCGATACAAAGCTCGGAAAAGAAGAAATTACAAGAGATATCCCTAATGTCTCTGAAGAAGCTTTAATCAACCTCAACGACGATGGTATCATCAGAGTAGGTTCTGAAGTTAAAGCTGGTGATATTCTTGTTGGTAAGATAACTCCAAAGTCAGAAACAGAACTTGCCCCAGAAGAAAGGCTTTTAAGAGCTATCTTCGGCGAAAAAGCTCCAGACGTTAAAGATGCTTCCCTATATGCGCCCCCTGGCACTGAAGGGATTGTAAGGGGTGTCAAAGTATTTAGCCGTCGAATTTCAAAATCTGACGATGAACTTGTCGAAGAAGCTACAAAGCTTAAAGAAATTCAACGTGAATACAAAGCTAACTTGCACCAGCTGACATTAGAGCGTCACGAGCGCTTAGGAGCCTTATTGCTAGATGAAACGGCCCCAGGAACTATTGTTCACCGTAGAACGGCTGAAGTTATCGTTGAAGAAGGCTCCCCTATCGTACAAGAGCTTATTGAAGCTTTAGAAAAAGAAGATGTTTCAGACTTATTGATGCCGCCAAATGATCTTTATGACCATCTAAAAGAGATGTTGCATGATTATAGTGTTCGCCTTCAAACAATTGAAACACAACACCGTACAGAACTTGAACTGCTGCGTAAAGGCGATACCGATCTAGAACCAGGTATCATCCGCCAAGTTAAAGTGTATGTTGCCTCAAAGCGTAAGCTTCAGGTTGGAGACAAAATGGCGACGCCACGGAAACAAAGGGGTTGTTTCAAAAATTGTTCAAGAAGCCGATATGCCATATCTTGAAGATGGAACTCCAATTGAAGTGATTTTGAATCCACTGGGCGTACCTTCACGTATGAACATGGGGCAACTTTTTGAAACACACCTTGGCTTTGCTGCGAAAAAAGCAGGCATATACGTTCAGAGCCCAGTATTTGAAGGCTTCCCAGAAGAAAAAATCTGGGAAATGATGCGCGAACAGGGTCTTCCAGAAGGAGGAAAAAGCTTCCTTTACAATGGATGCACAGGCGAGCGCTTCGACAACACTACAGTTGTCGGATACATTTATCTGATGAAGCTAAGCCACCTCGTTGCAGACAAAATTCACGCCCGCGGCAATGGACCATACTCTCTTGTGACACAACAGCCTCTTGGCGGTAAAGCACAAATGGGTGGTCAGCGCTTTGGGGAGATGGAAGTGTGGGCAGCAGAAGCCTATGGCGCAGCTCACGTGCTTCAAGAACTACTAACGGTAAAATCTGACGACGTCGCCGGACGTCCACGTATTTACGAATCTATCGTCAAGGGAGAAAACTTCCTTAGAAGCGGTACACCAGAGTCCTTTAACGTCTTGATTAAAGAGATGCAAAGCTTGGGCTTGGATATTAGAACCGAATCGGTTCTCGGTAGTTAAAAGAATTTTTTAGGAGAGATCATGTCAGAAGATCAACGAGACCAGCAATTTGATAAGCTAACAATCAAAATTGCGTCTGAAGATGTTATTCGCAATAAATGGTCCGAGGGCGAGATTAAAAAACCTGAAACGATAAATTATCGAACTTTCAAGCCTGAAAAGAGTGGACTATTTTGCGAAAAGATTTTTGGCCCCACGCGAGATTGGGAATGTGCTTGTGGAAAGTACAAAAAAATTAAAAATAAAAACGTTATCTGCGATCGTTGCGGCGTCGAGGTAACGCTTTCAAAAGTTCGACGTGAGCGCATGGCTCACATCGACTTGGCAGTGCCTGTTGTGCATATTTGGTTTTTCAAAACTATGCCTTCTCGCATCGGTAACGTCCTTGGCATGTCGTCAACAGACTTAGAAAGAGTTGTTTATTACGAAGAATTTGTTGTCACTGATCCTGGACACACAGACCTCGAAAGAAAACAATTGCTCAATGATGTTGAATACCGCGAAGCTCAAGAAAAATGGGGGCGCGATGCCTTCGTTGCAAAAATGGGTGGAGAAGCAGTTAAAGATCTTCTCATGGGCGAAGACTTGCCAGGCATGCTCGTTGATTTGAAAGAAAAATTACGCAAAACAAAATCTCAACAAGCACGCATGAAGCTTGCCAAGAGATTGAAAATTGTGGAAAGCTTTGTCTCTTCAGACAACAGGCCAGAATGGATGGTAATGAACTGCGTTCCTGTGCTACCGCCGGATTTACGTCCATTGGTACCACTTGACGGAGGACGTTTTGCAACTTCAGACTTGAACGATCTATACAGACGCGTCATCAATAGAAATAACCGGTTAAAAGCAATCCTTAAGCTTAAAACTCCTGACGTTATTATTCGTAACGAAAAGAGAATGCTTCAAGAAGCTGTCGATGCCCTCTTTGACAACGGCCGTCATGGTCACCCTGTTATGGGAGCTGGAAATAGACCTCTGAAATCGCTTTCTGAAATGCTAAAAGGTAAACAGGGCCGTTTTCGTCAAAACCTTCTTGGTAAACGTGTAGACTACTCTGGACGTTCTGTAATTATCGTTGGACCAGAACTTAAGTTCAACCAGTGCGGTCTTCCTAAGCTTATGGCACTTGAACTTTTTGAGCCTTTCATCGTAAAGAGATTGAAAGATCTTGGCTATGTTTACACCATTCGCTCTGCGAAAAAGATGATTCACCGCCATGCTCCAGAAGTCTGGGATGTCCTTGAGGAAATCATTAAGGGTCACCCAGTGCTATTGAACCGTGCACCAACGCTTCACCGATTGGGTATCCAAGCTTTTGAGCCAGTACTTATTGAAGGAAAAGCTATCCGTGTTCACCCTCTGGTTTGCGCAGCTTTCAACGCTGACTTCGATGGTGACCAAATGGCGGTATACGTACCATTATCTATTGAAGCACAGCTTGAAGCTAAACTTCTTATGATGGCACCAGATAACATCTTCTTGCCGTCATCTGGAAAACCAGTAGCTGTACCTTCTCAAGATATGACGCTTGGTCTGTACTATCTAATGTGCGACCCTCTTTATTTCCCAGAAGAACATGGGCATAAAACACGTATATTTAGAGATGCTCAAGAAGTTCTAACGGCACTATACAGCAGCGGAAGCTATAACTGGTATGATCCTAAATTGGTGGATGCAAAGGATAATACCTATTACAGCAGAGGTATGCACATCCATGAGTTGATCAAAGTACGTACCGATGTCGGTATTATCGAAACAACTCCAGGACGCGTGCTCTTCAACACAATTGTGCCAAAAGAACTGGGCTTCCAAAACTACAGCTTGCCAAAGAAAAAGATGAGCGAGCTTGTAATGCTTTGCTATAAAAAAGTTGGCCTAGAAGCTACTGTTCGCTTCTTAGACAACTTGAAAGCTTTGGGCTTTGCAGAGGCGACAAAGTCTGCTCTCTCTATGGGAGTTTGCGATGTTCCGATCCCTGAAAATAAACCAAAGGTTCTAGTTGAAGCTCACGAACGTGTGGCTATAGTAAAAACTCAGTACGATGAAGGTATCATCACTGACGGCGAAAGACAGTCGAAAACAATTACTATTTGGACTGAAGTTTCTGAAATTCTTTCTGAAGAGCTTTTCGACCTTCTCGGAGAAGTGGAAGATTCTAAATTAAATCCTCTGTATTTGATGTTAGATTCTGGAGCTAGAGGTAACAAATCACAGATTCGTCAGCTTGGAGCACAACGTGGTTTGATGGCTAGACCTTCTGGTGCTATTATTGAATCGCCGATTACATCGAATTTTAGAGAAGGACTGTCTGTACACGAATTCTTCATTTCGTCTCACGGTGCGCGTAAAGGTCTTGCTGATACTGCCCTTAAAACTGCAGACTCCGGATACCTAACTCGACGTCTCGTTGACGTAGCTCAAGATGTGATCATTACAGAAGAAGATTGTGGCACACTAAATGGTATTGACGTTTCTTCTATTAAGCAAGGTCAAGAAGAGCTTCTTTCACTGAAAGATCGCCTCTTTGGAAGAACAGTTTGCGATGATATCTACCTTCCAGGGGATAGCACCAAATTGCTTGCTAAAGCTGCAGATACATTAACAATCGCTCAAGCAGAAGCAATCGATGACTCCGGTATCGAAAATGTGAAAATTCGCTCTGTACTGACTTGCGAAACTCGCCGCGGCGTGTGCGCAAAATGCTACGGTATAAACCTTGCCAACGGCAGAATCGTGGGCATGGGTGAAGCTGTTGGTATTATTGCAGCGCAGTCAATTGGTGAACCTGGAACGCAGCTTACAATGCGTACGTTTCACTTTGGCGGTATTGCTTCTGCAAGTGTTAACCCTGAAATTGTTGCCGATCAAGATGGTATCTTAGTCTATTTAGATTTGAGAATCGTCCAAAGTGATGATGATGGCCATTGGATAACTCTTAACAAAAACGGCTCTCTAAACATTGTTCGCGATGAAAATCGAACATTAGAAGAGTATCGCAAGCTGTTAAGCACTAAATCTATTGAGCCGCTTCAAACTTTTAACGTGGAATTAGGAACAAATATCCTAATTGCCGATGGCGCAAAAATTAAAGCAGGAACAAAAGTTGCCGAATTTGAACAGCACAGCGTTCCAATTATCTGCGACAAACCTGGATATGTGAAGTATGAAGACCTTGTTGAAGGTATTTCAACAGAGAAAAGCTTCAATAAACACACTCAACAAAATGAGCTAGTTGTTAAACAGCACAAAGGTGAATTGCATCCCCAGATCGCCATTTATGCTGATGAAGCTTGCACAGAGCTAGTTGGTACATATCCACTGCCTGCTGGAGCTATTATCTCTGTTGAAGAAGGACAAAAAGCAAAAGCTGGTAAACGCCTTGCTCGCTTGCCAAGAAGTGCTGTGAAAACAACAGATATTACTGGGGGTCTACCTCGGGTTGCTGAGCTATTTGAAGCTCGTAAACCTCGTGATCCTGCCGATATCGCTATCATTGCAGGGATTATTTACTTCCATGGCCAACAGAAAAATAAACGTATTGTAGTTGTTCGTGATGAAGTGTCTGGAATGGAAGAAGAACACCTCATTCCTCATACAAAGCACCTAGAAGTACAAAGTGGTGACAGAGTAGACAAAGGGCAAAAGTTGACAAGTGGGGTGGTAATTCCACACGAAATTTTGGAAGTTTGCGGCACTCGAGAGTTGCAAAAATACCTAGTTAACCAAGTTCAAGAAGTTTACCGCCTCCAAGGTGTAGACATCAGCGATAAACACATCGAAATTATCGTTAGACAGATGCTCAAAAAAGTACGTGTTGTCGACCCAGGCGATACAAACTTGCTATTTGGTGAAGAAGTCGATAAGAAAGAATTCGAACTTGAAAACAACAAAATTACTAAAGAAGGCGGAAAAGCAGCTCAAGCTCAAGTCGTTCTTCTTGGTATTACTAAGGCGTCTTTAAGTACTGAGTCCTTTATTTCTGCTGCATCTTTCCAAGATACAACAAGAGTGCTTACTGAAGCTGCTTGTGCTGGAAAAACAGATTACCTTCTTGGCTTTAAAGAAAATGTCATCATGGGACACATCATCCCAGGAGGAACCGGTTTCGAAAGGCATAAGAAAGTTAAAAAATTCGTTGATAGAGAACTGGAAGAAGAACTTGTCTTCTCATTTGACGACGATCCACCACTAACAGCACCAGCTGCATAATGGCAACGCCAAGGGCAACACCAAGGGCAACACCAATCTCCCCCTCCAACAGCGAGGGGGAGATTTTTTCCCCCTACACAATAAATTGGCACGAACAATGGGCATCTTGCGGATGGCTCGATTGTGGCAGCTATTTTCAAGTAGAACTGAGTAAAATCTTCAAAAAGTCTAAGCATACAATAAAAATGCTTCCAGGCGCTGGATTTGGTGATCTCACCCACCCCACAACAAAATTGACTCTAAAAATGATGGCTGAGTTAGTTTCTGGCCTACATTTCATCGACATTGGAAGCGGCAGTGGCATCTTGAGCTTTGCTGCGTTGAAATTCGGGGCTCTATCAGCAACTGGCATAGAGATTGACAAATTCGCAATCGATCACGCCATTGCGAATGCCAAACTTAACGAAATGGAACATAAAGCAACTTTTATGCTTCCTGAAAATTTCAATTACCAACACGGAAATTTGAAATCTGTCATCGCCATGAATATGATTTATACAGAACAACAAGTGGCTTGGCAAAGCCTGCAGCAATTACATCCAAAAGGACACCTTTGCATAACATCTGGTATTTTGAGTGAGCATAAAGATCAATATCTAAGCATATGCAAAAATTGGGGCTGGACTCTGGAAGCTATTTCTCAAGAGAAAAAATGGCTGTGTTTTTGCTTCACAACTTAAAGAAAAATTTAAAAAATAAAATGCCGAGAAAGGGCAAAGCCCTCCCTCAAAAGGTCTTCTAAGCCTACTTCTTTAAGAAACAAGCTTTGCAGAAACAGAAACTTCGGCGTTGAAAAGCTTAGAAACCGGACAACCAGTCTCTGCAGCTTTTACAGCGGCATCAAATTTAGACTGATCTGCTCTTGGAATATGCGCAACCAAATCTATGTGGCTTTTTGTTATGGAAAAACCATCTCCAATCTTTTCTAACGAAATTGTAGCTTCAGCTTCTAATTTCTCTGGAACGATTCCTTCTTTTCCAAGCTGATTGCTAAGAGCCATCGCAAAACAGCCAGCGTGAGCTGCCGCTAAAAGTTCTTCTGGATTCGTTCCGACGTCATTTTCAAAGCGAGTTTTAAAGGAATATTGGGTTTCTTTAAAAACACCGCTTTCTGTAGATAAACTTCCTTTACCGTTAAGAAGATCCCCTTGCCAAACAGCTTTAGCTTTACGTTGCATTTAACTTTCTCCTAGTTGTTGATATTTTTCTAATGTATTGTGACAAGCACAATTTTGCAAGCAATAAGATTTGACAATCCCTTGCGCAGCAGCTAGCAATAGCTTTTATTTCAGTTAATTATTGCAAAATATTCCCTATTTGAGTCTTATGTTGTGGAGATTATTATGCAAACCTTTAACATATGGAAAAAATTAATGTTAACAGCAGCTCAAACGCCTTGGTTTCCTTCAGAAATAATGTCAGAGTTTTTTAATAAGATACCAAATTCCAATGCAATAGCAAATGGCTCTTTAGATATAGCAGATATCAACACAATGGTAGAATGCTCTTTAGTTTGTAAGGATTGGCATTCACATATAATAAATCTTATAAAATATCTCTATAAGCTCAATGAGCCAATCGTTAAACTTCCAAGCAATGACTCAAGAATTATTGCAGCCTTTAAACACACCTTTGGAGACAAAATTTGTATTGCTCTCGATATTTCTGGCTCGATGGATTTCCCAAATAAAATGCAAAACGGAAAAAATGCTATCCATAGCCTTCTTTTCTCTAACCAACAATCTATAAATCTTTCGGGAATGGACTGCTTTGCATTTGGCACTTATCCAATTGGAATAGAACTCGGAAAAAATAACAACAACCCAATCCTTAACGAAAATGCAAGAGTAAATCCCTTTTTTAATACATCAATTGGCATTCTTAAAGGCATAAAGGACAAAGTAAATTTTTTTGTCAGCTCTTGTCGAAAAATGCGGAGAATAAAAAATTCAAGCTATTTTGAACTGTTTTTTAATGCTCTTGAAGAAAGATGTAAAAGCCAATCCCTCTTAAAAAACTATAAAATTTATATTGTTAGCGATTTTGAAGAGAATTGTTTTACAGTCGAAAAATTACAAAATTTACCTTTCAAAACAACTCTTGTGAAAGTATGTAATTCTGAATTTTTAAATCAGTTGGAAAAAGAGAACTCTTTGCAAAAGAAAAAATTCGAAGTGAAAATCATTTCTTTTGCAGACGCACAACAAATTTCTTCCTCACCTTCTTTTTCACCTTCTCATTCTATAAATGGCGAGAACTTATGGGATGTCCTTTACACACCGCCATTACTTGAACCGATATGCGACTCGTTCAATAGAGGAAGAGCCGGCTTTGATCGACAATTTTTTTCAAATTCAAATTCTCAAGAAACTCAAAAATATTCCGAAGACTCCGATAACGAAACAGGAGTTGAAGTCGTTGAAGCAAAAGCGCTTAATGTAGAAATCATTGATATAGAAGAAATTGTTGAATATATGCCTCTGCAAAAGCGAAAACACTTTACTGAAAATGCAAATGGAGGGGCATCTGAAAGCGGAGAAGGACAAGAGCCGCCATATAAAAAAAGAAGGATTTAAATTCTACAATTTGCCAGAAAATTTTTTAAGACTTTCTGGCAAAAATATCTATTCAGAACCTTCTATGAGGCATTCTATTTCTTTTTGAATGCCTCCTGTAATGTGAACATCTCCCCTTTTGTCGACATAAAGATCATACTCTAGTCTAACGCCAAACTCTCTCGGAAGATAAATACCGGGCTCTATAGAAAAGCAGGTTCCTTTCAGCAAATGGCGCTCATCTCTTGTTTCAAAGTTGTCAATATTTGCGCCATCACCATGGTCTTGAATATCTATATTATGGCCCGTTCGATGCGTAAAATATATGCCATAACCTGCTTGCTCAATATAATCTCTACAGACTTTGTCAACTTCCCACCCACAAATTTCAACTTCTTTGGCAAAGCTATCTCTGACAAAATCTGTTGCCGCATCGCGAGCGCCCCTAACAACTTCAAAAATTTCTTGGTGCTTCTCTGTTGGCTTTTCTGCCGCTATTGCAACTCTTGTTATATCAGCGTAAACAGCGTTCGGAACATCAAGTTTACACCACAAATCTAACATGATCCAATCCCCTTCAGCAATAATTGAAGCACTTTTTTTCAAAGGCTCATAATGGGGATTTGCGCTATTGGCATTGACTGCGCAAATTGGAGCCCCATTTGTCACACAGCCACGCTCTTTAAATTCTCTCAATATAAATTGCTGCACATCGTATTCTGTTATGGGCTCTTTAATGTAAATAGCATGAGCTATTGCTTTCCAAGCAAGCTTAATACAATCTTCTAATATTTTTGCAGCAGCCATATGTGTCTCAACTTGCTCTTGAGTCCAGACTACGGTGAACTTTTGCAGCAAATCAGCAGAACTTACGACTTCGACCTCAAAACTTTTAATGAGTTCCATAGTGCCAGCGTCGACTTTAGAGATTGAAGGTAAAGCCCCGCGGGGTGAATATTCCATTGCTATTTTTTTGCCGTGCAATAAAAAGGCAAGCTTTTGCTCCAATTGCTTCCATGTAGCAAAAGGCCAAGATTCGCGAGGAAGGTGCTCAAAAAGCTCTTTTTCTATCTGATGCACGATCCTTACTGGTTCTCCATGTTTGGGAATCCAAAAGAAAAATCTGCGAGTTAATAATTTGTCATGCGCAATTTCTAAAAAACGGCATGCTACTTCATTCGTTCTACGAAAGTCATATAGCAACCATCCATCTATATCCATGTCTAAAAGGGATTTTTGAACATCTTTTATTTTGTCATCGATGTCAATCATGAGCCTGCCTAAAAAAAATCAAATTTTTTATTTGAATTAAATTTTTTTATTGAATACTTTCCGTCTAGAGTGTTCTACCCCTATG
>Ga0170475_112297723_pt1 | contig 17322 bp, 16 predicted proteins | sample Soicark_Litter_5_FD_111474 | JGI IMG/M metagenome (GOLD analysis project Ga0170475, IMG submission 111474) | Avena fatua rhizosphere microbial communities from Hopland, California, USA. Combined Assembly of 48 SPs
GCGATTCCCGGTGCGGGTCGAGTGTAGATCGCCGCACCGGTCGGGCGACATCGGCGGATGCGAGGTCGTTACGTCTTCGTGACCTGGCGGGCTGCCGTCTGCGGCGATCAGGGGTTCGAATGTCGGTGGTCACGCGGATACTCGAGATATGAACGGACTTGCGGCAGCGTCGACGGAGGACATGGCGACTCTCGACGCCGTGGTGTCGTCGCTGCAGGCGGTCGAGAAGACCCTGCAGGGCGTGATGGCCGCCCGCGACGGGCTGCTCGCGCTGGCCAACCGGCTGGCGATGTCGATCGCCGAGAACGGCGTCGGGCTCGAGGAGTCGGATCTCACCCTGCGGGCGGTTGCCGCCGAACTCGCGACGGCGCTGCGCGTGAGCGACCGCACCGTGCAGCGGCGCATGGTCGCGGCTGAGGTGCTGGTCGAGCGGTTTCCGCAGGTCTGGCAGGCGCAGGGCGCCGGGCTGATCACGGCAGGGCACGCGCGCGTGATCGTCGACGCCGGCTCGCACATCGACGATGACGACGCGCGCGCCGCGTACGCCGCCCGGGTTCTGGAGTTCGCGCAGGACGAGTCGCCGAACCGGGTGCGGGTGATCGCCGAGCGGATCGCTCAGCAGCACCAGTCGCGCACGCTCGACGAGCGCCACGAGGATGCGCGGACGCATCGCGGCGTGTGGGTGACGGACGGGCCGGATGCCATGTCCGAACTGCACGTGTACGGCCCGTCGGTGCTGATACACGGCGCGCATGACCGGCTGACCGAGATGGCGAAGGCGATCGCCGGCAACGGGCAAGAGGATGCGAACTCGGATGCCGACCCGCGGACGATCGCGCAGCGACGTTTCGACCTGTCGATGGATCTGCTGCTCACCGGTGCTCCAGCCGGTCATGACACGGCCGACGGGCTGCTCGGCGCGATCACCGCACACGTGTCGTTGACCGTACCCGCGACGACGCTGATGGGCGCGGACGGCCCTGCCGCTGAACTGGCGGGTCGAGCCCCGGTCGACCTCGCGACCGCCCGGGCGCTGGCTGGCGCATCGACGGGATGGGATCGCGTGCTCACCCATCCGGTGAACGGAGGGGTGCTGGCGGTCGACAGGTACCGCCCGCCGGAATCTCTCCGTCGGCGGCTGCGCGCACGCGATCAGCGCTGCCGATTCCCCGGATGCGGGATGCCGGCACGCGGCAGCGACCTGGATCACACCCGTGACGCGGCGTTCGGAGGTGAGACCAGCGAGGAGAACCTCGCAGCGCTCTGCCGCCGCCACCACGTGCTGAAGCATCAGACCCCCTGGCACGTCCAGCAGCTCGGCGACGGGCTGCTCGAGTGGACAAGTCCCACCGGTCGCACCTACGTCGACCTTCCGCCGCCTCCGAACACCGTCACCTTCAGCGAGCCGCCTTTCTGAGTGCGGTGGGCTGCGTATCAGCCTTTCGATTGATCTTTCGCCGTTCGCGCCCGCGATGGCGGGCATCTCGGGTATCCGCATAGCCGCGCTCACCTACCGTGGAAGCACACCCACCCGAGGAGAACCGTGTTCACCACCCCCGCCCGCCTGTACCGCGCGCTCGCGATCGCCGAGGCGGTCACCTGGACCCTGCTCATCAGCGCTCTCATCCTCCGTGCCGTCGGGCAGCCGGCCGTGCTGGTCACCATCGGCGGAGGCATCCACGGCTTCGTCTTCCTCGCCTACGGCGCCACGGCGGTGCTGCTCGCCTTCAACCAGCGCTGGCATCCCGGGGTCGCGGCCACGGCGATCGTCAGCGCCATCGTGCCGTACGCCACCATCCCGGCCGAGATCTGGCTGCACCGCAGCGGTCGCCTCGAGGGCGAGTGGCGGCTCACCGAGACCGACGATCCTCGCGACCGCACCTGGTACGACCGCACCATGCGCTGGTTCCTGCACCGCCCGTGGGTGCTCGCGCTGCTGATCCTCGCCGCGGTGGCAGCGATCTTCGCCGTGCTGCTGCTGATCGGCCCTCCCGGCGGACGCTGACCGCACAGCGCTGAGCGTCGCGCACCCCTTGCAGTCGGCCGGCGCCGACGCAAGGGGTGCGCAACCCCCTAGCCAGCGACGATGGCGTGTGACAGGGTCGGCACATGCTCGGCCGCATTCCGATGGTGAGGGAGTCCGCATGACCGCCGAACCCGCCCCGTACACCGCGTCGATCCCGATCCTGACGCAGCAGCCGTTCCCCGACACCCCGGGCAGCCCCGCACCCGAGTGGTTCAAGACGGCGGTCTTCTACGAGGTGCTCGTCCGCTCGTTCAAAGACGGCGACGGCGACGGCATCGGCGACTTCCGCGGCCTCATCGACAAGCTCGACTACCTGCAGTGGCTGGGCGTGGACTGCCTGTGGATCCCGCCGTTCTTCCCCTCGCCTCTGCTCGACGGCGGCTACGACGTCGCGGACTACACCGGCGTGCAGCCCGACCTGGGCACCACCGACGACTTCCAGGAGTTCCTCGACGCCGCGCACGACCGCGACATCAAGGTGATCATCGACTTCGTCATGAACCACACCAGCGACGAGCATCCGTGGTTCCAGGCCAGTCGCAGGGATCCCGAAGGACCGTACGGCGACTTCTACGTGTGGAGCGACACCGACGAGCTGTACGAGGACGCCCGCATCATCTTCGTCGACACCGAGCCGAGCAACTGGACGTGGGACCCGGTGCGCAAGCAGTACTTCTGGCACCGCTTCTTCTCGCACCAGCCCGACCTCAACTTCGACAACCCGAAGGTGCACGAGGCGATGCTCGACGCCATGCGGTTCTGGCTCGACATGGGGCTGGACGGGTTCCGTCTCGACGCCGTGCCTTACCTCTACGAGCGCCCCGGCACCAACGGCGAGAACCTGCCCGAGACGCACGACTTCCTGAAGAAGGTGCGGCGCTTCGTCGACGAGAACTATCCGGGGCGGGTGCTGCTCGCTGAGGCGAACCAGTGGCCGGCCGACGTGGTCGACTACTTCGGCGACCCCGAGGTCGGCGGCGACGAGTGCCACATGTGCTTCCATTTCCCGGTGATGCCGCGCATCTTCATGGCGGTGCGGCGGGAATCGCGCTACCCCATCAGTGAGATCCTCGCCGACACGCCCTCGATCCCGGCCGGGTGCCAGTGGGGCATCTTCCTGCGCAATCACGACGAGCTCACCCTCGAGATGGTGACCGACGAAGACCGCGACTACATGTGGAACGAGTACGCGCAGGATCCGCGGATGAAGGCGAACATCGGCATCCGCCGTCGCCTCGCGCCGCTGCTCGAGAACGACATCGACCGCATCGAGCTGTTCACCGCGCTGCTGCTGTCGCTGCCCGGGTCGCCGGTGCTGTACTACGGCGACGAGATCGGCATGGGAGACAACATCTGGCTCGGTGACCGCGACGGCGTGCGCACCCCGATGCAGTGGACCTCCGACCGCAACGCCGGCTTCTCGAGCGCGAACCCGGGCAAGCTCAGCAAGCCGGTCGTGCAGGACCCCGTCTACGGGTACCTCGCCGTGAACGTCGAGGCGCAGCAGGAGGACCGCTCCTCGCTGCTGCACTGGACCCGGCAGATGATTCAGGCGCGCAAGCGGCATCCGGCCTTCGGCCTGGGCGGATTCAACGATCTCGGCGGCTCGAACCCGTCGGTGCTGTCGTACACCCGCGAGCACACGAACGACGACGGCACGTCGGACGTCATCCTGTGCGTGAACAACCTGTCGCAGTTCCCTCAGCCGGTCGAGCTGGATCTGCGGCGCTTCGAGGGGATGATCCCCGTCGAACTGGTCGGCGGGGTGCCGTTCCCCCGCATCGGCGAGTGGCCGTACCTGCTCACGCTGGCCGGGCACGGCTTCTACTGGTTCCAGCTGCACGCACCGGCGGAGGATTCGGAGGAGGTGGGGTTGCTGTGACCTCGATCGATCATGCGCTTCTGGAGGGCTACCTCGTGCGCACGCGGTGGTTCGGCGGCAAGGGCCGCCCGTTCCGCGTCACCGGGGTGCGCGAACTGGCCGAGCTGCCGGGAGACGGGCACGGCCCGGATGTCGGTGTCTACCTCGTCACCGTCGAATACCAGGATGCCGAGGACGGGACGGAGCTGTACCAGGTGCCGCTGGCGCGCTACGAGGAGATCGAGGACCGGCACGGCCACGCCTATGTCGGCTCCGTGCAGGTCGACGGTCATGAGCGGCATCTGTACGACGCGGTGCACGACCGCGACGCGATGGCGCTGTGGCTGCGCGGCTTCATCGCCGCCGAGGCGAGCGGGCGGACGGATGTCGGCGGGCTGCGCTTCCGCCGCGTGTCGGCCGGTCCGGCGCTCGACCCCGACCTGCGCTCCTCGCCCCTGACCGGTGAGCAGTCGAACTCGTCGCTGCGGTTCGACGACACCGCGATCATGAAGCTGTTCCGCAAGGTCAGCCCGGGCGTGAACCCGGACATCGAGATCCATGACGTGCTCACCGGTGCGGGCTCGGAGCACATCGCCGAGCTCTACGGCTGGATCGAGACCGACATCGACGGCGAGGTGCTGCAGCTGGCGATGCTGCAGGAGTTCCTCAGCACGGCCGCCGACGGCTTCGAGCTGGCCACGGGCAGCGTGCGCGCGGCGCTGGTCGACCCCGAGCTGACGGTGATCGAATCGGGCGGTGACTTCGGCGGTGAGGCCGCCCGGCTCGGCGAGGCGCTCGCCGAGGTGCATGCGGCGCTGCGCGAGAGGTTCCCGTCGGAGCGCCGCGGCCAGGAGGCGACGACCCGACTGGCCCGCGCGATGGCCGAACGGCTCGACAGGGCCCTGCCCGTCGTGCCGGAGATCGAGCCGTACGCCGCGAGACTGCGCGCGCTGTACGACGCCGTCGCGCAGCTGGACGGGCTGGAGGTGCAGCGTGTGCACGGCGACCTGCATCTCGGCCAGACGCTGCGCACCGCGCACGGCTGGCGGATCGTCGACTTCGAGGGCGAGCCGGGCCGACCGTTCGCCGAGCGCGCCATGCTCGACTCGCCGTGGCGGGATGTGGCTGGCATGCTGCGCTCGTTCACCTACGCACCCGGCCTAGTGGAGATGTCTCTGGTGGGTCGCCCGGGCGAAGACCACCAGCAGGAGCTGCGCGGTGAACGCGCGAAGGAGTGGTCGGCGATCGCGCGTGAGCACTTCCTGCACGCGTACACCGCAGCCCTCGAACCGGCGGGTGCTGGTTCGAGGGCGGATGCCGGTGCCGGCGCTGACGCGGCCCAGAATGCTGATCCGGTTGCGGGCGCGGATGCCCCGGCCGAGCTGAGCCCGCCGCTGCGGACCCTGGTCGACGCCTACGAGGCCGACAAGGCGGTGTACGAAGCGATCTACGAGAAGCGCAACCGCCCGTCGTGGGTGGCGATCCCGCTGGTCGCACTGGAGCGCATCGCCGCGGGATGAGCGCGGCCCACTGAGCCGGACCGAGCAGGCTCCGACGGCTCAGTGGGCGGTGGCGACGCCGATCCGGTCGTGCGTGATCGCGGCCGCGACGCGTGCACCGGCCCCCGCGGCGACGATCAGCTGCTGCGGGCCGGGGGCTGCGACGTCGCCCGCCGCGTACAGCCCGGGAATGCTCGTGCGGCCGGACCGGTCGGTCAGCAGGTGACCGGCACCATCGCGCTACGGGGCCAGCCCGCCGAGGAACGACAGATCCGCGTCCCACTCGGGGCGCACGAATCCGCCGTCGATCGCGTGCTCGCCGCCATCTGCGGTGCGCACCGCCTGGATGCGCCCACGATCTCCCACGAGCTCGACGATGGCAGAGCGCACCACGCTCACGGAGGCGGCGGCGAGCTCCGCCTCCTCGGCGGTGGTGACCGCATCCGAGCCGTTCGTGAACACCGTCAGCTGCGGCGTCCAGTGCGCGATCAGCCGCGCACGGTCTGCGAGGTCGCTCGACTCGCCGATCAGTGCGAGGCTGCGCCCGCGCAGCTCCCACGCATCGCACGCCGCGCAGCTGAACAGGCTCATGCCGTAGAAGCCGCGCAGGTTCGGCACGTCGGGCAGCGTCTCTCTGAGCCCGGTGGCGAGCAGCACCGAGCGCGCGTTCACCTGCTCCGAGGGCTCGCGGCGGCCGACGCCGGCCGTGTACCCGGCATCCGTCCGCGTCAGCGATCCCACCCGCACCCGCGAGCGGATCTCGACGTCGGGGTACGCGGCGAGCTCCTCACGGGCGATGCGGCGAAGCTCGAACGGCGGCACCCCGTCGCGGGTGAGGAAGCCGTGCGAGTTCAGCGTCGCCGCGTTGCGCGGCCGGTCGGCGTCGACGACCAGCACGCGCGCGAGCGAGCGGCCGAGGTTCAGCGCGGCCGAGAGCCCCGCGGGGCCGCCGCCGACGATGAGCACGTCGTAGTCAGTCATGCGCGTTCGCTCCGGCCGACACCGCCGCCACCACCGGGTGGTCGACGTCGTAGGCGCCGACCTTCGACGCGCCGCCCGGCGAGCCGATCTCGTCGAAGAACTCGACGTTGGCCTTGTAGTAGTCGGCCCACTCCTCGGGCAGGTCGTCTTCGTAGTAGATCGCCTCGACCGGGCACACCGGCTCGCACGCCCCGCAGTCGACGCACTCGTCGGGGTGGATGTACAGCGAGCGCTCACCCTCGTAGATGCAGTCCACGGGGCACTCGTCGATGCAGGCGCGGTCCTTCACGTCCACGCACGGCAGTGCGATCACGTAGGTCATCGGCTCAGCACCCCCGGCCGCGAGATCTCGACCTGCTCGTCGCGCGCGACGACCTTGACCCGCTCGCGGACGTGCTCGTGGCTCTCGCCGAGTGCGCGCTCGTGGGCATCCAGAGCCAGCCAGCCGTCCCACGTCGTGTAGGCCGTCTCGCGCTCGTCGAGAGATCGAGCACGTCGGCGTCGACGACCGGGTCGGCGAGCACGCCGGCCTGCGCATCGGCGACGAGGTGCCCGACGGTCTCGAGCGCGTCGGACTTCGTGTGGCCGATCAGGCCGACCGGTCCGCGCTTGATCCATCCGGTCGCATACAGACCCGTTTCGTACGCCCCGCTCTCGCCGAGCACGCGACCCTCCTCGTTCGGGACCACGCCGCGGCGCTCGTCGAAGCCGGCTCCCGCGACGCGGGTGCCGTAGTACCCGATCGCACGGTAGACGGCCTGCACGTCGTACTCGCGCACCTCGCCGGTCGGCACGGGCGCGCCGGTGGCATCCGGCGCCGTGCGGGCGAAGCGGATGCCCTCGACGCGCTCCTCGCCGGTGATCTCGACCGGCGCGTGCCAGAAGTGCAGGTGCAGACGGCGCGACGCCCCGGTCGACGGCCGGTCGCGCCACGAGTTCAGGGTGCGCAGCATGACCTTCAGCTGATTGTTGGCCGCAGCGGCGGGGTCGAGGCCCTCGAAGTCCGCGTCGTCGAGCACGATGTCGACGTCGCGCACGTCGCCCAGCTCGCGCAGCTCGATGGGGGTGAACTTGATGTCGGCGGGCCCGCGACGACCGAACACGTGCACATCGGTCACGGCCGACGACTCGAGCCCGGCGAGCACGTTGTCGGGCACCTCAGTGGTGCGCAGGTCGACCGCGTGCTTGGCGAGCACGCGTGCGACGTCGAGCGCGACGTTGCCGTTGCCGATCACCGCGACCGACGACGCCTCGAGCGGCCAGGTGCGCGGCACGTCGGGATGCCCGTCGTACCAGGCCACGAAGTCGGCCGCTCCGTACGAGCCGGGCAGGTCGACGCCGGGGATGTCGAGAGTCGCATCGCGCAGCGCACCGGTGGCGAGGATCACCGCGTGGTAGCGCTCGCGCAGCTCGTCGAGCGCGATGTCACGACCCACCTCGACGTTGCCGATGAACCGGATGGTGCGCCGTGCCGCGTCGGCCTCGGGCAACGCGTCGAGCATCTCGTGCAGCGAGGTGACGATGCCCTTGATGCGGGGGTGATCCGGCGCGACCCCGTAGCGGATCAGACCGTAGGGAGCCGGCAGCGACTCGAACAGGTCGATCTCGACCGCGCCGATCGACTCATGGGCCTTCACGGCCTGGGCGAGCAGGTTGCCCGCATAGATGCCGGCGGGGCCTGCGCCGACGATCGCGACGCGCAGCGTGGAGAGGGTCATGACAGGGAGACCTTTCGAGACGGGGAGGGGGAGGAGTGGACGTCGATGGCCCGGATGAGTCCGGTGTCGACCGCGAGGCCGGCGTCGAGCGCGGCGGCCAGGCGGGAGCGCGGTCGCCGGCGTGCAGGCGGGGAGGCGGGGGGCGGCGCGGCGTCACCGGCATCCGCCGACGCCGGCTCGAGCGACGCGGCGAACGGACTGAGCCGCACCACCTCGCCGATCACGACGACGGCGGGCGAGCGCACCTGCCGCGCCGCGGCCAGATGAGCGATCGTGCCGAGCGTGCCGGTCGTCACGCGCTCACCGGTGCCGTAACCGTCCTCGATGATCGCGACGGGGCAGTCGATGCCGCGGGCGCCCGCGGCCAGCACGTGCGCCGAATGCGCCAGGTGCTGACACCCATCAGCAGCACGAGCGTGTGATCGGCGCCCGAGGTGCTCAGCGGCCCGCCCGGCTCGATCTGGTCGTGCGCGCTCACGACGCTGAACGACGCGGCGACGCCGCGGTGGGTGAGCGGGATGCCCGCCACCGCGGGCACCGACACGGCGCTGGTCACTCCGGGCACGACCTCGACGCGCACGCCCGCGGCCTCGCAGAACAGCTGCTCCTCGCGGCCGCGACCGAACACGAACGGGTCGCCGCCCTTCAGCCGCACGACGTCGCGGCCCGCCTGCGCGAGCTCGACGAGCAGCTCGTTGATGGCGTCCTGCGGCACGCGGTGGTGACCGGGCAGCTTGCCGACGTCGATGACCTCGGCGTCGATCACCGCTCCCTCGGCCTCGAGCTGCGCGAGCACGCTGCGCGCGCCGAGCCGGTCGGCGACGATCACGTCGGCCCGCTCGAGCGCGCGGAGCCCGCGCAGGGTGAGCAGTCCCGCATCGCCGGGGCCGGCGCCGACGAGGGTCACCGTTCCGGCAGGGGTCGCTGTCGTGGTCATCGGGTGCCTCCAAGCAGCAGTCCGCGGTTGCGCAGCATGCGTCGCTCCACCGGGCCGAACAGCACCAGCTCGATGACGATGCCGATCGCGAGGATGAGCAGGATGGTGGCGAGCACTCCGGCGAGATCCGCCAGCTCGCGCGACTGGTTGAGCATGGTGCCGAGGCCGAAGCCGATCGACCCGCCGCTCGTGATGATCTCGGCGGCCATGAGCGAGCGCCACGAGAACGCCCAGCCCTGCTTCAGGCCGGCGAAGTAGCCCGGCAGTGCGGCGGGCAGCGTCACCGCGGTGGCCAGCTGCCACCGGCTCGCCCCCAGCACGGTGCCCACCCGGCGCAGCTGCGGCGGCACCTGGTCGATGCCCGAGAGCAGTCCATTCACGATCGACGGGATCGCGCCCATCAGGATCACGAAGTAGGCGGTGGCATCGCTCAGCGCGAACCAGATGATCGCAGCGGGCACCCACGCGACTGAGGGCAGCACGGTGAGACCCGAGATCAGGGGCCCTGCGGCCCTGCGCAGCAGCTTCCATTCGGCGAGCAGCATCCCGAGCGCGGTGCCGACAACGATCGCGATGAGAAAGCCGATGACTCCGCGCTCAAGGCTCGTGACGACGGCCTCCTGCAGACGGCCCGACTCCCATGCCTCGCCGAACGCTCCGGCGACCGCCGCGGGACTCGGCGCCTTGTCGGGGCGCGGGTTCACGATGACGATGTACAGCTGCCAGACCCCGATCAGCACGAGCAGCAGCGCGATTGGCGGCACGATCTTGCCCAGCAGGTCGCGCACGAACGGCGGGCGCTCGGCCGCATCCGACTGCAGGCGGTCGAGTCCGGCGGAGAGCGTGTCGAGATCCTCGCCGGCCGAGATGGGGCTGCGCAGGACGAGGGCTGCGGTCGGTTCACTGGGCATTGCGGGCGATCTCCTTCCGCAGCTCGGCGGTGATCTCGGCGGCGAGGGCCGCGACCTCCGGCGACTCGATGCGCCTGCCGGCGGTGGTCTTGATGCGCCACTCGCCGGCGATGCGGCCGGGACGGCTGGAGAGCAGGATCACCCGCTGACCGAGCCGTGCGGCCTCGCGCACGTTGTGGGTGACGAAGACGATGGTGCGGCCGGTGGCGCGCCACACCCGCTCGAGCTCTTCGTGCAGCAGGTCGCGGGTGATGGCGTCGAGTGCGGCGAACGGCTCGTCCATGAGCAGCACCGAGCGGTTCTGCGCGAGGGCGCGGGCGAGCGCCACGCGCTGGCGCATCCCGCCCGACAGCTCGTGCGGGCGCTTGTCGGCCGCCTCGGCCAGATTGACGGTGCGAAGCAGCCGCTCGGCCTCGGCATGGCGCTCGGCACGAGGCATCCCGCGCAGCCGCAGCGCAAGCTCGACGTTTCTGCGGGCGGTGAGCCACGGCATCAGCGCGGACTCCTGGAACATCACAGCCGCGCCTGACGCGGGGGTCGTGAGCTCGCCCGAGGTGAGCGGCTCGAGCCCGGCGATGAGGTTCAGCAGGGTCGACTTGCCGCAGCCGGACGCTCCGAGCAGGCACACGAACTCTCCGGGCGCGATGTCGAGCGACACATCGTCGAGAATCACCGGCCCCGAGCCGTAGCGCTTGGTGACGTGCGAGATGCGCACGGCGGGTTCGACGACGGGCGCCGGGGTGCCAGCGGCGCGACACCGTCGAAGCTGGGGGAGAGGGGCGCTGTCGCCGTCAGCGGGCGGGCGAGCGTGTCGTCGCGGGTCATCGGTCGGCACCGAGCCCGGCGGCCGAGACGGTCTCGGCGCCCGACTTCTCGAGCAGTGCGTTCAGCGCCCGCAGATCGAAGAGCCCGTCGATCGAGCCCTTCTTCTGCGTGCCCGCGGCGAGGCCGTGGTCCACCAGGGTCTCGAATGTGGCGGCTGCCGGATCGACGGTGAACGTCACGTTCTCGAGCGCGCGGGCGAGAACCGCGTCGTCGAGGGTCTTGCCGGTGGCGTCGTCGAGCGCCGCGTTGATCACCGACGGCGCCTCGTCGGCGTTCTCGTCGAGCCACTCCACCGCGGCGATGTGGCCCTTCAGCAGCTCGTCGACGACCTCCGGATGCTGGTCGGCGAACTCGGCGCGCACCAGCAGCACGGTGGTGGGGAAGTCACCGTCCGGCCACAGGTCGGCCTCGTCGACCAGCACGTGGGCGCCGGCCTCGACGACCAGCCGCGAGACCCACGGCTCGGGAAGCCACGCGCCGTCGATCTCGCCGTCCTGGAACAGCGTCAGCGTCTGAGCGTTCTCGGTGGGGGTGACGTTCACGTCGCCGTCGCCCGCGACAGAGGTCTCGTATCCCTCGTCGGCGAGCCAGCTGCGCAGCGCCACATCCTGCGTGTTGCCGAGCTGCGGGGTCGCGATCGTGGTGCCGGCGAGGTCGTCGGGGGTGTCGATTCCGTCGCGGACGACGAGTGCAGCCCCGCCCGAGGTGGCTCCGGCGATGATGTGCGCCGAGGCGCCGCCGGACTGGATGAAGGTGTTGATGGCGGGGTTCGGACCGATGTAGGTCGCGTCGATCGCCCCGGCCGAGAGCGCTTCGATCGCAGCGGGGCCGGCGTTGAAGACCTCGGTCTGAAGCGCGACGTCGCCCAGGGAGTCCTCGAACAGCCCTTCCGACAGCCCGATGAGAGCCGGCGCGTGGGTGACGTTGGCGAAGTAGCCGAGGCGCACCTCGGTCACCGGCTCGGTCGCGGCGCCGGATGCGGGGGCGCAGCCCGTGAGCGCCAGAGCGGAGAGTCCCATGGCGAGGGCTCCCAGTGCGGTGAATGTCCTGTTCCTGCGGGTGAATTTCACGGTTTCGCCTCCTTAGGCTCGTGCTGCGGTTCGGTGATGCGGGGTCGGGTCAGTCGATGACGGTGCCGGCGGCGAGCGTCGCGCCGTCGGCGGGATGGATGAGCAGCAGCGAGCCGCCTTCGCGGCTGCGGGCGTACGGCTCGAGGGGCAGGTCGGATGCCAGACGCAGCCGCACCCGACCGATCTCGTTCTCGGCGAGCGACGCCTCGGGCTGCGCGGTCAGATCGGCGTGGGCGAACGTCTCGAGGTCGCGGCGGGTGAGCACCTCGGCGACGATCGCCTGCACGGTCGCGGTGCCGTGCTTCACGAGCACTCGGGCGCCCGAGGCGGTGGCGCGCGCGTCGAGCTGGAAGAGCTCGACCACGGCGTCCCGACGCAGCTCGGGAGCCGAGCCCTGGGCGACGATCAGCGCACCGCGGGCGGCATCGATCTCATCGGCCAGGGTGAGCGTGACCGACTGGCGCACCGCGGCCGTGCCGGTGTCGGCACCCGCGACGTGCACGCCGGTGACCTCGGTGGCTCGGCCAGAAGGCAGCACCTGCACGCGATCGCCGACCGAGACGGCGCCCGCGGCGACGCGACCGGCGAAGCCGCGGAAGTCACGCAGCCGCTCGGCCTCCTCGTCAGGGATCTCGGGCGAGAGACCGCCCTGCGGGCGCAGCACGAGCTGCACCGGCAGACGCAGCGGCTCGTCGACGTCGGCGCGCACGGGCAGCGTCTCGAGCAGCTCGAAGAGCGTCTCGCCGCGGTACCACGGGGTGCGCTCCGACCTGTCGACGATGTTGTCGCCCTCGAGCGCCGAGACGGGCAGCACGCGCACCGCACTGATGCCCAACTCGTCCGCCACGCGCAGCGCCTCGAGCTCGATGTCGACATAGACCTGCTCGTCGAAGCCGGTGAGGTCGATCTTGTTCACCGCGACGATCACGTGCGGCACCCGCAGCAGCGACGCCACGGCCAGGTGACGCCGGGTCTGCTCGACGACGCCCTTGCGGGCATCCACCAGCACCACTACGGCATCGGCCGTGGCGGCGCCGGTGACCATGTTGCGGGTGTACTGCACGTGACCGGGGCAGTCGGCGAGGATGAAGCTGCGCCGGTCGGTCGCGAAGTAGCGGTATGCGACGTCGATCGTGATGCCCTGCTCGCGCTCGGCGCGCAGGCCGTCGGTGAGCAGTGCGAAGTCGAACGCGCCGTGCGCGAAGCCGCGGGCACGCGAGGTCGCGGCGACCTGATCGAGCTGGTCGGCGAGGATCGCCTTCGCATCGTGCAGCAGCCGGCCCACCAGGGTGGACTTGCCGTCGTCGACCGAACCCGCGGTCGCGAACCGGAACAGTGTCGTGCTCATCAGAAGTATCAGTCCTTCTTGCGGTCCTCCATGGCGGCCTCGCTGATGCGGTCATCGGCCCTGGTCGCACCGCGCTCCGTGAGGGTGGTGCGGGCGACTTCGTCGACGATGGCGGCCGTGTCGGCGGCATCCGACTCGACCGCACCGGTGCAGCTCATGTCGCCGACCGTGCGGTAGCGCACGGTGCGGCGCACCACCTGCTCGTCGTCGCGCGGCTGCGAGAACTCGCCGACCGCCCACCACATGCCCGAGCGACGGAACACCTCGCGCTCGTGGGCGTAGTACAGCGGCGGCAGCGCGATGTCCTCGCGCTCGATGTAGCGCCAGATGTCGAGCTCGGTCCAGTTCGAGATGGGGAAGGCACGCACATGCTGCCCCGGCAGGTGGGGCCGTTGTACAGGCTCCACAGTTCGGGGCGCTGGTTGCGCGGATCCCACTGACCGAACTCGTCGCGCAGCGAGATGATGCGCTCCTTCGCCCGCGCCTTGTCCTCGTCGCGGCGGGCGCCGCCGAAGACGGCGTCGTGGCGACCGGCCGCGATCGCGTCGAGCAGCGGCTGGGTCTGCAGCGGATTGCGCGTGCCGTCGGGGCGCTCGGCGAGCCGGCCGTCGTCGATGTAGTCCTGCACACGGGCGACCTCGAGGTCGATGCCGAGCCGCGCGACCGTCTCGTCGCGGAACCGGATGACCTCGGGGAAGTTGTGGCCGGTGTCGACGTGCAGCACGGGGAACGGCACCCGCCCCGGCGCGAACGCCTTCGCGGCGAGGTGCAGCACCACGACCGAGTCCTTGCCGCCCGAGAACAGCAGCACGGGGCGCTCGAACTCCGCGACGACCTCGCGGATGATGTGGATGCCCTCCGCTTCGAGCAGGTCGAGCGTGCTCAGGGTGGTGGTGGGGTCGGCAACAGTGCTCATACGTGCAGCCCGCATTCTGTCTTCGTCAGTCCGGCCCAGCGACCGGATCGGGGGTCTTCGCCGGGGGCGACCGGTCGGGTGCACGGCGCGCATCCGATCGACGGGTACCCGGTCGCGATCAGGGGGTTCACCAGCACCTCGTGCACGGTGGCGTAGTCGATGAGGTCGTCGAAGCTCCACGCCGCGACGGGGTTCACCTTCACGAGCCCGTTGCGCGCGTCCCACACGACCAGCTCCGTCTCGGCGCGGGTGGGCGCCTCGTCGCGGCGCACTCCGGTGAACCACACCTCGTACCTGCCCAGCGCCCGCTGCAGCGGCTCGACCTTGCGTCGTGCGCAGCACAGCCCGGGGTCCCGGGCGAACAGGTCGGCGCCGAATTCGGCATCCTGCTCCCGCACGCTCTGCGCGGGCTTCACGTCGACGACGTTCACGTCGAGCCGCGACGCGACCTCGTTGCGGGTGAACGTGGTCTCGGCGAAGTGGTACCCGGTGTCGAGGAACAGCACGTCGACACCGGGAAGGCCCTCGGCCACCAGGTGGGGCAGGGCGGCATCGGCCATCGAGCAGGCGACGGCGGCCTGCGGGACGGCGAAGTTCGCCGCCACCCACGCGACCACCTCGGCGGGGCTCGCCTCGTCGGGCTGTCGGCTGCGCAGCTCGCGGTTGCCGCGCTCGGCGAGCGCGCGCAGCTCGGACGCAGGCCGGCGCCCCTGCGGCAGGCTCAGCGACCCCCGTCGTGCGGTGCTCACTGCAGCGCCTCGTCGTCGGCGCGGTGCGCCCACGTGGGAAGCTCTCGCCCTCGGACCGGTCGGCGAGGTAGCGGCGGATCACCCGCTCCGCGTAGTCGGCGATGCCGTCGGCCGGAACCTTCAGCCCGCGCACGGTGCGCCCGAGGCCTGCCTCGGCGCGCCCCTCGGTGGCCAGGCCACCCCCGAGATGCACCTGATAGCCGGGAACCTGCTGGCCGTCGATCATGACGAGCTGGCCCTTCAGCCCGATGTCGGCCGTCTGGATGCGCGCGCACGAGTTGGGGCACCCGTTCACGTGCAGCGTGATGGTCTGGCCGATCTCGGGTTCGAGCTCGGCCAGGCGCTGCTCCAGCTGGTCGATCGCCTGCGCGGCGTTCGCCTTCGTCTCGACGATCGCGAGCTTGCAGAATTCGATGCCCGTGCAGGCGATCGTCCCGCGGCGGAACAGGCTCGGGCGCGACGGCAGACCGAGCTCGTCGAGCCCGGCGACGACGTGCGGCACGCGGTCCTCCGGCACGTCGAGCACGAGGATCTTCTGGAAGACCGTCGGGCGCACGCGCTGCGATCCGTTCGCCTCGGCGAGGTCGGCGAGACGCGTCAGAGTGGTGCCGGAGAGACGGCCGACCGTGGTCGCGGCGCCGATGTAGAACCGGCCGTCCTTCTGCCGGTGCACGCCGACGTGGTCGGGTGCGCCGACCGGCTCGGCGGGGGCCGGACCGTCGGGCAGTGGGGAGGCCAGGTACTCACTCTCGAGCACGTCGCGCATCTTCTCGGTGCCCCAGTCGGCGAGCAGGAACTTCATCCGCGCCTTGTTGCGCAGCCGGCGGTAGCCGTAGTCGCGGAAGATGCTGGTGACGCCGTGCCACACCTCGGCCACCCGCTCCGGCGGCACGAAGGTGCCGAGCCGCTCGCCGAGGCGGGGCACCGCGGCGAGGGCGCCGCCGACCCACAGGTCGTAGCCGACACCGAGATCCGGGTGCTCGACGGCGACAAACGAGCAGTCGTTGATCTCGTGCACGACGTCCTGACTCGGATGCCCGGTGATCGCCGTCTTGTACTTGCGCGGGAGGTTCGAGAAGCTCGGGTCGCCGAGGTAGCGGTCGACGATCTCGCGCAGCTGCGGTGTCGGATCGATGAGCTCGCCCTCGGCGATGCCGGCCACGGCCGAGGCGAGGAAGGTGCGCGGCACGTCGCCGCAGGCCTCGGTGGTGTTCAGCCCGGCCGCTTCGAGGCGACGCCAGATCTCGGGCACGTCCTCGATGCGCACCCAGTGCAGCTGCACGTTCTGCCGGTCGGTGATGTCGGCGATGTCGCGGCCGAACTCCGTCGAGATCTCGCCGATCACGCGCAGCTGCTGAGTCGTGAGCTGTCCGCCGTCGATGCGCACCCGCATAATGAAGTACTCGTCTTCGAGTTCGTGCGGCTCGAGCTGAGCGGTGCGGCCCCCGTCGATGCCGGGCTTGCGCTGGGTGTACAGCCCCCACCAGCGGAAACGCCCGTGCAGGTCGGACGGATCGATGCTCGCGAACCCGCCCTGGGCGTAGATCGTCTCGATGCGCTCGCGCACGTTGAGTCCGTCGTCGGCGAGCTTGATCTCCTCGTTCGTGTTCAGCGGCTCGCGTCCGTCGACGGCCCACTGGCCGTGCGGCTTGGTCGGTGTGCGACTCGTGCGGGTGCGCGCCCCGCGGATCGTGGTCGGCTGCTGGATGGTCATCTCGCCCCCTCGGTTGGACTGGCTGGGAATCAAGGTACGTACTGAGATCCGAGCCGGAAACCTTCCGTGACACGGAAAGACCACGGGGGAAACACGGCGTCATGTGACGTGAAACATGACGATCGAGGGGTGGCGTGCTCAGCCGGAATGTGCCGTCTCGTACCGTGCGACGACGAGGTCGACGAGTGCGTCGGGGATGCCCCGGTCAGCCAGCAGATCGTCGAGCAGCGGCGGAGTGATCGGGTGCTCGCCTGCGTGGCGAACCGCGAGATCGAAGAAGTATCCGCGCCCGAGCAGGTAGGTGGCGACGACGGCATCCGGCGCGGCGGCCAGCGCCGTCGGCAGATCCGGATGCCGTGCCGCGAGGTACGCGAGGTCGATCCGGCGGCCGGTGCGGTCGCGCAGCAGGGCGGCCATGCCCTCGGCATCCGGCACCGAGCGCTCGTCGCGCGAACCCGCAACGGCGAGCACGACGGAAAAATCCGGATGCCCGATGGCGTCGAGCCTCGTCGCCAGGACATCGGCGAGCAGCGCGTCGGGGCCCAGCGGGTCGGTGACCACGGCGTCGGCGCGCTCGGCGGCCATGCCGTGCAGGTCGTGATGCACGTGGAACCCCTGGGAGAGCAGCAGCGGCACGATCACCACCGGCCCGTCGACGCCGGCCAGCGCGCTCGGGGCGTCGGGCTGCTGCACGTCGACGAAGGCCTCGCGCACGTCGACGTCCGGAAGGCGGTTCGCCACCTGCGCGACGAGGGCGGCGATCGAAC
>Ga0170475_108645957_pt1 | contig 17319 bp, 15 predicted proteins | sample Soicark_Litter_5_FD_111474 | JGI IMG/M metagenome (GOLD analysis project Ga0170475, IMG submission 111474) | Avena fatua rhizosphere microbial communities from Hopland, California, USA. Combined Assembly of 48 SPs
ATCGCAGGTCCCACACACCGAGCGTCCCGCCCGCTCTTTCCTCCCGCCAGTCCACGCATTCTCAAGGTTGCCCCATGTCGCAAGCGCTTCATCCCATGCTCAACATCGCCATCAAGGCGGCACGCGCAGCGGGGGCTCTCATCAACCGGGCGTCGATGGACCTCGACCTTCTCAAGGTCAACACCAAATCCCCCAACGACTTCGTCACCGAAGTCGACCAGGCTGCCGAACAGGCCATCATCGAAGTGCTGCTGCAGGCCTACCCCGGCCACGGCATCCTCGCTGAAGAATCGGGCCGCGAGCATGGCGCGCGAGACAGCGACTACGTCTGGATCATCGACCCGTTGGACGGCACCACCAACTTCATCCATGGCTTCCCGGTCTACGCGGTGTCCATCGCGCTCGCGTTCAAGGGGCAGGTTCAGCAGGCCGTCGTGTACGACCCGACGCGCAATGACCTGTTTTACGCCTCCAAAGGCCGTGGCGCGCTCCTCAACGACAAGCGCCTGCGCGTGTCCAAGCGCACGCGGATGCAGGACTCGCTGGTCGGCACGGGTTTTCCGTTCCGCAAGGGCGACAACTTCAAGCGCTACGTGCAGATGTTCGAGGCGGTGATGCAGAACTGTGCCGGTCTGCGGCGGCCGGGGGCCGCGGCGCTCGACCTCTGCTACGTGGCGGCGGGCTACTACGACGGGTTCTTCGAAACCGGCCTCCATGCCTGGGACGTGGCGGCGGGCTCGCTGTTGATCACCGAGGCGGGCGGGTTGATCGGCAACTTCACCGGCGAGGCGGACTTCCTTTACCAACGCGAGGTGGTAGCCGGCAACCCGAAGATCTACGGCCAGTTGGTGCAGATCCTGTCACCCTACACCCGCATCATCAAGGCCGATGAAACCCAGGCACACGAGGCGGCTGCGGCGGCCGAAGGCCTGACGCCTGAAGAAGCACTTGCCGCCACGCAGGCCAAGGCTGCGGAGGCAGCCAAGAAGAAGGGGCCTGTGCGCATCCGCAAGGCCGACATGCTGGGCAAAGACGACTCACCTTTCTAAGCACGGAGGCCGCCGCGGTGACCACCCTGCCCCCACCCGTCATGCCGGGCGCCGATCTCAGCGCCCACACGCCAATGATGCAGCAGTACTTGCGCATCAAATCGGAACATCCCGACGCGCTCGTGTTCTATCGCATGGGCGATTTCTACGAGCTGTTCTTCGACGATGCGCGGCGCGGCAACAAGCTGCTCGACATCACGCTGACCACGCGCGGCCAAAGCGCCGGTGAGCCGGTCGTGATGGCCGGTGTGCCGGTGCATGCGGTCGAGAGCTATCTGGCCAAGCTGATCAAGCTCGGTGAAGCGGTCGCCATCTGTGAACAGGTGGGCGACGTCGGCGCGTCCAAGGGACCGGTCGAGCGCAAGGTGGTGCGTGTGGTCACGCCGGGCACGGTGACTGACACCGAGCTGCTGGCCGACAAGAGTGACGCCTTGCTGATGGCGATGTCGAGCCAGACGCATCGCGGAGTGACGACCTACGGCCTCGCGTGGCTCAGTCTGACCCATGGGCAACTTGGCCTCACAGAGTGCGACGAGCGGCAACTCGGCGGATGGCTGTCGCGCCTCAACGCAGCGGAAGTGCTCGTCGACCGTGACCATGTTCCGCCAGCGCTCACGCAGTCGCGCACCACGATCACCCATCGGCCAAGCTGGCAGTTCGATGTGACGCTCGGGCAACGCAAGCTGTGCGAGCAGTTGCGTGTGGCAAGCCTCGCCGGCTTCAACGCCCAGGAATTGCCCTGCGCCCATGCCGCTGCGGCCGCCCTGCTCAGCTATGCCGAGCACACGCAAGGCCAGGCATTGGCCCACGTCCGCCACCTGCAGGTCGAACGTGCCAGCGCCTTGCTCGACCTGCCGCCACTGACTCACCGCAACCTCGAACTGACGCAAACCTTGCGCGGCGAAGACTCGCCGACGCTGCTGTCGCTGCTCGACACCTGCCGCACGGGCATGGGCAGCCGCTCGCTGCGCCATTGGCTCACGCATCCGCTGCGCGATCGCGAGGTGGCATTGCGCCGGCACGACGCACTCGATGCCTTGATAGGGCATGGCATCGCACCAATTCGCGACGCCCTGCGCGGCGTGAGCGACGTCGAGCGCATCACGGCACGCATCGCACTGCGGCAAGTGCGCCCGCGTGAATTGACCGGCTTGCGCGCCACGCTGCAAGGCCTGCCATCGATTCGATCGCTCGTTCCCTCGGGCGATTCGGTGCTGCTGGACATGCTGGCCGAGGCGCTGAACCCGACGCATGACATCGATGGGCTGCTGTCGGCCGCCATTGCCGAAGAACCAGCCGTGATGCTGCGCGACGGCGGCGTCATCGCCACTGGCTTCGACGCGCAGCTCGACGAATTGCGCGCCATCAGCCAGAACTGTGACGCGTTCTTGCTGGACCTCGAATCGCGCGAACGTACGCGCACCGGCATCGCCAACCTGCGAGTGCAGTTCAACAAGGTGCACGGCTTCTACATCGAGGTCACGCAAGGCCAGGTCGACAAGGTGCCGCTCGACTACCAGCGCCGCCAGACGCTCAAGAACGCCGAGCGCTACATCACGCCTGAACTGAAGACCTTCGAAGACAAGGCGCTGTCCGCGCAAGACCGTGCGCTGGCACGCGAGAAGCTGCTGTACGACCAGGTGATCGACCAGTTGCAGACGCATCTGGATGAGCTGTCGGGCCTCGCCCGCGCGCTCGCGAGCCTTGATGCGCTGGCCTCGCTGGCCGAACGGGCGCTGACGCTCAACTGGACCCGACCTGAGTTTGTACGGGAACCGTGCATCGCCATCGAGGGCGGTCGCCATCCGGTCGTCGAAGCGCGGCTGCAAGAGACGGGCGGCGGCAACTTCATGCCCAACGACTGCCGACTCGACGCCGCTCGCAAGATGCTCGTCATCACCGGCCCGAACATGGGCGGCAAGAGCACTTTCATGCGGCAGGTGGCGCTGATCGCGCTGCTGGCGGCGATGGGATCCTTCGTGCCGGCCAAAGCGTGCCGACTCGGGCCCATCGATGCGATCCACACCCGCATCGGCGCGGCCGACGACCTGGCCAATGCACAGTCGACCTTCATGCTCGAAATGACCGAGGGTGCGGCCATCCTGCACGCGGCGACCGACCAGTCGCTGGTGCTGATGGACGAGATCGGGCGCGGCACGTCCACATTCGACGGGCTTGCGCTGGCGGGCGCCATCGCGAGCCATCTGCACGACCGCAACCGCTCGTTCACGCTCTTCGCGACGCACTACTTCGAACTGACCGAGTTTCCGAGGAAGCATGATCGCGCACTCAATGTGCATGTGTCGGCAGCCGAGAGCGGCGACGACATCGTGTTCCTGCACGACATCCAGCCCGGCCCCGCGAGCCGCAGCTACGGCGTGCAGGTGGCGCGCCTTGCCGGCATGCCGTCGTCCCTGGTGCGGCAGGCCCGCGCCACGCTCGAGGCACTGGAGACGCAGCAACGCTCGTCGGACGCGCAGATCGATCTCTTCGCGGCGCCGGCGTCCATGCCCGAACGCGAGCCATCACGCGTGGAGCGTGTGCTCTCGGGCATCAACCCCGATATTCTCTCGCCCAAGGAAGCCCTCGATGCGCTCTACCGCCTGAAAGCCGCGGAGCAAGAAAGCAAGTCATGACCTACTGCATCGGCATCAAACTCGACGCCGGCCTCGTGTTCCTGTCCGACTCGCGAACCAACGCGGGGCTGGACCAGATCAGCACCTATCGAAAGATGATGGTGTATGAGCGGCCGAGCGATCGCTTCATGGTGCTGCTGTCAGCCGGCAACCTGTCGATCAGCCAGTCGGTGCGCGAGATCCTCCAGGTCGAGAAGCTCGACAACGGAACCGGGGTGCCAACCACCATCTGGAACGCCACCAGCATGTTCGACGCCGTGCGCGTGCTGGGCAGCGCAGTGCGTCGCGTCTACGACCAGGACGGACCGTCGCTCAAGCAGACGGGCATCGAGTTCAACGCGTCCTTCATCTTCGGCGGACAGATCGGCAACGAGGCCATGCGGCTCTTCCTGGTCTATTCGGCCGGCAATTTCATCGAAGCCACTCGCGAGACCTGTTACTTCCAAATCGGCGAATCGAAGTATGGCAAGCCGGTGCTCGACCGCATGATCACGCCGCAGACGCCGCTCGACGAAGCGTCGAAGTGCGCGCTGGTGTCGATGGATTCGACGCTGAAGTCCAACCTGTCGGTGGGCCTGCCGCTGGATCTGCTCGTGTACGAAGCCGGCGCCTTGCGCAGCGATCAGATCGTCTGCATTGACGATCAGAACCCGTACTTCCAGATGATCCGCACCACCTGGGGCCAGAAGCTGCGTCAGGTGTTCGAGGACATCGAAGATCCGCAGTGGGAAGGCGGGCAGACGCAGCACCCCCTGCGGGCGACGTCGACGCGCTACGAGCCGATGAAGAAGATCACGCACCCGAGCGAGAAGATCATCTGAGAGGCTGAGAGTATTTCGAACGTGTCCGAGCAGCACGTCAAAAGGCGCCTGATCTAGGCGCAAAGCGCAGCCATAGCTTGGGCTATGGCGAGCATTTGCAACGACGAGCAGGGGGCTTTTGGCGTGATGAGCGGGCATGATCGAAAAACTCTCAGCCCCTGAGGCCGCCCTCCCTCAGCGAGCTGACCATTAGTCGTGCTGAACACGGGCGATTTTTTATTGCCACTCTTCGCCGCATGCATGTTGCGGACGAGAGTTCTTGAGCGCATTAGCCACACTGGTCTCGGGACCACATTGGCTGAGAACATCGGTGCTCCCGGGCTCACATTGCATGAGAACGGGCCCACATTATTTGAGAATGGCCCGATTACATCGGCCAGGACCCACTTTGAGTGAAAACGCAACAGCGGTACGCCTGCGGTCAGCAGACGGTCGCCTTATCCAGGTCAGGAGGATGCGCACGGTGATCCCTTGATCGGTTGTTGCTACGGCCTATCACCAAAATCCAAGCTTCTAAGGTTCTAAGGTTCGTGATGGCGGGACGACGCGTGGACGCCGGTTCACTTAAATGATCGTTTTAGCGAACTGGTGTCTGCACGACGAATGTCCGTAGTGCGGCGGTCAGCGGTCGTCGCATGCGGCGGTCCGGGCGGCAGGTCACGACCCAAAGCGGGCGTCGGAATCGCCGATCTCGTGGCCGAAAAGCCGCCGTTTGATTTATCGCGGAAAGGGAAGCGCTGGCCAACTATCGATAGGCCGCAGTTGTCGATAGTTAGTTAGCTTTGGCTGACGGCCGCAGCTTGACCGGCGATATAGGGATTACCCTATCGGTAGATGCCTGACAGCGCGTTGCTGCTAACCTCTCTGCGATAAGCATGCGGGCTCTGCTAGGGGCAGGGCACCAGCAGGCAGGGAGCGTCATGAAACCTACAACTGATCGACGGGAAGCGGCCAGAGCTGCACAGCTTTGGAATCGGGTGTATGGCTGGCATAGCTAAGCACACCGCTCCTGGGCCGTATCTCGGGTTTGCATTGCAGCCGGTTCGGCTCTGCCATCACCTGCTCAGCGCTCCTCCGGATTCGAGCGTCTCATTGGAGATGCTGGACGACGTAGCGGTTCATTACGCTGATGGCACCTTGCTCTTGGAGCAATGCAAGAGCGCGCTGTCCCACAACGCCCTCTCCAATTGGTCTGAAGACCTCTGGAAAGCGCTGGCAAACTGGCTCGATCTGGTCGCCTCGGGCAAGGTGGACATCGCGAAGACCTCGTTTCAGATCTACGTGACACCTCAGCGGGCGGGCACGGTCAGCTCAGCCATGCATGCCGCGACCGAGCCGCTGGCCGTGCACGCATTGGTGGCAGAGATCAAAAAGAAGTTGAAAGCGCTGAAGCAACCGCCCAAGTGCGGCGCGCATTTGCAGAAGTTTTTCGACGCACCCGAGGCTCGTCGTGACGCGCTCATTGGGCACTTTTCGGCTGTCAGCGTTGACGACGATCCCATCGAGCCCTTGCGCCAGTTGCTCGCCCCTGCAATCCCGACGGCATCCGTTGACGTCATCTGCCACTCTGCAATCGGGCTCGCGCAAGAGTGGGCCAACCAGCGCCTTCGCAAGAGGATGCATGCGGAGATCAGCGTCGCCGCGTTCCGGAAGAACTTCCATGCATTTGTCCAACGGAACAACATGCCCGGCTACCTTCCCTCGTTCACCGCGGCACTCAGCCCAGACGATGCGAAGGCTGTTTTGAGCACCCGTCCGGTGTTCATCAAACAGTTGCAGTTGATCCAGGCCACGGAAGAGCAGCAGCTTCGCGCGGCCAGCGACTTCATGCGGACTTCGGGTGACAAAGCGACCTGGGCAGATCAGGGACTTGTTTACGACGGCAGCTTTGACGATTGGGAGGCGTCATTGCTGCGGCGGCATGCCGCGATCCAGGGTGAGGTGAGGGACATCTTCTCTGACAAGACCAAGGTCATCCAAGGACGGACGGTCTACAACCGCTGCTCGGTTTTAGACGTGCCGCTGGACAGCCGCGCCTTGCCGGGGCATTTCACGCATGGCGGCTTCCATGACCTCGCTGAGCGTCGCCTGCTGGGATGGCATGCCGACCACACGTCGCTGCTCGACAAAAAGGACGAACCTTGACCGACTCCGACCAGCCGATTCGATTGAACGAGGCCGCGCTCGTCCAGAACGAGGCGTTGGGGGCCTACGCGCTCTGGAAGTTCGGATTGGGATTTCAAGACCGTGATGGGCAAGCAGCGACGCTGCCGCTGGCATTCCTGGTTTTGCCGTTGATCTTGCACGCGTCGACGTTGGAGATGGTGTCGAGCACATTCAAGGCCTCTGGCCTGCACCTATTTGCAAGTAAGTTGAGTGAGCAGCGAGAGGATCTGATCGCTATCCATGGCCGCGCCTTGTCGCTTCGACAGCTCAGCCTTGAATCGCTCATGCGCGCTGAACTGTCTGGCCTCATTCGCATCGACCCTGCGGCTGCAACGGTGTGGGCTATTGGTCCATACGACGAGATGGCCGTGCCGTCGCTGCCTGAGCGCATCCGCCGCATTGGGCCGGCGTGCGAGAAGGTCGGCTATTGGTTTGCGGGTCTCACTGACCAGCAAGTGGCCCATACGCTCAGAGTGGAGTTCTGATGTACTTTCAGTTGCGACAGGTCATCTTGTGGCCCCGACGCGGCGGCGAGCCGCGAGTCGTCGAGTTTGAACCAGGCGTGACCAACGTCATTAGCGGAGCGTCTAAGACTGGAAAGTCTTCGGTCATTCCGATCATTGACTACTGCCTGGGTGCTGACAAGTGCGCGATACCGGTTGGCGTGATCCGCGAGACCTGCTCATGGTTCGGTGTGCTGATCGACACCGTGGAAGGTCAAAAGCTGCTGGCGCGGCGGGAGCCTGGCGAACTGAAGAGTTCTGGAGAAATGTTTCTCCTGGAGGCGCCCGACATAGAGCCACCACGAGAAATACAAGCCAAGAACCACAACGTCGAATACGTGAAGGCGGTGTTGAACCGCTTGGCCGGCCTGTCGAATCTTCAGTTCGAGCCCGGCACTGAGGATCGTTTCAAGTTTCGTCCGAGCTTCCGCGACCTGATGGCGTTCCTGTTTCAGCCGCAGAACATCGTCGCCAACCCGGATGTGATGTTCTTCAAGGCCGATACCTCAGAACACCGCGAGAAGCTGAAGACCATTTTTCCCTATGTCCTGGGTGTAGTCAGCCCTGAACTGCTGCAGGCTCGTCATGAGCTGGACCGCATGCAGCGTGTTCTCAGGCGCAAGGAAAGCGAGCTGAAGGCACGGCAGGACTCAGGCGCAGCATGGCAGCGGGAGGGCTTCGCCTGGGTCCGTTTGGCCATCGAGTACGGCTTACTTCGGCGAACACAACCGTCCCGAACGATTGGCCCTCCACGGTTGACCTGCTGCGTGCTGCACTGGAAAGCGACGCCCGAACCGCGACGCCGACCCTCGCGTCCATGGACGTCATCATGACCAGACTCGCCGAGCTGCGCACGGCTGAGTCAAAACTGGTAGTGAACCTCAACCAGTCGCGACAACGGCTGCATGAACTGCGGCGTCTGGACGAGAGCAGTGATGCCTATGGCAACGGTCTGCGCATTCAGCGTGACCGGCTAGGGTTGTCTTCTTAGATTCGCGACCTGTCGGCCGCTCAGCCGGCGGCAGTCTTTGAACCCAGCGAGGTCGGGCAAGGGCGGATTGACCAACTTTGCGAAGCCCTTGAGGGAATCGAGTTACGCCTGCGATCTCATCCCGCCGTGGCGGAATCGTTGGGGCGAGAGACGCTCCGGCAGCGCGAGACCGTTGACGGCCTGTTGGGCGAGCTCTCGGCGGTGCGTCAGGAAATCCGGACGCTCGAAGGCAAGTCAGAAGAAGCACGCAAGGTCACTACGCGGGGCGAGGAGATTTCACGATTCCTCGGCCGGCTTCAGGAGGCATTGCGCCTCTACGCCGCCGCCGATACGTCGTCGGCGCTCGGCGAAGAGATTGCTGCGCTAAAGGCGCGGGTTGAGGTTCTGGCGAAATTCGTGTCCGAGCACGAGATCGGCCGGAAGCTGGAAAACGCGCTGGATACGATTCAGGACATTTCGAGTCGATTGATTCCGGAGCTCGACGGTGAATGGCCAGATGCGCCAATTCGGCTAATTATTCAAGAACTGACGGTCAAGGTCATCCGAGGCACGCGGGACGACTACCTTTGGGAAATCGGCAGTGGTGCGAACTGGCTGGCGTATCACGTCGCTTTGACGCTCGCGTTGCAAGGATATTTTCTCAGCCTTCCGCATCATCCCGTACCTGGGCTGCTCATCTACGACCAGCCGAGCCAAGTCTATTTTCCTGCGCGCAGAGCTGAACGCGCGGCAGTTGTTGAGGCAGAGCCCGAATGGAAGAATGAAGACGTTGTAGCGGTGAGAAAAGTGTTCGCACTGTTTGACCACATCATCAAACGCACCAAAGGCAGATTGCAGATCATTGTTCTAGACCATGCCGATGAAGAAGTTTGGGGCGAGCTGCCAAACGTCCATTTGGTCGAGGCGTGGCGAGGCAAGGGGTTGGTGCCTACGACTTGGGTTTCACCGCCATAGATTGACTTGAATTAGTGATAACACGCACTTGTCGATACCCGGGTCGCGCAGCGCGTGAAGAGATGTGGGCCCGAGCGCGCCGATGTTCTCAGCCAATGCGGTCCCGCAAACACCGATGTCATCAGGTCCTGACGCGGATGTAATCGGGCCGCTACCCTTCCCGCAGGGCTGTTGCCTCGCGCGAGTGAGGATCGGCCCCGATCGACGCCACCCAGCGGGAGAGAGTAGTCGGGTCGCGTATGCGACGAACCTATAATCGCGCTTTACCACCACAGCACTTCCTCTGTGCTGCATGCAATGACCAAGTTCGTCTTTGTCACCGGCGGTGTGGTGTCCTCGCTCGGCAAGGGCATCGCCTCGGCCTCGCTTGCAGCGATCCTCGAATCGCGCGGCCTCAAAGTCACCCTCATCAAGCTCGATCCCTACCTGAACGTCGATCCGGGCACGATGTCGCCGTTTCAGCACGGCGAGGTTTTCGTGACCGATGACGGCGCGGAAACCGACCTCGACCTCGGCCACTACGAGCGCTTCATCACGACGCGCATGCGCAAGTCGAACAACTTCACGACCGGCCAGATCTACAAGAGCGTGCTCGAGAAAGAGCGCCGTGGTGACTACCTCGGCAAGACCGTCCAGGTCATTCCACACGTCACCAACGAGATCCAGGAATTCGTGAAGCGCGGCGCGGGCCTCGGCACCGACCACGCGGTCGACGTGGCCATCGTCGAGATCGGCGGCACGGTGGGCGACATCGAGTCCCTGCCTTTCCTCGAAGCTGTGCGCCAAATGAGCCTGCGCATGGGCCCGAACAGCGCGGCCTTCGTGCACCTGACCTACGTGCCCTGGATCGCCGCCGCCGGCGAGCTGAAAACCAAGCCCACGCAGCACACCGTGCAAAAAAATGCGCGAGATCGGCATCCAGCCCGACGTCCTCTTGTGCCGTGCCGATCGCCGCATCCCGACGAAGAGCGCGAGAAGATCTCGCTCTTCACCAACGTGCCCGAATGGGGTGTCATTTCAGTCTGGGACGCCGACACCATCTACAAGGTGCCGCGCATGCTGCACGAGCAGGGGCTCGACGGACTCATCTGCGACAAGCTGCGCATCAATACCCCGCCCGCGAATTTGAAGCGCTGGGACGAGCTGGTGAACGAGGTCGAACATCCGCAGCGCGAAGTAACCATCGGCATGTGCGGCAAGTACACCGACCTGTCGGATTCGTACAAGTCACTCAATGAAGCGCTTCGCCACGCCGGCATCCACAACCACGCGCGGGTGAACATCGAGTACGTCGATTCGGAAACCCTCACGCCCGAGAACGTGCAGCAGCTTCACCGCTACGACGCACTGCTGGTGCCGGGCGGTTTTGGCAAGCGTGGGGTGGAAGGCAAGATCCTCACGGCGCAGTACGCGCGGGAACACAAGATTCCCTACCTCGGCATTTGTCTTGGAATGCAGGTCGCGACCATCGAGTACTCGCGGCACAAGGCGGGCCTCGCCGACGCGAACAGCACGGAATTCGAGGCGAACACGCCGCATCCGGTCATTGCGCTGATCGAGGAATGGCAAGACGCCGATGGTTCGATTCAAAAGCGCACCGCACAGTCGGATCTGGGCGGCACGATGCGTCTTGGCGCGCAAAGCTCGGACGTGATGCCCGGAACGCTCGCGCATGAAATTTATGGCGACGTGGTAACTGAGCGTCACCGCCATCGCTACGAGGCCAACGTCAACTATCTCGACAAGCTGCGTGATGCCGGGCTCGTGATCTCGGCCCTGACGCAGCGCGAGAAGCTGACCGAAATCGTCGAGCTGCCGCGATCGGTGCACCCGTGGTTCATGGGCGTGCAATTCCACCCGGAATTCAAGTCCACGCCCTGGGGCGGGCATCCGCTGTTCAAGTCGTACATCCAGTCGGCGCTGAAGCACCAGACGGAGCGCACGCAAAAGGTGGCAGCATGACCCCATCCCCGTTCGGGTTGAGCCCTACGACAAAGCTCAGGACAGGCTTGTCGAGGCCCCTTTCCCATCTGCGCGCTCTTCGACAGTGCGAACGGTTCTTCACGAGCGAATGGAGCAAGGCATGAAGCTCTGCGGGTTCGATATCGGCATCGACAAACCCTTCTTCCTGATCTCAGGTCCCTGCGTCGTCGAGTCCGAGCAGTTGCAGATGGACGTTGCCGGCCGGCTCAAGGAAATGACTTCCGCACTCGGCATCCCTTCATCTTCAAGAGCAGCTATGACAAGGCCAACCGCTCCAGCGGCGCGTCCTTTCGCGGGCCGGGGATGGAGAAGGGTCTTGAGATTCTTGCCAAGGTCCGCCGCGAGCTGAAGGTGCCGGTATTGACCGACGTTCACAGCGAGGCAGAGATTCCCGCCGTGGCTGCCGCCGTCGACGTGCTGCAAACCCCGGCCTTTCTCTGTCGCCAGACCGATTTCATCCGCGCCGTCGCCCAATCGGGCAAGCCGGTGAACATCAAGAAGGGCCAGTTCCTGGCGCCGCATGACATGAAGAACGTGATCGACAAGGCCCGCGCCGCCGCGCGCGAAAGAGGCTTGCCGGACGACGTTTTCATGGCCTGTGAACGAGGCGCGAGCTTCGGCTACAACAACCTCGTGAGCGACATGCGCTCGCTGGCAATCATGCGCGAGACGGGTGCGCCTGTCGTGTTCGATGCGACGCACTCGGTGCAATTACCGGGCGGCCAGGGCACGAGTTCTGGCGGCCAGCGCGAATTCGTGCCGGTTCTGTCGCGGGCGGCCGTCGCGGTCGGCGTGGCGGGGCTCTTCATGGAAACGCACCCTGACCCTGCCAACGCGCTCAGCGACGGCCCGAATGCCGTGCCGCTCAAGCACATGAGGGCGTTGCTCGAACAACTGCTCGACCTCGATCGCGTGATCAAGAAGCAACCGCTGCTGGAGAACGATTTTTCCTGCTGATAGATCGGATTCACAACGGCGATCCTGGTCCGCTAAGGATTTGGTCCGGAATTAAGTTCCCGTTTTGGGGGCGCTGGGCGGGATGCGATGCAAGGCGCTCCGAGCGCCGTGTGGCGAGCCACACAAGTGAGGAGCAACGCCGCAGCGCGCCGGCCCAGCGTCCCCAAAACGGGAAATTATTCTGCGTCATGTCCTTAGGATCTGGCGGCCTGCCCCGCCCGACGCGACTCGCGTCATGCAAACCCGAGTTTGTTTGAATCGACACTTGGAACGGAGAGACTAAATGAGTGCCATCGTTGACATCGTCGGCCGAGAAATCCTCGACAGCCGCGGTAACCCGACCATCGAATGCGACGTGCTGCTGGAATCCGGCACCATGGGCCGTGCGGCCGTGCCCTCGGGCGCGTCCACCGGCTCGCGCGAGGCCATCGAGCTGCGTGACGGCGACAAGAACCGCTATCTCGGCAAGGGCGTGCTCAAGGCCGTCGAGCACATCAACACCGAGATCAGCGAAGCCGTGCTGGGCCTTGATGCGTCGGAGCAGGCTTTCCTCGACCGCACGCTGATCGATCTGGACGGAACCTAGAACAAGAGCCGTCTGGCCGCGAACGCGACGCTGGCCGTCTCGATGGCCGTCGCGCGCGCTGCGGCGGAAGAATCGGGCCTGCCGCTGTACCGCTACTTCGGCGGATCGGGCGGCATGCAGATGCCCGTGCCGATGATGAACGTCATCAACGGCGGCGCGCACGCCAACAACAGCCTCGATCTGCAAGAGCTGATGATCATCCCGGTGGGCGCGCCCACCTTCCGCGAAGCCGTGCGTTACGGCGCGGAAGTCTTCCACGCGCTCAAGAAGATCATCAACGACAAGGGAATGAGCACGGCCGTCGGCGACGAGGGCGGCTTCGCGCCCAACGTCGCCAGCCATGAAGCTGCTATTCAGTTGATCCTGCAAGCGATCGACAAGGCCGGCTACACCGCAGGCGAGCAGATCGCCATCGGTCTCGACTGCGCAGCCAGCGAGTTCTACAAGGACGGCAAGTACGCGCTGAGCGCCGAAGGCCTCACGCTCACTGCGCCCGAGTGGACCGACATCCTCGCGACCTGGGTCGACAAGTACCCGATCATCAGCATCGAAGATGGCATGCACGAAGGCGACTGGGACGGGTGGAAGCACCTGACCGAACGTCTGGGCAGCAAGGTGCAGTTGGTGGGCGACGACCTCTTCGTCACCAACACGAAGATCCTGAAGGAAGGCATCGAGAAGCGCATCGCCAACTCGATCCTCATCAAGATCAACCAGATCGGCACGCTGACCGAGACCTTCTCGGCCATCGAGATGGCCAAGCGCGCGGGCTACACCGCCGTCATCAGCCACCGCTCGGGCGAGACCGAAGACTCGACCATCGCGGACATCGCGGTTGGCACCAATGCCGGCCAGATCAATACCGGTTCATTGAGCCGCAGCGACCGCATCGCCAAGTACAACCAGTTGCTGCGCATCGAAGAAGACCTCGGTGACGTCGCCAGCTACCCCGGCCGCAGCGCGTTCTACAACCTGCGGTGATGTCAGCCCCCACGTCGCTTCGCTCCTGCCCCCCGAGGGGGCGCGCAGCCGCCTTGAGGCGGCTCGGCGACGGCTGCCGGTCAGCCCCCACGTCGCTTCGCTCCTGCCCCCCAAGGGGGCGCGCAGCCGCCTTGAGGCGGCTCGGCGACGGCTGAGAGGCTGAGAGGCTGAGACCTCCAGAGTTCCAGACGTGCGATACATCACCCTCGCCCTGCTCGTGCTCATCGGGCTCGTGCATGCCGAACTCTGGTTTGGCAAGGGTGGCGTGCCGCGTGTGATGGACTTGCAGGGCAAGCTGGCCTTGCAGAAGGTGGGCAATGATGCGGCAAGAGCACGCAACGCGCAGCTCGACGCCGAAGTGCGCGACCTGAAGGAAGGCCTCGAGATGGTCGAGGAGAGGGCCCGTTACGAGCTCGGCATGGTGAAGCCGGACGAAATCCTCGTCCAAGTGTCCACGCCGCGCAAGTGAGGATTTCGGGCCAAATCCTAAGGACATGGGCCATGCCCTCAACGCGATGCAGCCCCTGTTCTCGCCTGCGGGCATGATCGAAAAACTCTCAGCCTCTGAGGTGGAACGCGGGTTTGTAGTCGCCATCCTGGGTGCGGAAAGCACCGGCAAGACGACGCTCGCGACAGAGCTTCGCCATGCGTTGAGCGCGCAAGGCTGCAGCGTGGTGGTCGTGGGCGAATTCCTGCGTGAGTTCTGCGACCACGAGAACCGCACGCCCACCGAGTCCGAACAAGCGCGCATCGCGGCCGAGCAGTCGCGGCGAATCGATGAAGCGGCGAGATCACCGGGCATCGTCATTGCCGATACCACTGCCTTGATGATCGCCGTGTACAGCGATACGGTCTTCGGCGACACGTCGCTCTACGCGGTCGCCATCGAGGCGCATCGCACTTGCGATTTGACGCTGCTCACTGCGCTGGACATTCCGTGGCAGGCAGATGGGCATCAGCGCGATGGCCCGCATGTGCGCGAGCCCGTGGATGCATTGATTCGTTCTGCCTTGCATCAGGCAAAACTTCCTTATGCCGTCGTGGCCGGTACCGGCGACAAGCGATTGGCCGCGGCCTTGCAAGCAGTGAGGCACGCACTCGACGCCCCTTCGAAAGAAGACGAAGCCCGCGCGAATCCGCCATGGCAATGGGTGTGCGATCGATGCGGCGACACCGATTGCGAACGTCGCTTCTTGCCGAAGCTGACGTAGACCTGGAGTCAGGTCTACGAATTCAATGCAGCCCGCTTGACCCCGGCGCTTGATTGTTCACCGGCGTGAACAACTCTCCCACATCCACAGCATCGAAGTGGTACTTCGTGCCGCAGAAGTCGCAGGCGATCTCAACGCGCCCCTGCTCGACGACGATGCCGTCGATCTCATCCTGCCCCAGGCTCTTGAGCATGCTGCCCACACGTTCGCGCGAGCAACTGCACGAGAAACGCGGCCCGTCCGCACCGACCAAGGGCTCGAAGCGTCGCAGTGTCTCTTCCCAGAACAGCCGATGCAGCACGGTGTCCGCATCCAGCGTCAAGAGCTCCTCGTTCGTCAGTGTCGCCGCCAAATGAGCAATGCGGTTGTACGACTCGTTGACTCCGATCTCGTCTTCATTGCGCGAACCAAGGTTGCCAGAACCTTCCACCGGCAGCCGCTGAATCAGAAGCCCAGCCGCCACTTGATCGTTCGCGGCGAGGATGAGCTTCGTGTCGAGTTGCTCCGACTGCAACATGTAGTGCTCCAGCACTTCGGACAACTTCTGCAATGGCTCCCGATGATCACCGTGCAGCGGCACGACGCCTTGATACGGCTGCTGCCCCGGCAGCTTGTCCTTGGGATCGAGCGTGATCGCGCAGCGACCCTTGCCATGCACATTGAGCATGTCCTTGAGCGTGGCATCCTCGCTTAGTTCGCCGACCACTTTCGCCGTCGCGCGAAATGCCAGATCTGGCTGCACCTCGGCCACCGCCAACTTGACCGGCCCGTCGCCGAAAATCTGAAGAATCAAGGCGCCATTGAACTTGATGTTCGCCTGCATCAGCGTCGCGGCCGCGGCCATCTCGCCCATCAAATGGCGTACTGGTTCAGGAAACGCGTCCTTGGCCTTCTCGCGCCGACGCAGCACCTCTTGCCAACTGTCGGTCAGCCGCACGAGCATGCCGCGGACCGGCAGCCCTTCGAAGATGAATTTGTGCAACTCGCTCAAGCCGATGCCTCCAGTTTCACGAGACCGTTCTTGAAGCGGCGCGCGTTCTCTACATAGTGTCGAGCGGAACGCTCCAGCCCGGCGATCTGCTCGGGGGTGAGCTGCCTCACTGCCTTGGCGGGCGAGCCGATGATCAGCGACCCATCTGGAAACTCCTTGCCTTCGGTGACCAGCGAGCCCGCTCCCACGAGGCAGTTCTTTCCGATCTTCGCGCCGTTGAGCACCACGGCCTTGATGCCGATCAGCGAGTTGTCGCCCACCATGCAGCCGTGCAGCATGACGTGGTGCCCCACTGTCACGTTGCGACCGATTCGAATCGGAAACCCCTGGTCCGCATGGATCACGGAGCCGTCCTGGATGTTGCTGCCGCGTCCGATGCGAATCTCTTCCGTGTCGCCTCGCAATATGGTGCTGAACCAGACACTTGCATCCTCTTCGAGCACCACATTGCCGATCACCTGGGCACTGTCGGCCACCCAGGCGCCTTCAGCCAATTGCGGAACGAGATCATCGAGTCGATAGAGCGCCATGGAGATTCATTGGAAGCCAAGTCGATAATTCTAAAGATGCCCCTCATGCCCCTCATGCCCTTACGCCAACGCGCCTTGGAGATCCTGTGCATGACTGTGCCGGCGGAAAAGGCCGTGGCGACGCGGGAGCTGTACACGACCTCCCACGAACATCACATCGACCCCGCGGCGCTACTCGAAGAGCCAGACAACCTCCCGGGCCGTCCCACCCTGCCCAGGCTCGTTCCGCCCAAGGACGTCCCCACCCGATCGCCCTTTACGGCTGAGGGCCGTGCGGCCTTGCTGCACGCCATCGCACACATCGAATTCAACGCCATCAACCTCGCGCTCGATGCCGTCTGGCGCTTCTGCGGCATGCCTGAGCAGTTCTACCGCGACTGGCTGCGCGTGGCGAGCGAAGAGGCGCTGCATTTTTCACTGCTGCGAGAGCACCTTCAAAGCCTCGGCTTCGACTACGGCGACTTCGACGCGCACGACGGCCTGTGGCTGATGACGAAGCGGACCTCGCATGACGTGGTAGCTCGCATGGCGCTGGTGCCAAGGACCCTGGAAGCACGGGGGCTGGATGCAACACCGCCATTGCAGGCGAAGTTTGCGAAGGCGGGGGATGCAAGGGCGGTCGATATCCTCGGCATCATCCTTCGCGACGAGGTGGGCCATGTCGCGATCGGAAATCGCTGGTATCGGTGGCTGTGCGAACGGGCCGGGCTGGAACCGGTGGGCCTTTACGGCGAGTTGGTCGAGCGCTACCAGGCGCCGCGACTGAGGCCGCCGTTCAATCTGGAAGCCCGCGCAGCCGCGGGCTTCACCGCGGATGAGATCGCATACCTGACCCGCGCATGACCGCAGGGTTGCGGTTTTCGAATCCATGGTTTGCTCGGGTGCCGCCTTGCTCGATCGGCCTGAGAGGCTGAGAGTATTTCGAACGTGTCCGAGCAGCACGTCAAAAGGCGCTTGATC
>Ga0170475_134893505_pt1 | contig 17278 bp, 4 predicted proteins | sample Soicark_Litter_5_FD_111474 | JGI IMG/M metagenome (GOLD analysis project Ga0170475, IMG submission 111474) | Avena fatua rhizosphere microbial communities from Hopland, California, USA. Combined Assembly of 48 SPs
CCGACCAAGGCGTCCATCCAGAAGGGCAAGCTTTCCGCTACCGCGGCCGGCAGGGTATCGGTCTTTGCCGTCTCCGCCTCCAATCCCAATGCCAAGGATACCTTGTACGTGAAGATCACGGTGCCCACGGCGAACGATACCATCCCCCCGCTTAAACCGATCGTACATGTGACTCCGGCCGGGCCTACGCGCAATCTCCGGCCGGTTTGGAGTTGGACTTCGGGCGGCGGCGGCGGCGCGGGCTCCTTCCAGGTTCTGCTGGACAAATCCACGTTCGATACCACGGTCGCTTCCCAGACCGATACCACCTACACGCCTCCGGCCAATCTCGCCCCCGGCTCGCATGTGCTGTTCGTGCGCGAGCGGGACGCGGCGGGCAATTGGTCCTTGCCGGGTTCGGCCCAGGTCGATATCGATACCACCGGTCCTTCGCTGCCTAAGCTCACCGGAACCTCGCCCACCAGCGCCCTGCCGCGTTGGACTTGGACCTCCGGCGGCGGAGGCGGCGCGCGCATCTACCGTTCCCGCTTGGCGGATGCGAACTTCCCCGCCACTGCGCCCGAATCTTCGGACTCGATTTACGCTTTGACCGCGGCGGTTACCGGAACCACCTATACCTTATTCGTGGAAGAGCGCGATGCGGCCGGGAACTGGTCGGCGCCCGCGAGCCTGGCGATCAAGTATGATTTGACCAAGCCCACGGTCACCATCACCCTGCCCCAAGCCTCGGGGACCTATGTCACCTCGGCGGCTACGGTGAGCGTCTCGGGCACCTCCACCGGCCCGCACGGCATCGCCAAGATGGAATACACCCTGGACGCGGGCGCGGCGAGCCCGGTCACGGTCGCGGCCAACGGGGCCTGGTCCTTGGCCTCCTTGACGATCGCCAACGGGCAGACCACGACCATCACCGTAACCGCTACGGATAGCCTCGGGAATAGCGGCCAGGCGCAGCTCAAGGTGCTGCGGGATAGCGATATTCCCTTGCCGCCCACGGCGCTGGTCAAGCCGACCACGCCCACTAATGTGGCTCTCTCCTCCTGGTCTTGGGGCGCCGGCAGCGATGGCGCTACCGGCAGCGGATTGATCGGGAATTACCGTTGGAAACTGAATGCCGGCGCCTGGACGGAAACCACGACGGCTTCGGCGACGGGAGTCACGCTCGCCGAAGGCAGCAACACCTTCTCGGTGGAAGAGCAGGATAAGGCGCTGAACTGGTCCGATCCTTTGACCGGCACCGTGGTCTTGGATACCAAAGCCCCCGATGCGGTCACCTTCACGGGCACCGACGGCAGCTTGACCGCGGATGATACCCCGACGTGGACCTGGGCGCCTTCGGTGACGAACGGCGGCATCGGCAGCTATGTGCTTAAGCTGGATGCGGGAGCCGAGTTCGATGGGGGCGTGGCCACGACCTATACCCCGACCACGCCGCTGACAGACAATGCCACTCACACTCTGACGGTGAAGGAAAAGGATCAGGTGGCGGGGGTGACGGGTGCGGCCAAGCCGTTCAGCTACAAGATCAGGGTGAATCCTCCGTCCGCGCCCGTGGTGAAGAGCGCGGTGGCGGCGCTTGTCAGCGGCGGTACAACCAATAATCCTGGTTTCACCTGGACCTCGGGAGGCGGGGGCAACGGGAAGTACCGCGTGAAGGTGAATTCCGAGGCCAGCTATCGGGTCAACGGGGTTGCCGGGACGACATTTAGCCTGGCCGTGACCGATCTGGATAGGACCGATACAATCCATGTCTCCGAGCAGGATGATTTGGGCAGATACGGGACCGAGGGGACCTTCACCATCAAGTTGGATCGGACCGCGCCTCTTCTGGCGAATGCGCAGGTTGTAAACAAGTCCTACCCATTGCGCGACGGATACATTACCAATAGCTCGTCTCTGAGCATTCAATACAAATCAGATGGCGTTTTAAAGCCTGCCTTTACCTGCAATCTTGCCGACGGCGTTTCCACCCTTTGCCAGGACACCGCCCAGACCGATGCGGCGGGCAATAGCAGCACCTTCAAGATCAACATCTGGAGACGGTCCAAGGTGATGTTCTTCAGCCCTACGGGCAAGGGGGACATGGATGGGTCCAGTTGGGATGACGCGAGTCCAAGCCTGAAGGTGGAAGCGGAGAGCGGACTGAATAAGGGTAAGGAATTCTGGCTGGCGAAGGGCGACTATAGTTCCTCGTATTTCGTCCTCCAATCCACCTGGGTGAACATTCTGGGCGGATTCGATATCACTGCCTTCCCAACCACAACGGCGAATCGCGCGAAGACGGGGACCTTCCTGGGAGCGGTGACCCTTTATGATTTCCAGGGAGGCACCTTCGATGCGGTAAGGTTCGCGGATTTCGACGCCAACAGTTCGAACGTGGGCACCGTGGATTGCACGTTCCTGACCACGGACGGGATATATTTCGATTCCACGACGTTCACCGCGCAGAACATGACGATGACCAACCAGGCTTCAACGGAGGATCTGATGCACCTGAACGGTTCTACCGTTACCATTGACGGCGGCTCGATTACTGGCAACTCGGGCAGCGGAACCAACGGTCCTGCGTCGATCACCGTGCCTGTCGGTTCGAAGATGACCCTGAAAGGAACCCTTACGTTTACTGGCAATAAGGGAGCCAATTCGTACGCAATCATGAATGCGGGAACCCTGACCGTCACTAGTACCGTAAAGTTTGATTGCGCCGAGGTCGTGAACTTCTTCGGCGCCGTGTCCTGCAGTTCGACCCCATAGCAGGCCCGGCGCCCCTTTCCACCAAGCCCGCCCGCTCCAAATAAGGCCCGTCCCCACCTGGGGATGGGGGCCATCCTCGCTCCCCTGAATCCCCCGATTCCGCCATTAGTTATCTTTCCTTTACTCACCCCATCCATCCAGGTAGATCGTGCCCCGATACAATCCCAAGACCGTCGAGCCCAAATGGCAGGACCATTGGCTGCAGAATAAGACCTTCAAGGCCACCCTCGACCGGTCCAAGCCCAAGTTCTACGCCCTCGACATGTTCCCGTACCCGTCGGCCAACGGGCTGCACGTCGGGCATCCCGAGGGCTATACGGCCACCGACATCGTATGCCGCTACAAGCGCATGCAGGGCTTCAACGTGCTGCATCCCATGGGCTGGGACGCCTTCGGCCTTCCCGCCGAGCAGCATGCCATCAAGACCGGGACCCATCCGGCGGCCACCACGCTGTCCAACATCGACAATTTCCGCCGGCAAATCCGGGCGCTCGGGTTTTCGTACGATTGGGATCGCGAGATCAGCACCACCGATCCGGCCTACTTCAAGTGGACGCAATGGATCTTCAAGCGCCTGTTCGAGAGCTGGTACGATTTCGCCGCCGATAAGGCCCGGCCCCTGTCCGAGTTGCCCATCCCCGCCGAAGTAAAGGCCAAGGGCGAGGCCGAGATCGTCCGCTACCGCGACTCCAAGCGCATGGCCTATATCTCCGAGGTGCCCGTATGGTGGTGCCAGGATCTGGGCACCGTATTGGCCAACGAGGAAGTCATCGATGGCAAATCCGAACGCGGGGACTTCCCCTGCGTGCGCCGCCCCATGCGGCAATGGATGCTGCGCATCACCGCCTACGCCGAACGGCTCATCAAGGATCTCGACGGGCTCGAATGGCCCGATTCCATCAAGGCCATGCAACGTAATTGGATCGGCCGTTCCACGGGCGCCGAGGTTCGCTTCCAGGTGGAAGGCCATAACGAGCCGCTCACCGTTTTCACCACCCGCCCGGATACGCTTTTCGGCGCTACCTACATGGTGGTCGCTCCCGAACATCCCATGCTCGCTTCCCTCGTGACGCCCGGGCGCCGCGCCGCCGTGGATGCCTACCGCAAGGCCGCCGGCAGCAAGTCGGATCTGGAACGCGGGCTGGACAAGGATAAGACCGGCGAAGCCACCGGGGCCTTCGCCATCAATCCCGCCACGGGCGGGCGCATCCCGATTTGGACTTCCGACTACGTCATGATGGGTTACGGCACCGGAGCCATCATGGCCGTGCCCGCCCACGACGAGCGCGACTACGCCTTCGCCAAGGTGATGGGCTTGCCCATCATCGAGGTCATCCAGGGCGGCGAGATCGCGAAGGAAGCCTGGACCGGCGACGGCAAGTTGATCAACTCCGGGTTCCTGGACGGCTTGGCGGTGGATGCCGCCAAGGCGAAGATGATCGCCTGGCTCGAAGGGAAGGGCCTGGGCAAGGCGCGCATCCAATACCGCCTGCGCGATTGGCTCTTCGCGCGGCAACGCTATTGGGGCGAGCCCTTCCCGCTGGTGCATACGGCCGCGGGCACGCGCGCCCTCCCCGATTCCGAACTGCCCCTGGTCCTGCCCGAGGTGGAGGATTACCGGCCCACCGGAACCTTCGAGCCGCCGCTCGGCAAGGCCGTGGCCTGGGCCGAATATCCGGGATCGACGGGTGCGCCCGATCCCGGACAGGCCCCCGTGGCCGCGGGCAAGCGCGAGTTGAATACCATGCCGCAGTGGGCCGGTTCCAGCTGGTACTTCCTGCGCTTCGTGGACGCGCGCAACGATCAAGAGCCGTTCAGCAGCGAAGCCGAACGCTATTGGATGCCTGTGGACCTTTACATCGGCGGGGCCGAACACGCGGTCTTGCATCTGCTGTACGCCCGCTTCTGGCATAAGTTCCTCTTCGACATGGGACTCGTTTCGCAGGCCGAACCTTTCCACAAGCTGGTCAACCAGGGGCTCATCCTCGGCGAAGACGGCGAGAAGATGTCCAAGTCCCGCGGCAACGTGGTCAATCCCGACGACGTGATCGAACGCTATGGCGCCGACTCCATGCGCCTGTACGAGATGTTCATGGGCCCGCTGGAACGCCAGAAGCCCTGGCAAACCGCCGGCATCGAAGGCTTGTGGCGCTTCCTGAACAAGGCATGGCGCGCCGTGGTGGGGGACGACAAGGCCAACGCCGCCATCGCGGATGCGCCCCCTTCGGCGACCTTGATCAAGCGCATGCATCAGACCATCAAGAAGGTCACCGAGGATATCGAGGGATTGCGCTTCAATACCGCCATCTCCCAATTGATGATCTTCGTGGGCGACATAGGAAGCGAATCGGAGCAGGCCGGTGCCACCAGCCGCGCGGCGGCCGAGACCCTGGTGAAATTGCTGGCGCCCTTCGCGCCCCACATCGCCGAAGAGATGTGGGAAAGCCTGGGCCATGCGCAGAGCCTGGCCTACGCGCCCTGGCCGAAGTGGGACGAGGCCCTTACCGTGGAGGATACGGTGAACGTGGTGTTCCAGACCAATGGCAAGGTGCGCGTTGAGCAACCGGTGGCGAAGGGAACCTCCAAGGCCGACTTGGAAGCCTTGGCCCGCAACCATCCGAAGTTCAAGGCTTACCTGGAAGACGCGGAACTAGTGAAAATCATCGCGGTGCCCGATAAGCTGGTCAACTTCGTCCTCAAGCCGAAGTAGCGCGGACGGGCATGCGCTTGGAACCGTCCGGGAAAACCCTGGTCATCGCCACGGGCAATAAAGGCAAGGTAGCCGAGTTCCAATCCTTGCTGGGCCCGGCCGGCTTTTCCCTGCTTACCCCGGCCGAGATCGGTTTCTCCGGCGACGTGGAGGAAACCGGGACCACCTTCCGGGAGAATGCCCTGCTCAAGGCCCGGGCCCTGGCGGCCCTGACCCCGCATCCCGTGCTGTCCGATGACAGCGGCCTGGAGGTGGAAGCCTTGGGCGGCGCCCCCGGTCTGTACTCCGCCCGTTATTCCGCCCTGGAAACCGGGCCCCAAGGCCCTTGGCTCGGCCCCGACGGCCAAGCCCTGCCGATGGCCGCGGCCAATCGCGCCAAGCTCCTGAAGGCCCTGGAAGGCGTCGCCGATCGCCGGGCCCGTTTCCGCTGCATGCTCTGCTATCTGGCCCCGGGCGCCGCCCCCGCCTTCTTCGAAGGGGTTTGCGAGGGAGAGGTCATCGGCGCAGAGCGGGGCGGGGGAGGCTTCGGGTACGATCCCATCATCGTGCCCGAGGGATACGCGCAAACCTTCGCCGAACTGCCGGGCGAGACGAAAGACGCCATCAGCCATCGCGGCCGCGCGGTGGCCGCCTTCCTGGCCACTCTGAAGGTCTGATTCCGCGGCGAGGCCCCAAAGGCCCCGCGGTCCCTCGCTTTTACGACCCCTAACGAAAAGGCCCCGCTTGAAGCGGGGCCTTGCCGAATCCTGATTTTCCGGATTAATCCGTTTATTTGTTCCGCATGATACCCGTGCGGGTGTACTGGACTTCCTGTTTCCCGTTCTTGAACTGGAAGGTGGCTTTCCAGACGTAGACGCCGTTGCCGGCGATTTGCCCGTGACTGTCCTTCATGTCCCAAACCAGGTAGCTGGCGAGTCCTTTGTTCACGCTGCGATTTTGCACGTTGGCGAGCTCACCCGAATATCCGAAGGATTGCACCATGGCGCGGAGGAAATTGCCCAAGTGATCATATATGAAGATATGGGCGATGTAAGGATCTCTCGTGACCACCTGAACGGCGCTGATGTTGTCCGGGATAGCCGTGATCGTTCCCAGATCCGAGCCCGAGGACGAATCGTTGAGGGTCACCTTATGCCCGTTGATACCGTTGGTGAAAGACCCATCGAACCGCTCGGGATGGTCCGGGTCGAAGCCGACCGGGGGAACCCAGTTGACGGCGTACTTGCCCGAGCCCTTTGATGTTTCCTGGGCGATGCCGCCCTTGTTTTCGTCGAGAGGATCCTGGTTCGCGACTTGGTACGCCGGGCTGAGGGATTTCAATCCCGCCACCGGAGGATAGCCGCGGAAACCCGAGATCAGTTGAGGGCCGTTGGTTCCTCCGACCTTCACGCCGCGCTTAGGCGGGATGTTCAGATTGGCGTCCGTGTAAGCCCCGTCGGCGTTGAGGAAAACGCAATCTTGACCGGCAGTGGGGATGTTCCCGGCCTTGTCCATAACCACGATGTAGGTGCTCGGATCCGTGGTGGTCGGCGGGGCCGTTATCGTTACGATCGTCGCATGGGCGTAATCGGAGCAGTTGCCGTACTTCAGGAATTTCGTATCCGCGCTTTTCAACGGTTCCGAAAGGACCAGAACCAGGGTGTCATAGTTAACGGAGGGATCGCCCTTCTTAACCAAGTTGGGATTGACGGGATGCTTGATCGCCGTAACGATAATGGGTCCGATGGAATCCTCGATGACGGGGCGCTGACCCTGGAAGAGCGCGTCATCGGCCGGCAAGATCGCCGTGGGCGGATTCTTAACGCTCGCGGCCGTCGAATCCTTCTTGAACTGGTCCGAGGTGAAGTCGAGCACCACCACGTTGGAGTCGGAATTGAGGAAGGAGATCTTGGGGGCGACGGCGGTCTTGGCGTCTATGGAGGAATCGGAATTCCAGTGGGCGATCACCGAAGCCGGAAGATGGCCCAGCTGATTCTGGAAAACGATATACACCTTGTCGCCCTGGCCGTCGCCATTGGTGTCCTTGATATAAGCCTTGACGTACTTGTCGAACGCGGCGCTGAGGATGATGGACCCCGATGCGGCCGAGCCATCCACGGTCACGGTGCCGATGGCCGATACCAGGCCCGAAGTATTGCCGGCGCTGATCTTGCCTTCCAGGATGCCGTTGCCAGGCGCTTGGGCCCCGGTCACGAATTTGAAAGGAACCTTGGCGATGAAGGTGTTGGTGGAATTCCCGGTTTCCACGGCCGTGAAGGTTTCGGTTTCGCCCCCGACCGTCATGGTGACGGATACCTGATCCACGACGTTTATGTCGGCATTGCGCCCGTTGACCACGACGTAGAAGAAATCGGCATTCCCGTCCGAGATGGAGGTGATCACGTTCTTTCCGTCCGCGTCGCTCGTGAAGAAGAGCTTGGCGGTGACCGGCTCGTTGATATCCGTCTGGTACTTCCTAATGTCGGGGTAGACAGGATCCGGATAGGTGACCACGATCACGTCATGGGATGAGCATTGCAGCTTGGAATCGCCGACCGCGGCGCCTTCGCTCTTGGTGATGATCACCGACTTGTAAACCCCCGATCCGGAATCCGTTTCGATGGCCACGACTTGGGAGATGGCGTCCCGGCTGCCCGAGCAGGACACGTCGAAGGTGATGGTATCTATCGCCGGGGAGAGGCTCTGATCCTTGATGATAACCACGATGGTGCTGTCGATGCGTTTCACGGGCACGCCGGGCCCTCCGCCGCCCTGGATATCGATTACCGGGAACAGGTTCGGGTTGGCTACGAGAAGGTCATCGGTGGCTTTGGGTCCAGCCACCCCAGCCTTGGTATGGGACGTGACTTCGCCATGCACTTGTCCCAGCACATAGGTTTCGGCCGTATCGTTGTTCTTGACGATATGCGGGCCGGCCGCCAGCTTAATGGCCCCTTTCCAAATTCCCGCGCTGCCCGACTGCTGCGGATTCTTGAGTTGCACGGTTTCCAGATCCGGGTCCGCCGTGTTTTTGCGATTCACGATGGAGAGGGTCAACGGGATTGTTGTCAAGGTGGGAATGAAGTCATCCCTATAGGTGATGTAGAGGGAATCGGAGGAAGGATCATAATAGGTACTGTCGGGAATGGGAATTCCGGCCTTGTCGGTGAAGGACAAGAGACCGTCGATTTCCGGCTGGGTGCCATATCCGGCATTGTTGCTGGCAGGGTCATGGTCCAAAGGATCCACGTAGCTGGCCTTGATTTGATCGCCGAGCGCGACTTGGAGGTTCTTGTCGCCCGTGTTGATGGCCGGGGGAATCAACACCAACGGGACAGACGCCCGAAGCAGGCCGGGAGAGCCGGGGACTGCGACCAGGTCCAACACGAGGGTGTCGGCGGACGTGGGATGCGTAGGTGCGGGAGAGGTCGTCAGTTTGATGGTCGGCTTGTCGGTCGAGCGCAAGACCTCATCCAAAACGAACACGTAAATCTGGTTAGCCGTGCCCGAGATGGAATCCGTTACCGCGGCGCCGGCCAAATCGGTCGCGAAGAAGACCTTGGCTTGCTTGGGGGCGGGCCGCACCCATACATGCTTTTCGGCGATATCGGTGGGATCATTGGGGTTCACCCAGCGGACGATGAGGGAGTCATAGACCGATGCTTCCGATTTCCCGTTGCTGACGGTGGCCGTACCGATCGCGAAGGGCTCGGTCCCGGTATAGGTGATCACGTCCCCCACGGTGACGGGGCTGCCGATGACGGGATTCTCCTTGTCGGCCGCGGTCTGGGTGGAAGCGTTCGGGGTAATGGAAGCCAAGCCGGCTTGGTTGGTGACGACCTTGATCTTATAGGAAGGATTGAGCTCGCTCAGATAGCCCGGCAGCGGATTGCCGTTCTGGTCCAGGATTTCCAAGGTCGAGGGGCTGGGCTTGCGGGTATACACCTCGGTCATGACCGGGCTCGCTTTCCAATCCTTCTTATACGCGATGGCCTTCACGGTGGTGGTGCCGGTAATGTGGATGGGCGCGGCGGCATCGAACTTCGTGCTGGTGCTATCCGGGGTGCTTCCGTCTGTGGTGTAGTAGATGGTGGCGCCCGGAGTGGTGGTGGATAGGAGCACGGAAACCTGGGAGGGGAATTGCTCGCTCGCGGGAGTGGCCACGGGCTTGTCCACCTGTTGGGTCTGGAGCTGGAGGCTGGTGGTGATCTTCGCGTCCGAAGCGAAAATGCGGCGCTCGGCCAGGAAGAAGTCGAGCATGTAGGACTTGCCATCCTCAAGGCCCAGATTGGTTGCCGTCGCGGCGTCCAGGGTCACTCCTTGGGATTCGGCGGCATGTACGCCCCCGAGATCAATCACGAGTTTGCCGTTGATGAAGACCCACACGTCATCATCGCCGGTGAAGTCGAATTTCTGGGGCGCGGTATTCGACGCGATATAGGTGAAGACCGCATGGAACTCGGTGGTGAAGCCGTAATTGTGCAGGGCCGTGTTTACGCTGCCGTTGACTGCCGTATTCAAGTGGCCGAAGGTGGCCGTAGGGCCGCCGGGGAGGGGCCGGGTTTTCCCTTGGGTTATCGAATCATTGTCGAGCGGAAAGAAGAACGGATTGTCATAGACGTACATGCCCTGCGCATTGCGCGTGAAGGTCATGGTGTAAAGGAAAGGACGATTCTGGTCGGGTAAGGCGGCGGTGTTCCGGTCGTTGAACCAATCGTTGAAGAAGCTGGTCCCGGTATAACAGCCGGCGCGCGCGCCCAGCAAGCGGGGATTGCGGTTGTCGAAACCGAAGACATTGGCATTGACCGATCCCGTGGTGTCGATCAAGGCGTCCACGGAGCCCCGGCAATCGCCGTTGAAGGTATTGAAATCGGGATGATTAGGGCAGTTGGGACCCGTGCACGGGTTGTTCGCATTCGGAAGTTCGGCGAAGTCCCGGACTTTAACAACTAACGGCAGGACATTCGGCGGATTGGTCTGGGCCAAGGGAGAATCCCATGCGGACAGGATAAATCCGAGTGAAAGTACAGAGAACAGGAAGTGTTGGGACTTCACGGCGGATCCTTTTGCAGGTGTTTTCAGGGAGGGCCTCCCGAGCGCTTAGAAAAGATATGCGAAAAACCCGAAACGAGCGCGTGGGAAAGCGACTTTCCGCTCTCAAAAATGCAGCGGTGTTGGACCCCTCGACCCTGTACCGGTTTTCCAGGCCGAAATAGTAGGAAAAAAAGCCGGAAAACCGCCTTCGGAGTGGGGACGATTCCGGCCCATTCAGGTCCAGAACGATGCTCTAGCCCCAAAAAGCCTTGTGCCGAATGCTGAGGAAGCCCGGGCAGGCTCTGCGGTCGAGGTTGCCAGGTGTGCTTTTGCTCACACCCGAGCCGGAGCAGAATCTTCCTGAAGGGGAGACCGGGGGAAGAAGCCGCAGCGCCCGGGGGCGGGTTCGCCACCCTGCCCCCGGAAACCGCTTAATGCCCCAAGACACCGGTTCGGGTGAAACGCACTTCCGATTTCTTGTTCTTGTCCTCGAAGGTGAAATTCACCTTCCAGACATAGACCCCTTGTCCCACGCGATTGCGATGGGAATCCTTCATGTCCCAGACCAGGAAGCTCACCATGCCCGCATCCACCGCTCGCGAGCCGTTCCGGAGTTCCCCGTTATGGCCGAAGGCCTGCGTCATGGTGCGGACGAAGTTCCCCAGATTGTCGAAGATGGTAATATGCGCCAGATAGGCCGTCGAGGTAATGACCTCCACCGTACTGATGCCCGGCGGCATGGGCACCGGATTGGAGTTTTCCCCGGTCCTATCCCCGGCCTGCGGATTGGAGAAATCCTTCACGGCCTGGTCCAAGGAACCCACCGGATCGGACTCGTTATATCCCACCGGCGGCACCCAGAGGATTTGATCGACCCCGGTTTGCCGAACGGCGCTGTTGGAGAATTTGTCCTGGTTGGCAACGGTATATCCCGCGCTACCGGATTGCAGGCCCGCCACCGGGGGATAGCCCTGGAAGGCGCGGATGACCTGTTTCGGATCGGCCCCGGAGATGGGCGCGCCGACCGGGGACGGGATATTCCCGGACAAGTCGGTAAAGCGGCCGTCCGTCTCCAGGAAGATGCAATCGCCGACCAGCGGCGTCTGCGTTTGCAGGGAATTGTCCACGATGGCGGTGTAGGTGATGCCGTCCGGCGAGACCTCGGGCAGGCTGAACAACTTCAAGGGAACGCTTTCGGAATAATCCTTGCAGCCTTTGGAGAACCGGAACACGGCGATCATGGACGCGCCGGAGCGGATCTTTTCCGATACGGTGATCAAGAGCGTATCGGGGTTGAAGCGCCTTTCGTCCTGGGTGACCGCGTAGGTTTTACCGTCGGAAGGCAGCTTGATCGCGGTGAGGGGGATGGGACCGACCGAGTCGGCGAGCGGGGCCGATTGGCCCCCGAACAGGTTATCGTTGGGGAATACGGCGTAGGGCGCGGGTTTGCCGTCGGGGATGCCCGTGAGCCCCAGGCCGAAGGGGGATTTGGAGAAGTCGGCGATGATCAGGGAGGAGTCGCCCTTCGCGAAGCTAAGCTGGGAAGCCTCCGCCTTTTGCTTGAACTCATCGGAGCCGGCGTTCCAGTAGGCCGCGGGCAACCCGTTCGGCAGGCGGGACAAGGCATGATCGAAGCGGAAGTAGAGGCGATCGGCACGGCCGTCGCCGTCGGCATCCTTGGCCCAGGCCGAGAGCGCCAGGTCGAAGATCGAAAGCAGGGCGAGATCGGCCTTCACGTCCGTACCCGAAATCGTGGCCGCGCCGTTCACGACCGCTTGGTTGACGCGCGCCTTGGGGTCGATGCGGACCTCGATCGTCCCATTGCCGGAATCGGGGGCATTAGTCTGGAAGCGGAATTTGGCCGTGGTGCGGAACTCGCCGGTGAAAGGCCCGGTTTCCACGGCGTTGAAGGTTTCCTTCTCCTTAGGCCCGATGGACAAGGTCACCTTGATGGTATCGATCTTGTCGCGCGAGGGGCTGACGCCCGTGACCACCACCACGAAGGAGTCGTCGAGCCCATCGGCGGCCGATGCGATCCTGGAGCCGTCCGCGGCCGATGCGTACCACATCCCGGCCGGCGTATCGTCGGTCCAGCGGGCTTCGCCGGTGCGCGGCGTACCGTAAACGGGGTCGATGTAAGTCACGGTGAGCTTGTCGTTCTCGCGGCATTGCAGCACCGCGTCCGATTTATCGGGCGTGCCCGAGGTCAGGTCGCCCTTGTCCAGCGGAGGCTTGGCCACGTAGGCGCTCCCGTTCCAGACCAGGATGACATTGTCGACCCTGTCCCCGCTTTGGCCGCAGGAAACGGTGGCCGTAATGGTCGCCTCCCCCGATTTCGTCACGAGCTGATCATGGATGATGATGTCGACCTGGTCGGTCTTGCGCTCCACCTTGCCTCCCGAGGTATCGCGCACGACGATTTCGGCCGGCTGATCGGGATAGGCTATGTCCAAGGTGTCGGTGATGTCCCCGGTTTCGGCCGCGCCGCCGTTGTCATGTGGGGTGACCGAGGCATGCAGCTTCCCGAGGTAGTAGGCCTCCAAGGTATCGTTACCCGCCTTGGCTTTCGCGTTATCCGCCAGGTCGAGCGAACCTTCCCAGATTCCGCGGGTGGCGGTATGCGATTTGAGTTGGATGGCGAGGGTCTCGGTATCGGCGCCCACCGAGTCGCCGGATTTACGGTTCACCATGTCCAGGCGGACCGTCTTGGAATGGACCAGGGAATCGATGCCGGCGTTCCAGTCGTCGGAGTAGCGCAGGAAGACCTTGCCCTTGGCCGGGCTCCAAACCGTTCCGGGCGCCAAGGCTATCCCGTTCTCATCGATGAAATCGAGCTGGGCCGACTCTTGCACCTGACGGGCGAAGCCGGCGTCGCCGCGGTACTGATCGTGATAGACCGGATCGGTGAAGACCGCCGTAAGCTGGTCGCCGGCCGCCGCCACCTGGATGATTCCGTCCGCCTTGGCCTTGGCGCCCGTGCCCACCGCTTCCTTCCCGGTGAAGACGCCGGGAGAGACTTCGGTCAAGGGGACCACCTCGCGATCGCCGCTGCCGTCGCTAGAGGTTAAGACGACGTTATACGTTAAGGAAGGGTCGCGCGGGCGGGTCTTCACCACGATGTAGACGGTGTCGGTGTTGACGGGATATTGGGTGATGCGGGGCCCGTTATCGGTGGCCGAGAAGTAGACGTCGGCGGCGACGAAGGCGGGCTTGATCACGACGGTATCGGCGGCGACGTCGGCGGAATTAAAAGGATTCACCCAGCGCACGATCAAGGTGTCGTTCGCGGCGGCTTGCAGGGTGTCGTCTCCCGCGGATTTGGCCGCGGGGGACCGGAGCGCGATGGAGGTGGACAGCTGGATGCTCGTGCCTAGGGAGGCGAAATTCCCGAGCAGCAGGTTCTCCCCGTCGCCGGAAACCTTCAGCGTCGCGGGAGCTTCGGCCGAGGTGAGGTTATCTTGCGTGGTGATGAGCTTGATCCGCACGCCTTGGGCCATGCCGGTCAGGACGCCGCCCGGGATCGCGTTCCCGTTCTCATCCAGGATCTCCAAGCGCGAAGCCGTGAACTCCTTGCTGTAGGTTTCCGTCATGACCTTGCTGTCCTTGAAACCCGGCTTGGAGGCGATGGCCTTCAAGGTCGTAGTGACCGAAATCCGGATGGGCTGGGAATAGACCGCGCTCTTCCCCGGTATCGGCGTGCTGCCATCCAGCGTATACCAGATGGTGGCGCCGGGGGTCGCGCTGCTGAGGGAAACCAACTCGCTGGCGATGAACTTGCGGCCCGGCGGGGTCGCGACAGGCTTGGCGGCCTCGTCCACGATCAACTCGGTGAGGGTGCCGTAGACGGGATCGACGTAACGGATGCGGAGCTGATCGGTGGCCAGGCAGGACAAGACCTTGTCGCCTAGGTTGGGGGTGCCCTCATCCTTGACCACCGTGCCGGTGACGTATATGCCCGAAGTGGCGGTGGGGCCTTCGATGGCCGGAATGGCGGATACGCTGTCGCCGGACTGGGTGCAGGTAATGCTGACCTGTACCGTGTCCTTCTGGTTCACGGTGAAAGTCTGATCCCCGACGGTGACGATCAGGCCTTCGTTGGCCGTTACGGTGGAATCGAGTTTCCATTGGATGCTGGCCTGGGAGTCGGGATAGGCGATCACGAGGAAATCGGAGACCGCGAGGTTCTGGGCGTTGCCGGCATTATCATGCGCGGTCGCCGCGATGGTGGCCTCGCCGCGGTAGCGGGTTTCGGCCTTGCCGTTGGAATCGATGGCGGCGCCTTCGTTCAAGTCGATGACGCCCTTCCAATGCCCGCGGGTGGCGGTCAGGCTGCCGGCGTAGCCCGCGGAAACGCGCTCATGATCGGTGGCCAATACGGCCCCGTATTTCTTGCTGGCCAAGGTGAGGGAAATGGATTGGGTGGCGAGGGTGCCTTTCACGTCGTCGTCGCTATAGTCGAAATAAAGTTTGCCGTTGGCAGGGGACCAGATGGTTCCCGACGTGAGCGGATTGCCGGACGCATCGGTGAAGCGGAGGGTGGGCGCTTCTTGCACCGCCTGATCGAAACCCGCCGTGGCTTGCGCCGAATCCCCGTCTACGGGATCCTTGTAGGTCGCGCGCAGCTGATCACCGACCACGGAAACCTCGAGTTTACCGTCGGCCTGGGTTTTGGCGGCGTTGGAGATCGCGATCTGCCCCACCAGGGTCCCCGATCCCGGCGTGAGTTCGGTAAGGGTCACCGACTCCTTATCCAGGGTGAAGGCTTCCGAAGTCACGATAGCGGTATAGGTCTTGCGCGGGTCGGGGGATTGGTCCTGGACCACGACGTAGACGGTGGAGGCGCCGGCCGGGAATTGCGCCGTGGTCGGCCCCCCGTTGGTCAGGGAGAACCACATTTGCGCGTTTTGGCCCCTGGCCCATACGCGCATGGTATCGGCGACGAAGTCCTGCGCGTCCCGCGGGTGGGTCCACGCCACGATGATGGAATCGTACAACCCCGATTCCAAGGTCCCGTTACCATTGGTCTTGGTCGTTCCCAGCGACGCCAGGAACGGGAAACCCTTCTTGAATACGATGCTATCCGCCGATGTCGAAAAGGCAGGTTTCAGCACCGGGCTTTCCGCATCCCCCTTCGCCCCGGAGAGGGCCGAAGCGAGCGCCGAATCCAAGGGAGTAGGCGCCGTGCGGATGCGGATTTGGTAGACCGAGTTGGTATCGGTGAAAAAAGCCGGGCGCGCGCCCGCGGCGTTCAGGATGGATAGCGAAGATCGATCATAGCACGTCGCGCCGAACTGGGTGGTCCCGATCTTCTGGGAGGTCCCGATCTCGGCCTGGGTGGTGGCGATGGTGAAGTTGATGGTTTGGGTATTGGTGGCGCCGCTGACCTTCTCCTTGAAAGTGGTCGTGAACGAAATGGAATTGGACGCGTTGCGCTTGAGCCCGATGATGTCGCTCAATTTCATGAGCCAGCTTCCGTCGGATTGGAGGGTGAAATCCGTAGGCGAGCTGGTGGCCGTTTGCGTGGGCGCCAGGCTGGTATTGCTGACCGATGCCGTTTGGGGATCATACTCCAAGAGGATGATGTTCAGGATCTGGTCCACCACGGAATTCAGGCTATCCGGATCGTTGGGCGGGATGAGGAAGAACTTGCCTCCCGTCAGGCGGGCCATCTCCTGCATGCGTCCCGATCCCACCGTGTCCTTATGGAGGAAGATGCCGTAAATGGTCGGCATGGTGGCGTCGAGCATAGGCAGGTAATTGGTGTTATCCGGCCGTCCATCGGAAAGGAAGATGATGGCCTTGTTCCGCCCGGCCGCCTGGGAGGTATAGGCGGAGTTGCGCAACCAATTGCGGCTGGTATCCAAGGGCGCGGTGTAGTTGGTGCCCCCGCCGGCATTGGCCAAGATGCGGTTCTGGAGGGTGGTGACGTTGCCGGCGGTCCCTAAGGTCAAGGGAATCTGGTTATTCCCGACCGTGCTGTTGAAAGACATGATGCCGGCCGTCGAGGTCGGTGCGCGACTAAGCTGATCCTGTATGCCTAACCGAAAAGCGCGCCCCCGGGAATTGTAGGGGTCGCCGGAGAAATCCGCGCAGCCGGAATTGGTTCCGAGCTGGGAGACGGTATCGAGGACCGTGGCGGTGCCGGAGGGATCCCAACGCGAGAATACGAGCGAGCCGGACAGGGTCTTATCCGTGCAACCGGCATCGTCGTAGTAGAAAAGGGTGTCCGCCCCGCCGTTCCCCACCCAGGCCCTGCGGTTGCCTTTGGCCGAAGATGTGGAGGTATAACCGGCCATGCTCCCGGAGTTGTCGTAAACGTAAACGATGTCGGCGTTGCCGCCGCTTTGCACCGAGGCCTTGCAAAGCGAAAGACCATCGTTGTCGATGCGGGTCACGTTCATCGGCACGTTCACGGTCTTCCCGTCCAGCGAGGACAAGTCGAGGCAGCGTTTGAAGCCCGTGGGATTACCGGTAACCGTGGTGTCGCGGCCCACCAGATCGCAACGTTTGGTTTGCGCTCCCGCGGACGCGGCGCCGAGCGCGGCGAGGAAAAGCAGGGCCGAACCCGTCGACGAGCCCGGCCGGGTCGCTTTCGATACCGGCCGGAGAACCGGCCCGTGGGCATGGCGGAGGGATGCGTTACTGAACATGATGCTCTCCAATTCGGACCGGGATGGCTGCGGACACTATCTAGCCGCAAAGGCTTCCGGACGCAAGATCCCCAAAATCATACCATACCCGTATCCACCAGGAAAGAACGTCGAATTTCCCCAAGGCCATTATGGGCGCGAGGTTTCCCCA
>Ga0170475_102745936_pt1 | contig 17274 bp, 11 predicted proteins | sample Soicark_Litter_5_FD_111474 | JGI IMG/M metagenome (GOLD analysis project Ga0170475, IMG submission 111474) | Avena fatua rhizosphere microbial communities from Hopland, California, USA. Combined Assembly of 48 SPs
AGCCGACGAGTGCGACGGTCTCCCCCGGCGCCACTTGCAGATCTAGCCCGCGTACCGCGGGCGCCCACCCCGAATCGGTCTGAAAGGCCACGTGCAGGTCGCGAATCGACAGCAGCGCTTCGGCCGTGGTGTCGCCTTGCTCCTTCATCAGCTGGCTCGCTTTCGCAGCTTGGGATTCATGGCGTCGCGCAGACCTTCGCCCACCAGATTGAAGGCGAGCACCACGACGAGGATCGCGCTACCCGGAATCACGAATAGCCAGGGCGCGTCGAAGATATAAGTGCGGCCGTCCGCCAAGATGTTGCCCCAGGTTGCGAACGGCGGACGCACGCCAAAGCCCAAAAAGGAAAGCGCTGACTCGGTCAAGATCGCGCGCGCCACGTCGATCGTGGCCGAGACCAACACGGGCGCCATCGCGTTCGGCACCATGTGTCTGAAGATGATGCGCGATTCGCTGAAGCCCAGCGCCTTGGCCGCGATCACGAAGTCCTGCTCGCGAAGGGCAAGGAACTCGGCGCGCACGAAGCGCGCGGTTCCCATCCAGCTCGTGATGCCGATCACGATCATGATGTTGTAGATGCTGGGCGGGAGCAGCGCCACGACCGTCAGAATCAAGAAAAAGGTCGGGAAACACAGCACGACGTCCGTAAAACGCATCAGCCACGTATCGATACTGACGAACAAAACTCTGCGCTGCCCGTAGAAGCCGGCGAGGCCGCCAACGAAAATCCCAATCGCCATCGAGATGCTGACCGCGACGAGGCCAACCGAGAGCGATACGAACGCCCCCTGCAGCATGCGCGCGAGCACGTTGCGCCCGAGCTCGTCGGTACCTAGCGGGTACAGGTGAAAGGGGGGGAGCAACGCCTTGGAAAGATGACTCGAGGGCGCACTGAGAGGCGGCAACAGCTTGTCTGGAAGACGCACCGTGGCGGGATCGAATACCACCCACCACTCAGTCAAAAGCTTGCCCACGAGCGCGAACGCGAACAGAGCGGCCAGGACAAACAGGCTCGCCATCGCCAAGCGATCCTTGCGGAACGTGCGCCAGACTTGCTGAAATGGGGTCTCGGCGAGACCGAGCGCCTCGACCTCGGCGCTAGCGCCGAGCAGCGACTCCGGGCGAGGGCTGACGGGAATACTCATTCGAGCCGAATCCGCGGGTCGACCAGCGCGTAAAGGATGTCCGACACCAGGATGCCGAACAGTGTGAGCGCGGCCGCCATGAAGTTGAGTGTCAAGATCATCGGGAAATCACGGCTCAAAATTGCTTCGTACCCGAGCAGGCCGAGCCCCGGCCAGGCAAAGATCTGCTCGAAGATGACCGACCCGCTGATGAGTCCCGGCAACAAGAAGCCGAACAGAGTGACGAACGGTAAGAGGGCATTGCGAAGCGCGTGACCGTAGACCACGCGCTCTTCCGACAAACCCTTGGCGCGCGCGGTGCGCACGTAGTCTTGTTCGAGTACCTCCAGCATTTGCGAACGCACGTAGCGCGAGAGCACCGCAATCCCGGTAAGCGCGGCCATGACCGACGGAATGACCAAGTGCCAGAGTCGATCCATCGCACGCCGCAAGCCATTCGCGTGCTCCGTACCGAACGTGTGCAGGCCGATCACCGGCAAATGAAAGATGCGCACGACGCCCAGGATGAGAAGGTACGCGAGAAAGAAACCGGGGATCGAGATCAGCGTGTAAGCGATGAGCGTCGTGGACCGGTCGTACACCGAGCCGCGCCGCAGCGCCGCTTGAATACCCGTGGGGAAGGACGCAGTCCAAACGATGAGCGTGGTACACAAGAAGAGAGGGAGCGAGTTGAGGAACCGCCCCCAAATGCGCGGCACGACGGGCGAACCGTCACGAAACGACTTCAACTCACCCGTCAGCAAATCGCGCAGCCAGTGGACGTATTGCAAGTAGAGCGGGTCGTCCAAATGGAACGATTGACGAATCCGCGCGATGTCTGCCGCCTTCATCATCGGGTTCATCGGGTCGACCTGCGACGGCTCACCCGGCGCCAGGTGGATCACCGCGTGCGAAACCATCGAGATCACGATCAGGAGCAAGAGCCGTTGCGCGATCGTGCGAGCGAGGTAGCGCCACATCAGGCGACTCCGGGGCGCAGGGCGCGAATCAGCGCACGCTTCATTGGTCGGAGAACTCCGGCACCGTGCTCAGCTTACGCCACTGTGCGATGAGTTGATCGATCGAGGACGACGGAATGGCTTCGATCTTTGCGATCGTTTCGCGGCTGCCGGGTCCGGGCACGACGCGTGCGATGCGTTTGTCGAGTACCACGGGCCTGAACTCTTCGTACAAGAACGTATACGGCTGATCTTCTGCGATGCGACGGTGCAGTTGATGCGTGAGGCGAACTTGCTCGTCCGTGTCGTACTCGACGCGGATGCGCTCGATCAGCGCATCCGCTTCTCGGCTCTGATAACCCCCATAGTTCAATTCAAAGGGGTGGGTCTGACTCGAGTGCCAGAGTTGAAATTTGTCCGGGTTGAGGTCGGCCCCAATCCAGCCCAGCACCATGGCGTCGAAGTTGTCCTTGCTCACGAAGTCCTCGATGAACACGGACCACTCGAAGGCTTGGATTTTGCAGTCAATGCCGATGTTGCGCCACGCTTCCTGGGCCACGATCATGACCGCTTTGCGCTGAGGGTTGCCGTTGTTGGTGACCAGCGTGAACTGGAGTGGTTTACCGTTCTTTTCCAGGATCCCGGCGGCGTTCTTGTGCCAGCCGGCCTCGGCGAGCAGCGCGAGCGCCCCTTGGGGATCGTAGGGCAGCGGCTCGACGGTTGGGTCGTTGAACGGCGTCGTCCTGTAAAACGGGCCGGTGGCGCGCCGAGCCTGACCGTACATCACGTATCGGATGACGTTCTCGACATCGATGGCCATGCCCAGCGCGCGCCTGACCCGGATGTCATCAAACGGCGGGCGACGCTGGTTGTACGCGATGTACGTGTAGTTCCCTTCACAGTTCAACACTACGTGGTAGGCTGGATTCTTGCGATAGCGCTCGGCCTGATGGGGACGCGCGTCGTACCAATCGAGTGCGCCGGCCTGAAACTCGAGCTCCATGGTGAGATAGTCGGGGATCGCGCGGAAGTAGAGATCCTTGTACTGCGACTTGGCCCCCCAATAATCGTCGTTTCGCGTCAGGCGAATGTATTGGTCCGGGAGCCATTGGGCGAAACGATAAGGCCCCGTACCGATCGGCTTCCGCTCGAAGTCCGAGTTGCGCATCGTAAAGGTTTTTCGCGCCTCCTTCGAGATCTGGCGGCGGTCCATCTCGCGCTGGAGCGCGGGCCCATCGAGCAGGTGCTTGGGAACGAGCGGCCAGGCCCAGTCCAGGATGGCAGGCGCATACAAGCGCTTGTACGTAATTCGAGCCGTGAGCTCATTCAGTACCTCGACGCTCTTGATCGGATCGTAAGAGGAGGCGCGCGGAGAGGCGTTCTTGGGATCGATGAACGCTTCGTACGTGAACTTCACATCTTCTGCGCTGAGTGGCACACTGTCGTGCCAACGGATGCCCGGCCTCAACGTGAAAGTGATGATCGGATTGTGCTCGCCGACCCCCAAGAGCTCCGGAAAGCGCTCTTTGACCAAGGACCGTTGCTCCGGCTTGGCAAGTCGAAAGCGATCGGAGAACGGGTAGTCTTTGAAATAGCCCGCACCGAGCAGCGGCTCGAGCTCGTCGAACAGCCCTGGATCTACTTTGGATAGCTGGAGTTTAATCCGCTCGGGCACAGTCACGGTCATGGCCACGTCGACGGGCTCTTTTTTGCCCTTGGCGTTCTCGACCAACACGGTTTGGGTGAGTGAGCGTTCTTCGCCGGGCACGATGGCGATGGCCGTGACGTGCTCCAAGCTCTTGCTGTGCCGGTCTTTCCAGGCGACGTTGAGCGCTGCGAGCAGACTACGAGCACTGACCGCCGTGCCATCGGGCAGCGTACGGTTGGGCAAAACCGCTATGTACGCTTCCTCGGTAGTTTCCCAATGGTCGGCCAAGCGCGGCACGAGCTTCGCGTGTTCGTCCGCACCTACCAGTGCCTCCATCACCTTCTCGATCATCACGACGTCCGCCGGGTGGTCCGCTAAGATCACCGGGTTGAGGAATTTCGGCTCACCGATGACCGCACGCACGAACGTGGTCAAGCGCGCTGGGTTGCCCTTCGCCTGACTCTCGTAAGTGGGAACCCAAAGCGCCGATTGTAAGAGCGCTCCGAAAGTGATCAGGGGCAACGCAATCAGGAGCCGCTTCATGCGCATTTCTTGCGCTGTGGACTATGCCCTTCGTCCGCCGAACCGGCAACCTGCTTACAAATAGCTGGCCGCCTGCAGCAGCGCCGCGCGCGCGTCCGGGCCGCTCGCGACTTTCTCGTGGGCAACGATCACTCGGGTCAGGTTGGGCAACGTGGCGTAGCGCTCGAAGTCCGCGCGCAGCGCTGGCTTATCTTTGATGAATGCGAGCTTCGCCAGGCGCGAGACGCGCGGCCCTGGCGCCGAGCCCAACAGGGTCGTGAAGAGGAAGCCGAGGGGATCGCGTTTGCGGTCCATGTTGAACATGCAATCGTTGAGCACCACGCTCACGCCATCCAACGAATTGACGATCAGTGCGCCTTCGCTCTCACCGACGCCGTGCAAGGTTTCGCAGCGCACCACGTCATCATTCGGGAAGTCCTCATAGGCGCCGTCGACCGCAACGACTTGCGCCACGCGCTCCCGCGAGCCCTTGGGCGCGAACACGCGCAGCGCGGGGTAACGCTTCTTGTACGCCGGAGCATCCAGGCGATGCCCGCCGTTCGGTACGATCAAATACGTGGGCGTGCCGAAGCGCTCGATCTCCGCCATTTGTGCTTCACCCAGGGCGATGCCGTTGTGGATCAAGAGCTGCCCGCCACTCATGCGCACGACGAGCATCGTGCGTTTGAGTGACATCATTGGGATCGCGCCGCGCGCCCAAAGCAGGTTGTCTGCAAGCGTCAGCAGCGGTTCGTGCGCGAGCACTTTCCACTCGTCGGAGGCCTTGGGCATGGCGCGATTAGACACACTATTTTTGTATCCATCAAGCCGGCTGAGCTCGACCTGGGCTGCGCGTGTTGCTAAGCCATTGGCCATGAACAGTCACCACGAGTTGCAGAGCTCCGTCTTCTTTCTCTCGCTAATCGCCACCTTCGGCTGTTCATCGCAAACAGCGCCCGCGCCGGGTGCACAAGCGCCGGCGCCGGCCGCCAGCGCAATTTCTGCGCCGAGTACGGGCCCATCTGCGCTGCCGGTGTTGACCCCCACCGGTGTCGTCAGCGCGGCGCCGCCGCCCGAAAGCGCGCCGCCTGCCGCGTCGGCTGGATCTGCCAAGCCGGGTCCTCGAACCTCGCCGGATGGCAAGATGTGCGGCGGCCTCGCCGGCTTTCAGTGTCCGGACAAGCACTATTGTTCGTTCGCCTTGGATGCGCATTGCGGTGCGAGCGACATGACGGGCACCTGCAAACCAGTCCCCGAACTGTGCACCATGGAATTCGCACCGGTGTGCGGCTGCGACGATAAAACGTACTCGAGTGCATGCGTCGCCGCTCGCAGCGGGATCTCGGTTGCGTCGAACGGCGCCTGTCCCGGCGACAGCGGCTCGGCCATTGCCGATGGCAAAACGTGCGGCACCCGCGGTGTTCCGGGCGAATGCACCAAAGGCTCATACTGCGCCTACAAATCGCAATGCGGCGCGACGGACGCTGGCGGTAAATGCACGAAGAAGCCAGAAATCTGCCCGAATCTCGTCGCACCGGTGTGCGGCTGCGACAGCCATACGTACAACAACGACTGTGAAGCCGCGCGCTCCGGGACGAGTGTCGCCGGGCGAGGTGCCTGCAAAGCCAAGTAACGCGAGATGCTCGGCGAGTGCGCGCGCTGTGCTAACGTGCGCGCACGCCTATGTCCGACCAAGCTACTGAACGCGCACCGAGTGCGTTTCGACCCGTTCCACGAACCGGCGTCATTTACGTCACTTCGGAGGCGACACGCGCCGGGTTCCGTCCCGAAGATCCCAAGCGGTGCAACCTCGGCCAAGGTCAACCCGAGACAGGTCCGCTGCCCGGCGCGCCGCCGCGTGTCACCCACCTCGACATTCACCTGAACGACCAAGAGTACGCGCCAGTCGCCGGGTTGTGGGAGGTACGCGAGGCGATCGCGAGCATGTACAACAATTTGTTCCGGCGCGGCATGCCCTCTCAATACAGCGCCGAGAACGTGGCGGTGTGTGGCGGCGGGCGGGTGTCGATCATGCGGGCCTGCGCCGCAATCGGGCAAATTCACCTCGGCCATTTTTTACCCGACTACACGGCGTACGAAGAGCTGCTCGATATTTTTCGCCGCTTCACACCCATTCCCATCTTGCTCGACCCCGAACACGGTTACGACTTCTCGCTCGACGCGCTACGTCGAGAGATTTCGGGTCGCGGCTTGGGCGCACTCTTGCTCTCGAACCCCTGCAACCCGACCGGCAAGGCCATCACCGGTCCAGAGCTCGCGTCCTGGGTCGCGACGGCGCGCAATCTCGACTGCACGTTGCTCCTGGACGAGTTCTACTCTCACTACCTGTGGAAAGACGGCCCGTCGCTCTTCAGCGCTGCAGAGTTCGTTGAGGATGTGGAGAAGGATCCGGTCGTGATCTTCGATGGCCTGACCAAGAATTGGCGTTACCCGGGGTGGCGCGTGAGTTGGACCGTTGCGCCGAGCAAGGTCATCGAGTCCCTCGCGAGCGCGGGCTCGTTCTTGGATGGCGGCGGTTCGCGGCCGATGCAAAGCGCAGCCCTCTCTGTGTTGACTGCCGAGCACGCGCGGGCCGAAGCCGAAGCCATTCGGACCACCTTTCGGCGCAAGCGCAATCGCATGTTGGATGGGCTACGGGCTATCGGCGTGCGCTTCGAGCGCGAGCCGGAGGGCAGCTTCTATTGCTGGGGCAATCTGTCGAACCTGCCGGAGTCGGTAAATACGGGCGACAAGCTGTTTCGCGCTGCATTGAAACAGCAAGTGATCACGGTGCCGGGTCACTTCTTCGACGTGGATCCAGGGCAGCGGCGCGGAAGCCGAGCCTCTCGCTTCGTGCACCACGCTCGGTTCTCCTTCGGTCCGAGTGAGGCCACGATTGATGATGCGCTCGCACGCCTGACGCGCGTGGTTCAAGACGCACGCTAAAAGCCGACTCGCCACGTCATGCACCCCTCGTCGGTTGCCGGCGGAGCAAGTTGCCCGAAGCCTAGCCACGCCTGCGAATAGTGTTCGGGTCCGAACGCTATTTGCGCGTTGAGTTGCGGCGCGCCGAGGGCGCAGTTGCGGCGCGCTCAGTGGCTGGGTTGCAACGTGCGTTTCCAACTTCGAAACGCCGCGCTGTCTCAGCCGCTCCAGAACGAGACAAAAGCCGTGCATGAAAACTGGGAATTGTCGGCATTTTTGCGCAATTGTCGGGGATCAGCGGGCTTGGCACGCGCGCTGCAATGGAGGTAATCGCTCGGCGACGCCCGGGCGCCCCCCTCGACTGATGAGACGCGTCGCCAGCTCCTACTAGCCAGCGGCCCGGAGTACCTCCCCTCGCTCCGGGCCGTTGTTTTTCTTAAAGAGCTAAGCCCCAACCCCTTAGCTCTTCAGGGAGCGGCTCGGAGTTTCCCCCCTCCTCCGGGCTGCTGTCCTACTACCCAGCGGCCCGGAGACTCCCCCTCCTTCGGGCCGCTGTCCTTTTGTCAGCCACTGACCAGCGTACCGTTTGGGCGGTCTCTACGCTCTGTTCGAGGTCTCTCAGCCAGCCGGTGCTTGACCGTGGCCCAAAAGGCCGATGAACAATCCAGCGATCCAGCTGCTGGCGATCATTGCTGTGCCTCGCTTGCGGCCGATGCGGGTCAGTGCCGGTGCACGAGCGCCGAGTGCGAAGCGAGCGAAAAAGAAGTGCGTTTGTGCTCCGTCGACACTGCCAACCCCGCGTGCCCCGCTGGCGAGACCAAAGTAACCACGTGCACCGCTTTGCTTCAGTGAGCGGGGCAGACGCCCGATTCGCACACCGCGGTGTCTTTCATTGAGGCAACGACACGCCAAACCCAAATCATGTGGTTGTAGGTGCCCGTCACCGGTTTCACCTCGTGACAGATGACGCCGTTGCCCGTCACGTGGACGGTGCTGAGCAACTCGCCCACGTCACCGCATTCACGCGTTGCCCCGTACATCTCGTAGTCGCCTGCGGGCGTCGCCAAATCGACGGAAAAGGCAAAGGTCTGTCCTGGGCCTACCGGCTTGGTCAGCGCAATATCGTAGATATACTTCACATCGCCGGTGAGCCCGCTCACTGAGGGGCACGTATCGAGAATATCGCCGATGTAGCTTTCGGCTGGCTTCGGCGTCCCCGGCGTGCAGTGCCCGGCACTCACCGCTCCGCCACCGCTCACTCCACTACCGCTGCTTCCGCCGCCCGACATCGCAGAGCCAGCGGCGGCCGTCGAGCCACCCGTGGGGCTGCCCGTAGAGCCACCAGTGCCAGGATTAGGATCGCTACCGCCGCCGCACGCGACCATCGCCGCGACAAGAACGACAGCAGCAGCTAGTTTGTGAGAGGTCATGATTGGCAAAGTTTACCTCAACTCAAGTGGCCTTGCCTCGGGCTGCTTCGCGGACACGCTTGTCTTCGTCCTTCTCGGCGATGCCTTTCAAGACCGGCTCCACGCTTGGCCACTTTTCGCGCCACTTTACCAGCACCAATACCGCTTCGCGCCGCACCGTGGGCGCGACGTGAGAGCGCGCCAGCTCCTGTACGCGGGTGACCAGCGATTCAGTCGCGGTCTCGCGTCGACCGAGCGCTTGCAACGCAGACTGTACGTTGCTCACATCGGCGCTACCCAGCAGCTCGACCAGTCGGGGCTCGACCCGGGGATCGTCCATGAGCCGGATGGCTTGGATGGCTGAGTGGCGCACGTCGGGCGTGGTCGAACTTTGCTCGGCCAGCGCTAGCTCGTAGAGTTGGTTCGCTCCGCTGTTCGCGATCGCCAACAGCGCGAGCGCGCGCACTCGCGCGCTCTTTGCCGTCTCGAGCTCTCGGCGCAAGCGCGCTATCGCGCGGTCCGCAAGAGGGTCGTTCTGCTCACGGAGCAGGCGGGCATAGGTCCCGATGCCGAGCAAGCCATGCTCCTGAAATGTCTCATCCGAGATCATGCGTTCGAGTGCGGCCAGCCCAGGCTCATTTGGCTCGGGCGAGCGGATGAGCGCGGTGGCGGCGCGGACTTTGAGCGATTTCGAGCTCTTTGCTGAGAAAACGAGCTCGTCCAACAGCGCCGAGTCATCGGGTGTGGAGGCCATCCCGAGAGCGTCGACAACCGTGTCGCGCACAGCTGAATTCAGCTCGACCGCCCTACGCGCGAGAATGAGCGTTTCGGGTTTCTTCAGCAATCCGACGAGTGCACGAAAGAACGTCGCACGTTCGGTCACCGGTACGCCGTCGATTCCCCCGGGCGCTTGGGCCCACTTGACATACTGAGCCAAGACGTCGGGAAACGTGCGGCCGCCGATCATGACTTCGTCGAAATTGATGCGGCGCTTCGGATTGATCGGTGCATCCACCGGACTGCGCCGCTCGGCGACGAAGAGCTGAGGCCGGGCCGGGCCGGCAGATGACGGGGCAGCCGAGCGCACCAAGCTCACGCTCACTGACGTGCTGATGTTCTTGGCGCCTGTCAGGTCGGCACGCAGGTCTTCTTGACGATGCAGCTCGGCCAGGCCCTGTGCATCGCACTGCACCGTGCCCTCCGAGGAGACTATTTCAGGCTTGATCCTGGTAGAATCCAGCGCGTCGTCGGTGCGTGATTGGCCGAGCAGGACGCGCTCATATTCGACCCTCTTCCATGTCCGCGCCTTGGGATCGGGAGACTTGCCGTACTGGATGCGCGCGAGCCCCGTTGCGTCCCATTCACGCGCTTCGCCCGGCTCGAGCGGTGGAGTCTGAAAGAGCGCAGCGATCTGGCGGCGGTAGCCAGACGCATAAGAACTGCTGTTCGGCTCTTCGTAATAGGCCGCCAGTTGCCCCGTGTCCGCAAGCTCGAAGCCGAAAGCTTGCGCCAGTTCGCGGGTGAGTTGTCCGGCACCCTCGGCAGGGCGCTTCGCGTGATCCAGTAGTCGGATGTCGCGCAGCTCGAGCTCGGCGCGTGTGCCGCCCTCGAACGCGCGAAATGTGACCCCGAGTGAGGCGCTCAGCGTGAGCAACACTGCGACCGGTGACTGTCCGACGTTGTTGGCGGTCGCAATCTCGAGCTTGTAATTGATGGTCTGCTCGAGGGGCCAGCGGACGTGGGTCGGCGCGTTGGACGACGCGCTAGCCGCAGGTCCGGCAGAATCGGGGGCTGCCGAGCCGTGACAAGCTGCTACGGAAAGCGTGAGTACCAGGCAGCACGAAAGCCTGCTCGCTCGCGGGACGAGTCGTCGTCTGCTGCTCATCATCAGTGTGCCGGGCAGGTACCGGATTCGCAGATAGCCGTGTTCTTCATCTCGCCCGCGGTGTGCCAAACCCAAATCATGTGAGAGTAAGTTCCAGTCATTGGCTTCACTTCGTGACAGAGGATGCCATCGCCCGTCACGTGCACCGTGCTGAGTAGTTCGCCCACGGCGCCGCAGAGACTCGTTGCCCCGTACATCTCGAAATCACCCTCCGGTGCGTGCATATCAACGGAAAATGCAAAGGTTTGCCCTGGCCCGACCGGTGTGGTCAGCGCGATGTCCAGGACGTAGTTCGCGTCACTGGGCAGACCGCTGATCGAGGAGCAGGGATTGATGGTGTTCCCAAACAAGTTGAAAGCCGGCTGGGGTGTCCCCGGTGTGCAATATCCAGCCGTTGCCGCACCGCCGCTCATCCCACCGCTGCTCATTCCACCGCTGCTCATTCCGCCGCCGCTGCTGGGGCTCCCTGCCGCCGAGCTTGTCCCGCCAGAGGTCGTCGAACCAGCGCTGGCGCTCGATCCGCCCGTGGAGCTTCCGGCGGTAGCGCCCCCGTTACCGCCACTAGCCGCAGGCTCGCTTCCGCCGCCACAGCCGACAACCGACGCGAAAAAAACGACGCTGGCCAGCAGTTGGTAAGAACTCGTCATCCGGAAAGTGTTTCACAAAGAGTCGTCCAGGACCAACTGTCGGCCGCCACTGTCCTTCACGTTTCGAACCCCGCTCACGAGCACCAACGTGATCGCGAAATTGCCTGCGTTGTACACGGTATCGCGGCGCACGCCAATGTTAAGCTCCGTTCCGTTCGGCAGCGGCTTCAGTGCTTCGGCCGGCACGGAGCCAACGCCCGCCGTCGCATCCCATGTGCAGAGCAACTGCGTCCACGCATCGCCACCACCAAAAGCGCTGACCGTCACACTACTGCCAGCCTCACCTGGCTGCCACGCCAGCTCGACCCCTCGATAAGGGATCGGAATGGAACTTTCAGGCGAGCTCGGCTTCGTGAGCACGAGCGGGGCGAACATCTTCAGCTCTTTGGAAAACGGCGGGGCGTCCGCGCCGGTCGCGGCGAAGGTCACCACTTCACCGCCTTTGAAGTCACCCATCAAGGACTGCTGCACGTGCGGATAACCGCCGCCCTTCAACAGGTCGGGAGCCGCGACGACCTGCAAGGCCACCGGGGTGCTCGTGGCGCTCACCGTGCCAGCACTCAACACGTTTGATGATGCCGACGAGGAATCGGTCGCATCGCAACGAGTGAGTATGCAGCTGCCGTTCGTTGCAATGGTTGGACAGCTCATTGCTGGCCCGGAACTGAAAGTCGGACGTAACTCAACCAAACCGGGTGCACCGAGCCGATGTGCAAGAACGACCTGGCCTGAACCGACGCCGTTGGAGACTTGCTGTCCCGCCGCGCCACTAGTGGATGAGCCTCCTGCGAGTGCGCCGTTGGTTCCACCGCTGGCAGGCGACGTTCCACCGCTGGCAGGCGACGCTCCACCGCTGGCAGGCGACGCTCCACCGCTGGCAGGTGACGCTCCACCGCCGGAACTCTGCGTGTCACCGGCAACGCCGTCACCGCTGCATGCAGTAGCAGCAACCGCCGCAAGGACGATGCCAGCTACTGCATGCAACCGCGACCTGCGCGTCACTGGGGGGGGTCGCCCGGACCGGTCGGCGGCGCCGCGCACACCTTCCAGGTGGGGATGTGGGTGTTGCATGTGCTGTCGATGATCGGATCGTGGATCTCGAAGCCCAAGTCGCCGTAGTACTTCTTGCACTCGGTCTCGTGTGCATCGTAGTAGGCCGGATTCGGGCAATTGCATTGCAGTACGTGAGCGGCGAGATACGAAGGAATGTTGCACGATAGCACGCAGTTTTCGCGCACCGTGATGCCTGCCTGACAGGTCGAACCAGGGCAGCAATCGTCGTCTTTGACGCACCCCTGGTTGATTCCATTCAGGTTCTCGTAGGTCGGGGGAGCATACGCCTGGCACACCGAGCAAATTGTCTTGCCGGTGCCAAGCGACGGGTCTGCCAAGCAACGGTCACCTGCATCGCAACAATCGGCCTTGCGTGAGCACTCGGTGCCGTGCAGGTCACACGTGCAGAGTGAGTCGTAGAATAGTTGGGAAACGCGCGTGGTGTTGAACGAAGCGTCGGCCGTAACGGGAGTCGTGGCTGGTTTGACCGGTGCAATCATTACGAACGGAACGCTGTCGTACCCGCTAGTCCAGCTGCGCGTGTCTTCCGCCACCGGCTCGTTCGGCCACTGGCTCGGCGCAGGTGAGCCACCGCTGATCAAATGGAAGGGACCAATCTTCGGCAGGCCCGTAAAAGAGAGCAGCTGCTTCGACCAGCGCTTCTTGAACCAGAAGAACTTGACGATCAAGGTTCCATCGATGTGACCGCTCAAGATGTCGCTCAAGGTCAGATCGACACCGTAGCTGTACGCATATTGGAAGTTGTAGCGGCTCAAGCCCTGCGGTGGATAGAGAATCCTACCATCACCCAGGTCGGCGAGATCCATTGGCAGCGGCCGATCCGTTGCACTGATGCGCTCTGGATTGATCGCTAAACCTGCAGCGGCCGTGGCAGGCAACTGCACGTTGGCCAACGTGATAGAGCCCGCGAGCCCTAGCTTCACCGAAAGTGGCCCCGCGTCGAAGCCGACACCGACGAACAGCGTCACGCCGCTGTCCGCGTAGGGCATGACAATGGCCCCGGCTTTGGCAAAGTCGCCCGCGCCATCGATCAACGTCTGCGGCCGCAGGTTCAGCCCGAGACCGCCCTGAATGCCGTAGTGCATATACGAGGAGACCTCGAGGTTGCACGGCACAGGACCGATGAAAAAGTTGACGGACAGGAGCGTGGTCGTCTCCTCGCCCTTCACGAAATCGCCGAAGCTTGCGTAGAAATCGAACCCGCTGCTGGCTGCCGCACGCGAACCCAGCCCAATCGTGTTGGCAAGCGTGCTGCTATTCAACACGGCGTCGGCCAACGCTTGGCGCGCACCGTCGATCAACCCTACCTGCGTCTGGTAGTAGGTGATGAAGGCATTCACCGTGTCCTCTACCGATTCGTTGGCGCACGGGTCGGCCAAGCCAGCACCGGGCATCCCTTTGGGACGCACCCCCGCGTCAGCAACCGCCTTGCAGAACGCCTTGTTGACGTTGTTGAAGGTGTGACCAGTCTTCTTCTGGTCCTCGTATTGCTTGATCAGCTCCTGCGCGTCGCGCATCGCCTTCTTCGCGCGATCGACCACGTCGACATAGGTGTTGACCGCGTCCTCGCAGCTCTTTGTCAGCAGCGGCTGCGTGACTGCGGTATCGAAGCGCAGGTCGCCCGCCAAACCCGGCAAAAAGTCCTTGCCTAGGATCTCCATTTTGGATTCCGCCGTACTCACCCGGCACATCGAGGCAATGAGCTGACCGCGCAGGTCGACAATCTCGATATCGCCGCGAATGGGACCGATTGCGAACTTCGCGGTCGCTCGGATTGCAGCGGCCGCGTTCAAATCGAAACGTGCCAAGCCGAACGGCAGAGGTGCGATATGAAAATCGAGGTCCGCGCCGGGATCGAGGTCGAATTGAATCGGCGAATTCGGCGCCGTGTTGGGAGGAGAATTCGCCGGCACGCTGGTGTCACCGCGTCCACCTGCGCGGGTATCACGCACAGCGGACGTCCCGCTGGATTGCGGCGGCAGCGCAGCGTCCATGGTGCACCACGGGTGGCGCGCCGAACGGGCACAACTGGGCGCGGATTCTGCCGCGCAACCGTTGCAGCTACCTCCCCCGCACCCAGTTTGAAAATCATTCGAGTAAGCGGGTGGCGGTGCCGTCGATTCGTCGGGTAATTGCGCCAGGTTGATCGGCTCGTTCTGCGACAGAGCGGTGCCGTTCATGGGGCCCGCGTACTCGTTCGCGTGGTCCACGCAGTACCGCGTCTCTTCGCAGGGCAGGTCAGCTTCGGTGTACCCACCGTCGTCGATCGCTAGTGGAACGCCGCACCCGAGCTGGTTGAAGCACTGTCCCACGCAAAGAGCGCCGTCGAGCGTATCGCAAACGTTGCCCTTGGTGTTCTCTACGCACAGCCCGCTCGCGGCGTCGCAGGTCGCCGTCGGACCGCAGGTATCCGCGCATTGCTGCGCCAACCATTGCCCGGTAGCTCGCTTGCGGACTTCGAAACAACGGGTGTGCTCACCGCAGACCAAGCTCATGCCGTGGAGCGCGCTGGTCGCTGAGCAGTCATGGTTGACCAAGCTGCAACCTGGCCCCGACATGATTGGCCCGACTTTTTGGCTCGGGTTGCCGGTATTACTGCAGCGCCCAGTGGCACCCACAGGCGGAGGATTCGCGGCGCCCGCGCAGAGTCCCAAAGCTCGGCACTCCGCCTCGGTCTTACCCTCGCAGTCGCGGTCGCAGTTGTACAGCTCGACCGTATCGCTCTGCAGCGTTACGCCGCCGTACTCTGGGTGATTGGCGCTGGTACCCGGCGTGTATGCCGAGCAGATATTCAACGGGATAGTGCTGCCGTCGCCGCCACCGTTATGATCGATCCAACCGACGTAAGCGTCGTCCGGGCCGAGGGGAGTATGGGGCGTAGGGCCGTCACCTGGGTTGTATGAGGGCCCGAATGGCCGCTCGCAGACGTACGGCACGCTCGTGCCGCAGTTCGCGATACTCCAATTGCCTTTCGAGTCGATGAGGCCGCAGTCAAGTGCGTCATCGTTGCGCGGTTCCCCGCCAGGAAACCGGGCGAACAGACCGTGGTAGGGGCGACCCGTGGCGCCGCCGGTCCAGAACTTTTTGGCGTCGAGCGTTGCGGTGTAGCGCCAGGTCCATTCGCCTTCGGTCGTGCGATCGGTGGCGCCAGTCAGCGCGCTCGTGTTGACGAAACGAGAGACGAAGTAGTTTTCCAGATAGGTGTCGATCTGGACCAGCCGACCACCAGGCGAGCTGTTGCAGCGTTGGGCGGCTTGAGCTGGCGTTGCGGCCGGGCAGAACCAGTACGCGTGCGTGCCGAGCGTTTTCACAGTGCAGCCCGACTGGGGCGCGGCAGATGCGGGCGTTCCGCAAGTCCCTGCACCGTTGCAAGTGAAGGTGCCGTTGGCGATGCCGTCGGTACAGGCTTTACCAGCCGGCGCTACGCCGGGCTCGTTCGCGCAACCGCATTGGCCGCGGTGTTGATTGACCGGATCGTTGTCGCATTCGTCGATACAGTCAGGAACGAGGTCGCCATCGGTATCGGTCTCAGGCTCGCCGCAACCACAGGCTTTCGGCTCTGTTTTCAGCGGATCGTTGTCGCAGGTTTCGTTGCAAGCGTTGATACCGTCCCCGTCATGGTCGCCCTGGGGGCACAAGAATGTCCAGTCGAGCGGCAGGTGCAGCACCGTTGCGTCCGAGAAAACGTGCACCTCTTTGCCGAAGAAGGAGCCTTCGTGAGGCAAGAGGCTCGCGGGTCGCCGCAGCTCGATCGCGCTCAGCGGCGCGACCACGGACGCGACCAACGCTTCTTCGAACAAGGCAGGCTGCGTACCCAGGTAGCCGAACAGCACTTGTCCGCGGGGGCCTGCAACGTACTCGAGCCCGACGCGCAGAGTGAGCGTGTTCTTGACGTAGATCAGCACCGGCCCGGCCGAAGTGTCGACCCGGAAGTGCGCTTGCGGCTCGAGGATGAGCGAGTTGATGAAATACGTGCCCGAGCGGAACGTGATGGTCGAGCGCGAGAAAGCTTGGATGCTGTCGTATTCGCCTGGCACGACCTCGAAATTGGGCGAATCCGGCGGACGGCTAACGACGTTGTTTACGCCGCTGTTTGGCCAGGAAACGCTCCACTTCGTCTCGGTTGATTGGACGTTGGCGTTCGTCTTGACCGGACCGCCGATGGTGACGTTGTTCTGTTGGTTGATGGTGCCAGAGGTCGTGAGGCTGCCGCTGATCGACGAGCCAGAGCGCAAGAAATTGAGGCTGCCGATGCTCGTCACGTCGGCATACGCCTTTACACCGGCGCCGAACTCGAGGGTGTTCGTGCCCAGGTTGGCGACACGGCTGGGCTTGGCGACTTTCGCCAGCGTCGACCGATCGTCGATGGTGACCCGACTCGTGGACGAGATCAGCATATCGGCGATGCCGGAGCTGCGCGGAGTGAGGACCTTGAACTCGGTGTTCGTCGTCGGCAGAACGGTCGGTGCGGTCGAGGCGACGACCAAATTGTCGACCAGGAATGTACCTGAGTTGCCTCCCACGTTGAAAACAAGGCGAAAGTTGATGTCGTTTGCGTTGCCGTTGAGGACGGTCTTAGCCGCCGCAGGCACGGTAAAGCTCAGGGTTTGGTAGCTGTTCGCGGGGCGGCCGACGAGCGAAACCACGCCGAAGTCAGACCACGACAGGCCAGCCGAGGGCGACTGCATGACGAGGTGCACGTCACCAGAGGTTTGTGTTTTGGAGAGGGCACGTCGACGGTGGCCGTAGAAAGAGCACCACCGGGGGCCCTCATGGTGCTCGAGAAAAGCTCGATATAACCATTGGGTACGACCGACAAAGCCGCGGCACCTTGCGACACGATAGAGGATGAGCCGAGCGCAACCGAGTTGCTCGTGCGCCAGTCCTGAGTCGGCGCCTCGAAGCCCAACACGCGGCTTTGAGCCGCGGTCAACGCCTGGGAAGAAGACGTACTAACGCTCTCGTCCGAGTCGGTGCCAGGCGCATTTCCACACGCAATCAGCGCCAATGAAGCCGCTGTGACCAGCGACCGCACAATGAAATAATATCCCCGAATCTGCCCCGGACACCGAGTTCAAGG
>Ga0170475_110691376_pt1 | contig 17260 bp, 29 predicted proteins | sample Soicark_Litter_5_FD_111474 | JGI IMG/M metagenome (GOLD analysis project Ga0170475, IMG submission 111474) | Avena fatua rhizosphere microbial communities from Hopland, California, USA. Combined Assembly of 48 SPs
ATTAAGGCCACTCTCTTGGACGGGTCTTTTCATGATGTAGACTCGACTGAAATAGCATTCAAGATAGCTGCATCGATGGCTTTCAAAGAGGCAGCCTTGAAAGCAATACCTTTGATTTTGGAACCGATGATGTCTTGTGAAGTATCGTGTCCAGAGGAGTATATGGGCGGAGTCATTGGAGATTTAAATAGCCGTAGGGGCAAAATTCTCAATATGACGACCCGCCACGGACTTCAAGTCATTAAGGCAGAGGTTCCTCTGGCTACGATGTTTGGATATTCGACAGCGTTAAGGTCGTCATCTCAGGGGAGAGCTACTTATAGTATGGAGTTTTCACACTATGAGCCAGTGCCTCCGCAGATTGCTGAAGAAATTAAGATAAAATCCGGCGTAATTATTCGATAAGCCGTTTTTTTCTATTGTCATCAGTTTTCAAAGCTTGTATAAACGACGCCTTCTGATGTTATGGGATAGATTGCTCGCACCGCTACACATCGCAGTGGAGGTAACTACCCGTATGAATTAACCCGTGGAGATGTGATATGGCAGCAATGGAACATAAAATTCGTATTAAATTAAAAGCATTTGATCATCGCGTCCTGGACCAATCGGTTTGGGAAATCGTGAATACAGCAAAGAGAACCGGTGCGACCGTGCGTGGCCCGATTCCATTGCCGACAGTTATTAATAAGTATTGCGTTTTGAGATCACCTCATGTAGACAAGAAATCCCGTGAACAGTTCGAAGTTCGAACTCATAAACGGCTTTTAGATATTTTAGAGCCGACTCAACAAACAGTCGATTCTTTGATGAAACTCGATTTGTCTGCTGGTGTGGATGTCGAGATTAAGTCTTAGTAGATGAGTTTTGGCGGTTATGGGTGGAGTAAGGAAATTCCATCCAGGATATAGAGTTGCTAGAAGTAGCAGCTCTATATAAAGTGCTGAGAAGAAATTTTTCAGCAAGTTACAAGGAAGTAAGACATAGGAGTGGATCGAAACTCCTCTTTGCATAGTTCAATAAGGCTATCCCAAAGAGAAAGTCGAAAAGCTCGGCGGCTATCGCATGAAAGCATCCGGCGGCCTAGGTTGTGAGATCATAAGGCGGCTTCCCGGTGATGCTGTGACGATGGATTCGTAGGTAAAGAAAAAAATAAGGTGAAAATCCAAGTGATTCACCTTGGAGTATATTATGGAACAAAAGCCTGAGGCACAGGCTAGCAGTTCAGCTACTGCGACACCGAGTGCAACTATAGATTTAGCTTCACGTGAGCGTGTTGCTTTAACTCAGGGCCGAGGAGGCATTCTGGGTGTAAAAGCAGGTATGACTCAAGTTTACAGCGAAAATGGCGATTCAATTGCTGTTACTGTAATTGATTTGAAGCCTACTGTAATTACCCAAGTCAAATCCCAGGATAAGGACGGCTATCAAGCTATTCAGATCGGCTTCCTTCCTAAGAAAGCAAAGTCTGCAAATAAAGCAGAACAAGGTCATTCAAAAGCATCAGGAACCACCGGTTTTTATCGGTATCAAGAGTTTCGAATTGCTGACGGTGAAAAGCTCGATGGTTTGACTGTAGGAAAAGTTCTCTCTCCAGAATTTATTAAGGCTGGGGATTCAGTAGATTTAACCGCAGTATGTAAAGGTAAAGGATTCCAAGGGGGCGTGAAACGCTACCACATGGCTGGTGGTTACAAGTCCCACGGTGCGTCTCTTTCTCATCGCCAATTAGGTTCTATCGGTAACCGCGCCGATCCCGGAAAGTGTTTCAAGAATAAGAAAATGGCGGGTCAAATGGGTAATGAGCAAGTCACGGTTCAAAACGTTCGAGTTGTTCGTGTTGACCAAGAAAACCAGCTCCTATTAGTTCACGGGAGCGTTCCAGGTCCTAAGAGTGGTGTTGTAACCATTCGCCGAACTGTGAAGAACGCAGGGTGATTTATGCCAACGCTAGAATTAATCAATCAAGAAAAACAAAAAGTCGGAACCATTCAGCTCCGTGATGATGTTTTTGGAGTAGAGGTGAATATTCCATTAGTTCACCAAGTTCTAAAAGCACAACTTGCAGGCCGTCGCCAAGGCACGGCAAAAACTAAGACCAAATCTGAAGTGCGCGGTGGTGGTCGTAAGCCTTTCCGTCAAAAGGGAACAGGTAATGCTCGCCAAGGATCTTCTCGATCTCCGTTGCATCCAGGCGGTGGTCAGAGTTTCGGGCCACAGCCACGAAGCTATGAACAAGCAACTCCAAAAGAAATGGTTCGAGGAGCTTTACGTTCAGCATTGTCTGATCGATTGAAATCTCAACGCATTTTGATCATTGACGAGTTCAAGCTGAGCGACGTGAAAACTAAGGCTCTCAGTCAACTGGTTACAGATAAATTACAACTCGACAAAGTCTTGATTGTAGATGATGCCAATCGCAACTTGGAACTCTCTGGAAGAAATATTCCAAGAGTAAAAGTTCTTCGTACCGAAGGCTTGAATGTCTACGACATTGTAAAGAACGAGTGGGTTGTGTTTACGAAACGTGCGGTGCAGGCAGTAGAAGCTCGCCTTTCTCCAGGAACTTAAGGTAGGGTATCATGCGAACGGTTTATGAAGTAATTCGACGACCCATCATTAGTGAAAAGAGTACTGCACTTGCTGAAGTCGCAGGACGCTACGCTTTTGAGGTCGCAGTCCAAGCAAATAAACAAGAAATCAAAGATGCAGTTCAACGTCTTTTTAATGTGAAAGTTCGTGAAGTCAGAACCATGGTGATGCATGGGAAGGTTAAGCGAGTCGGACGTTTTGAGACGAAGCGTGCAAATTGGAAGAAAGCGCTAGTTACCTTGGCTGAAGGTCAGAAGATTGATTTCTTCCAAACAAAGTGAGTTGATTTATGGCGATTAAATCTTTTAAACCCATTACACCGTCTCTTCGATATAAGAATGTCGCTGATTTTTCAGTACTGACACCAAAAAAAGAACAGCCAAAGAAGCCAAGAAATCTCTTTTCTTCTCTGAGTAAATCCGGAGGAAGAAATCAGTTTGGCAAAATGACTGTTCGTCATATTGGTGGCGGTCATAAGAGAAAGTATCGCATGATTGATTTCATGCGTGAAAAGCGAGAGATTCCAGCTAAGGTTGCATCCCTTGAGTATGATCCAAATCGCACAGCTTATATCGCTTTATTAAATTATGCTGATGGAGAAAAGAGATACATCTTAGCTCCATTGAACCTCAATGTGGGCGATCAAGTTATTGCGAGTGATAAGGCAGATATTAAGCCTGGTAACAATCTCTCGTTGACCGCAATTCCCGTAGGTACTTTGATTCACAATATCGAAGTAGAGCCTGGGCATGGTGGCAAAATTGCTCGATCTGCTGGTGGTTATGCACAGCTGATGGCAAAAGAAGGCGATTATTGCCAAATTAAGATGCCTAGCGGAGAGATTCGCTTGGTGCATGCGAAGTGTAGAGCTTCCATTGGACAACTTTCCAATACGGATCATGAAAATATCACGATTGGTAAGGCTGGCCGAAATCGTTGGTTAGGAGTAAGACCTACCAATCGAGGTGTGTCGATGAACCCAATTGACCATCCACACGGTGGTGGTGAAGGTAAGTCATCCGGAGGAGGACATCCTCGGACACCTTGGGGAGTACCTACCAAAGGTTATAAGACTCGTAATAACAAGCGCACAGAAGCGTTTATTGTGAAACATCGTCGGTAAGGAGAGTGAAACGTGGCCCGTTCAATTAAAAAAGGCCCTTTTTGTGATGACCATCTTCTAAAAAAGGTCCAAACGGCAAGGCAAGCGCAGGATCGTAAGGTGATTAAGACCTGGTCACGCCGTTCAACGGTGTTGCCTGATTTCGTAGGTTTAACCTTTGCTGTGCATAACGGTAAGAAGTTCGTACCGGTTTACGTAACGGAAAACATGGTGGGGCATAAGTTAGGTGAGTTTGCTACCACTCGTACTTTCCATGGACATACTCCGGCTGATAAGAAGGCTGCCGAAGGTGGCGCCGCTAGTGCTCCAGCAGCAGGTGGTGCATCTAAACCGGCTTCAGCGCCACAGAAATAATGAGGAGTGAGCGATGAAAGCGACAGCAAAGATTAGTTTTGTCCGAATTACCCCAAGGAAAATGGGGTTGTTGGCGGACGAAGTTCGGGGAAAAGGCATTAACGAGGCATTGACCTACTTGCGTTTTTCACCCAGGAAGCGTACTGCGCATGTGCTTTATACGCTTCTAAAGAGTGCAGCAGCTAACTTGGACCAAAAAGGGACAGTGGATGTGGATACTCTTTATGTGAAGACCATTCTTGTTGGACAGGGCACAACGCTCAAGCGTTTCCGTCCAAGAGCGAAGGGTTCAGCGTTTCGTATTAACAAGAAAACGAGTCACGTTAGCGTGACGCTCGCAGAGCGGTAATGAGGAAAACATGGGTCAAAAAGTTAATCCAATAGGATTTCGCTTAGGAATTACCCGAACTTGGGATAGTCGTTGGTACGCAAAGCGTGATTATGCCCGCTTGTTGCATGAAGATATTCAACTCAGAGAATATCTGAAAGACAAGCTTCACGGAGCAGGCATTGCTCGCATTGAAGTAGAACGTGCAGCCAACAAAGTAAAAATCAATGTGCATACCGCTCGTCCCGGCATTGTGATTGGTAAAAAGGGCGCAGGCGTAGAATCACTCAAGGGTGATGTACAAAAGCTTTCTAGAAATGAAGTGTTTTTGAACATCATTGAAGTGAAAAAACCTGAAGCCAATGCAACTTTGATTGCTGAGAACGTAGCTTCCCAGCTTGAGAAGCGTGTAGCGTTTCGCCGCGCCATGAAGAAGTGTATGACTGCAGCCTTCAAACAAGGAATCAAAGGAATTAAAATCCGAGTTTCCGGACGTTTGGGTGGTGCTGAAATCGCTCGTACTGAATGGTATAGCGAAGACAGCGTCCCTCTGCATACACTTCGTGCAAACATCGACTATGGTACTGCTGAAGCTCGTACTACTTACGGTGTGATCGGTGTGAAAGCATGGGTCTATCACGGTGAAGCGCAGACTCTCAAGAAACAGGCGGCTAATGAAGCCAAGGCCGCACAAGGGGCATGAGGTAGATTATGTTAGCACCCAAAAGAGTCAAATGGCGTAAGCATCAAAAGGGAAAAATGCGCGGTAAAGCTGACCGCGGCGGGACCCTATTTTTTGGTGAATTTGGTTTACAGTCTACTGAATGTGGACGGATTACTTCAAAACAGATCGAAGCCTCCCGTGTTGCTATGACACGTTATGTAAAAAGAGGTGGAAAGATTTGGATTCGAGTATTTCCTGACAAGGCAATCACAAAGAAGCCTGCTGAAACTCGAATGGGTTCCGGAAAAGGTAACGTTGAAGAGTGGGCAGCAGTCATTAAGCCAGGTCGAGTGATTTTCGAAATGGACGGAATTCCTCAGAGCGAAGCATTTGAGGCACTACGTTTGGCAAATAATAAACTTCCCATTCATTGTAAGCCCATCAGTAAAGCGACAGAGGCTCTAGCCGTTGCTCGTGTACAGGCTACACGAAAAGCTAAGGCAGAGAAGAAGCAAGTCGCAACATCGGTGGTTAAGAGTTAAAGGAGTGAACGTGGCTACGAAGCGTTTTAGAGAGCTTAAAAATTTTTCCAAAGACGAACTGGTAACAAAGGTTCGGGAAACTGAGGCACAGCTTTTTCAGGTAAAGATGAAGAAAGCTACAGGCCAACTAGAAGACACGGCTACGATTTGGCGTCTGCGCAAAGACTTGGCTCGGATGAAAATGCTTCAGTCACAGAAGAGCTCCGCTGGAGTCGAGAAAGCGACGAGGTAGATGAAGTATGGCGACCGAAAATCAAGTTAAGCAAGGGAGTGCATCAAAGGAGGCCTCGGATCAGCGAAATTCTCTTCAAAAGAGAAGATCCGTGGTTGGTGTTGTAGTGAGCGATAAGATGCAGAAAACCATCGTTGTTAAGGTGGATCGCCAAGTTCGCCACTCTCTCTATAAGAAGTACGTGGAAAAGACACGTCGATATAAGGCTCATGATGAAAAGAATGATGCAAAAATCGGCGACCGCGTTCTTTTAATAGAATCCCGACCTTTGAGTCGAGAGAAGCGTTGGGTGTTGAATTCAATCCTACGACGTGCAGGACAAGCTCCTGACGTGAACGTCTAAGGGCTAGGCAGGAGGATAGAGCTATGATTCAAATGCGTACTCGTTTAGACGTAGCAGATAATTCAGGCGCAAAGTCAGTCATGTGTATTAAGGTCCTTGGCGGAACTCGTAGAAAGTACGCTTCCTTGGGAGACGTGATTGTAGTGACTGTAAAGGATGCTTCTCCAAACGCGAAAGTAAAAAAGGGCGAGATCCTGAAGGCTGTGATCGTTCGTACAAAAAAGGAAGTGAATAGGCACGATGGTACCTATGTTCGCTTCGATACGAACTCAGCAGTTTTAATTAATGCTCAGAACGAGCCGATTGGTACCCGTATTTTTGGACCTGTCGCCCGTGAACTACGAGCAAGGGCGTTTACAAAGATCATTTCTTTAGCGCCAGAGGTTTTGTGAGGTTTCTATGATGAATTTAGAACGCCGCAAATTCTCGCTCCGCAAGAATGACCAAGTTCAGGTCATTGCAGGACGAGAAAAAGGAAAAGTTGGAAAGATTTTAAAAATCGATTCAAAAACAGGCCGAGTGACCGTTGAAAAGGTCAATGTGGTAAAGCGCCATACTCGTCCTACCCCTAAGAATGCTGGTGGCATTGTCGAACGAGAGTTGCCATTACATTATTCCAATGTTCTTTTGCACTGCCCGAAGTGCAATCGAGGTGTTCGTCACGGACAAAAGCTGGTTGAGAAGCCAGGTAAGTCTGCAAAGGGTGATACAGTTCGTAAGTTGAAGATTCGAGTCTGCAAGCGCTGTGACGATGCAATCGATCAAGCGTGATTCAGACGGGAGGTAAAAAGTGGTAGCAGCAAAAGACGATAGTGACAAGAAGAACAGCGGTGCCGAAGGTGGACAAGAAGTCGACGCCGCAAAAGCGAAGGCTGAAGCAAAGAAGGCAGCAGCTGATGCCGCTCGCGCACGCGCGAAAAAGGCTAAGGAAGAGGCAGCAGCTTCTTCAGTAAAAATTGCTGCTCCAGGAGAAACGAAAGTCTCTCCTAGTAAGCCGCCCCGTCTCTTGAATCACTATCATACAAAGGTAGTGCCTGCTTTAATGAAGCAGTATCAGTTCAAGAACTCCATGCAAGTACCTAGGCTAACTAAGGTAGTTGTCAATTGCGCTGTGAAGGACGCAGTTGCTAATCCTAAAGTTTTAGATGGAACTTTTGAAGAAATCATGGCGATTACAGGGCAAAAGCCTGTATTGACCCGTGCACGTAAGGCAATTGCTGCATTTAAAGTACGTGCCGGAAATCCAGTGGGTGTCATGGTGACCTTGAGACGCGCTCGTATGTACGAATTCTTGGATCGACTCATGAATGTCGCGCTACCTCGAGTGAGAGACTTTAAAGGTGTGAATAATAAGTCCTTCGATGGCCGAGGAAATTACTCTGTAGGTATTCGAGAGCAGATTATTTTCCCTGAAATTAATTATGACAAGGTGGATAAGGTTCGCGGTATGACCGTGACGATTACGACCACCGCTAAGACGAATGAACATGCTCGGTCGTTGTTGGCCGAAATGGGCATGCCATTCCGTAAGTAAAAAGGAGATCGATCTTGTCTAAAAAGTGTAAACTCGAAAAGATTGGGAAAAAGCCAAAGTTTAAGACACGTACACGCAATCGTTGTCCACTTTGTGGTCGTCCACGAGCCTATATGAGGAAATTCAATATGTGCCGTTTGTGTTTCCGTGGGCTGGCATTGAAAGGTCAACTACCAGGCGTGACTAAGTCCAGCTGGTAAGCGACGTGAGGATACTAGAATTATGAGCATGACAGATCCAATAGCAGATTTATTGACTAGAATTCGGAATGCGACCAAGGAGAGGCATGAGAAGCTAGAAGTTCCGGCTTCCCGTTTGAAAGCAAACGTGGTCCGCGTTCTTAAAGAGGAAGGCTACATTAAGAACTTTCGCTTAATGCGAGAAGAAGGCCGTCCTGTAATTAAAGTCTACCTAAAGTATACAGACAATGGTGACAGCGTGATCCAAGGTATTCGACGCATCAGTCGACCTGGTCTTCGCCGGTATTCTGGATATGAGGAGATGCCTCGTCCATTGAACGGTGCAGGTATCGCGATCGTATCTACCTCTAAAGGTGTAACAACAGGTCACAAAGCTCGCACCCACAAAGTGGGCGGTGAGATTCTGTGTGAGGTGTGGTGATTTATGTCTAGAGTAGGAAAAGTCCCTGTAAAGATCCTTCAGGGCGTCAAAGTAGATATAAAAGATGGTGCAATCAAGGTAGAGGGTCCTAAAGGGAAACTCTCTCTGAAGTTAGCTCGTGGAGTGCTTGCTCAGGTTGAAAACGGAGCTATCGTCGTGAATCGCGACGAGGAGATTTCTAACAACGCATCTTCTCTTCACGGTCTTACTCGTACCTTGATTCACAACATGGTACACGGTGTTCATACTGGCTTCTCTAAAGAGCTTGATATCGTGGGCGTCGGATACAGGGCAGCAGTGAAAGGTACCGTTTTGAGCATGACACTAGGGTATTCTCACCCTGTAGATTACGAACTTCCTCAGGGAATTTCGGCCAAGGTTGAGAACAATACTCATATTGTTGTGTCCGGTGCAGATAAGATGTTAGTCGGCATGGTTGCCGCTAAGATCCGTTCGTTTAAGGAGCCTGAACCCTACCAAGGTAAAGGTATTAAATACACCAACGAGCATATTATCCGTAAGCAAGGTAAAGCTGCTGGAACTAAGTAATTGAGGATAGTGGTATGGCGACAAAAATACGTCGAGTAACAAGCCAAAAGCAGATAGTACGATTCAAGAGAAAGACTCGTATTCGTGCGCGCGTTGAAGGAACAATGGAGAGACCCCGTCTTGCTGTTTTTCGTTCAAATAAGCACATTTATGTACAGCTCGTAGATGATCACAAAGGTCATACCTTGGTAGCTGCTTCCAGTACGGAAGAAGAACTCAAGGAAAAGGTCGGTGGTACCATCGAAGGAGCGAAAACGTTGGGCACCTTGGTAGCCAAGCGAGCACTAGCTAAGAACATTTCGCAAGTTGTATTCGATCGCGGTGGTTATCTTTACCATGGTCGAGTCAAGGCGTTAGCAGATGCTGCCCGTGAAGGCGGATTGAAATTTTAGTTTAAGGAAGCGAATCAAGGAGAGGTTATGGCAGGTGGTCAACAAGTTGGGCGTCAGCAGGAAGAATCTGAATTCGAAGATAAGGTGATTCATATCAACCGCTGCGCTAAAGTCGTAAAAGGTGGTCGTCGTTTCAGCTTCGCGGCGATCGTCGTAGTCGGTGATAAGAAGGGCCAAGTAGGCGTTGGTCTAGGCAAAGCCGGTGAAGTACCGGAAGCTATTAAAAAGGCCGGCAAACAGGCTAAGAAGAATCTCATGAAGGTCCCGCTGGAAGGCGATACTATTCCTCATGAAATCATCGGCCACTTCGGTGCAAGTCAAGTGTTGATGAAGCCTGCTCCAGAAGGTACCGGAATCATCGCGAGTTCCTCAGTCCGTGCTATTCTAGAAGTAGCTGGTATAAGGAACATTTTGACGAAGTCTATTCGTAGAGACAATCCCCACAATGTGGTGCGTGCGACACTTCAAGGTTTGAAGAGTCTACGAAACTTCGCTGATATTGCTAAAGCCCGCGGTAAGACGGTCGGAGAAATTCTTTAATTTTTAATTCCTCGTGAAGGAGTTTTTTATGGCAGCCACGAAGAAGACAATTACAATCCGTTTAAAAAGAGGAACTATTGCTTGTCCTCCAAAACAACGGGCCACCGTAAACGGTTTGGGTCTTAAGAGAAGAGAGCAAGTGCAGGTTCTTGAAAACACTCCTTCTGTAAGAGGGATGATTAAGAAGGTCCTTCACTTGGTAGAAGTTGTAGCTGAGACTCGCTAAGAGAGTCAGCTAAATGACCTTTTGGAGATAGAGAATTCATATGTTGAAATTAAATACGATTAAAGCTCACTTGGGAGCGACTCATAAGAGGAAACGTTTGGGACGTGGTTCAGGATCTGGACACGGACCTACAGCAGGTAAAGGTGACAAGGGTCAGCTTGCACGTTCGGGCGGCAGTGTACGTCCCGGATTCGAAGGCGGTCAGATGCCTTTGTATCGCCGACTCCCAAAACGTGGATTTAAGAATTTTGCTCGTAGATCCATTGCTGTCTTGAACCTTTGTGACTTGGAAAAGCTCGATATCAAGGAAATTTCACTTGAGACTCTGGCAGAAGCTGGCCAAGTAAAAGGACGTCACGACAGATTGACCATTTTAGGCACTGGCGAGCTTACAAAAGCTTTCAACGTTAAGGCCCATAAGGTCAGCCCTGCAGCACAAGAAAAAATTGCTAAAGCAGGTGGAAAAGTTGAGTTGATTCCAATCCCTGGAGCTCAGGCAAAAAAAGCTAAGAGTAAGAATAACGCACGAGCCTGATTGTTCGGATATTTGAGGGCTTGGGGAAGTAATACTAGAGGGAACAAATGTCAGGCGCTGATGGACTGGTTAAGATTCCGGAGTTGCGTAAGCGAATTGTTTTCACCTTGATTATGCTCGCCGTTTACCGCATCGGCGTACACATACCCACACCAGGTGTAGATAGCGCAGCGCTGCAGCAAGTATTTGCCAACATGAAGGGAACTATCTTTGGATGGTTTAACCTGTTTAGCGGTGGAGCGCTCGAGAGATTTAGTATTTTTGCTCTCGGAGTGATGCCCTATATCAGCAGCTCCATTATCTTTCAGCTCTTAACGGTCGTCTGGCCGTATCTGCATGACCTTCAGAAAGAGGGGGAGCAGGGGCGGAAGAAGATCACCCAATACACCCGCTATGGTACTGTATTGCTCTGTTTGATTCAGGGGTACGGTATTGCAACTGGATTGGAACATTATACCAATCCGACCGTAGTGGTACATCCTGGGATGGCCTTTAGACTTCTAACGACTTGTACTCTTACCGCTGGAACCGTCTTCCTGATGTGGGTTGGCGAACAGATGTCCGAAAGAGGCATTGGTAATGGTATTTCGTTGCTGATTTATGCAGGTATTGCTGCCCGTATCCCACAAGGTATCGGTTCGACGCTCAGCCTCTATCGTTCAGGCGAGTTGAGCTTCTTCAAAATTCTGTTAATTCTAGCAGTGATAGTCGGAACCTTCTTCTGCATTATCTTTGTTGAAAGAGGCGCACGAAGAATACCAATCCAGTACGCAAAGCGAATTGTCGGGCGTAAGGTTTATGGTGGCCAGAATAGTAACCTTCCTTTGAAGGTAAATACGTCGGGTGTGATACCTCCGATTTTCGCTTCTTCATTAATTATGTTCCCAGCGACAGTTGCCACCTTCTTTCCATCTGAAAAGGTGCAAAAGTTTACGGCAATGCTGCAGCCGGGTAACACTCTCTATAACATCATGTTCGTCGGCTTGATTGTGTTCTTCTGTTACTTCTATACAGCAGTCACCTTTAAGACCGAGGATGTTGCAGAGAACTTAAAGAAGTATGGTGGTTTTATTCCGGGGATTCGTCCGGGACAGCCTACAGCTCAGTATATTGATTATGTATTGTCTAGAATCACCTTAGGTGGCGCTGTTTATATTTCAGCAATATGCGTGTTGCCGACATTCTTTACCCAAACAATGAAGGTACCATTCTACTTCGGTGGAACCAGTGTATTGATTTTGGTGGGTGTAGCTCTAGATACGGTAGCACAGATTGAAACCTTCCTTCTGACTCGAAATTATGAGGGATTCATGAAACACACTCGACTGAAAGGGCGAGCAGCCTACACATGATAGTGGTGTTACTTGGCCCTCCGGGCTCAGGAAAAGGGACTCAAGCGAAGAAGCTTTGGACAGAGCGTCGGCTTCCACAGCTATCAACGGGTGATATGCTTCGATCAGCTATCCAGCAGGGAAGTAAGCTGGGTATGGAAGCGAAAGCCTTTATGGATCAAGGGGCGTTAGTTCCTGATTCTGTAGTGGTTGGGTTGATTGCTGAACGAACGGAAGCCAATGATTGCAAAAATGGCTTTGTTCTAGACGGCTTTCCTAGAAACATCTCACAAGCGGATGCTTTAGATAAGATGTTGAAGAGCCAAAGCCGGCAGGTAGACCGAGCGGTTTTGTTTGAGATTCCAGATGAAGATTTGGTGAAGAGGCTTTCTGGACGTAGAACGTGCTTGTCGTGTGGAGCCATGTTCCATGTAGACAGTGCTGCTCCGAAAGCCGACGGGGTATGTGATCAATGTGGAAAAACCCTGATTCAGAGAGACGATGATCGCCCTGAGGTCATCAAGAAACGGTTGTTGGTCTATCATCAGCAGACCGAGCCTCTCGTAGGTTACTATCGTCAACAGAATAAGTTGAGAAGCTTAGATGCCAGGCGCCCAGCTGTAGATGTGGCTCAATCGCTTTTAGATGCGCTCAAATAAGAAAAGATAATGCCATGGTATCCATAAAGTCACAAAAAGAACTCGATCAGATGCGCAAAGCAGGGGCCATTGTGGCTCAAATCTTAGAGGAGATGGTGGCCATGGCTGCCCCAGGAATCTCCACGGGAGAGTTAGATCGCTTTGCAGAATCTCGTTGTAAGGAATTGAAAGCTAAGCCGGCTTTTAAGGGCTATCATGGCTTTCCAGCAACGGTCTGCATTTCGATTAACGATGAGGTAGTACACGGTATCCCCTCTAACAAGCGTATTCTGAAGGAGGGTGACATTGTAGGTATCGATTACGGGGTTGTCTACGAGGGTTGGTATGGTGATTCTGCCCGCACCGTTGGGGTAGGCAAGATCTCCAAAGCGGCCCAAAAGCTACTGGAGGTGACCGAAGAAAGTCTTCTTCAGGGTATCCGACAGTGCTATGAAGGGAATCGAGTCTTCGATATCGGCCATGCTGTGCAGAATTATGTTGAAGGATTTGGGTACAGCGTGGTAAGGGAGTTCGTTGGTCATGGTATAGGTAGAGCACTCCATGAGGAGCCACAGGTCCCGAATTACGGCCCTAAAGGGAAGGGATTGGTGCTTAAATCTGGGATGGTTCTAGCTATTGAGCCGATGATCAATGCTGGTGGTCATGAAGTGAAGGTTCTCAGTGATGGCTGGACGGCGGTTACTGTGGATCGGTCTCTTTCAGCTCATTTTGAGCATACGGTTGCGATTACTCCGAATGGTCCGGAGATATTGACCCTAGGAACGAAAGAAAGGTGAGTTTACGTAGGTAGTGAGACATGGCTAAAGACGACGCGATTCAAGTTGAGGGAACTGTTTTAGAGCCCCTCCCAAACGCGATGTTTAGAGTCGAGCTACCTAGTGGCCATAAAATCTTGGCGCATATTTCTGGGAAGATGAGGATGAACTACATCAAGATTCTCCCTGGAGATAAGGTAACGATAGAGATGTCGCCCTATGATTTAACCCGTGGACGTATCACCTATCGAGTGAAGTAACCACATGGTGTAGATGGAGAGTTTTATGAAAGTACGCGCATCAGTGAAAAAAATTTGTGACAAGTGCAAGGTGATCCGCCGCAAAGGTGTGGTTCGAGTGATTTGCGAAAATCCCCGCCACAAACAGAGGCAGGGTTAAGGTTGAACGGTAGGAAGTTGAAAGGAAGGTAGCAACGTGGCTCGTATCGCGGGAGTCGATCTCCCACGCAATAAGCGGATGGAAGTAGCGCTGACGTATATCTACGGGATCGGTCGTCCGATGTCCCGACAGATTTTGGCCGAAGCTCAAATTGAATTAAACAAAAAATCAGATTCTTTAACTGAAGCTGAGGTTGCCAAGATTCGTGAAATCATCGATCGCACTCATCGCGTGGAAGGTGATCTCCGACGTGAAGTGAGTTTGAATATTAAACGCCTTGTAGATTTAGGTTGCTATCGGGGAGTTCGTCATCGCAAAGGACTTCCTGTCAGGGGTCAAAGAACTCACTCAAATGCCCGGACTCGTAAAGGACCTGCAGTGGCTATTGCAGGTAAGAAGTCCGTCAAGGCAATGAAGTAAGAGCAGGTGATTATGTCTGATCAAAAGGTCGAAGGAACAAAGGCCGAGTCTAAGAAGGAAACTGCTTCAGCTACTTCCACAGGAGCTGAGGGTGTAGTTAAGAAGTTTAAAAAGGGAAAGAAGAACGTTTCTGCTGGAAACGTTTATATTCTTTCCTCATTTAATAACACGATCGTAACCATTACAGACACAATGGGTAATGCGATCTGTTGGTCTAGTGCTGGTGGAAAGGGTTTTCGCGGATCCCGCAAGAACACTCCGTTTGCCGCTCAAGTAGCAGCAGAAGATGCCGCACGTAAGGCTGTTGAAAACGGGATGCGTACCGTTCAAGTATTTGTCAGTGGTCCAGGTGCAGGTCGTGAATCTGCGCTCAGGGCTTTAGCATCGGCTGGATTGCGTGTCAGCTTTATCGAAGATGTGACACCGATTCCTCATAACGGTTGCCGTCCACCGAAGAGGAGAAGGGTCTAATTTATGGCTCGTTGTATTGGTTCAGTTTGTCGGCTTTGTCGCCGTGAAAATCAGAAGCTTTTTCTAAAAGGCGATCGTTGTTATACGGATAAATGCGCGTTTGAACGCCGCGGCTATCCGCCTGGACAACATGGCCAAGGTCGTATCAAGTTCTCTGAGTACGGCTTACAGCTTCGTGAAAAGCAAAAAATTAAGAGAATTTATGGCTTGTTAGAAAGCCAATTCAGAAATCTGTTTGAAAAGGCAGATCGTATGAAGGGTGTTACTGGCTCTAACTTGCTGTCCATGTTGGAAAGACGTTTGGACAACGTAGCTTATCGTGCTGGTTTCGCAAATTCTCGCGCAGAAGCTCGGCATTTGGTTCGCCATGGCCACTTTTCCGTAAATGGAATCAAGGTCAATATTCCATCGTATTTGGTGGAAAAAGGTGATCTGATTGAAGTTCGTGAAAAGAGCAAGAGCATTGCCCGTATCGGTGGTGCACTTGAAGCTGTAAAGCGACGTGAAATTCCTCAATGGCTGGAGTTGGATTCTACAAGCATGAAATCCCGCGTTAGAGATCTTCCAGCTAGAGATGATATTACGGCGCCTATGGAAGAACGCTTAGTAGTAGAACTTTATTCGAAGTAAGATTCGATAAACCTTGAATACTCCCCGCATGGCTGATCCCATTGGAAGGACAGCGAGGGGATGACAGGAGATAATCATGTTAGAAAAAAATTGGCGTGACCTCATTAAGCCGAAAGCGCTTGACGTAGATAAAGAGACTCTAACTCCAGCCTACGGTAAGTTCATCGCGAAGCCTCTGGAACGTGGCTTCGGTTTGACGCTCGGCAATTCACTTCGACGAGTTCTTCTCTCGTCTTTGCAGGGAGCTGCAGTCACTGCAGTAAAAATTGAAGGGGTAGTCCATGAGTTTACCTCGATCCCAGACGTGAAAGAAGACGTCGCAGAAGTGATTTTGAACCTTAAGGAAGTTCGTTTCCGACTTCATGGAAGCGAAAGCGCTACTGTCGTTATCGACAAGTCGGGTCCTTGTGAAGTCAGAGCTTCTGACGTTATTGTTTCCGAACAAGTTCAAGTTCTCAATCCAGATCAATTGATTGCGACCTTGGGTAAGGGTGGAAGACTTCGCGCTGAAATTCAAATCGCAAGAGGACGAGGATATCGTCCAGCCGAAGTGAATAAGACTGAAGACATGCCAGTGGGTTGGATCCCAGTGGATAGTTTCTTCTCCCCGATTCGCCGTGTGAATTACACAGTGACTCAAAGCCGCGTCGGTCAACGAACAGACTTCGATAAACTGACACTTGAAGTTTGGACAGATGGTTCTGTTCAACCTGAAGATGCAGTTTCTTTAGGTTCAAAAATTCTGAAAGATCAACTCTCAGTCTTCTTGAACTTCGAAGAAGAACCAGAACCTGTAGCGATGGTAAAGGAAGAGGGTGGAGCTCAATTCAATCCTAACCTCTATCGCTCTGTAGAAGAGTTGGAGCTTTCTGTTCGTTCTGCGAACTGCTTACAGAATGCTAATATTAAGTACATTTACGAGTTAGTCCAAAAGACTGAGTCTGAAATGCTGAAAACCAAGAACTTTGGAAGAAAATCCTTGAATGAAATTAAGGATATTCTGAGTGAAATGGGTCTCAGCCTAGGAATGAAGCTCGACGGGTTTGTTCCTCCTTCTCAACCACCGAAGCCAGCTGATTCTGATGTCGATGAGAGTCGCATCATGAATGATCGCAAGAAGGCTGAAGATGGGGATGAACTCGCGGATGATGTGGAAGATTAATTCGCCTGAGACGATAGCTCTTAGGTAGTAGATAGTTTAGGAGTGCTTCTATGAGACACCATGTAGATGGTCGGAAGTTTGGTCGGAATACGTCACACCGCGTTGCAATGTTTAGAAACATGGCTAATTCGGTGATTGAAAAAGAACAGATTGTGACCACTGTTCAGAAAGCTAAAGAAGTCAGAAGAGTTGTAGATCGGTTGATCACCCTCGGAAAGAGTGGATCACCTGCATCTCGTCGTCTGGCCTTCGACAGAACACGAGACAACGTGATTGTTTCTAAGTTGTTCACCATCTTGGCAGAGCGCTATAAAAGCCGAGCCGGTGGTTATACTCGAGTGCTTAAGATGGCAGATCGACGCTGGGGTGACGCTGCTGAAATGGCAGTGATCGAACTCGTTGATCATCCAGAGCTTGATCGTAAGAGAAAGCCTAAGGCCGCTGCACCAGCTGCTGAAGGTGAAAGCTCTGAGAAGCAAGAAGCTGCGGCAAAAGATCCTATTGGGAAGTTCCGCAAGCTTTTCAATCCAAAGTCTAAAGTAAAAGGCGGAAGCCACGGCGCTATGGCAAACATGCCTAAAGGCGGTGCAGGACGTAAAACTCCAGCAGGTGGCGGAAGCAGCAAGTCCGGTGGAAGCAGCTGATCTGCTGATATCTGACTGGCACTAGATTCACGCGCTTTCAGCGGGTGGATCACCAGTAGGCCGATTTCAATCGAAGGCTCAGTGCAGTAATTCGCGCTGGGCCTTTGTGTTTTTAGCGCTTCCCAATGAAGCTAAAGAGCTACCGCAAGAAAGCTGTGCGAACTTCCACGTGAAAGCAGAGAAGCCTCCACCCATAACTTGAGAAAACACGAAG
>Ga0170475_125786764_pt1 | contig 17258 bp, 14 predicted proteins | sample Soicark_Litter_5_FD_111474 | JGI IMG/M metagenome (GOLD analysis project Ga0170475, IMG submission 111474) | Avena fatua rhizosphere microbial communities from Hopland, California, USA. Combined Assembly of 48 SPs
ACCAGCAATCGAGTCCTCATCATCGGAGGCGCGGGCTTCATCGGTTCTCACATCGCAGACCAGCTGATCTTAGCGGGCTATCGGGTGCGAGCGCTGGACAACCTGAACCCACAAGTTCACGGTCCACAGGCCAAAAGACCGGCCTATCTCCACCCCGATGTCGAGCTGCAGATTGGCGACGTACGCGATCCCAGCGCCGTCCGGCGGGCGTTGGAGGGAACGGAGGCCGTGATTCATCTCGCGGCGGCGATCGGCGTCGGACAGAGCATGTATCAGATGCGTAGTTACATGGATATCAACAGCGTTGGGACGGCCACCTTGCTCGAGCAACTGACCAATCACAAGGTACGTCGGCTGGTCGTGGCCTCCAGCATGAGCGTCTATGGCGAGGGCCGCTACCGCGCGCATGACGGCGTTATCCACGAGCGCGTCAGCCGTTCCGTGACCGACCTCAAAGCAGGCGTTTGGGATCCGCTCGATTCGAACGGCGAGCCGTTGACCCCACTGCCAACGCCCGAGCAAAAGACGCCGATGTTGAACTCGATCTACGCGCTTTCGAAATACGATCAGGAGCGCATGTGCTTGATGTTCGGTGCCGCCTATGACGTTCCGACGGTGGCGTTGCGCCTGTTCAACACCTATGGGCCGAGGCAGGCGCTGTCCAACCCATACACGGGTGTGCTCGCGATTTTCGCCGCGCGGCTCCTCAACGGAAAGCCGCCCGTCGTGTTCGAGGACGGTCAGCAGCGGCGTGACTTCGTCAACGTCCGTGACGTCGCGCGTGCCTTCGTCTTGGCGCTGACGTCGGAGGCCGCGGTGAATCACGCGATCAACATCGGAAGTGGTGCGTCGTTGTCGATCATGGAGGTCGCTCGCGGCCTTGCGCAGGTCCTCCGCCTGCCGCAGACCAGCGCCGAGATCGCAGGGCGTTATCGCATGGGCGATATCCGGCATTGCTTTGCAGACACCACGCTTGCCCGTGAGCTCCTGGGGTACCAAGCAGCCGTTTCGCTGCAAGACGGGCTCAGCGAGCTCGCCGAATGGCTGCGCCGCGAGCGGGCCGTGGACACCTACGACGTCGCGCGTCGCGAGTTGGACGCACGCGGGCTCACTCTGGGCTGAACACGGGAGGAAACCGAGATGGCGAAAAACGATGCCTCGAATGGCTACGTTCTCGTGACCGGTGGCGCGGGCTTCATCGGCACGAACCTGGTGCGAGCGCTGGCCGAGAGTGGGCGGGACGTCCTGGTGCTCGACAACTTTGCGCGTCCTGGCGTGGAGAGAAACGCACTCTGGCTGACTTCACATTGGGCCGATCGGGTGCGGGTAGTCCGGGGTGACGTGCGGGACGCAGCGGGCGTCGCCTCCTGGGTGCGAGGCGCAGCGAGCGTCTTCCATCTCGCAGCTCAAGTTGCCGTGACCACGAGCCTGACGGATCCGGTTCTTGATTTCGAGGTCAATGCGCGCGGAACGCTCAACGTACTCGAAGCCCTGAGAAGCCATCCCTGCCCGCCACCGCTGGTCTTTACGTCCACGAATAAAGTGTACGGCGCGTTGCCGGACGTGCGGCTGCTCAAGCGCATGAACCGCTACGAGCCGGCTAGTTCAAACGGTATTCAAGCAGGGATCAGCGAAGATCGGCCGCTGGACTTTCACAGCCCTTATGGCTGCTCGAAGGGCGCGGCCGATCAATACGTTCTCGACTATGCGCGCAGTTTCGATCTGCCTTGCGTGGTGTTTCGGATGAGCTGCATCTATGGGCCTCATCAGTGGGGCAACGAGGACCAAGGCTGGCTCGCCCACTTCGTGCTGTCAGCGCTCCGGCAGCTCCCGCTGACTCTGTACGGCGACGGACTTCAAGTTCGTGATGCGCTATTCGTCGACGATCTGGTGGACGCACTCATCACCGCCAGCGAGCGCGCCTCGGATCTCGGCGGGCGCGCATTCAACATCGGGGGCGGTCCCAGCAACACGATCAGCCTGATAGAAGCGCTCAACACGATTTCCGCGCTGGTGGGTCGCTTGCCTCCTCTCGACCGAGAACAGGAGCGGGTAGGAGACCAAAAGTACTACGTATCGAACACGGGGTCGTTCCAGCGCGCGACCGGCTGGATGCCCAAAGTGAGCCTCGCCGAGGGGCTCGAGCGGCTCACTGCTTGGTTGCGAGAAAACCACACGCGTGGAAGTGAGCACGCTTTGCTTCACGCGCAAGCTGCGCCGGGCGCGCTGAATGCCTGAGCATTCCGCGGTGCGCGGTCTTCGAGTCCTAATGACCACCGACGCGGTGGGCGGGGTCTACTCATATGCCATCACCCTCGCCCGCGAGCTTTCTCGGCGCGGGGCCGAGGTCACCCTCGCGTGCATGGGTCCCGAACCCAAGCCCGATCAACGCGCCGATGCCGAAGCAGTGCCAGGCTTGCGACTCGAGCACGCACCGTACAGCCTCGAGTGGATGGAAGAGCCGTGGGTCGATGTCGACCGCGCAGGCCAGTGGCTACTTCGGCTCGAGCGAGACCTGCAGCCAGACTTGGTGCATTTGAATGGTTACTGTCATGCAGCGCTGCCCTGGGCCGTCCCGACCGTGGTGGTGGCACATTCATGCGTGCTCAGCTGGTGGCGTGCCGCACTCGGCGGTGACATCCCTGAACGGTATCGTACCTATCGAGAGCGAGTGAGCTCCGGTCTCCTGCATGCTCGCGCCGTCGTTGCGCCGAGCGCGAGCATGCTGCAAAGCCTACGCGACGAATATCGTTTTGCGGGCGAGGCAACGGTGATCTTCAACGGCGTTTCGGCGAGCGACTACTTTCGGCGCCCCAAACAGCCATTCTATCTCGCCGCCGGGCGCATGTGGGACCGCGCCAAGAATTTGGAGCTCATCGTCAGCGCTGGAGAACTGTTGCCATGGCCCGTGTGGATCGTTGGCGAAGGTTTTTCAGCTCCGGGTGGGTCTCGAGTGCAAGGCACTGGCAGGCTCACGCGCGCGGCTCTTGCACGATTGATGAGTGAAGCCTCCGTGTTCCTGCACCCCGCGCGATACGAGCCTTTCGGGCTCGCGCCGCTCGAGGCGGCGCTCTCCGGTGCTGCGCTTGTCTTGGGCCGACTCGACAGCTTGCTCGAAATCTGGGGCCGGTCGGCGCTCTACGTCTCTACGGAGGACCCGCACGAACTCGCACGCGTCGCTCAGCGCCTAGCAGACGACCCCATGTTTCGACACTCGCTCGCGAGCAAAGCGGAATTCCGGGCGCGCGAACTATCGAGCACCGCAATGGGCCACGCTTACACAGCTCTTTACAGTCGGCTGATCGCTGAAGCCCGCCCGCAGAGCACGGGTAAGCAGGCCGCCCCAATCGCCGCCACCAGCGAAACCAACTGAATCATGAGAATCGCGCTCTTCTGTCACTCGCTCTTGTCCGACTGGAACAACGGCAACGCGCACTTCCTGCGCGGGCTTGCCGGCGAGCTCGCCCGCTTGGGTCATCGAGTCCGCAGCTACGAAGCGCAGGATGCATGGAGTGTGCGGAACTTGCGCGATGACCAAGGGAGCTCTCAGCCGTGCTCGCTGAGCGAGCACTATCCCGATCTGCAGATCGAACGCTACGACCCGGAGACGTTCGACTTAGAGGCGGCTCTCGACATCGATCTCGCGCTCGTTCACGAATGGAACGAGCCACGCCTGATCGCGCAGATTGGGGCCGCTCGGGCGCAGGCCAGCAGTCGCTTCCGGGTCTTGTTCCACGACACCCATCACCGAAGCATTACGGACTCCGCGATGATGTGTCAGCTCGGCATCGACCAGTTCGATGGCGTCTTGGCCTTTGGCGAGGCGATACGCGAGCGATATTTAGCCGCAGGCTGGGCAGATCGCGTCTGGACCTTTCACGAAGCTGCGGATACGCGCGTGTTCCGTCCGCTACCGCAATTCCAACCTGAAGCGGACCTGGTCTGGATTGGCAACTACGGGGACGGCGAGCGCTCTGCCGAGCTCAACGAGTACTTGTTCGAGCCGGCCGCCTCGCTACGGCTGGACGGTTCGGTGTACGGTGTGCGCTACCCGGAGCAAGGCCGCGCTGCAGTTCAGCGAGCTGGGCTTCGCTTCCGAGGTTGGCTGCCGAACTATCGAGTTCCCGAGGTGTTCGCGCGTCACCGCGCGACGGTCCACGTACCCCGGCGCCCCTATGCCGAACAGCTCCCGGGCATTCCGACAATCCGCGTCTTCGAAGCGCTCGCTTGTGGCATTCCTTTGGTCTCCGCACCGTGGCTCGACACAGAGGGACTATTTCGCGACGGCGACTTTCTGTCCGTCCAAAACGGCGGACAAATGCGAGAAGCGCTGCGACTGCTGCTGAAAGATGAGCAAACGGCACGCGCCCTGGCCGCGCGTGGACGCGAGACAATTCTGCGCAGACACACCTGCTCGCACCGCGCGCAACAACTACTCGAGATCGCGCGTGAAGTTGGAATCGAGCTCCTACACGCGAAACCACGAGTTTGGGCCAATGGGTCCATTGAGGAGTGACAGATGGCACTAAGAATCGCCTTTTTTGGCTCGAGCTTGGTATCGGCGCGCTGGAACGGCGCGGTTACCTACTATCGGGGCATCTTGCGCGCCCTGCACGCGCGCGGCCACCGCATCGTGTTTTACGAACCCGACGCCTACGGCAGACAAGAGCACCGCGATCAAGGTGAGCTCGATTTTGCAAACGTCGTCGTGTACCAGGGCGAATCTGGTGCGCTCGCCAGCCTCGACGAAGCTCGCAGTGCCGATCTCATCGTCAAGGCCAGTGGGGTCGGGGTCAACGACGCTCTGCTCGAAGCGGGGGTGCTCGATGCGCAGACCTCAGGACGTGCGGTCGCGTTCTGGGACGTCGACGCGCCAGCGACGCTCGAACGCGTCGAGCATCCGGGAGACATCGATCCATTCCGCGCCTTGATCCCTCGATTCGACTATGTGTTCACCTACGGCGGCGGCGAGGGAGTCCGCGCCCGTTACCTGGCTCTCGGTGCCCGCGTGTGCGTTCCGATTTACAACGCCGTGGACCCCAGCTGCCACTTTCCGGGTACCAGGGACCCGCGTTTCAGCGGGGATCTCGGTTTTCTGGCGAACCGTTTGCCCGACAGGGAGAGTCGCTGTGACGAGTTCTTCTTCTCCGTCGCACGCAAATCTCCTGACTCTCAGTTCGTGCTCGGGGGCAGCGGCTGGGAGGACAAGCCGCGTTCGAGCAACGTGCGCTACGTCGGTCACGTCTACACACACGAGCACAACGATTTCAACTCATCCAACCGCTTGCTCCTGAACGTGAATCGCGACTCCATGGCTGCAGCCGGGTTCTCGCCGGCCACCCGGATTTTCGAAGCCGCGGGAGCCGGAGCGTGCATCGTGAGCGATGCCTGGGAGGGCATCGAAAGCTTCTTCGAGCCGGGACGCGAGATTCTGGTCGCCCAAAACGGCGATGATGTGGGTCGTTACTTGCGAGATTGGAGTCGCACTTCTCTCGCGGCGATTGGCGCGGCCGCCCGGCGGCGCGTGCTCGCCGAGCACACCTACGACCAGCGCGCAGCAGAGGTAGAGAAGGCGCTCGCTGGCGGTCGCTTGGAGCTCGCATCATGAGCAAGATCGTGATTCTGGGGCTGTCGGTCACTTCCTCTTGGGGCAACGGTCACGCCACCACTTATCGAGCGTTGCTGAGGGGTCTCGCCAAGCTTGGCCACCAGGTTCTGTTCCTCGAACGAGAAACGCCCTGGTACGCTGACAATCGCGATTGCCGGGCCATTCCTGGATGCCGGGTCGAGCTCTATACCTCGCTCGCGGAGCTACAACGCGAGTTCGAGGACGACGTCAAGGAGGCAGATTCGGTCATCGTCGGCTCGTACGTGCCGGAGGGCGCGGACGTGCTGCGCTGGGTGATCGAGACTGCTCGCGGCAGTCGCTTATTTTATGACATCGACACGCCCATCACGCTCGCGAACCTTGCGCGAGGCACGCCCACCTATATAGCGCCGGAGAGCATTCCGAAGTTGGACGCTTATCTGTCCTTCAGCGCGGGTCCCGTCCTCGACTTGATCGAGCGTGAGCACGGCGCAAAGCTCGCTCTGCCGCTTTGTTGCTCGGTCGATAGCTCGCTGTATCGACCGGTGAATTCGACGCCGACACACGCACTGAGCTATCTCGGCACGTACAGTGAGGACCGCCAACCGGCGCTCGACGCATTGCTGCTCGGTCCAGCCCGAGCGTTGCCCGGCGAGCACTTCATGGTCGGCGGTTCCGGCTACCCAGCGCTCGACTGGCCGAAGAACGTGATTCGCGCCGAACACGTAAATCCCGGAGAGCACGCTGAGTTCTACGGGAAAGCTCGATTCACTTTGAACGTCACACGAGCGGACATGAAGCGGCTCGGCCATTCACCGAGCGTGCGCCTGTTCGAAGCCGCGGCTTGCGGCACGGCGATCATCAGCGATGAATGGCCCGGGCTCAGCTCCTTCTTCGAGCCGGAGCGAGAAATTTTGGTCGCCCGTGACACCGATCAGGTCCTGCGCTACCTGCGCGACCTGCCCGCTGCGACTCGAAGAGCCATCGCGGATCGTGCGCGAGCACGGGTGCTCCGCGAACACACCGCTGACCACCGAGCGCGCCAATTGTCACTTTACCTGGAACGTCTCGCAGTACCTGCACTATCCGGCGCCCTCGAGCCCCGCCCCAGCGCGCGGCTAGAATCACCCGAGCCATGACCGAATTCTCTCGCCAGGTAGAGCAGCTTGGCCCGTGGTTTCACAACCTGCACCTGCCGGACGGCTCACAAACCTGCCCGAACCATCCGCTCGGTGACTTCCCGAGCTTCAAGTGGCAAAAGCTGAATGCCTTTTTGCCAACGGATCTGCGAGGCGCGGCCGTTTTGGACATCGGCTGCAATGCCGGCTTCTATGCGATCGAGCTCGCGCGCCGCGGGGCCATGGTCACCGCAATCGACGTCGACGAACATTACCTGGCTCAGGCGCGGTGGGCGTCGAACGTGTTCGGCGTGAACGACCGCGTCAGCTTTCAGCGCGCCCAAGTGTATTCGCTGTCTCGCAGCGAGCGCCGTTGGGATATCGTGCTGTTTTTGGGGGTGCTTTACCATTTGCGTTATCCGATGCTCGGCCTCGACATCGTGTCTCGCTGCGTGGGTAAGCAGCTGATCATCCAATCGCTCAGCGCCCCGGGCAAAGACAGCTTCGTCGTGCCGGAAGATTTGGAGCTGAGTCACCGCGCGCCGCTGTCCGAACCGGGTTGGCCCAAATTGTCGTTCATAGAACAACGCTTGGCGGGCGACCAAACGAACTGGTGGGCGCCGAACCCACAGTGCCTCGAGGCCATGCTCCGTTCCAGCGGCATGCGCATCCTCGCGACGCCCCTGGACGAGTTCTACATCTGCGAGCCCGATCCCGCTGGCAAGACGTCGATGTGGTCCTGGAACGCCGACGAGTACCTGGCCGCGACCGGGCAGTGAAGTGTTCGAGTGGCATCAGCCGCCGATTGCCCTAGCCGCTGCTATTCAATGCCTCTTTGCCCGACCGAAGTTCTGAATTGTCGCCTCGCGACGGCGGGGGCGGCATGCTCGAGGTGCAGCTGGAAATTCCAAACTTCGCGATGCGGTACCGCATCTGGTCCCGCGTGAGCCCGAGCAGAGCGGCCGCGTGCGTTTGGTTGTTTTGCGTGATGCGCAGAGCCTGCACCAACACTTCTCGCTCCAGATCGGAGAGTGATATTCCTCGCGGGGGCAAGCGAAAGTCGATGCCGGACTGCGGAGCGCGGAGCTCGGGCAGGTCGTCTACTTCCAGCTGTGCGCGCTCCGAAAACAGCGCGCAACGTTCCACCAGATTGTACAACTCACCCACGTTGCCCGGCCAGTCATACTGCAGCAAGCGCCCGATCGCCGCAGCACTGAAGCTGACGGCTTGTCCACCGAAGCGGCGAGCAATCGTGTGCGCGAAGTGATTGACCAGGTCCGGAATGTCCTCGGAGCGGTTCCGCAGTGGCGGCAGCTGAAGCACCACGGGGAACCGATACGCGAGCTCGTGCCGTAGAAAACCACCGCGCGCCGCAGTGACCAGGTCCCGGCTAGACGAGGCGACGAGCCGGACCGCATTCGGCCCCTCCGACATGTCTCGGAACACTTGTAAGACTCGAGCCTGCACTTCGCTCGTTAGCTCCGTTATCTCGTGAATATAGAGCGTTTTTCCGGTACTCGTGCCGTCCAACTGAGGCGCGTCGCGCTCGCCAAACAGGGTACTTAGCTGAGTGAGAGCGCGAGAGCACTCAAGGACGACGAGGTCACCACGCGGGTACGTCGCGTGGTGGAGCGCACGCGCAATGTGCCGCTTGCCCACGCCGCTTTCGCCGACCAGCAAGACCGGAGTTCGCGGCTTGCTCGGCAGTAGCTCGAGCAAACGCGACAAACGAACCATTTCCGGACTGCGTCCGATCACGACGGGACCACTCTCTACGTCCTGTGCCAAGGGTGATACTCCAGTCATTTCGAGCTCCAAGGTCTGATTCCGCTCATCAGAAATCGACGTCTTCACGCGAGCCACTGCAGCCCACACGCCATGTGAGTGGGCCATTTTCCCCCAGTAAAGGATCAACAAACACGTTCTATGTTGATCCTTTCGTCATGCACATTGTGCAGCGCGTGGCATCCCGCCACGCCACGTTCGAGCAGCCAGTCGTTCATTGAAGTTCACTCAGCGAATTAGCAATTGGGTGAGGTGCCATGGGGCACGGGCACACCGCTTGCTGCACTTCGGGCGATTTTGCCCAGCTTCCCCAATGATGCTCCGTGAACTACTGCTCGGCAAAGCGCTGAAAACGGACGAGGACCAGGGCGAGAAGATTGGACCGTTTGCAGGCGTCCCGATCTTAGGGCTCGACGCTCTTTCGTCTGCCGCGTACGGGCCGGAGGCCGTGCTGACGGTGCTCTTGCCATTGGGCGTTGCTGGGCTCAGCTACGTGACCGGCTTGACGGCAATAACACTCGGTCTGTTACTCCTGTTGTATGTGTCGTACCGGCAAACAATCGACGCGTATCCGAACGGCGGGGGGGCTTACACGGTTACCAAGGAGAACTTCGGCACTTCAACGTCCTTGCTGGCCGCTGCAGCACTAGCCCTGGATTATATTTTGAACGTCGCGGTGGCGATTTCGGCCGGGGTGGGCGCTTTGGTTTCGCTTGCCCCCGACTTGCTACCGCACACGCTACCGCTTTGCCTCGGCATTTTGTTGCTGCTCACGCTCATCAATTTGCGTGGAGTGCGAGCCTCCGGTTTGGTCTTCATGCTGCCGACTTATGTATTCGTGCTGTGCTTGTCGGCAGTGCTCGCAATCGGCGCGTTTCACGCGCTCGTGAGCGGCGGTCGCCCCATCCCCGTGCGGCCACTGCCCGTCCCTCAGGCGACCCTGGGAACGGCCTCGTTCTGGTTGCTCGGTCGTGCATTCGCGAGTGGCTGCTCGGCAATGACGGGTGTCGAAGCAGTCAGCAATGGTGTGCCCCTGTTTCGGGAGCCGCAATCGAGCAACGCGAAGCGAACGCTCGGCATCATCATCGCCGTCCTGTTCGCGTTCTTGGCGGGCATCGCGATTTTATGTCGAGTTTACGGCGTGACGGCGACAGTGCCCGCCAAACAGGGCTACAGGAGCGTGCTCTCGCTGCTGACCGAGAGCGTCGTGGGCCGCGGCACTTTCTACTATGTGACCTTGTCGGCGAGCTTGGCGGTGCTGTCGCTATCAGCGAACACGAGCTTTGCCGGTTTCCCGCGTCTCTGTCGCGTGCTGGCTGCGGACAAGTTTTTGCCCGAGCCGCTCATGCATCGCGGTAGGCGCTTGACCTTTTCGCATGGCATTTTCGTGCTCGCTGCGCTCTCTGGGCTCCTCTTGGTGATTTTCGGTGGCGTGACCGATGCGCTGATCCCGCTCTTTGCCATTGGCGCTCTGTTGGCGTTCACGGCATCCCAAGCTGGCATGGTCATGCACTGGCGACGACAAGGCTCAGCCACTCGTTCCCTAGTGCTGAACGCCGCAGGGGCCTTGGCCACTGGCGTCACCGCGGGCGTCGTGCTCATCTCGAAGTTCACCGAAGGCGCGTGGTTGACAGTGGCGCTGATCGGCGGAATGTACGTGATCTTTCGTCAAATCCGGGCCCACTACGACTTCGTAGCCCGCGTGACCACCGGCCAGTCCCTGCTCGATATTCGACCAGCGCCGCGCCCCATCGTCGTGTTGCCGATCCGGCGCTGGGATGCCGTGGGCGTGAAGGCGCTCAACTTCGCCTTCGGTCTCAGTCCTGACATCTTCGTGGTTCAGGTAATCACCGAAGAGGGGGACGTTGATGACTTGTCGAGCCGTTGGGAAGAGCTCGTCGGCAAGCCGGCCCAGTTGCTCGGGTTGGCCGCTCCGAAGCTCGTCGTCTTGCATTCGGCCTACCGTGAACTGCTCGCGCCATTGCTCGCTTATCTGAAGCAGCTCGCTTCGGCCGAGCCGGATCGGCCCGTAGCGGTCATTGTCCCAGAGTTGGTCGAGCGCCGCTGGTATCAATACTTCTTGCACGGCCAGACCGCGTCCTTGTTGAAGACTCTGCTTCTGTTTCGAGGAATGCCGCAGCTCGTGATCGTGAATACTCCCTGGTACCTGAAGGATTGGCTGCCAGAACGACACCGATTGTTTCGCAGGCTGGCCCGCCCGCGCCCCTCGGCGACCTGAGTCTCAGCAGCGTGTGACCAGCCAGGCTGCTCGCGCTTTCGGCTGGCTTCGCGCCGTGCGCCAAACGACGGTGTCGATGGGCATGGGCGTTGCACACCGCGACCTGTCCGCTCTCCGCGAGAGCGAGACGTTTGTTCTCTCCGCGAGAGCGAGACGTTTGTTTCCGTCCGCTGACATTTGTTTCCGTCCGCTGAGGGAAGGCCCCACGCGACGACTCACCCAAGGCGAGGGCCATCATGACTGGACTCCTCAGCAAGCAACGCACGATCGCTGAACCGGGCTACAATCGTTGGCTGATTCCGCCCTGCGCGTTGGCCACGCACTTGTGCATCGGGCAGGTCTACGCACTCAGCGTATTCAACCTGCCGCTCACGCGCGAACTGGGCGTGGCCAGGCCGGCCCCCGGAGACTGGAAACTCACCCAACTTGGTTGGATCTTTACGATCGCCATCTTCGTGCTCGGAACGTCTGCCGCTCTGTTTGGAAAATGGGTACAGAGCGAGGGGCCACGAAAGAGTGGCTTTTTCGCGGCGCTGCTCTGGGGCGCCGGCTTCTTGGTCGGCGCGCTCGGCATCAGCACTCACCAGCTTTGGCTGGTTTATTTCGGCTACGGCGTGCTCGGCGGGTGCGGACTCGGCATTGGTTACATCACGCCCGTCTCGACCTTAATCTCTTGGTTTCCTGATCGCCGCGGCATGGCGACGGGGCTGGCGATCATGGGTTTCGGTGGAGGAGCACTGATCGCCTCGCCGCTCTCTGATTGGTTGATGCGGCACTTTGCGTCCCCCACTTCGACTGGGGTTGCACAGACGTGGATCGTCTTGGGCATCGGCTACCTGCTGTTGATGATGGGCGGCGCTTTCGGCTACCGCGTCCCGGCGTCCGATTGGAAACCACACGGCTGGGTCGAGCCGCCGGCGGACGATCGGCACTTGATGTCGCACGCGAACGTCACTCCAAGTGAAGCAATCCGCACTCCGCAGTTTTGGCTGCTCTGGCTGGCCCTGTGTTTCAATGTGACGGCAGGCATCGGCGTATTGGGCCAAGCGTCCGCGATGATCCAGGAGGTGTTCAAAGGAGAAATCAACGCGGGTGCCGCCGCCGGCTTCGTCGGACTGCTCAGCTTGTTCAACATGCTCGGTCGATTTTTGTGGGCATCGCTGTCCGACCGAATCGGGCGCAAAGCGACCTACGTCTGCTTCTTCACGCTGGGTCCGGCCCTCTACACACTCGTGCCACTGGCCGGCAAAACTGGCAGCGTGACTCTGTTCGTGGCTTGCTTTTGCGGCATCCTGACCATGTATGGTGGGGGCTTTTCGACCATTCCCGCGTACCTCGCCGACGTATTCGGCTCCAAGTACGTGAGCGCAGTCCATGGTCGTCTACTCACCGCCTGGTCGGCGGCCGGTGTCTTTGGGCCAGTGCTCGTGAACTACATCCGGCAATTTCAAATCGATCACCAGGTGCCCAAATACCAGGCGTACAACGTGACCATGTACATCATGGCGGGGCTCTTGGTGCTGGCGTTTTTCGCCAACTTGGCCATCAGACCAGTCGCCACTCGGCACCTCGAAAAGCCGCAAGTCAGGTCCATCCCTCACCCCAACGCCGCCTGATAGCCCTGACCACAGAGAGTAGAGAGGATCGCAGCTCATGGAAGAGACGACGCGCGCTAGCGCACACGGCTCGTTGGTGTTGGTGTTGGCCTGGCTGATCGTCGGCCTGCCGCTCGTCTGGGGCGTGGCCCAGACGGTTCACAAAGCCCTGGCGCTGTTCGGCGCGGGAGCAGAGTAGCGTGCCTGAGCATCGCCGAGACGAAAACAACTCGCTCGAGCAGCGCGACAGCGGTCATCCGACGCCGGTTGGGTCCGATCTCGCGCAAGGGGTTTTCGGGGCCGAGCCGCCCCTCGAACTGCACGGCGCCGAGGTCGGGAAGCGTCACCTTCACGCCGCCGGCCTGTACTCGGTTTGGGAGACGACACACCGCGGCTTGTCTTACATGGGCGCGCGGCGCAGCCTCAAAACACTGACCACCATCAACCAGAAGGACGGCTTCGATTGCCCGAGCTGCGCCTGGCCCGACCCCGACGGCGAGCGAAAAACCGCTGAATTTTGCGAAAATGGAGCCAAGGCAGTGGCCAGCGAGTCCATGACCGCGCGAGCGACGCCGGAGTTCTTCGCGCAGCACCCGATTTCCGAGATGCTCAAGCAGAGCGATTTGTGGCTCGACCAGCAAGGCCGCATCACTCATCCGCTCGTGCGTCGCACTGGCAGCGACTACTACGAACCCATCTCTTGGGAAGAGGCATTCGCGCTGATCGGCGCGCAACTGAATGCATTGCCGTCCCCGGACGCCGCATCGTTCTACACGTCGGGACGAGCCAGCAACGAGGCGGCGTTCATGTACCAGTTGTTCGCGCGCTTGTTCGGCACGAACAACCTCCCTGACTGCTCGAACATGTGCCACGAGTCGAGCGGTCTCGGGCTGAGCGAGACGATCGGCATCGGCAAAGCAACGGTCAAGTTCGACGACTTCGCGCACGCAGATAGCATCTTCATTTTCGGGCAAAACCCGGGAACGAACCATCCGCGCATGTTGTCCGAGCTCCAGCGAGCCGCGCGCAATGGCTGCACGATCGTCAGTGTCAATCCGCTGGCAGAAACGGGCCTGATCAACTTCGCCAATCCCCAAGAGGCGTCGGGCCTACTCGGTGTGGGCACGAACTTGGCGAAGCTATTCCTGCGCGTGAGGATCAACGGCGATGTCGCGCTCCTCAAGGGCATCATGAAGGAGATGCTGGAGATCGACCGCGCTAACGGCGGCCGAGCGCTGGCGCACGACTTCATCGCGCATCACACGGAAGGCTTCGATGAGCTCGTGCGCGACCTCGATGCGGAGAGCTGGGACGCGATCCTGACTTCGAGTGGCGTACCACGGGAGCAGATTCGACAGGCGGCTGAAGTCGCGGTCGCTTCCGAGCGGATGATCTGCTGCTGGGCGATGGGCATTACTCAACACAAGAATGGGGTCGCCAATGTCCGAGCGATCACCAACTTCGCGCTGCTCCGAGGTCAGATTGGGCGTCGCGGGGCTGGCCTATGCCCTGTTCGAGGTCACAGCAACGTTCAGGGCGATCGCACCGTCGGAATTTGGGAAAAGATGAGCGAGGGCTTCATGAAAGCGCTCGCCAAGGAGTTCCAGTTCTCGCCACCAGCGGAATACGGGCTCGACGCCGTGCGTACCATCCAAGCCATGTACGAGGGCCGCGTCCGGGCTTTCGTATCCCTGGGCGGCAACTTTCTGAGCGCTACGCCGGACACGCACTACACCTCCGAAGCCATCTCACGTTGTGTACTGACCGTACAAATCTCGACCAAGATCAATCGCTCCCACCTGATCACGGGCGAGCAAGCACTGATATTGCCTTGCTTGGGTCGCACCGAGCACGATCGGCAAGCGACCGGAGAGCAGTTCGTGAGCGTGGAAGACACGATGGGAGTGGTCCATCAGTCGCACGGCGTGCTCGAGCCCGCCTCCGATCAGCTCAAGAGTGAAGTCGCGATCATCGCCGGTATCGCCCAGGCGACCCTCGGTTCACGAGGCCACGTCGATTGGCAAGCGCTGGTCGACGACTACGATCGCATCCGCGAGCACATCGAGCACGTGGTGCCCGGGTTCACGCAATACAACCTACGGGTGCGTGAACCAGGAGGGTTCTATTTGCCCAACGGGCCACGCGAAGGCATGTTTTTGACGGAGTCGAAGCGCGCCCGGTTCACGGTCGTCCCGATACCACTGCACGAGCTGGGAGCCGGCAAGTTGCTGCTCACCACCCTACGTAGCCACGATCAGTTCAACACCACCATCTACGGTGAAAACGACCGCTATCGAGGCATCTATGGTGGGCGTCGAGTGGTGTTCCTGAATGATGAAGACATGCGAGAGCGTGGGCTCCACCCACACGCTTGGGTTGATCTCGTGAGCCACTCCAAGAACGAACAGCGCCGGGCTCGGCGCTTCAAGGCAATCCCGTATGACATCCCGCGAGGCTGCGCCGCCGCGTACTATCCCGAAACGAACGTGCTCGTGCCGATTCACGAAGTGGCTGACGGGAGCAACCAACCCGCCAGCAAATCACTCGTCATCACCCTCGAGCCCGCGGCGCCGCTCTGAACGAGCTCACCGAACTTTCGACACAGCACGATTCTTCCAGTGATTGGTTGCGATAAATCCGGGTAGCGCTGCTTCACCGCGTCGAACTTAGGGACCGCACTTTGCGGCACCGGGCTGCAGGTACTTTTGCGCGTCGCGTTGAGCTGCCCTCGCGATCCGGCGCACGCGAGGATTCTGACTGGTGCTCACGATTTCCTCGCCGGAGGCCGCGGGCAAGACCCGTCCCGAAGGCGGTAAGCGCGGCATAAAACGCCGGTCTAGGAAAGCAGCGAGCGCGATCGATAGGCTGGGCCAATTTGCGTGCAGCCGCGCCTGAAGGAAGGACAACGGTGTCACCATTCGTTCGACATCACCGAAGCGGGCAGCTTCGACGATGGCCTTCGCTGCGCGTTCTGGATTGGCCGATGTGAGCGGCGATTGCAGCGCGCGAGCGAACCAAGACAGCTCCTCTTCGGGAACGCCCTTGTACGAGCCGTTCAACCACGCGCCGTTGCGCAGTGGTGGGGGAAGCACGGTGCTCACTCGGATCCCGTATTTCCTGAGCTCGGCCGCGCACACCGCCGAGAACCCGGTGGTCGCGAATTTGCCGGCTACGTACGCCGCGTTGTGCGGAATCGGTGCCTTGCCGGCAACCGAAGTCACGTTCACGATCCGTCCGAAGCGGCGAGCCTTCATGTGCGGCAGGGCCGCCATGATCGGCTGGTACAAAGCGAAGAAGATGCCTCGGAAGGCGTGCTGAAAATCCGTGGCGTTCAGCGCTTCGACTGGCCCCACAGCAATCTCGACCGCGCAGTTCACGAGCACGTCGATCCGCCCAAACTGAGCCACCACAGCCTGCATGAGGTGGACCGCTGCACGCCGATCAGTCACATCGCCCCGGAGCGCCACGACTTTCGAAACGGTTCCGCGGTTGCGGGCGCGAGCCACCGACTGCGCAATATCGCGCAAAGCCGCGCTTGCGCGATCGAGCTCAGCCTCATCCCGAGCGCAGATCGCAACATCCGCCCCCTGCCTCACGAACCGGCGCGCAGCAGCGAATCCGAGACCCCGTGAGCCGCCGGTCAGCAGCACTTTCGCGCCGCGCAATGGGATACGCCGTGAGCGCCGCAAACCCGCCCGCACTAATCCTACGGCTAGCAGCGCCGCCGAAGCCAAAATGACGTTGAACCGAGCTCGCGAGGTCATACTCGGTACTGACTGCAGGATCCGTGCGCGCTCACTTTTCGCGCGACGAGTTCTTTTGGCCGCTTTTCTGACGCCGCAGCGCGGCTCGCGATGACTTCAGCTCTGTCGCGCTAGACTCCGGGTGCTCCGTCTTCGGAGACCCTTGGACCGGCTTCCGCAACCTCCGTCGCCTTGGGCTCGGGTGAGGGTTCGAGGCGCCGTTCGTTTTGAAACCGCGTGTCGATCCCGAGCCAGTGATTTACCGGACACACTCTTGTTATGGCAGTCTCGAGCAGCATCACGCCCGCACCAAGCGCCAGCGCTGACGCCAATCCGCCGCGGCGTGCCCCTCCGAGCCCTGCCAATACCAACGAGCTACCAACGGCTGCACGCAGCCAACGATCTGTCTTTCCAACATTCTCGAGCATGCGAATCCTCCAGCGCCACGCGTAAGCCAGTGACGTGCCATTGGTGCGGGGCTAATGGTGATCTTCGTCTGTTCGAAGGCACGTTGCGAGCATCTCGCGTGCCCGGAAGCCCGACACAATTTTGGGGCGCAGAATGCCTCGCAGAGGGCGCATTGTCACGAATGGGGTGGTCACACAAACGAAGACTCCTCACCTGGGAGGCGTCACGGGATCGACGTGACTATCGTGCTGTGTGCGGTTCCGGTGGCTGTTTGCCCCCGCACGGTCGAGCGCGACGACACCGATCCCGATCGCCACGAGCAACACGAGGGCGCCGATCAGCCAGCGCCTTTGTTGAGGGCGGTTCTTTCCTGCTTGGTATTCGGAAGTTGGCTCCATGCGCGCAACGAGGCAGGTCCGGTGCCGCGCCCGGGTCCGAAATCACGCGCCTGTCGAAATACGCGACCGAGAAGTTGGGGCGGACGTCGTGTCACACCCAACACCTGGGGTGACGGCTCTCGGGTGCCGATGTCCGCTGCCATCAACGCTGCGAGCAAGGCAAGCATGAACAAGGCAGCAAGGGCGGCAAGCTTGGCAGAGTTCGACAAGCCACCGAATTCCATGAACACGAACAGCACCGTCAGCGCCTTCAACGCCGCAATTGCCAGAGCAACGGTCAGGCTCAGTGCGCCCAGCCTCATGAACGAGAAGGCATAGCTCGCGGCGGCGAGTACGAGTAGGCACACGCCCGTCCCCAGCAGGCGACCGAGGGAGGTTTTAGGGT
>Ga0170475_109410425_pt1 | contig 17245 bp, 2 predicted proteins | sample Soicark_Litter_5_FD_111474 | JGI IMG/M metagenome (GOLD analysis project Ga0170475, IMG submission 111474) | Avena fatua rhizosphere microbial communities from Hopland, California, USA. Combined Assembly of 48 SPs
ATTGAACTTAACAGCTAAGAAAACTAGCGACGGAAGGACATAGTAAATATTTACACGATTTTGATTTAAAAGACATACATAAATTAAATGATTATAACTAATTAAAAAATCGTCTTTAATTTCCAACTTTGGCATGACGCAAAGTTTTTACATGTGATAAAATGATTGTACGGACGTTGATTTCAAAATCAATAGATAGGGAGGGGTGGAGCGGAGGGGCTAACATACCTCCAAAAGAGTATTTTATTATTACGACATGGTTGAGGGATGATTTATCGCAAAAAGGATCTGCAAGGAAAGAAATAGATTTGAAGTCGAGGCAGGATAAATTATACTCCTTCTTTAACTAAAGCATGTTTTGGAATCTATTATAATATTTATTTATTTCACAGCTGAATGTTACGGCCAGTGGCATGACTAAATTTGTTGTTTCTTTAACTAACGAAACTGCATTTTGTTTCCAAGTGTACTGTAGGATCAAGTTATTTTAAATCCCTACTTTACATGTGTTTTTTCAGTTATAATAAAATTACATAAATGATCAGTCGTTTTGTAATTATGAAATGAATGATCAAATCTTTTGTATTCTCTCAACATACACGCTATACTCTTCTACAGAACACTAGTAATCTGTTTCAATTGCGACAACAGTGTCAAAACTAGAAATACAAAACACCACGTTAATAAATAATTACAATAAAGTTAAGTATCACACAGAATATATCTAATAAATAATAATAATAATAATAATAATAATAATAATAATAGTCGTTATGTTATTATAACGCTAGGTGGAGATGGTGTAAGACTTCAACAGAATACAAATAGCACCGAGTAACAGAAGCAACAGTAAGACACCGTAATTAACAAATTTAACAGCAGATTTATTCAGTCGAACGGAGATATTACGTACACAAAGATAAGCGTAACGTCATGCTTCTTAAACTCATGGAGACAGCCAGAGGTGATCAGACATTTTCTCAGTACGCTAGTTATTTAACCGTAAAACAGTCTACAATGGATTGATGAAGTTGTGAAAGTGGGAGAATGATTGCTGATATATGCGACTGAAAAATGAATTAATGAACCAATGGTTTTACGTCTATTTTCCATATGTCTATTTTCCATGCTTGCAAGGCTTACATGTCTTGCGTGGCTTACATGGTCGCCATGCTTGCATGGTCGACAATTTTTTCCCCCATCAGAACATTAATTAAAAAGGAGCTGCAGCTAACACTCGGTGTTGATTAGCAAAGTGGAGTGTAAACTTCATTTTCATCACAATATCGGTGGGTAGAAGCAGCTGACACTCGCCTTGTAACAGAGTGTAAGTAAATTCAGCCTATTTTGTTTTTGATTGAAGCAGCGACTGAGTAGATGAGTAAAACAGAAATGACAAACTGTGAGATTACACAAACGAATACCAAATTAAAATTCTGATTTATTTGTGGAGAATCAGGGAAGAGCCATGAATTAAAACAAATAAGCCCTCAGGATACAGCGTACAAAATTGGACGCCAAGGTCTTTAAATCCTACTGGAAGGCAAAGAACTACTGATGAATAAATAATTATCAAATAATGACAATGAATGTAAAATTATGTACGAGAGTATAACTACTCAATCTATTATTGTTCTATATGTATATGATTGTCATCATCACGTGGATCAAAAATTATTTGAATCAACATTCGTTAATCTCGTCATCTGAACAAGTAGCAGCATTACCATATAATGTCTTTGGTAATATCTACAAATCTTTAGCGGCTCGCATATGGACTCGGATGCAGCTAATCGAACTATCTCAATCAGGGCTGGAAAAAACCTTAAAACCTAAAAGTCCAGAAAAAGGTTTTTAGGTTTTTTAGGTTTTTAGGTTTTTAATGGTTTTTAAGGTTGTTTAGGTTTTTTAGGTTTTTGAATTTTGTGTTGGTAGCTGTGAACCGTTTGTTTCCGGCTTCATAATTATAAACAACATCTTCATTCACCCAGAATTTATCCAAACTGTTCTTAAAACTATTAATTGAGCATGCACACACAACATTATTATTATTTTTATTCAATTAGTTGTTAAACCTAAAACCTAAAAAACCTAAAAAACCTAAAAACCTCAGTTATTCTGAATATAAGGTTAAAATAAAAAACCTTAAAAAACCTAAAAAAGATAAAACCTAAAAAACCTATGTCGGCCAGCCCTGATCTCAATGGAAGCTGCGTTCAACTCGCGACCATCGCAACGCAACAAAACGAATGTCAAACAACGTTCAAAAGGCATTACAAGTGCTCGTAGAGGTTAAGGCAGAATAATACTAAGGCGTGTCTGAAGAACTTTGCGCAGAATAAAGTGGAGAGAACAGAGAGAAAGAGAGAGAGAGAGAGAGAGATGGCAATCGTCGGATACAGCGTGAGATCGTCGTCAAGGCCGAAGGGATCGTTCCTTAACAACTCTATCAGTGTCGTGTCCTGACTACCGAGGTTCTGGCGTCCCCTTAGTGCCAACGGTCGACGGACGACGTACTGCGGCTGTACTCGGTACGCTTGTACGAGGACCGGTAGCCTCCGCCCGACGTGGAACTTCTGCTAGTACGGACGGAGCTGGAGTAGGAAGAGGAAGACTGTGGAAGAGGTGGAAGCTTGTAGGATAATGAAGAGGAGGAAGAGGAGGAGTAGCCGCCGCCGCCACCTGATGAGTAGATGGACGTGATGGAGGACGAGTCGGTAAATGTGGACGGCCTGTAGACTTTCTTTTCGTTGACGGTGACTTTGCACGATGACTCCGTGGACCCCTTCATGTTCTCAGCTGTGCACGAGTACAGGCCAGCGTCTGAGGGCTGACAAGAGTGGATCTCTAATGAACAGATACCGAGAGAGTAGGACAGATCACAGTGCTCCCCAGACTTGAGCTCTTTGCCGTTCTTTCTCCAAACAATCTTCGGTTCAGGATTTCCTTCAATGGTGGCGAGAAGTTTGAAGCCGATTCCCTCCTGAATGAATCTGTCTCTGAGCTGGAAGACGAACCTTGGCTTAACGTCCGTCGGTTCTTTAAATTCATCAAAGTCTTCCAAGAAGGTTCTCCTGCGTGTGCTCATGGTAGACGTGGGTTCAACACTCATAGCTCTTCGTGCCATGTTAGGGGGCGCCATTTCAACGCCCAGAATGGCGCGCTCTTCCTTCGATCCAAAAGAGTTGACGGCCTTGACGATGTACTCACCCTTGTCTTCCATCTTACATCTGCCTATACGCAGCTCATACTCATTACCCGCATACTTAGGCATGTACTTGAGACTTGGGTTGAGTACCGTGCTACCAAAGTGCCAAGTGATAACAGGTGGAGAACCAGCGATGACTTTGCATTTAAAGATGGCGACATTTCCCTCTTGTACAATTGTATTGCGTGGCTTTCTGACGAACCTTGGAGCAAACTCCTTGCGATCAAAATAAGTGTCGTAGATGTTGTACTCCAAAGGACGATGTCGTCGCAGTGAACTGTAGTTAGCAATGCGACCGATGGCCGGCATGGGGGCGGGCCAGTCAGCATATTTCTCTCTGATTCTTTCCCTGAACTTGCTGTAGCGACTTGATGGTATCCTGGAGTTGTAGTCGGAGTGATCCTCAGCGAGCCAGGGATGACTCAAGGCCTCGTGGATCGTCAATCTCTTCTGAGGAGTCTTGACTAGCAGTTTCTTGATGAAGTCTTTGGCATCATCAGATATTGACTTGAAAGCGTCCGAGTCAAAGTTCCAGTCGCATCTCTTTACATGTTCCAATGTTTCATGATCATCCCGGCCAGCGAATGGTGAGAGACCGCTCAACAAGATATAGCCCAACACACCCACGGCCCACATGTCCGTGTAAAATCCGACCGTGTCGTGCTCGGCAATCTCCGGAGCAGCGAACTCGGCAGTCGCCGTCGACACCTTGACTACCGCGTCAGGGTCAAGCTTTGTAGACAGGCCAAAGTCTATCAGCTTCACACCACGTGACTTCTTCGTCTCACACAGAATGTTCTCGGGCTTGATGTCGAGATGCACAATGTTCTGTTCATGCATGTGCCTCAGTCCGTCACAGATTTGCTTCATGTAATGAATCACTTCCGCCTCACTCATTTTATAGTTCTCATCGGCTATCTGATCAAATAGCTCGCCACCACTCAGATATTCCTGAATAAGAACCATTTCGTGTTGGTCATCAAAGGCATCATACAGATTGAGAAGTCTCGGGTGATGCAGCTGGTTCATGATGCCGATCTCACTCCTCACCGTGTTCTTGTCGGACAGCTCGGGTGTGCTGATGAACTTACCCACAAAGTTCCTTCCCGTCGCTTTTTCCACACAACGGTGAACCACGCCAAAGGCGCCGCTTCCAATTTCCTCGCAGATATCATAGTAATCGTGAACGCTTCCAATTTTGATGTCCACTGGTTGTGGCTTGTATTTGTCCCATAGATCATAGTGTAGCTTGTCGTAATCAGAAGGTTTAGGTCCGTCGTATTTTCCTCGTCTTCGTCGACCTTCGTCATCTTCCAGTGCCAGCCCCTTCTTCTTCCGTCCCTCCTGCTCCGTGACAGTCTTAACGATGCTGGTCGGCTCACAGGGTTCACTGCGTCCATACAAGTTCTCTGCCATCACACGGAACTGATAGTCGTGACACGGGGATAGGTTCTCCGCCGTGGTGAAGGCAAATCTTGAAGTATTACAACGTATCCAGCTCGTCATGTTTTCCTCCTTGCGTTCAATAATGTAGTGTGTGATGAATCCTCCCCCGTCATTCAGGGGAGGCTTCCAAGTCAGCATCACAGAGTCATGGTAGACTCCTTCTACATTCAGGAATCTTGGTGGATCAGGAATACCATTGACAGCTATCTTAATGATAGCAGAGTCAGTGCCCAGATCATTGTCAAGCTGCAGTCTGTAAGGTCCATCATCACTTCGCTGTGCCTTGTAGATTGTCAGGATGGCATGACGCTCTAGAAGCTCAACCTTGAACTTAGAATTATCGGCTATTTCCACATTGTCTTTCAGCCACTTGGCTGTTGGTTTCGGATTGCCTGTGAATGGAAGCTTGATGACAATATCTTCTCCTTTCTCAAACGTTGCGACATCTTGGAAGCGTGGTGGAACATTAATCTTTGGTGGGCTTTTGATAACTAGGTCAGCACGTGACGACCTTGATCCAGCTTTAGTCGTGGCCTTGACACAGTATTCATCCGCGTCCTCTCCATAGACTCCATTGATGACAAGGATATATGTGTCACCTTCTTTGGACATTTGATATTTGTTACTATCAGCCAGTTCTCTAGTGCCCTTGTACCATGTAATCTCTGGTGCGGGCTGTCCGTGAACCTTGACCTCAAATCTCGCTGACTTGCCCTGACTGCAGGTGATCTTCTTGAGACCCTGCACTATCTCAGGCGGGGTAGCGGCATTTGGATCTCTCACTTTGATCCTTCTGCCGGTACCGGTAGGCACGCTCTCGCCCGCCTCGTTCACCGCGAATATTCTAAAGTCGTACTCGCGGTCCTCGATCAGATTGGGGACGTTGAAGATGTTGGCGATGCACGGCGAGTGGTTGATGCGCAGCCAGTTGTCCGCATTCGCGTCCTTCTTCTCGATGTAGTAGCCGAGTATACGTCCGCCCCCGTCCGACTTGGGTCGGTCCCAGGACAGCGAGACAAAGTCAGCGCCGACCTCTTGAGCTTGTGGCTCACCCGGCGGACCAGGTGGATCAAATGGCATTTTAGCAATGATTGGAGAGTCTCCCTGAAGCCAGTCTCCCGTTCCATTAGCATTCGCAGCCGCCACACGGAACATATATTCTTTGTGTTCTGTCAGACCTTGTACTTCAAAATCTAGATCCTTCGCAAAAGAGGCGACAGTCGTCCAATATGGTTTGCCCACTTCCATTCTCTCCACAACGTAATGGGTAACCTTAGCCCCACCATCATCCTCGGGGGCCTTCCATCTCAGACGACAGGCATTCTTTGTGATGTCTGACACGCCCAGGGGCCCGCCACATTTTCCGGGAGTAGCTTTCACTTTGATTGGTACTTCACAGACTCCAACACCACTGTCGTTACCAATCTCCACCTTGTATCTACCAGTATCTTCTGGATCGGCATCTTTAATTTGAAGAATGACGTAGTCATCAAAAGGAATAATCTTGACTTTGTCGTTGCTGTCCGGGATCTCTCTTCCGTCCTTTCTTAACTTAAAGTTGAACGGTCCTGTGCCTGAGAAGGGAATCTTTAGCTTCAAAGTCTCTCCCTTGTCTACAGACTGCTCACGTAGTTCCTTCTCCAGGTGTGGAGGCGTTTGGACTTGCAGTCTTGCCGTGGCCGACTCCTTGCCCCGTGCATTGCTCAGCTCACACGTGATGTCCCCAGCGTCCCCAGGTGTCACTCCTTTCACGATCAGCTGCACCTTCTCTCCGTCCTCCACTATGCGGTACTTTCCTCCAGACCTAATCTCCACACCGTCCTTGTACCATTTAATTTCAGGTTTAGGTTCTCCGTCCACAATGACTTGAAACTTGGCGTCTTCTCCGAGTGGAGCGATGCAGCCGTCTGGCTTCTTGATGAACTCTGGCAGACGAGCCGGTTTTCTTTCGCAGACTTTGACCGGTGCAGTGCTAAGACTGTAGTCACCCGGCCCGGCGTCTGTAATAGCCGCCACTCTGAACTCGTACTCGGATCCCTCATCCAGATCCGTCACCGTGGCATTCTCTCCCATCACCGGGAACGGATTGGCCACCTCCCAGTCCCCGCCAGGCTTTCGCTTCTCAACACGGTAACCTTTAATGGGACTGCCTCCATCAGATCTCGGCTTTGTCCAGCTCAGATCGACAGAGTTCCTTCCAACTTTGTCAATGTTCGGAAAACCAGGAGCTGACGATTTCGAAGCTTTTGCCCTTGGTGTAACCGTGTCTGAAGGTTGACTGGGATCCCCAAGTCCCGCGTCATTCTTAGCGCGAACACGAAACTCGTATTCCTTGCCTTTCTCCAAACCATCGGCTGTAAATTTATTATCCCTGCAAGGTGTTTTCTCATTGAGGGGTGCCCACTTTGCCGAACCCTTCTCTCTCATTTCCACGACGTACCCCTTCACCCTGTCACCCCCATCGTCGCTCGGTTTGGACCAGCTCAACGTCACGGAGTCCGAGTCCACGTCGATGATGGCTGGTGTACCAGTCTTGCCTGGCGTGTTGAACGGATGCTTGGCAGTGATTGGTTTATCGGTCACCAAGGGTTCACTTTGTCCCTCGTCATTGACAGCCATGACCCTGAAGTCATACTGCTCACCATTCTCAAGGTCATCCACGTCACACTCTGGGGTCCGGCAGAACTTACTGACCGGGGTCCACTTGCCCGAGGTCTTGTCTCTCTTCTCGACCACGTAGTGGTGCACGGGGGAGCCCCCGTCAGTCTTCGGTGGATTCCAGGCCAGCTTGCAGGAATCCGGAGTGATCTTAGACACAGCCAGGGGTCCCTCAGGAGTGCCCGGCTTGCTCAGCACGTGGACGTTCATCTTGGCAGAGTCACTGCCCTTAGGATTCTTCAAGGTCACGGAATAGCGACCGTCGTCATCCTTGTTAGCGGACTTACAAGTGAGGACCACCTCGCCATCCTTGACTTCTACCTTCATGCGGTCATCCTCGGCTATGGGCTTACCGTCCTTGAAAAACTGAGCAGTAGGAAGTGGTCCGCCTTTAAACGGGATTCTGATCTTGAACGGTTCACCTACTTTAGCATTGATGTCTGTCTGCACTCCGTCAAGTTGGATCTTTGGAGCCGAGGCTGGACATTGAGGTTTGATAGCTTCTGACGTCATCACAAATGCTCCCACCCCGGCATCATTAATGGCGGCCACCCTGAACTCGTAGGGCCGTCCCTCCGTTAGGCCCTTCACCGTGCACCCGTTGTCCTTTATGTCCCCTGGGCTGACCTTAGTCCATCTCTTTGAACCCGGTTCCCTCTTCTCGACCAGGTAACCCTTGATGGGTCGACCCCCGCTACTAGTAGGAGGTTCCCAGGCCAGAGTGATGGAATCTTCAGTTGTTCCAGTCGGTTCCGGTACACCACATTTTCCAGGAACATCGAATGGATACTTAGCCTTGATTGGTCCAGACGTGACCAGTGGTTCGCTCTCTCCGTTCTCATTCACTGCCATCACTCTAAAGTCATACTCCTCTCCCGGATCAAGATTCTTTGCTGTCGCTTTAGTTTCGTCCGGTCCTATCTTACCGGGAACCTTCTGCCATTTGTTGGAGCCCTTCGGCTTCTTCTCGAGTACGTATCCCTGAATTGGAGAGCCGCCGTTATCCTTGGGAGGCTTCCATTGCACAGTGATTGCTTCCGGACTTGTATCGACTGCTTCCAGAGGACCCCCTGGAGTACCTGGCTTATCCAGTACTTTGACTCCAAGTGTTGCCTCAGCTGAGCCTGAGTCATTGTGCAGTCTCACTGTGTATGTTCCTGAGTCCGGTCTCTCTGATCCGCTGATCACAAGTAGGGCTTGGTCGTCTGTCACCTCAATTCTTACACGGCCACCTTTCTCAATAGGTTTCCCGTTGACTTCCCAAGCAGCTGTGGGAATGGGCCAACCTTTGATGGGAATCGCAATCTTGATGTCCTGACCGGCATTCACGGATATGTCCTTCACCTTGCTCAAGTCAATGCTTGGCTTTTCTTTCGCTTTCTCAGCAACAACAGGCCCCGTAGCGTTGCTCGGGTCACCAGGCCCCGCCTCATTGACCGCCTTCACTCTGAACTCATATTCCTGTCCCTCCTTCAGATTCGGCACCACAAATTCGTTATCCTTGACCGGAAGTCCTCCGGGGGTGGCGTCCGTCCAGTCGCCTCCCTTAGGCTTCATCTCGACGAGGTAGCCGAGTATCTTGCTACCGCCGGTCTTGAGCGGTTTGTCCCAAGACAGAGCGACGGAGTTCGGCGTGACTTTGCCGACAACTGGTGTACCGGGAGCTCCACAGGGTAAGACTTGATCCCTGACTTTATGCGGACCCAAAGACTTGCTCGGCTTACCCGGCCCGGCCTCGTTCACCGCCACAACTCTGAACTCCCACTCGCTGTCTTCGGCTAGGTTAGGCACCGTGAAGCTGGTCCCGCTGACCGGGGAGGAATTCACAGGCGACCAACTGCCCCTACCTCGTGCCGGCATCTTCTCAATCTGGTAACCTAAAATCGTGTTTCCACCGTCGTCAAGAGGTGCCTTCCACTTAAGAGTAACTGAACTTTTGTCATATGATGCTATTTCTGGATCTCTCGGCTCTCCAGGTGCGTCAAACGGATTCTTAGCCAGAATGGCCTTATTGAGTTCGCAGGGCTCCCCCAGTCCACATTTGTTCTGTGCAGTCACCCTGAACTTGTACTTCTTGCCAGGTTCAAGACCCTTGACCACGTGGGACGGCTTGGTGATGCTGGCTGGGACGGGTTCCCAGAAATCAGTGCCGTCCTCACACTTCTCAATAAGGTAACCTGTCACTTCAGCCCCTCCGTCGTCGCTTGGCGGCAGCCATGACAGTTTACAACTCTCCGCTGTGACGTCACTCGCCTGCAAGTTCTCTGGTGAGCCAGGCTTCGTTTTAGGTTTCTCCGCCTTGACGGCCCTGCTGGCCATGCTATGATCACCCGGCCCAACGTCCGTAATGGCGGCCACACGGAACTCATACTCCTCTCCAGGATCAAGGTTGTCCACTTTCGCCGATTCACCAAAAATAGGGGCATCACTAACTTTCTCCCAGTCCCCTCCGGGTTTCTTCTTTTCTAGCAGATATCCTTTGATGGGGCTGCCTCCGTCCAGTGCAGGTTTTGTCCAGGCGACATCCATTGAACGAGGTCCCACATTGCTGATCGTTGGAGTGCCAGGAGCTGAGGCTTTTCCAGCTTTCGGTTTTGTGACAACAGGATTTGAGGCAGAACTTGGCTCACCAAGGCCGGCTTGATTCTTAGCCTTCACACGGAACTCGTATTCCTTGCCCTTGTCGAGACCTTGGGCAGTGAACTTAGTATCCTTGCATGGAGTCTTGGCATTCAGAGGCGTCCACTTGTCCGACCCCTTCTCCTTGACTTCCACCACGTAGCCCTTGATCTTGTCTCCCCCGTCGTCCTTAGGCTTCGTCCAGGACAACGTCACCGAGTCCTCATCCACATCGTCCACAACTGGAGTGCCTGGCTTTCCAGGAGGATCGAAAGGATGCTTTGCGATGATTGGTTTGAGAGTGACCAATGGTTCGCTTTGACCCTGATCATTGACGGCCGACACCCTGAAGTCATACGGCTCCCCCTCTTCGAGTCCAGACACCTCACACTCCGGGGTGCGGCAGAACTTACTGACAGGGGTCCACACGCCAGACTTGTCCTTCTTCTCCACCACGTAGTGACTTATTGGCTTACCACCGTCATCTTTTGGAGGATTCCAAGCAAGCTTGCAACCGTCAGCTGTGACCTTTGACACCTCCAGAGGTCCCTCGGGTGCTCCTGGTTTGTCCACGATGACGAGGTTGATCTGAGCGGTGTCTGATCCCTTGGGGTTCTTTAGGGTAACCGAGATGCGCCCCTGGTCTCCCTTCTCGGCCGCACTGCACACGAGGACCACCTCAGTGGGGGTCTGCTCAAATTTAATGCGACCACTTTCTACAAGTTCTTTTGGACCATTAAACCAAGAGGCAGTGGGTACTGGACTCCCGGTGAACGGTATCTTGATTCTGTACGGCTCACCGACTGCCGCTGTAATATCCTTGCCAAACGCATCGAGATTGATCTTAGGCGCACTTGGCGGAGGAGCAGGCTTGATGGCCTGGGACGTCTCGGCGTACTGTCCTGGTCCAGCATCGTTGACTGCCGCCACACGGAACTCGTACGGATGCCCTTCCAGGAGCCCCTTCACGTTGTACGACGTTCCAGGTATGTTGTTTGGTGTCACTCTCGTCCACTTTTTGCTGCCCTTTTCCCTCTTCTCCAGAACATAGCCTGTTATTGGTTTCCCGCCATCCTTTGTTGGCGGCTCCCACGAGAGAGCAATTGAGTCTTCGGTCGTTCCGGTGCATTCTGGTTCTCCTGGTTTGCCGGGTGGATCAAATGGATACTTAGCCTTGATTGGACCAGACGTGACCAGTGGCTCGCTCTCTCCGTTCTCATTGACAGCCATCACCCTGAAGTCGTACTCCTCTCCCGGATCAAGATTCTTTGCTGTCGCCTTAGTCTCGTCCGGTCCTATCTTACCGGGAACCTTCTGCCATTTTGTGGACCCCTTCGGTTTCTTCTCCAGGACGTATCCTTCCAGGCGTGAGCCTCCATCATCCTTTGGCGGCTTCCACTCAAGAGTAATCGCTTCAGGGGTTGTGTCGGTCGCTTCGAGTGGACCAACTGGGCTTGATGGTTTATCAAGCACAATGACGTTGATCGTCCCCTCTGCAGCCCCCGAGGGATTTGTTAGTTTCAGGGAGTAGGGTCCAGTGTCCCCACGTTCAGCACTTTTGATAACCAGCACCGCGTGGTCGTCAGTCGTATCTATTTTAGCCCTGCCACCTGGCTCAATTTCTTTGTCACCGTTGGCCCAGGTAGCTTTAGGCACAGGCCAGCCTTTGATAGGCACATTGATCTTCAGCTCCTGACCAGCCTTCACCTTGATGTCCTTGATCTTACTCAGGTCGAGACTTGGCTTTTCTGCAGGTTTCTCGGCGACAACGGGCGCAGTGGCGTTACTGGGCGTCCCTGGCCCTGAGGCGTTGACGGCCTTCACCCTGAACTGATATTCCTCGCCCTCCTTCAAATGGGGCACAACAAACTCAGGATCTTTAATTGGCAGACCCCCAGGGTTTGCGTCTGTCCAGTCACCCCCCTTTGGTTTCTTTTCGACGATGTATCCAAGAATTGGCCCACCGCCATCATCCGTTGGTTTGTCCCAGGTCAGTGCTATTGAGTTCGGTGTGGTAGCTCCAACTACAGGAGTTCCTGGAGGACCAGCGGCAAATATGGGATCTCTAACTCTGTGAGGTCCGGTGCTTTTACTAGGTTTACCGGGACCCGCATCGTTGACGGCTACTACTCTGAATTCCCATTCGCTGTCCTCGAGAAGATTTGGCACGGTGAAAGTGGTTCCGGTCACTGGGGATGAGTTAACGGCGGTCCAGGAACCTCTTCCGTGTACGGGACACTTCTCAATTTGGTATCCTTTGATCGGGTTTCCTCCGTCGTCGGTAGGAGGCTTCCACTTCAGCGTCACTGAGCTGCGGTCAAACTTGGGCATCTCAAGATCTCTTGGTTCACCAGGTGCATCGTAAGGATTTTTGGCCAAAATCGCTCGATCTGTTACCACGGGGTCGCCTATTCCGTACATATTCTCCGCTTTGACACGGAACTTGTATTTCTTGCCAGGCTCCAAGTCTCGTACTGTGTGGGCTGTTCCTGACACAACGCCTGGGACCTTCTCCCAAAGCTCTTTACCCTCCTCACATTTCTCCACAATATAATCGGTAATTTCTGCTCCTCCATCGTCTGCTGGCGGCTTCCAGTCGAGTTTACAATATTCCGCGTGTACATCACTCACTTGAAGGTTCTCTGGAACGCCCGGCTTATCCAATACGACGACGTTGATTAGTCCTGTATTCTCTCCAAATGGGTTTGACACTGTGATGGCGTACTTTCCCGTGTCGCTTCTCTGAGCAATGGGGATCTGGAAGTCGGCATTCTCTTCATCATTTGCCATCTTTGCTCTTCCGGCTTCAGGAATCTCCTTCCCATCTTTTGCCCAGGCAACTTTAGGCGTTGGTGCTCCTGATATGGGCACATTGATTTTAAGAGGATCGCCAGCTTTCACTCTTATTTCTCTTCCACCCAGTGCGGAAAGGTTCACCTTTGGAGCCTCTTTAAGAGGCTTGGCCTTGAGAAGACCAGACGAGTCACTCGGCTCTGATTCTCCCCCAGCATTGACTGCTGTCACTCTGTACTCATACTCCTTGCCCGCCATCACCTTTCTGTCCTCAAACTCTGGCCTAGTAATGGGCTCAGAGTTGACTTTGGTCCAGCGGCCAGTCTTAGGATCAAGACGCTCCACATTGTAACCAGTCACTGGAGCGCCGCCATCTTTTGTTGGAGGACTCCACTTTAGTGTGATGTGGTCTTTATCGCTGTCCGTCACTTCGGGTTTTCCAGGTGCTCCAGGTTTATCATACGGATTCTTGGCCAGTATTGCCTTATCGAGTTCTACCGGGTCACTCTGGCCGTATGCATTCTCTGCCTTCACCCTGAAGTTGTACTTCTTGCCAGCCTTCAGTCCCTTGACGGTGTGCTCGGGCTTAGAGACGACGTCAGGAATGGGAAGCCAAAGATCAGTTCCTTCCTCTCTGCGCTCGATGAGGTAACCGGATATTGCTCCTCCCCCGTCATCTGCGGGAGGCTTCCAGCTGAGCGTGCAGCGGTCAGCAAAGATGTCCTTAGCCTTGAGATCTTGAGGGGGAGACGGCTTGTCCAGTACGATGACTTTGATGTCCCCGCTGTCCTCTCCGAAGTCATTCTTGGCTGTGATGGTAAACTTTCCCGTGTCACCCCTCACTGCTGAGGGAATATGGAGCGACGCCATGTCTTCTCCATCTTTCTGCTTTACCCTGTCCGAGGGCACTACATCCTTGCCGTCCTTCTTCCAGGAGATGAGCGGTAAGGGTGAGCCGGTCATCGGGACATCGATGTTTATCGGCTCTCCCGCTCTGACCCTGATCTCTTTACCGGCCAACTTACTCAAGTCCAACTTTGGAGCCTCTTTTAGAGGTCTGGCTTTGATCGTGTCTGACGGTTCACTTGGCTTTGACTCCCCACCCTCGTTCTCTGCCGTCACACGGTAGATGTATTCCTTATTAGGCATCACTTTGTCGTCCTTAAATTCTTGCTCCTTTACAGGAGTGTCGTTACATTTTGTCCATGTTCCAGTTCTTGGATCCTTCCTCTCTATGTTGTATCCTTGGACCGGTGCACCGCCATCTTTCTTTGGTTTTTCCCATTTTATTTTGATGAAGTTTCTGTCGCTGTCGACAACCTCTGGTTTACCGGGAGGATCAGTGGGATTGAAAGGGTTTTTGATTGTTGTTGCGCTTTCTGCCTCGAGTGGCTCCCCTGCCCCCTCGTCGTTCTCTGCAGAAACACGGAACTTATAATCTTCTCCCTCCTTCAGTTTGGGAACAACAAACTCAGTTGCATCTGGTGGGATCTTGTCGCTGACCTTTTCCCATTTTCCAGTTTTCGGGTTCATCTTCTCCACTTTGTAACCCTTTATTGGTTTGCCGCCATTGTCCTCGGGGGGTTTCCATGAAATCTTGGCGCTGTCCTTCTGGACGTCAGAGACCCCTAGCGGCCCTTTTGGTCTTCCGGGGGGACCAAGTACAACGACATCAATCTCTGCCGTGTCACTTCCATACTCATTTGTCACTTTGATGACATAAAGGGCCGTGTCCTTTCTGTCTGAAGCCTTGCAGACCACAGTGGAAATATAGTCTACGTCTGTGATGGAGATTCTCTCACTGGCCTTTGTCTCCTTGTCGCCCATTTTCAACTTCCACGTTGCTTTTGGTAACGGCTCTCCCGTGTACTTCACTTCAATCTTGAAGTTCTGACCGCGCTTTATCTGAATGGACGGGGTGAAACTGTCACGGTCAATGCGGGGCTTCACTCTTCTATTTTTAGTAAACACACTGGCGCTTGGATCTGATTCAGCTCCTGGTCCGGCTTCGTTGACCGGAATAACTCTGAACTCGTATTCCTTGTTCTCTTCCAGGTTTGGAACCACGGCGGTGAGGGTTCCATCTTCGGCTAATTCATCTGGTGCCACCATTCCAACCTTTTCCCAATTTCCACCTTTTGGTTTCTTTTCCACGACGTACTTCTGTATGGGACTCCCGCCGTCACTCTTCGACGGAGACCACTTAATCTCGGCGTGATCCTTGTCGTAGTCGACAATGGTTGGTCGGCCAGGTTTACCAGGCGGATCGAATGGATCTTTAGCCAGGATGTCGTTGATTGTCGCCAGCGGTTCACTTTTCCCCTCAGAGTTGACGGCTCTCACCTGGAACTTATACTTCTTGCCCGGGATCAAATCCGGCACTCCACACTGCGTGTCCTCACGAACCTTCCCGACTTCCGTCCAGCCCTTGGACCCGATCTCCTGAGCCTCGACGATGTAGTGATCGATGGGTAGTCCTCCGTCGTCCAGGGGTGGCTTCCACAGGAGCTGACAGCGATCCTTGTATATCCCCTTGACCTCCAACGGGCCTTCAGGCTTTGAGGGTTTGTCGATAACTTTAAGCGTAATTGGACACGAGACTTTTCCACTTTTGTTTTCCAGTTCTATCTCATACTCCCCCGCGTCAGTTCGCTTAGCCTTGGCAATCTGTAGCTTGCACAGCTCCGCAGTCTGGGCCATCGATATGTTTTCATCTTTCTCCAGCGGACTCTTGTTTTTAGTCCACTTAGCAGTTGGTTTTGGATAACCGGTGTATGGGATTTCCAACGAGACTTTCTTTCCAGCCCTGACTGTAATCTCTCTGGGGACTGCGTCGAGATTTATTGACGGAGCTCTGCTGCCTTCGTCGACCGTCAGTTTTGCACTCGTTTCTCTGTCGCCTATCTTGCAAGAATAGTCACCAGCGTCGTCAAGTTTAAGATCTTTGATTGTCAACGTCTGTCTGCCATCTTCTTCTGTTACTTCGTATTTGTCACTTGGAACAGTAATTTCTTTTCCATTTTTGAACCACTTAATTGGATAATTCTTTGGATTCTTAACCTTGCATTGCATCTTCGCTACTTCTCCTTCAACTTTCCTCAGGTTTTTCAGCTGCTCCTTGATAACCACATCGGGTGCGACATACAGCTTGGCCGATGTAACTTTGTTTTGAACCATACACTTGTATATGCCCTCGTCTTTACCAGATATGTTAGCTATTCGGAGACGCCTCTTCTTGCCATCTTGGACACAGAAGTATTTTGGATCATTGATATCTATTTTCTTGTCCTCTCTGTACCACTGTACGGTCGCTTCCTCATCGTTCACCTCGCACTCAAACTCCGCCGTCTCCTTCTCGTACGCATCGGCATCGGTCAGAGGCCTTTCAAAGTCATAGTCCGGCTCTTCTATGGTGACCTTGCATGAAGTCTTGTCTCCTTCCACCTCACACGTGTACTCGGCTGCGTCTGATGGGTCTGCGTTCTTGATCTTCAAAATGCAGCGGTTTTCTCTTCTGGAGATTTCATATTTACCCGGTGTGTACTCTAATTTTTCTCCGTTTTTATACCACGTGACTTCTCCCCTCGGGTCTGACAGCATGCACTCCAGCTGTAGGTCCTTCTTCCTCTTCACTGGCAAAGTCTTCGGTAACTTCTGAGTGAAGTGGTACTCGAGTTTCTTACCTTCTACGGTGACATAGCAGGACGTTTCCTTGCCATCAGCACAGCAGACATATTTGCCAGCATCATCAATGGCAATACGATTAATGAACAGGCGAAAGATTCCGTCTTCACACGTCATGTTATACTTGACTCCGTGGAACACCTCCATTTTATTCTTGTACCAGTGAACCCTGGCGGTGGGTTTGGTGTAGCGACAGGCTAGCTCCAGTTTGCTCTCCTTCTCCTGCACGGACACGTCCTCCAGCTCGTCCACCCAGTGGTCCGTCACCTTCTCCTTCTCAGAGCCAGGCTTCAAGGCACCACGTGACAGATCAATGGCGGACAGGCGTCTGTTGCGCATAGACTCAGGAATCTCTTTCTCATGAGTTTTTAATTCTCCCCAGTCAGGGTCGTCAGAGGTTCCTTTTCTCTTCTTATGATCTTTGTGTTTTAGAAGATTTCTGAAATCCAAACCGGAGTCCTTTGGATCCTTCACGAAGACAGAAAATCCAGCGAAATCCAGAACTTTTTCTCCCTTCTCGTCCTCTACTTGAATCTTGTACTTGGCCTCGTCGAGCTGTTTGGCTTTCTTCAGCTCCATGCACGAGTACATCTTCTCCGGGTCGAAGACGATGCTGCACCTCGGGTCCGTCTTGACCGGGATGGCCCCTCGATACCAGTCGACGCTCGGCGGCTTGATGGCGAAATAGCACTCAACCTTCATGTTTTCACCTAATTTTACGACCTGATTCTCAGGTTTAGTTTTAAAATATTTTCCGATTTCCTCATCTTCGTCATTTGCAGGCAATTTACTTCCTCTTCGCTTTGACAGCATAGAGGGATCAGGCGAAGCAGAGTC
>Ga0170475_103445883_pt1 | contig 17244 bp, 12 predicted proteins | sample Soicark_Litter_5_FD_111474 | JGI IMG/M metagenome (GOLD analysis project Ga0170475, IMG submission 111474) | Avena fatua rhizosphere microbial communities from Hopland, California, USA. Combined Assembly of 48 SPs
CCTATGTCGTTGAGCGGCGTCATTGACAGGCGTCAACTTGAGCGGCGCGTCTGACCAGAGGAGGTCGTATTGACCGCTACCAGCAAAACCCCGTTGCTCGACCGCTGTAAAATTCCGGCGCAGGTCCGGAAGCTGAAACCCGACCAACTCCGGCAGTTGGCGGATGAGCTGCGCACCGAGACGATCGACGCGGTCTCCGTGACCGGCGGTCATCTGGGCGCCGGGTTGGGCGTGGTCGAGTTGACGGTGGCGCTTCACTATGTCTTCGATACCCCAGCTGACCGCCTGATCTGGGATGTCGGCCATCAGGCCTATCCGCACAAGATCCTGACCGGACGCCGTGACCGCATCCGTACGCTCCGGCAGGGTGGGGGCCTGTCCGGCTTCACCAAGCGGTCGGAGAGCGAGTACGACCCGTTCGGTACGGCCCACAGCTCGACCTCGATCTCCGCTGGCTATGGCATGGCGGTGGCGCACAAACTGGCCGGCAAGCATAACCACACGATTTGCGTGATCGGCGATGGCGCCATGAGCGCCGGCATGGCTTATGAAGCCATGAACAACGCCGGCAGCGATGACGACAGCCGTTTGATCGTGATCCTGAACGACAACGACATGTCGATCGCCCCGCCAGTCGGCGCCATGAGCGCCTACCTGTCGCGGCTGATCTCGTCGAAGCCATATCTGAGCCTTCGCCATCTGGCCAAGGACATCGCCGAGAAGTTCCCGCGTCCGCTCAAGCAGGCGGCCCGGCGGGCGGAGGAATACGCCCGCGGCATGGTGACCGGCGGCACCATGTTCGAGGAATTGGGCTTCTACTATGTCGGGCCGATTGACGGCCACAACCTGGACCATCTGCTGCCGGTCTTGCAGAACCTGCGCGACAGTGAGGACAGCGGTCCCGTCCTGGTCCATGTGGTGACGCAGAAGGGCAAGGGTTTCGCCCCGGCGGAGGCTTCGGCGGACAAGCTGCACGCGGTGTCGAAGTTCGACGTGGTGACCGGCGCGCAGGCCAAGGCGAAGTCCAACGCGCCGACATACACGCGGATCTTCGCGGAGGCGCTGGTCAAGGAAGCCGAGACCGATGACCGGATCGTCGCGGTCACGGCGGCGATGCCGTCGGGCACCGGACTGGATATCTTCGCCAAGCGCTTCCCGCGCCGGATCTTCGATGTCGGCATCGCGGAACAGCATGCGGTGACCTTCTGCGCCGGTCTGGCGACGGAAGGCTTCAAGCCCTTCGCCGCGATCTATTCGACCTTCCTTCAGCGTGGCTACGATCAGGTCGTCCACGATGTGGCGCTCCAGTCGCTGCCCGTCCGCTTCGCGATCGACCGCGCCGGTCTGGTCGGCGCCGATGGCGCGACCCATGCCGGTTCGTTCGATGTGGCTTATCTGGGCTGCCTGCCCAACATGGTCCTGATGGCGGCTTCCGATGAGGTCGAACTGATGGACATGGTGGCGACGGCGGCAGCGATCGATGACCGCCCCAGCGCGTTCCGCTATCCGCGCGGTGAAGGCGTCGGCCGTGACATGCCGGAGCGCGGGCGCGTGCTGGAGATCGGCAAGGGTAGGGTGGTCCAGGAGGGCACCAAGGTGGCTCTGCTGAACTTCGGCGCCCGCCTTCAGGAATGCGTAACCGCTGCCCAGGATCTGGCGGCGCGCGGGCTCTCGACCACAGTCGTCGATGCGCGGTTCGCAAAGCCGCTGGATGAGGACCTGATCCGCCGTGTCGCCACCAACCACGAGGTGGTCATCACCATCGAGGAAGGCTCTGTCGGCGGCTTCGGCAGCTTCGTCCTGCATTTCCTGGCGGGAGCCGGGCTGCTCGACCAGGGACTGAAGATCCGGCCGATGGTGCTGCCGGACCGCTTCCTGGATCACGACACGCCCGCGAAGCAGTATGAGGAAGCCGGTCTCGCCGCGCGCCACATCGTGGGAACGGCGCTGAAGGCGCTGGGTGTCGATACCGTGGGCCAGGGTGTCGCGCGGGCCTGACAGGGTGGCGGACGGATCGTTCCAGGCAATGCGGTGGTGAGTACCGACACTCCGCCGTAGGCTGGCCTTCGCCCGAAGAGGGCGAAGGCCAGCCTACGGAGAGCTTTAACCGGTCGCGACAATCTTAAAGTTGAAAATCCGCGCACAACCGCATAATTTTCGTCATTGAAAATTTGATGGATCGCTGCGGGAAAATTTGGATCAAAATAAGAATTTAATAACTGAAATCTTAAATAGCATTAAGCCCAAAATGGTATGTCGAACTAAGCCTGTTGGTGGATGGAAGGAAGACTTTAGTTTGTCCGGTTTGGCTATTCCGGGTGGTGATTGATTGCTTGTTAGCAATAATCGAAGTGAATAAATATAGTGCCGCTCCAAGTACCAGCGCCGTTGAGAGTGGGCACATGTGTATCGCGATTGTAACTCCAGTGTATAATGATTGGGTTTCTTTAAGTCGGCTTATCCGCGAGATCGACAAAGCTCCTGGACTTGACGGCTTGCAATTTCATTTAATTGTCGTCAACGACGGATCAACTGACAGGACTGGAATTGATCGTTCCACCAGCAAGCTGAAGCGTGTAAAAACAATCGAGGTGATTGATCTGGTAACGAATCTCGGGCATCAGCGCGCCTTGGCGGTCGGTCTGGTTCATGCTTCAAGCTTGGCCGGTGTCGAGGCCGTTATCATTATGGACGCCGATGGGGAGGACCGCCCCGATGAACTGCAAAATCTAATCGCCGCTTGGCGCGTGCGCCCCGATGCCGTGATTTGCGCGCAACGTGCCCGGCGCTCCGAAGGATTGGCTTTTCGGCTGTATTATCAGGCTTATAAACTCGCGTTTCGGGTTCTGACGGGAACCACCATTGATTTTGGGAATTTCTGCCTAATTCCCAGATCCCTGCTTCGGTATGTCGTAAGCAATGGGAACACCTGGAATAATCTCGCCGCTATGCTGGTCCGCTCCCGGTTGCCCTGCATCAAAGTGCCTACCATTCGTGGTGAGCGTTATGCTGGCCAATCGAAGATGAATCTCATATCGCTGATCCTGCATGGCCTCAGCGCCATCGCGGTTTACTGCGATATCGCATTAGCTAGATTATTGCTGATGATGATCGCATCGGCGGGTTTGGCGCTGTTCGGTGTCGTGGTGGTAACCATGATACGCCTGATGACCGATCTGGCGGTGCCTGGATGGGCTTCGAACGTGGTTGGATCGCTTTTGATCATCCTGCTGCAATCACTTATTTTTTCTACAATATCCATCTTCCTTTTGCTGCATACGAGAAGTACTCGGACGATCATTCCCGCCGTTGAAGCGCAATACTATATTGCTGATTGTGAGAGCCACCGGACTATGAACTATCCTTTGAGTTCCGTATCTTGACAATATCCAATTACGAGTACGAAGGCTCGGAACTGACGCTCTTCGCGGCCGCTACCAATTGGAAGAACTATTGGTCGCGGCAGATCCGTCCCTACATAGCCGACAGCACAATCGAGGTCGGCGCGGGATTGGGCAGCAACACCGCCCTGCTGGCCGACCGGGGCAAACACTGGATCTGTCTGGAACCGGATGAGCGGATGGCGAGCTCTATCCGCGGCTCCATTGAAACGGGTGGCCTGCCGAAGCACTGCCACGTCATTGTCGGCACGCTGGACTCGCTCAACCCTGAAGTTCAAGCCGATACTATTCTCTATATCGATGTCATGGAGCATATCGCCGATGACAGGCGGGAGATGGCGACAGCCGCCGCGCGATTGCGCCCGGGAGGTCACCTGATCGTACTTTCCCCGGCGCACCAATGGCTGTTCAGTCCTTTCGATGAGGCCATCGGCCACCATCGGCGATACACTAAAGCTTCGCTCCTGGCGCTTACGCCGCCTGACCTCGTGCCAGTGGAGGTGCGGTATCTGGATTCTTTCGGCTTGATCGCTTCAGCCGCGAATCGATGGTTCCTATCAGCCTCGATGCCCAACTCCAAGCAGATCCGCTTCTGGGACAACGTTCTGGTCCGCATATCACGCGCCACCGATCCACTGGTTGGCTTCAGTGTCGGAAAGACGGTCTTCGGCGTCTGGAGACGTCAATGATCGTCGCGAGAAAGCCTTCGATTTCCTCCGAAGTGCTCCGATTTGCTACGGTTGGGCTGACAGCGACGTTGGTTTACTTTGTCGCCTTCAATGTTGTTTCGTATGGTACGGCATTCTCCCCGGTGATCGCGAATATCGTAGCGTTCGGGTTGTCTCTTGCCGTTTCTTACCTTGGCCACAAGCATGTGACTTTTCGTGCGTCAGGCAGCCATTCAGTCTACCTGCCGAAGTTCTTCGCGATTACCGCGGTGCTTGTCTCCGCGACATCCGTTCTCTCCGTCGCCGGGACTTCCTGGCTGCAATTGCCTCCCTACATGGTGGCATTTCTTGTCTCGGCATCCTACCCAGTGGGAAGTTTCTTCTTGAACAAGTTTTGGGTATTTAAAGAGTGAATAAAGACCTTCACCGTTCAAAGCCAAGCTCCAAAGACCAGATGATCGTGACACATAACCCGAATTATTCTACTCGGCATGTTGCTCTATGGAATTATAGAACGGTATTCGGATTATTGTTCGCTGTGGTGGCTGGTCTTGCTGCCGCATTTTACATCATAGGACCCATTGCCCTCAATCCTTGGAACATAGATTGGCTGAATGCCGATCCGGCAACCCACTATCTGGGGTGGGCCTTTCTTCGAAAGACGACGGACTGGTTCATACCCTTTACTTGGACCGACGGCTTGGGATACCCGTGGGGCGTTTCCATTAGTTTTCTGGATTCAATACCGCTGGTTGCCGTGCTGCTCCGTCCGTTTTCCCCGCTTCTGGGTGAACCGTTCCAGTACATCGGCATGTACGCGGCCCTGTGCTTTATTCTCCAAGCCTTCTTCGGGTTTAAGATTGCCCGGCGTATCGGCTTGCCTTCCCTTCTCAGCGCCGCCTTGGCGGCTGTGTTCTTCATGCTCGCGCCAGCTTTCCTTTGGCGTCTCCATGCACATTTCGCCCTGGCCAGTCATTGGATAATTCTAGCCGCGCTTTATTACTATCTACGCGACTTGCCAAAAGCGAAGGTTGCGCGGTGGTTTATCCCATTCTGGATTTTGCTGACCATAGCCGGTGCGATCAACCCATACATCGCTGTCATGTGCCTTCTGGTGGCGCTGGCGGCGCCGGCACGCTTATGGTTGGTAAAGCTGATAGACATCAAGCGGGCGCTTGCGGCCGCGGGCGTGTCGGTTGGCGTGTTGGCCGTTAGTCTGCTGTTTTTCGGCTTCTTTGTCGGAGGAGGCGGGGATAGCTATGCCGGTGGCGGATATCGCGTATATTCGATGAATCTGCTGTCGCCGATCGACCCTCAAACCTACCCAGGTCTCGTTCTGCATGCTCTGCCCCTGGCCATCGCTGGGCAGTATGAAGGTTATAATTACCTTGGGTTGAGTATTATCGCATTGCTTGTAATTGGCCTTATGTCGCGGTCGATCAAGATCCGCGGTATGATTACAGCTGATATTCTGCCGCTTACGGTAGTGGCTGTGATTTCAACCGTGTTGGCGGCCTCCGCGACCATCACGGCGGGCTCATTCACCATCGTGGATTTTCCATTACCGGGAGTGATCGAGCGCGTGGCCCAGATGCTCCGCGCGTCCGGCCGGCTATTCTGGCCGGCGTATTATCTGCTGATAATCGCCGCCCTCGCGACTTTGAGAAAGCTCCGGCCACCGCATCGCGAGATCATCCTGGCGTTCTGTCTGCTGATACAGATCCTCGATATCATGCCGCTCATAACGAGTGTGCGTTTACCCAATCATACGATCGTCGCAAATAAGCTGAGTGATCCGGCCTGGAGTACATTGGGTGAACGGCACAGACACCTGGGCGTTTTTCCCGCTTGGCAGTGTGACGTCTCCTCGACACCTGATGGAGCTTCCGGGTTCAGGACCTTCGGGATGCTGGCTGACAATCAGAATATGACCGTGAACAGCTATTATGCCGGCCGCTTCGGCCAGCGGGATTTCGACCGGCACTGCCGGCAAGCCCTTGAACCTATTATGGCTGGTGACCTCGATCCGGCAACAGCCTACGTTTTTTCTGATGCTATCATAAATGAACTCGCGGCGACGGGGATCAGGACTCACCGCTGCTCCCTTGTGGATGGCTTCAACCTGTGTGTCCACGATACTGAAAATCCAGGCCGGGTGCTGGAGGAAGGTTATAAAATCGGTTCCTGGATAGACTTTTCCACTGCGGGAAGAGCCACTCCCTTCCTGGCGACGGGTTGGTCCGTCGCGGAGGTCTGGGGAAGGTGGAGCGATGGCCCGACGGCGGGGGTCGTACTGCCTGAGATCCTTATGAGCGCTGGGAAGAGCCAGGTTACCGGTCTGGAAATCGATGCTTATGCTTTCGTAACAGAGAATTTTCCGGTTCAGACGGTGAATGTTTTTGCTAACGGTCAACAGGTGGGGCGTATGGAGTTTGCGTTCTCAGTACCGGATAGAGTAATTCAGATCCCTCTGCCTGCGGATTTGGTACGGCCGGATCAGGCTGTCAGGCTCCGTTTCGAGATCGAGAGTCCAAGGTCTCCCGCAGATGTGGGGCAGAGTGTGGATGGCCGGAAGCTTGGAATTGCCATGCGCAAGCTGAGATTTCTATGAGTATCCGATAAATGAAAATGGAATCATTGGCGAGGTATTCGAGATGTGGCAATAGTGAAATATTTGGCGTAAAGTCTAATAATAACGAAAATTCTTCGAAATATTTCTGGAGTTGAATGGAATGATGACACTGAAGAGCACGCCTAAGCGTATACTCGTGACAGGTGGTGCGGGTTTTCTTGGGTCTCACCTGTGCGAGCGTTTGCTTGATAGGGGTGATGAGGTTATTTGTGTGGATAACTATTTTACAGGTAGTCGCTCCAACATCAGCGGCCTGTTACGAAATCCGAATTTCGAAGTCATTCGTCATGATGTCTGCTTTCCGCTTTATCTGGAGGTAGATGAAATCTTCAATCTGGCCTGTCCAGCCTCCCCGATTCATTACCAGTTCGACCCGGTGCAGACGGTCAAGACCAGCGTCCATGGCGCCATCAATATGTTGGGCTTGGCGAAACGGGTGAAGGCCAAGATCTTTCAGGCATCGACGTCGGAAGTCTATGGCGATCCGGCGGTTCATCCGCATCGGGAGGAGTACTGGGGCAACGTCAATCCGATTGGCCCGCGCGCCTGCTATGACGAGGGCAAGCGCTGCGCCGAAACCTTGTTCTTCGACTATCACCGGCAATACGGCGTCAACATCCGAGTCGTGCGTATCTTCAACACCTACGGTCCGCGGATGAATCCCCAGGATGGCCGGGTGGTGTCGAACTTCATCGTCCAGGCGCTCCAGGGGAAACCGATCACGATCTATGGCGACGGCAGCCAGACACGCTCGTTCTGCTATGTGGACGACCTGATCGAAGGCTTCATCCGGCTGATGGATGCGCCGGACACCGTGACAGGCCCCGTCAATATCGGCAATCCTGGGGAATTCACGATCCGCCAACTGGCCGAGATCGTGATCGAGATGACCGGGTCAGGCTCGGAAATCGTCCAGATGCCGCTGCCGCAGGACGATCCATTGCAGCGCCGCCCGGATATCACCAAGGCAACCGAATTGCTGGATTGGCAGCCGACCATCCCCTTGCGCCAGGGGCTTGAGCGGACCATAGACTACTTCAAGACGCTGGTGGCCTGACCGCCACTGGCGGCAATGAACTGGTTGCCAAGGAATCCGCCCATCATGAGCCGTTCCCGTGTCGATACGCTCCTGGTGGAGCGTGGCCTTGTCGAGAGCCGGGCCAAGGCGCAGGCGCTGATTATGGCGGGGCTGGTCTATTCCGACACGCTGCGCATCGACAAGGCCGGGCAGATGCTGGCCGCCGATGCGCCGCTGGCGCTCAAGGGGCAGGATCATCCCTGGGTATCGCGCGGCGGGCTGAAGCTGGTCGAGGGGCTGGACCAGTTCGGCATCGATCCGGCCGGACTGGTCTGCCTGGATGTCGGCGCTTCGACCGGCGGCTTCACCGATGTGCTGCTGTCGCGGGGTGCCGCCAAGGTCTATGCGGTCGATGTCGGCCATGGCCAACTGGCGTGGAAGCTGCGCCAGGACCCGCGCGTCGTGGTTCTGGAGCGAACCAATGCCCGCCACCTGACGGCTGCGGAAATCCCGGAGCCGGTCGATCTGGTTGTCTGCGACGCCAGCTTCATCAGCCTGATGACCGTGCTCCCGGCTCCTTTGGCGCTGACGCGCCAGGGTGCGCATCTGGTAGCCCTGATCAAACCTCAGTTCGAAGTCGGCAAGGGCAGGGTGGGCAAAGGCGGAGTGGTGCGCGATCCGGAACTTCACCGGGAGGTCTGCGAGACCGTTTCGGCTTGGCTGACCGGGTTGGGGGGATGGAGCCTGCTCGGCATCGCCGAAAGCCCGATCCTGGGGCCGGAGGGCAACCGGGAATTTCTGATCGGCGGAGTACGAAACTCTCCGTCGGTGGTGCCTGGGGATACTGACGGGTAAGGCCTTTTGCCCGCGGGCGATCACATAAAGAACATCGGCTTGGGAGCGGCCATTACGGGTAAATGAGACCGGTTGGATTTGCCTGCCCGCTGCCCGGTAATAATGATGACCGTCGAGACGACCACCGCTGAAAGAGTCCAGGGTGCGGAAGTTCTCCGCTATCTCAATCGCGCAATTCCCGTCTTTATCTGGATCAGCCCTGTGCTGGCCGGGCTCCTGTCCCTGCACATGGGCAAGAGCATGGCCTGGGATCTCCTGCATTATCACTACTACAATGGCTATGCGTTCCTGAACGACAGGCTGAATTTCGACATTCTGCCGGCGGTGTTCCACACCTTCCTCAACCCGGCGCTGGATGTCGCCTTCTACGCGGCGGTCGAAACGCTGCCGCCACGGGCGGTTGGCTTTGTCCTGGGCACGATTCATGGTGCCAATATCATCCTTCTGTTCCTGTGCGCCCGTCGCATGCTGGCGCGGTGGGGAGGGATCGTTCAGAAGGTGCCCGATCTTCTGCCAGCGTTTCTGGCGGTAAGCGGGTTCGGTTCCGCCGCCGCGATGGGGACCTTGGGTTCCTGGCACCACGATCTGATCGCCAGCCTGTTTTTTCTGGGAGCCTTGCTGATCCTGCTTAGCCGTGAGAGCAGCCGTGAGGGTGGCATGACACTGTGGCGGGCGGTTGCGGCTGGTTTGCTGGTGGGGATCGGGTTGGGGCTGAAGCTGACGCTGGCGCCCTTCGTGGTCGCCATCGTTGCGGCTCCGCTGGCAGGGCATGGGCCGGTTCGCGGCCGGCTCTCGGCTTGCGTCGCTGCGGGATTGGGCGCGGGAGCTGGGTTGCTGGCCTCCGCCGGGTTCTGGATGGCCCGGATGTACGCGGAATTTGGCAATCCGTTCTTCCCGTTCTTCAACCGGCTGTTCGACTCCCCCTTCGCGGGTGCCGGCGATGGCCGCGACCTTCGCTATCTGCCCGCGAACCTGTGGGAATATTTGATTTATCCCGCGATCTTCAGCTTTGACGGTGATCGCATATCGGAAGCGCCTTGGCGCGATTTCCGCCTGCTGGCGGCTTTTGCCGTGGCGGTCTGTCTGGTGGCTGTCGTGTTGGGTAATCGCCTTGCTGGCGGGCGTAGCAAGGCTGAGCGGCGCCTGTCCGGCTCCGGCAATGCCCGGTTAGTGCTGTGGACAGCGTTGCTCAGCTATGCCGGGTGGCTGGTGCTGTTCTCGATCTACCGCTATGCGGTGCCACTGGAAATGATGGTGCCGCTGCTGCTCTGCGTCATGCTGGTGGCTCTGGCGGGCACGCGGATCGGCGTGGCGGTGACGGTCGGTTGCTGCCTTTTTCTGGTGGTAACGACCCAGAAGGCGGATTTCGCCCGCAAGGACTGGGGCAACGATCCATTCGTCGGGGCGGAGGCTCCGGCCGCTTACCAGGGGCTGCGCGATGCGGTGATCCTGATGGCCGGGCGCAGCGCCGATGCCCATTTCATCCCGGCTTTCGACCCAAGCAACCGCTTTCTCCGGCTCGACGGCTTCGATTATGTCTACCGCGCCGACAATCCCTTCACGCGGCAGGTGGCTGATATCGTGGCGCACCATTCCGGGCCGGTGCTGGCGATGTTCCGCCGTGACCGGCGCGGGCAAGGGGCCGAAGACGCTTTCCGTGCCTTCGGCTTCGTGATCGACGACGCGTCCTGCGCCACGGTGGAGTCGAAGGTCCGACCGCCGGAACCGACGTTTCTGTGCCGGTTGAAGCCTCTGTCAGCCGGTTAGGGGAGCAGGCCCGTTGGCGGCATCGTCAGCGTGTCCCGCGCCGGATCGCGCACCAACATGCCCAATTCGCGGAGGAGCGGGCGGATCTCCGTCAGGACTGCCGAACCGCTCCGGGTTTCCGACCGCCCGGTTATCAGGTCCATCGCCTGCATCCACTGCGGCTCCGGCTTCGGGAAGGGTTGCAGGGTGACTTCGGCGTCGCGGGGCAGGCCGGCGGCTTCGCGGGCGAATCCCAGGGCTGTTTCCATATCGCCCAACGCGTCCACCAAACCCAGCCCCTTGGCCTGTGCGCCAGTCCAGACGCGGCCCTTGGCGATATCGCGGACGGAGGCGACCGGCAACTTCCGGGCTTCGGCGATATTGCGAACGAAGGCGCCGTAGATGTCGTCCAGGATGGTGTCCAGCCGCTTCGATTCGCTTTCGTTATAGGGGGTGAGCGACGACCAGATATTGGCGTTCTGGCCCCGGCTGATTTGCCCCCATTCGACACCGAACCGGTTCCACAGACCTGATGTCACCATCTTTCCGGCCACCACGCCGACCGAGCCGGTCAGGGTGCCGGGCTGGGCTATGATCTTGTCGGCGTTCATGGCGATCCAGTAGCCGCCCGAGGCCGCCGCTTCGCCCATGGACACGATCACCGGCTTGCCGGCGGCTTTGGCCTTGACCAGTGCCCGCCGGATCGACTCGGACGCCACGGCGGAGCCGCCGCCGCTGTCGATGCGGAACAGGATGGCGCGGACATCGGGGTCTTCGGCGGCCTCGTGGAAGGCGTCGGCCATGTCATCCGATCCCATGGATGTGCCGCCCGACAGCGGATCGACGCCATTCGACCCGCGCTGGATCGTGCCGGTGCCATAGATCATCGCGATAGTCGGCCCCGACCGGTGGGGGCGTCCGGCGGCATTCAAATAATTGCGGGCTTCCAGCAGTTCGGTCCCGGCGCCGCCGCGCTCCTTAGCCGTCTCAGTCACCTCGTCGAAATATCCCAACTGGTCGATCAGCTTGGCGTCGATCGCTTCCCGGTCCAGGAACGGTCCCTGGTCGATCAACTGGCGGAGCGCTGCCGGCTCAATATTGCGGCCTTGCGAAATGCCTGAGATGAGTTGTTCCTGAAGGTCGGCGACGAGAGCTTCCATCATCTCCCGATGCGGCTCGGTAAAGCCTCGTTCGGTGAAGGTGTTCATGAAGCTCTTGTATTCCTCGCGATGGCGGAGTTCAGGCGCCACCCCAAGCTCATCCAGAGTGCCGCGGCCGAACGGGACCGAGGCGCTCAGCCCCGTCAGGCCGACAAGGCCCACCGGTTGAAGCCAGATGCGGTCGAATACGCTGGCGATGTAGTAGGACCGGTTGCCCGATTCCAACTCGCCGAAGCTTTCGGAAAAGGCGAACGCGAAGCGGCCGCTGGCGCGGAACCGCTGGATCGCGGCACGGAGTTCCTGCGACTTGCCGGTCCCGACGCGGTCGCCGCCCAACCGGGCGACGACGCCTTTGACGCGGGGGTCGAGGCGGCCACGGTCCAGCGCGTCCACCATGTCGCGCAGGTTGTCGCCCCGGCTGAACAGGGCATCCGACAGCCGGCTCTCCGCGCCGTGCTCCTCCAGCGACTGGTCCAGGTTCAGGTCCAGGACGATTTTGTCGGGCAGGGGCTCTTCGCGCTCCCAGGTCCTCCACGCGAAGTATCCGCCGCCAGCTGCCAGCAGCACGACGATAAAGCCGACCAGCGCGAAAAGGCGCGCGAAGAAGCGGAACATGGCGTCTCCCGAAAAAATCAAACCCTGAAGGGTGCGCCCCGGATGAGGTGCGGGGTTTATCTGTCCATCTGGTGGTACTCGGGGTTGGGGATCATATCAACCGCTGAAGCCACCCGGTTGGACATGTTGTAGAATCCGGCCACGTCCGCGATGTCGAAGATGTCGGCGTCCGAGAAGCCCTGGTCGCGTAAGCCCTGCCGGTCCTCCTCACCCATCTGGTGCGGGATGACGGTCAGTTTCCAGGCGAAATCCAGCATGGCGCGGTGGCGGGCGGAGAGGTGCGCCACGCGGTAATTCATCACCAGCATCTCGCCCAGTTGGGGATCGCCGGACAGTTTCCGCACCGCCTGCCCGTGGGCGACGAGGCAGTAGTAGCAATGGTTGGCGGAGGAGACGACCACGGCGATCATCTCGCGCTCCAGCTTGTCCAGCCCGCTGTCGCCCAGCATCAACTCGTTATAGAGCCTGATGAAGGTGCGGAGTTTTTTCGGGCGGGCGCTGTAGGAGCGCAGGACGTTGGGCACCAGACCCAGCTTTTCCTGGCATTTGGCGAAGTAGGCTTTCAGGTCGTCTTCAAGGCTTTCCGGGTCCGGTACCGGAAGAGCCATGGCGTAATCTGGCTGCGGCAAGGTCATCTCCTCCTGAAGGGGTGGCGGGGAGCCGATGATCGGTCTATTGTGCGGCGGTGTGACGGACCTGTATGTCACGTCGCGGTTTCCGCCTACCGGCCAAAATGCCCGGCTGGACTATACAGCACGAAATCATCTTTTCCTGAAACGATCGCGGATACCCCGTTCTTCATGGTTGTGCTTTCATGACTGCCGTCATCGGCTCCGAAGAGGTCGAAGACAGCCGCCGGATCACCGATCTTCTGACCGAACTTCGAAATAATCTGCCGCAGGATCGTGTCAGTCTTGCCGATCTGGTCGATGTGTTCAGACACCGGGCTTTCGGCGGCTTCATGCTCGCAATGTCGCTGCCGACGCTGCTGCCACTGCCGATCGGCATGGCCGTCGTCTTCGATATTCCGCTGGTGCTGCTCTCCGTCCAACTGATGCTGGGACGCCAGTCGGTCTGGCTTCCACGCCGCCTTTTGAGGGGAAGCGTCAGCCGTGAGCAGGCCGCCCGCATGCTGGACAAGCTGATCCCGCGCCTGCGCCGGCTGGAGGCGGTGTTGCGTCCCCGCATGCTGTGGCTCACCAGCCCGCTGGGAGAGCGGCTGATCGGTACACTGTGCGTCGCCCTTTGCATCGTCCTGATGACGCCCATTCCCCTGCTGGGATGGTTCCCGGCAATAGCGCTGTGCGTCATCTCGCTGGGGCTGGCCGAGCGGGACGGAGTCATGCTGATGGCTGGGTTCGGGATCAGCATCGCGACGGTTTTCGTCTCGGCCGCGATCCTGGCGGGTGTCGCGGAAGCCGGTCAGGCGCTTTTTCCAGACTTCCCGTTTTAGGACTTCAGGCTTCTGGCGGGCCTTGCCGGGCGATGCCATCCAGGATCTCGGCGACGACCCGCTGAAGCTCCGCCGCCTGAATCGGCTTGTGCAACAGGCGGGTGTGGTTGGCATGCGCCTCCCTCAGGCGCGCCGGATCGGTGTCGCCGGTCAGAATGATGCCGGCCAGATCCGGGGAAATCCTGGAGCGGGCAAGGGAAACCGCGTCAGTGCTGGTGGCGCCATCCGGCAGACGGTAATCCGCGATGATCAAGGCTGCGGGAACATGCAGATCCTGGATGGTGGTTTCCAGCTCATCGATGGACTGGGAGGTCACCACCGAAAGACCCCATTCCTCCAGCAGCATCACCATCGCTCCCACCACCGCCGGATCGTCTTCGACCAGCAGGACGGGCCGGTGGTTGGCATTGTCGCACCGGCACGCTGGAGCTGATTCAGCTGCGTGGGCTCCATCGGATAGCGCTGGCGCCGCCAGCGGCACAGTAACGGAAAATACCGAGCCTTTGCCGACAACCGAGCGCACCGCGACCGGATGCTCCAACATGTCGGCGATGCGCCGTACGATGGCCAGACCCAGACCAAAGCCCCGGCTGCGGTCCCGCTCCGGATTGCCTACCTGATAGAACTCCTCGAAAATCTGGTGCTGTTGAGACTCCGGGATGCCGGGACCGGTATCGGCGACGATGATCCTGACATTGCCGCCGGATCGTCTGCATCCCAGCAGGATGCCACCCGACGCCGTGTAGGAGACGGCGTTGGCAAGCAGGTTTCGAAGGATGCGGTCCAGCAACTCGGGGTCGGTAGCGACCGTGGCGCTGCTTGGCACCGTCCTGAGCGTCAGGCGCTTCAACTCGGCCTGGGGAGCGAATTCGGCGTGAAGTCTCTCGAGCAGCGGCCACAGTTGGAGCGGCTTCAGGGCTGGTTTAATCAGGGCGGCATCCAGCCGTGACAGGTCGAGCAGGTCGCCCAGCATGCCATGGACGCTGTCGATCGAGGTCTTGACCCGCTCCAGAACCTCCCTCGCTTTGGGATCGCCGATCCTGCCGTCGAGCACGCCGAGGAACAGCGAGGCCGCCTGGATCGGCTGCCGCATATCGTGGCTGATGGCCGCCAGAAACTGCGACTTCGCCCGGCTCGCCCGCTCGGCTTCGACCAGTTCCTGTTCGGTGCGCTTCAGAGACGTGATGTCGGTCGAGATGCCGCAGACATAATGCTTGCCGTTCCGCTCATCGCTGACCCGGAACTTGCGCACGAGGAAAGTGCGCTCCTCGCCATCCACGATGGAGACTTCCTCGAACGTATGAAAGCCGCCGGTTTCCAGGACCAATTGGTCGTTTTTACGAAACTCATCGGCGATCTTCGCCGGGAAATAATCATGATCCGTGGTGCCGCGCGCTTGCCGGTCCGTCACCTGGAAGGTCTTTTCACAATGACGGTTGATCTTCACATAGCGCCCAACTTCATCCTTGATATAGAGGATTGCGGGTACCTGATCGAAAAAAGCCTTCAGGAAGTGGCCCAAATGAACGCCCACCGTTCCCTCGGGATCAGCGGAGGATTTCAAAAATTCATCAGTTTCGGCAGGGATATTTCGCATTTTCGCCCTGTGCCGTGCGATCCATCGTCGGTTATGAACATTCCACAAGTAGATTTGGGTTCAGAGAATTCTTTTTGGAAATGCGATGGACCGCCCTCTTTGAGGGATCTTACCCTCCGCACTGCGCGCGGTGGCGCATCAGGTGATCGGCCAGAACGCAGGCCATCATGGCCTCGCCCACCGGCACGGCACGGATGCCGACGCAGGGGTCGTGACGGCCTTTGGTGATGATTTCAGTCTCATTGCCGTCGAGATCGATGGTCCGGCGCGTTGACAGGATGGAACTGGTCGGCTTGACCGCGAAGCGTACGACGATATCCTGACCGGAGGAAATGCCGCCAAGGATGCCGCCGGCATGGTTGGACAGGAAGCGTACACCGCCGTCCGGACCTTTCCGCATCTCGTCCGCATTGGCTTCGCCGGACAGTTCAGCCGCCGCGAAGCCATCGCCGATCTCCACGCCCTTGACGGCGTTGATCGTCATCATTGCCCGCGCCAGATCGCTGTCCAGCTTGTCATAGAGCGGGTCACCCCAGCCGGCGGGAACGCCGATTGCTACGACCTCGATCACGGCGCCGATGCTGGAGCCGGACTTGCGGACTTCGTCCAGGTAGGTTTCCCACTGCGACGCGGTCTGGGCATCGGGGCAGAAGAAGGGGTTGGCGTCGATCTGGTCCCAGTCCCAGCGTGACCGGTCAATGCGGTGCGGGCCGATCTGGACCAGTGCGCCCTGGATCGTGACGCCAGGGCCTAGCACCTTGCGGGCTATGGCGCCGGCAGCGACCCGGCTGGCTGTTTCTCGCGCAGAGGACCTGCCGCCGCCGCGATAGTCGCGGATGCCGTACTTCGCCTGATATGTATAGTCGGCATGGCCCGGCCGGAACTTCTGCGCGATATCGCCATAGTCCTTGGAGCGCTGGTCCTGGTTCTCGATCACCAGGGAGATTGGGGTGCCGGTGGTCAGGCCCTCGAACACCCCGGACTGGATCTTCACGATATCCGGCTCTTGCCGCTGGGTGGTGAAGCGCGACTGGCCGGGCTTGCGCTTGTCCAGGAAGTGCTGGATGTCCGCCTCCGTCAGGGGCAGGCGCGGCGGGACACCATCCACGACGGCGCCGATCGTGGGTCCGTGGCTTTCGCCCCAAGTGGTGAACCGGAACGCCGTACCGAAGCTGTTGCCCGCCATGATTTCAGCCCTTGGCCGCGCTGCCGGTGAGACCCTGGAGAAGCTGAGCCGTCTCCGCCGCTGAATCGACCGCGACCATGCCCAGGTGTGGTAGCCGGCATCGACGTGGTGGACTTCACCGGTGACGCCGCTGCCGAGATCGCTCAGCAGGTAGAGGGCGGAGCCGCCGACCTCGCTGATGGTGACGTTGCGCCGCAGGGGGGCGTTGTATTCATTCCACTTCAGGATATAGCGGAAGTCGCCGATGCCGCTCGCCGCCAGCGTCTTGATGGGGCCAGCCGAAATCGCGTTGACGCGGATATTCTGGGGACCAAGGTCGGTCGCGAGATAGCGTACGCTTGCCTCCAGCGCCGCTTTTGCTACACCCATAACGTTGTAATGGGGCATGACACGCTCCGCCCCATAATATGACAGCGTGATCATGCTGCCGCCGTCCTTCATCAACGGCACGGCCCGCTGACAGCAGGCGGTGAACGAGTAGCATGAAATATCCATCGTCCGCGCGAAGTTGGCGCGAGACGTGTTGAGATACATGCCGTCCAGTTCGTTCTTGTCCGAAAAGGCGATTGCATGAACCAGAAAGTCGAGCTTTCCCCACTGGTCTTCGATGGCCTTGAAGGTGGCGTCGAGACTCGCTTCGTCGGTCACGTCGCAGGGCACCACGATCGGGGATTTTACCGATTCGGCCAGCGGCTTGACTCTCTTCGCGAGCGCGTCACCCTGGTAGGTGAAAGCCAGTTCGGCGCCGTGCGCGGCAAGCGCGCTGGCGATACCCCAGGCGATCGACCGTTCGTTGGCCACGCCCATGACCAGACCACGCTTGCCGGCCATGAGTTGGGAGGATGTAGACATCGAGGCCTCGTTGGTGTGCTGTCGGCGCTTGGAAACGGCCGGCATCGTACACGAAAGAAAA
>Ga0170475_124648804_pt1 | contig 17234 bp, 15 predicted proteins | sample Soicark_Litter_5_FD_111474 | JGI IMG/M metagenome (GOLD analysis project Ga0170475, IMG submission 111474) | Avena fatua rhizosphere microbial communities from Hopland, California, USA. Combined Assembly of 48 SPs
GTTCGCAACAGCCTTGAACGCCTAAGTATTAGCTCCAATAAATTTTTATGATAGGTACACACGCGAAACCAAACCTGCGTTCAACGGTGTCTAAAAGTTATAGCAAGTACAGTTTGAATAAACCGCATAGACCGAGTTTTGAAAAAACATATTAAGGTGACAAAAAACTATAAGAATTTTCAACATTTCCCTAATTTTATATAAAAAACATTTTTTTTAAAACTAAATATTAGAACACGGGAAAAAACAAAACCTCGCTACCTTAATTAAAACCAAAAGTAATATAATTTTAAAGCAAAATTAAAGTTCTTAAAATATAGCAACATTATAAAAAAGCTTACAAAAATTTAAACTTAGAAATATAAAACGAATAAAAAATTAAGTTAGAGTAATAACTAACTTACACAACGATCAAAAAAACGGTAAATAAGAAAAATCAATAAGCGAGATTCACACAAAATTAAGCATTTATAAGTGTTGATAACGACCAGCGGGAAATCAGCGCCATAATCGGCTATACCGGCTGGAGCGGAAATAACTTAAAGTTTCATCAGTTAGCGCCTTTTTGATAAAACGATTGCGGCGTTTATTCCGACGACGACGGCGTGAAGCAAATTTGGTTCCAGCATGCGCATATGGCGCCCCTAATAGTAAACGATCAATTCATAACATTTTGAAGCAACGTAGTGCATGTTTCAGCATCGCACGCGCTTTACTAAAATTTGCAGTTCGCTGAAAAACAGTGATTAATCGAACTTGTCTGCCACGACTGGTAGCAGAAAACCCCCGAAGTGCCGCATAAATTGTTTCTTTTAAAACAAAGTACGGCCGTTTATCTCGATGTTGGTATCCTAATGTTTTCGCCGTTCAATATTGAAGACTTCGACCAAGGCCATCAGTGAAAGTAATAAAAACATTATTTTTTTTTGGCGCAATAAACATAAAAGATGGTACAGTGTGCCTAACCCGGGCCACAGATCGTCTTTGTCTAACAAAATACCGCGATTGAAAATAACGAAGTAACCGCGGCCCAACAACCTTATGAAACCGGATTGAACGAGGATAGGACCGCGCTAACAATAATGATGGAGGTAGAACAACATTTTTTATAGACCGTACTAATTCATGAAAATTGGGGATACGGCGAGGCCGCCGTTTCCGTGAATAATCTGTATTCTGAGGATGAAGACTTAATTTCTCCTTTGTTGAAGATGACTGCCCTGTACGTCAATTTCGATAAGAAACTGATTTAACACGAAGACGGGTTTTACTATCTTCTTTATTTAAGAACTTAAAAAGTCACACACGTTTAAATCAGCGTTGATGATGGCCTAATCGCAAATAGTATTGACTTAAAAACCGATGATAATGATAGCTACAGCTCCGAAGAGACCGGTTTAGCCATTTCTTATAATTTCATAAGGCACGAGCGTAACGTGTATAAATACGGCGCACTCCTCCTCTGCGCTTTGATCAACGTAACACAAACGCTTTCCGGCGACGGTGGAGCGCACGCAGCTTGAAATGAGTAAAGGCCCTTTCACGTCATAACTGTTGATGAATCAGGTTAAAAACCTGACCTTTATACCACCGACGGACCTTTAGCATATACTTCGTATAAAAATTTTTATATGCGTTTTTACGTGCCTTAGAAATTAAAGATACATTTGACGGGGAAAGAAACGATTGTGGCTTACCAATTTTGTCAATCTGTATACTAAAAAAAGAGCACACTGATGATGCACACCTAATTTGCTGCTTAAATTTTGTGATAATTAATTGCCTGGATAAAACTTTACTAATTCAAAAACACATTTTTACAATTTAAACCTTTACTCTTCTATAAATGATACAAACCCAAAACCAATATGTACCCCACGTAACACTTGAAAACACGGATTAACATAATCAAATTCTACACGTCTTTAAACAAAAAAATAATTACACAAACAAAATAAGGTAAAGTACCCTAATTGTTAATAGGAATGTTTTGAATATGAAATAATTTTTTGGAAAAGGGCACGACCACGAATTGTCCGTAATTCTCGACAACAACCACCGTAAACACGTGACCCTAAAAAACGTAAACGATGTTTACCCTCCCGGCTATAAACAACAAGTCGATTTAAATTTGATTTAAAACTGTGTCCATTTGGACGTTTAAGACGCTTTTTAACACTTAAAACTAAACCGCAATACGCTCGTTTCTTAATGCGTCGCGTCATTTTATACTTGCGCGGATAAATAATAATTTGACTCGCAAGCATTGGAAAAGGTTGACGTGATTTATAAACATTAATTTGTTTAGCAGTATAGATTTTACTATTGTCCGCAGATAACCAGATCATTTCAGATTGCTGCATATATACAACTTTAATAAACTAAATAAAATAAAAAAAATTACTAACAAAGGAAGCACAAAACTAAACTGAATCGGAACAACGTGTGGAATACCTTGAATTAACTAACTCGGTTAAATCAATGAACATTTTATTCACGCGTTATTATAATAAATTAGTATTACACACATTTAATCTTAAAGTAAGTCAATACGATACTTACCCAGTATTATTACCCATCTAAAAATTCAAAATAAACATAAGACCGGAAACGTTATTAACTAATATTCATTCAAACTGAAAAAACCAGCAATATACACTCGTAGTTTTCTTAAATTAAATCTTTATAAAATAATGATATTGATTTTTCAAGTTAATAAAAATTAACACAAAATTAAGATACAGTTATTTGGCGCCTAGGACAGATCTCCAAACAAGCTGGGATTTAAAGGGTAATTTTGAACGAAAGGCACGCGTAAGCCTCAAACGGTCTTTAAATGACGTAAGCCCGAACTCTAGAACGACACAACCACGTTTTAAATCACCAACTCAATATTTTAATTTTCCTTTTCCTTTTCCCATTCGCATTCCTGGTTTAACAGTTAATGGAATATTTAATTGGATATGTAAAAATAAGGGAATTCGATTTTTACAAATTCGTAGTAAGCGCCGGCGTAATGCCTCAAAATAATATCATTGAACTTTACACGTTTCAAGAACCTTTAAACCGCCGAGCTTGAGTACAGACCCCTGTGCAGCAGCCAAACTCGTTGTTACTGTTTTACTATGTAATGGTGTATTAAATCGTAATTTTACTGTTTTGACACGACGAGGCAAACGACGTAATTTAATTTTCATACGTTCTTCAGTTTACGCAGATATATACAATTGAAAAATGATGTAGTTATTAAAAAACTACTAAAAATCTGAATCGAAAATAAACGTTAAAATGACCCATTAACACTGCTATGTATAATTTCCTTACTTACTTTATTATAAAATTTAAATATCACAACCCACCTACTTTTTTTTCTGACATTATAAAAACTAGCTCTAAGGAACGTAAAACAACAACCAATTTAATAGTAACGTACAACTAATTTATAAAAATCTCTGATTAAAAATAAACATATATGATATTTCATACGAGCTAAACTGGCGTTTCAGCACCTATCGGTAAATCAACTAGAAAAAATGTAATCCCAATCAACTATTATTCAGCACGATAAAAAGAAAAACGATTTTTTACTTTCTGACGACGTGGCACTAATAACTTTGCCTCCCGGCGGGGATCATATTTATTTCATCGTACCTGATCTTCATAGACCCAAAGCCGCAAAAAATAAGTTCCAAAAAATGTTTTTAACTCATACGCTGAATAAATTACACGTAACCGAATACAAGAAATCGCCGGACGATGTCCATATTGACGTGAGATAAGGATGGTGCGGGCACGGGGCCGACGATTAAATTTACCAGTAATACTAAAAAAAAAGTGTGTTAGACTCATGGAAGAACGTAGCCCTTTAATTAATAATTTGTAAAGGCGGATAACCCCACGTTGAAACTTTCGATGACGTATTAACGCAAATAAAAAACCAAACTGACGCAAAAGTAAAAAAAAATCCCGGAATTTAAGACAAATACTAAATAATAGAAAAGTTCGAACCACATGTCGATAATATGTGCGATGTAAAAATCAAGTAGTGGCTCGAACGAAATGACGAAGCCGCTTTAATCGTTTTCTAAACCAACGTCTACTAAGTAAACTAAAAGCTGGAAAAAGTTGAAGTCAAGTAAATGTATTTAAAATAACACCTAATCGTAAACTAAGTAAAAAAGTAAAATTACGTCAACTTAACCATTGATGAAATAAAGTTTTCTCGGCGGGTCCATGCACAAAAATATTTTTAAAAAAGCGATAACGGGGCGCACGAAAAACATGATAAGTTAAAGTCTTTAATGTTCAAATTGAAGTAACGCGAAAATAACCTTTTTGAAGAAACGCGACTACCAAAGGTCACTGATGAATAAGGAAGCCCTGTACCTTTACATATTTTAGGTTGAGTAAACCAAAACGCCGTAACAAAGATTTAGCTAAACGAAATTTTGTTAGAAATACCTTGAGTCACAAATATTGACGATGAAGCAAACGTGCAACAATTAAATAACTCGTAAAAGCGTTTCAAGAATTAATAAAATTATTCTGAACAGACGAAAGAGACACAGGTAACCGTGAATAAGAACGTGGAAGAGAAGTTAGGATTTTCTGTCAACTTTTATAAAAGCGAAAAAACTTTTGTGAAATGAGTGTAATGGAACCACGTAAATCTTTAGAGAGGTGGTGTGATGTACGAGCTTGGAATGCACGAAATCGTAGAAAAGATCGGAGTCAATGTATTTTAGTGTACCGGTTGTATCCTGCTCGACGTTTTCGGCGCCGGCGGGCGTGACCCCGCGCTCAAATAGCCGCCGATAATCCGTTATACAATTGAGATTTAGGTAACCCTTCTCTGACACGTAACAACGCCCGGCTACGCTTAGATGACACAACATGGTTTTCACGTAACCGGATCCGAAGCAACAACCTGATTCAACGGTGGTAAAAATAATGAAGAGCCCGAATACGTTTCACTCAACGGCGTTTATGGATACGGCGACGCTTTCTCAACTTTTGTCGTATAAAAACATATCTAGCTAAAAATTTTAACATATGCTGAGCTTGATGTTGCTTATGAGCAGAAAAAAAAGCGCGAACGGGCCGGCGGGAACGACGGGAACGATGATAAAAATTAAGTCGCGGATACTGAAATTTTTGCAGGCGTAGCCGCAGTTTAGATTGCACATATTGTTGGTGACGTCATTGCGGTCGAAAACCTGGCCGGTGATGAATCATACGATGGCTAACTACGCGGGATAACGCGAAAGGGCGATAAGCAATGCGGGTTCAAAGAGATAAAACTTTTCCCCAGGATTGTTGTCAAAGATAACGTGGAGTTTGTCTTCAGAAGGGACGACAACATAATAAATTAATCGCGTATCAAATTACACCAATAAGGACAGATTGCTCTTTCCGAGTTTTCATTCATGTTCGTATTAATTGTAAATTTAAATAGTTAGGTAAAAAATTTTTCACCAGTAATTTGGAGTATGTTATAAATCAATTATTTACTTGGGTGAAACCGTCAGAATCTAATAAACTCCTAGGTAAAACGGGACTTTGAGTAAATGAACGGGAAAAACCACCTCTACGACCAATGATGGATCGGCCATACCTACTATTATCATTAAACAGCATATTTGAACGTACAGCTAAAATTGGTAAAAGATTACGCTCACTACGATGCTTCATAACTCCTTTATTGAAGGGCATAATCGAGACGTTTCATTTTATTTGCTGAATCAAAAATTGAGGAAAAGTCTGTTGTTTTGATTTACGAAAGTAAGAGGATAATGATAGACGAATCGGGGAAAATAAATTTAAATTTGCTAATATTAACAAAAACTTTTTATGTAAGCGGACCCGACGTAAAAACCGTGTTCGATAACGCGCGCGCTTTGAAAAAAACCGTCGTAATTTTCATATACGGAACCGGCGTCGGATAAATGACCGACGAATTCGATGCGTTCGTGCAAAATTTTTTCAGCGCACAATCATCATGCGTGGATGAATATATTTACCAAGAAATCAACGGTGTAGTTTTCGCTGTAATTTTGATAGAAATGTTCGTTTCTGCGCACGAATATGAGTTTCTTTCCGAAGGGAAACAGCAAATAAATCAATAAATAAATAACATTTTCGAAAAAATTGAAAATAACGAATTGGAAATAAACGATATTTGCGAAAAAAAAGTAATAATGGGTGCTGCCCTCACAAAAGATAAAATTGTGTTCATCACGGAGCCGCATCTGGCCGTGTAATATTTGATCATAATTTTTCTGGCTGACCGAGTCGAAAAGCACTTGCTACAATTTGACTTGCGATGTAATTTTGAAATGATAAAATCTAATTAAACTTATTTTTATCATCTAAAACCAATAGTTAATAATAGCGCATATTAATAATTTGATTAACGTGTAAAAAACCAAACCCCCAACGAAAATTTGCACTAAAAAAAATTAAAAATGGATTACTTCAACTTACCAGCGCGGCGAGTAAAATGTACTTAAAGGAGCGTTCATAAATAAATAATTGATATAAAAAATATGTTGCCTGCGTAGTTGTATAGTGAAAAACCATTTTTGTACGACGCAAAAACGCAAAATAATGGCGGATACCAATAGAAAAAAGTGCCTGGAGTTGCCGGCGACCAAAGCCTCATTTACTTTGTAAAGGAAAACCCTGTTGTCGCTTTGTCTGTTCAGGACGCATCTGACCACGGATAAACGTTAACGTTTGTATGCTGAAAGGTTCACGAGAAGCATAACGCTGTTTTCTAGATTTTTTCCGTAATTTACCTCATCAACGAGCCGAGGGAGCCAATAACATAAAAAAATCATATGGTCTAACTACATAAGCATAGGAAACAATGGGTCGAAAATTAATAAAGACAGATCCATGAGAGATCAAAGCTCGACTTAGTACCAACGTTAATTTGGGTAAACGGCATCAATGAAGTACGAAACGGTCTAAACGATATTCCTGAGTTCGCCAAAAAACTAGAATACGTTGTTGTGTTTTTTTAAAAGTTTGCTGGAAATTAACAAATTTAGTATTATCCCAAATTTCATAACGTTTTCGTCAAGCAGTTCGTAAAAAAATCATGTTCTTAAAAAAATTTTTAAGACGAGGCACCCGATCTTGCCGCCGAAATGTAGCAATATCAAGAAACCGCCAAGTTTGCATTCGGAGCCGGGGTGCAAAAAAACGCGTAGGTGGTAACAGACGACGATGTAAACGTTTACTAACAAGATCAATAAAATATGCTTCTTGTCAATACCGAAAAAATTTAGTTCGGCTATATGCTCGCCGGCGCCAATAAGGCTTACGAGATAGATACCATTTAGAACCAAAGCGTCAAATAAATCGCGGACGATATTTAAATCGACGATAATATTTAAAACGTCGGCGCAATCATTTAGTATTAGGTGATTCTCATCACCGGAAACCACGACGGACACGTTTACGCGCAAACCAGCGTCAGCCCCCTAGCTGTCGTTTGTAACGTCGTTCCTGGGAACGTAAACGTCTAATTCCACGTTGAGCTTGCGTTAAAAAATGAGGAATATATTTAGCATATTTGAGGTAGCGCCAGCGGTATCTTTTTCAACCTATAAATGAAGAACATTTAGTTAGAAAGCCTCTTAGTACCCACCTTTGTCGAGAAAAACGTGGTAAACAAAACGGTCGGAGCCGACGTAAACTTCATTTTTTATTTAAAGGAAAAATAGAAAATAGCATTCGCCTGCGTAATTTTTTTCGTTGGGTTTGTTCTTGAAGTTGCTTCATTAAAAAACCTTTTGCGGCAAAACTACGGTGAAACGATGAGTACCCAATGATTGATCATCTCATGGCACTTGTACGAACAGAAAATGGCAATATAAGATTAGAAAAATTACGGAAGTGGCTGTACCGATAAAACAAAGTAGGAGTATATAATAGAGCTTGATAATAAAGACGTTCCTCCTCACGTTGAAAAAATTTATTTTTTCGTTGCCAATTTCATCGAACTGAAGTGCTTAAAAAACTAAACAAAATCGCTGAAAAGCCGCTATTTTTATAAAAATCAAAACTCTTACTACTTAAAATTTTATATAAAAATTTTTTATCTTATATTGATCGTGAAAACCACCATAAAAAAACTCACACATTTGTCTCGGAACGCGTTCATGGTATAAATACCGGAGAAATGAAACGATCAAATGGTGTAAATAAATTAATGGGTAAACACCCACGTAATTCTTTAGCCGCAGTTCGCATTAAACGAGTTGTCGTTTCAACAAAAATCGCATACACTGGTGTAGCCATAAATATTGGGAATGTGTGCTCATGTCATTTTCGGTGTCAAAACGGGATCGTGTTAAGTCGATTTGCGACTAAACCAAACTGTCAACCTAAAGCATAATGACAGCTTCGTAAATTTGCAAAATAAAAGATGACTGTAAATCAGCGTCGACTATCACAAATATAAATTACATTATGTTGTTGTGCTTTATGGCGATTAAAATTAAAAAAATATTGAATTTGAAAAAATTTTCAAAAGAGTGTCGTTTGATCCAAAAGTTGGAGCGAATAAGGCCCGATGGGAACTTCACCAAAACTATGAAAAGCCAAAAACTTACTAGTACTGAGAACCCGGCGGCGTAGCACCCGTTTGTATGGTACTCACGCCTTAGTTAACTTAAAGTCGTTTATAGATCATAAATGTTGCGGATGAAAAGAAGGAGAAGTAACAGGATACGCCACAGGGAAAACAAAAGAGAGACACAGATACACCAAAATAAACTTTTTTATTATATGTACAAAGTAACGTAAGTAAGACTCTATTAAATTAAAATACAATGAGTAACATGTTATAAACAAATTTTTTAACTATGACTAAACTTTTAACGTAATTGACAAAACCCGAATCATATACTCGCTACCGCTAATTTAGTATTGAATAAAAAAATATTACGCAATATTTGATTGAAAACGAAAATTAGAGCGTTGTTTCGACGCAAGCTTAATTTCTTGATACTGTTTAAATTGTGTATGTAAACCAGTCGCCTGTTTTCGAATTAAGATCGTTTTAAACGCAGCCAAAAAATGATGTTTTAAAGGTGTTGTTTTATGTTCAAAGATTGATTGACGAAAAAAACGAACGGCTTGCCTATGTCGGGTTAAGGGATTTAAGGCCAAAGGAAACCGAATAGTACGGCGCCGGGTTTTTTTGATTCGTCAGCCGGTAATTGAATAATGTTCATAAATGGACTCAAAAAAAAATTCGCGACTTAAGCAAAAACTTTTTTCAGCTAGTAAAATAAAAAGTTTGGTAAAAAAAATTTCCGACCGATACTTATGCCCGCGCCGCATAAATTGATTAATTAGGGTTTGCAATAAAAATATTTGTGAATAAACTAAACTACGCCGGATACGACGGGCAGTTCAAGTCGCCGTCAACTGGAGGAGCTGTGCTTTTACTTTTTTATGGAATGCGATGGAGGTAAAGGATGAATGCTTACCACTAGATAAAGAAACATCACAATAGACATTTAACTTTACTCCCTTTATTTTAATTACTTTAGAATTAGTAAAATGCGTAACAAATTGTTGAAGCATAAGTAAATTTTTGCGTAAATTAACTAAAATTGAAATCGCCAAAAGTTTAATAAAAAATAAAAGACTAAATATGAATGAACAATTTGAATCGCTCTCACCGGAACCGGAAGCAATGAAGTCTAATGAACAACACAAAATATTACTGACTAACCCGCGACATTTAGTTGGAAAAGATATTAAAACAAAAAGCGAGAGATGACAGCCAATCCTGATATTGTAACTGGTGTGCGGTAAGTATAGCTAATTGCTCGGCGTTAAATAATCGTCATTGTTCATAAAGAGTTTGTAACCGTTGCATCGATTCTTCAGCGGCATAAAGCTGTTCCCTAACTAAACTTAAATTAAAATCCAGATTGCCCAATTCAGTACGAAGCCGATCAGCCTCGCCTTGATAAATTGCCATCGGAGACTTCGACCCATCTGAGGCGTAGTAAAACATGTCGATATGTTGTGTGGATGATTGTCCAAAAAGGAGTGAACACGCTAGTAGAGCGATTAAAGTGAGTACTATAAGTAGGAAAGTATCTAGATCTGAACAATATCCTTGTTCAGCCGCCTCTTTACAAAAACGTGACATTTGATCACAAAGAACTAACAACCGATCAACTTTGGGGGTTCAACTCGCCATTAATGAGTTAACACGCCCTTGCCAAAAAGTAACGACTTGAGCCGCCGCAGTGAGAGCGTCCGCCAACGGAAAAACTTGATCCTTGCTTGCCATAAACACGTCAGTGTGACAATTTCTTGTTAGAGTTGTAGGACTCATAAAAGCATGGTAAAAACCAAAAAAGATAGGACCGAAATAGCCAATAAGGAGACATCTGTGCCAAGCCCAGAAGGCCGAAGATTGTCACTGTCACTTATTGGCCATTTCGTATTTTATTTGAGGTATCACAGTAATTCCCCTAAAAACTGTGCAACAAAAAAGAAATATAAAAAAACGAGTTGATAGTAAAACAAATGAAAATTATGAAACCTATCAACTGCTAACGCAAACCAACTCAAGAGACGTTCAAGACCGAACGGCCCAAAATACTCTAAAACACCCTTATCAAATAATTCATACAAAACCGGGCCCGCAAAAGTTAAACACCAATGTGCAATACAATTATAAAGGGTATCAATATATAAACGAAAAGTAAAAAACCGAGTGAGGGGGGAGGAAGAAAAAAGCCAACTTGTTAAAGACATAGAAAATTCAACGGAAAATAAAGAATACCCTAAGCTGAAACCCAGAAAACTACATAAGAACGGTAAAAGTTTAAGAGATAAAGGAAGATACTCTAAAAAAAGAAAATGAATACCACCAGTCGGAATAGTATCTAGAAAAAACAAACTAGAATCTTTAAAAAAACTTTGTAGAGAATACCCAACCACACAACTAGGCACAGCTAAACCAACTAAAACTAAAAGAAGTAAAGTCGGAGACTCCTGAAGACTAAACAGAGATCGACGATAACTATTTATAAACGCGAAAAAAATGTAATAAAGAGAACGAAAGGAATATAGCGCGGTTAAAAACGTTGCAAATAATAAGCATCATCAAATAAAATAAGCTGACGTTCAAGCGGAGGCTGTCAGTACTTGAATAATTAAGTCTTTGGAGTAAAAACCCGCCAAAAAGGGGAAACCACATAAAGCAAGCGTTCCAATAAGATAGACGAAATACGAAACCGGTAAAGAATGTAGTAAACCACCCATACGCCGGAGATCTTGTTCACCCTGAAGGGCATGAATAATAGACCCCGCAGTTAAAAAAAGCAAGGCCTTGAAAAAAGCATGATTAACAAGATGGTAGAAACCAATAGAATACTGGGATAAACCACACGCCAATAGCATGTAACCTAACTGACTACAAGTTGAATACGCAATAATTTTTTTAATATCATATTGAAACAAACCGATTAATCCACCACTAAGTGCAGTTATACCACCTAAAAAATAAAAAAATTGAAGAATAATCGGAGTCATTTCAAAGAAAAAAGATAGTTTAATAACTAACAAAATACCAGCTGTTACCATGGTGGCAGCGTGGATTAAGGCGGACACTGGTGTAGGCCCTTCCATTGCGTCGGGTAATCAAGTATGGAGACCGAGCTGCGCTGATTTACTAACAACCGCAATCATTAAACAAAAACCGATTAACGGTAAGGTAGCAACAGAAAAATTAAAAATTAAAAGTGTAGTCGCAAGCGAAAAATAAGGAAGAAGAGCGCTTAATAAATCTAAATGTGTAATATGAAAAAATTTAACAATTAAACAAATACCAATTAGTAAAAAAAAATCACCAATACGATTTATAAGAAGGGCTTTCAAAGCAGACTGATGAGCCGCAACCCGGGTGTACCAAAAACTAATTAAAAGGTAGGAACATAAACCAATACCCTCTCATCCTAAAAATAAAACTAGTAAGTCATTCGCAACCACAAACAGTAACATAAAAAAGGTAAATAATGATAAATAAGAAAAAAATCGCGCAATAAAGGGATCATTTTGCATATAAATTAAAGAGTACGTGTGAACCGCTAATGAAATTGAAAGGACAGTACAAAGCATAAATGTATTAAGCGCGGTAAATGACAACGTTCAAGTGATAGAACTAAGGCCGATAGAAAATCAGGTTGCAACTTCAAACGTAGCCATAGCACCGGGGAAACAAGTATATCAAAGCATTTCTACTGTAAGAAATCAAGCCAGAGCCAGATTCACAATAGCTAAACGACAAGAAAATTGACGGCCAAATCAAAAACCAAACCCAGAAATAAGAACGAAGGTAAAGAAAGGTAAAAAAAGAACAAAAGAAGTATGAAGCGCCATAAATAAATCTAGAACTCACCAAACCAAGTCTAAAACCTCAAACCGCGCGTAAATTTTATGAACAAATTATTAAAAACGCCAAAAATCAGTAAAGACAAACGAACATCAATAAAAATTATTTTTTATCTCAAGAATAACTCAGAAATTTCCCATATTAATAATACAATACTAAACATTAATGAATAAAAAACTTAAATTTTTAAACAAAGATATTATGAAAATAAATTAAACGACGTGAATAAAGCATCATTTCAACAACAAAGAAGATGCTGATAAAATAAAATAAGGTTTTGTTCAGCCCAGCGTGACAAAGCAATAGTATGTTCAGTCTGCGTTCATTCCAAATTACCAACAGCTGCTTCAAGGTGAATTTCAAGCTCAGCTACAGTAACAGGTGAATCAATAGGAGGAGGAGGCGCAAACCCTGTCTTTATACTGTAAACGACACCTTTACCAAATTGATAGATCCCCCAACCCATAAAAACAAGTCCCCCCATAACCCCTAGCCAGAACACGAGCCCCCCTACAGCTACTAACATGTCAGGATCCGGTATAAAAACGTAATGGCATGAAGCGTGCAAAAGAACATGAGCGGCGAAACGACGAGGGGTAAGAGAACCCCATAGAGGGGGCGGGGCAGCCGGTGGGGTCACCGGGTCTTTTGGAAGAGCTTCCTTTAAATTTGTCAATGCACTTTGCATTTGCGTAATCTGGTCTGTAAGCTGCAGAATCGCAGTTTCAAAGGCCGAACGAGCCATAACGAAATGATCCACTAACCCCCATTGCAGTATTGGTGGCACAATGGTAATAAAAAAAAAAGGTACAAGAGTTATTGAAAGGATTGCGACAGCTCAAAACTCGATAGGCGCCAGAAAGAGTGCACCGTGGACAATATGATACTTAAGTCAATACCGGGATTTAAAACTTAAAATTTTTAATTGTTTAACTTGCCGCCCGCCTCATAAACGGAGTTTTTCATCCCAAAAAACGCGACGGACAATCACGGGTCGTTTTCGAGGACGTACAGGCGTCGACAGAGAAGATGGAGTAGGGCATCCAAGGGGCGACGCCGTGTTAGAAAAGTATTTATGTTTGCCAACCATCAGAAACGTAGGGGATGGAGACCCAAATAATTGCGCGACTAACGCCGAGTGTGTTTGAAAAGACTGAGTTGAATAACGAGACGAGGATCGACGCAAAAGAGCACATTGTGTCGTCCATAAAAGATTGGCACACACCTTAGAAGCAAGGGTAGAGTGGCATCGAATAAAAGTGCTTCGCGACCCAGAGCGGCGGGTGGAAGCATTACGTTTACTACTTAATTTTATCGGTAAAACAGGCAATAAGGAATAAATGTTTCTAAAAAGCATGATAAGATCTCAGCAACAGATTATTCATAAATATCAAACATCTAAAAAAACCGTTTATAAAACTAAGAAGTCAATATAACGCCAACCAGAACGTTTGAAGACGCGTTATTACAGAATTTAACCGGGCTAGCAAAATCGACCCTCAAGGATTCTACCCAAAAATCGTAGTTTAAATTGAATAACAAAAAACATAAAAATATTAATTGAAAAGTCATTTTTTTTTTGACTGTCACTTCGTACGGACATTATCGTAAATTCATAGGCTAGTAGGAATCATCAATCACTTTAATAAGCTAAAAAACTGACTTTAAAGACATTAAAATATGAGACGAAAAGCTTGAACTTTACTATCATTAATATATAAAGTATGTCTAGTCCACAAAATTTTTTAAAAGATTTTTAATCACTCTAGCATATTACAATACATTAAATAATATGTATTAAACCTACCAAATTGCATACAACAATAATCCCGCTTGACGTTGAGTGTAAGCCTCTGTTGCTGTTAATAAACCGGATGGGGTAGAAATACAATAAAAACGAGCAAAATGTTGGCGTATTAAACGACTAATTTTACTTCATGAGAGACGAGTAGAATGCCCAGGCCGGGAAAAAACCTGTAAATGTGTCAGGAGTGGGCGACCATGAGCTACATATTTTAGATAAATCGTTAAAGAGTGAGACGTGGGTGAAACAAAAAAACTATAAATTAAACCATGAGTTTCCAATCAAGTCGCTTGCGCTAAGACCTGAGCTATGCAGAGCCGATTAGTTAGTGGGTAGACACACGCGAGCCGTCGTTGATTTGAAGCCGCGATCAATGCAGTAATAAAATGGGTGCCAATAAAAGGTTGCTGCATTTAAAATTTTAAAGTAAAACCGGCGCGGAGGATCAAAGATATAATAAGGAATACACAAATAATCAAACAACATCAACAAAGTGTCAGTATCAGGCCGCGCATTCAAAAACTAAATGACGTGTTGTTGAAAAGGCACGTTGTAGTAATAAAATCAGAGTACTGAATAAAAATAAAGTTCCACATAAAACATGAAAACCATGAAAGCCGGTTAATAAGTAAAATAAAGAGCCATAAACACTGGTAGACATCGCGAAAAAGGAGCTATTATACTCATAAATTTGTCCTAAAAGAAAGATGCAGCCGCACAAAGTCGTTAAAAATAAAGCAATAGCTGTTTCAAAGTGACGACCATTAACAAGTGTCGCATGTGCCCACGTAACTGTAACACTGGAAGTTAATAAAATAACAGTATTTAAGAGAGGTAACGCAAATGGATCAATAAGAATCACACGGCTTGGGGGTCAGACCAAACCATTCTCTGGTGTTAAGTTCGTAACATAGTAGAAGAATGAACCAAAAAAGCAACTAAAAAATAAAATCTCTGATAAAATAAATAAAACAAAACCAAACCGAACGTTACTAGCAACGGCGCGTGTTTGAACACCTTCGTAATTTGTTTCCACGTGTAAATAGTAGAATCATTGTAAAAAAAATAAAAAAAATGTGGCTACCAAAAAAAATGGAAAAGGCGTAGAGATAAGCTGATGAAAAAATGCCACGGCATTTAAAATAACAGCAAGTAAAAGGGTGGATAACAAAAAGGGTTGGGGATTACTACGAATTTTTTGGTAAGGTTGACTTTGAGTTGTTGAGGGAAATGCAGATTTAGTAGTTAATAACATACCTTTTACATAAAACTCTTAAAGTAGGAAAATCCCGAAATGGAAGGAACCGCATTTAAGTCGAAATAGTATCATACAACGCTTCACGAGATTCTTGTGCAAGTTCAATATAATCATAAACACTTCGTGCTGCTGCACTATCGTAAAATAATTCATAGTAACCAGAAAAAGGATAGTTTTTTCGTAAAGGGTGCCCGAAAAAACCATAATCCGTTAAAATTCGGCGCATATCAGGGTGACCTACAGCGTAAACACCAAATAAATCTCACATTTCCCGTTCCAGTCAATTTGCAGCTAAAAATTGGGTTGTTAAAGTTGGAACAGGAACAAATTCGGGCGTTTGAATGGTTAAAACTAATCGTTGGGTAAACAGTGTACTCAAAAAAATATAGTTGCAAACGAACCGAAAAGAGCGCCCTGGGTAATCTTGAGTCGCAAGATCAATTAAGTAATTGAAGCGTAAGAGTGAGTGAAAACGAAGAAGTTGAGCTCAGACCGGTAAATAACGACGTAGAGTTCATAATGTTAGGTGAAAGACAGGCGCGGTGGAAAGCTGAAAAAGGAACGCAGGACAGAGTCACAGAAAAAATCGGGTTAAATCACGTAAATAAATTATTCTAATTGACATATCGGGGCAACAAAGAAAGCAGTATAATAAAGAGATACTAAAACCTTTAGACTAACAAAATAAGATATTAAAGAATGTCAAATTTTAACTGAATGAGCAGCTGATTTTGCATACCACTTAAAATTATAAGATTAATATTATGTTATCTAACTACCAAATTAAATAAAACTAATTTAAAAATCTTCACGTTAACTGAGTACACGATACGCAACAACTCAAAAATTTTAAATATTTACATGTATTGTTCACACCATTTAAAATAAACCCTCAATTACCGCTAAACGAGCTATCGTAAAAACGTAATATATAAAAATTTTATTTATAAACCTTTCTTAACACCATATTTTGAACGTGCCTTACGGATCGTACTTAATGGCTCAAAATCAAACTTACCTCGGATAGCTGTATATTTCATACCGGGGATATCACACCGACGACCCCCTCGAATTAGTACTTTCGAATACTTATGTAAGTTATGGCCAGCCCCTGGAATGTAAGCTGATACATGTCGAGTTCAAACCCGGCGGCGTTTATGATACGTAATAATAACACGCATTGTTTTACGTTTTGCAGAATTCGGTTTTCGGGGTGTACGAATGGCGAGACGAAAACAAGTTGCTCGACGTTGGGGTGATTTCTTCAAATCATATGTTCGGATTCAATGTTCTTTAACAAGACGAGGAGTACGAATAAGCTGTAGGGAGGTTGGCAAATAGAGTTTAACTTAACCACAGTTCACGGGAGTAACACATGTAACCATCGTTCCGCAGAAAGTAGATACAAAGAGGTAGTGGAAACTTCCATTGTTTGAACCGGTAACTCTAAAATCTTTTACAATTTAAATTTATAACGCAAAAAGAATCAAAAACACAATCATAAGACCAAACAATGCAATTGCTTCAGTTAAAGCAAAACCTAGTAATGCATACGCAAATAATTTTTGCTCCATAGGCGGATTTTTTGCTAACGCAGTTAAAAAACCACCGAATAAAATTCCAATACCTGCACCTGATCCTGCTAAAGAAATTGTAGCTAAGCCTGCCGCAATTAAACGTAACATAATTTTTTTTAGTTTTAAAATATACAATAAGCAAGTAAAACAATTTGACCAATAAAC
>Ga0170475_111449399_pt1 | contig 17208 bp, 1 predicted proteins | sample Soicark_Litter_5_FD_111474 | JGI IMG/M metagenome (GOLD analysis project Ga0170475, IMG submission 111474) | Avena fatua rhizosphere microbial communities from Hopland, California, USA. Combined Assembly of 48 SPs
CCCAAAGTGGACGTTGGAGCCGACTGCAGCGAGGTCAGCGGTTCACAACTCATGGGGATTAGCCAAAGCCACCTTGGTGGCGTTACCTCTGAGAGTGAAGGTGACGACACTTTTATCGATCTTAATGAGGATCTTTTTGATCGAGCCATCATCCGCCCCTTGCTTACGCGCTACAAGAAGGTCCCTCACCAATATGATTTAGCTCCAGAAACCTTTGGCAATACATTCGCGTTTGATAGACAGGGAGAACTTGAAAGAAAAGAAGTTGATGTTGTGACAAAGGGTGATATCAAGCTGATCATGGAAGACATCACGGGTCTTGGTGATTGTGATCCAAAAGGTCTAAAGTTCACTGATGAGCTTCATATTCGTCAACACGTTATCGAATTAGTTCATGAAGCGATCCGACGAGAAACTGTTAGAGTTGGTCGAAGAACACGTGATCGTGTTACTCAACTCAAAGCTCATCTGGAATCTGTTACTCCTTCTCTTCCTGTTTCCTCGAAGCTCGGATTAAGTGTGCTCTCTTACCTATTTCTTGATATTACTCAGAGTTTGTATCAGCACAACAAGACCAAAGGATTCCTAGTTAGAACGTTGAAAACTCTGAATATGTCATTGAGTAGTATTCCTCCATTATCTATCCAAGATGGTTACTACTTCAGTCCTGACTTGTCTGTGGCTATGTTGCCCGTGTTGGACTTTTTCCAAGACTTAGCCACTTCAAGCAAGGGACAAGAAATTCGTCAATTAACAATGAGCGTAATGGTGAATCTTGCTCTGGCTCGTGGTTCTGTCTCTGAGGTATTAGCAATTGTGGATGTATTTCAACGTAACATTGCTAAAGGCGATGATTCTGCTTATCCTCTTCATGATTTTTTTAAATTTTTGGGTGAGTATGAAACTAGAGATGAAGGAGCACAGACGAAAAAATATGTTGGAAAGAGTGTTTATATTCAAACTACTCGAGGCAAATATGTTAGTGCTTCTGAGGATGGTAGTGTTTCAATTGTTTCAGAAGCCAAAGAAAAAGAGCTATTTGCTATCGAAGTATTTGGAAATAAGATTGCCTTCCGCTCTTATCTTGGCTCTTATATTCGTGCGACTGATGATAACAAATGCACTTTATCTCCCCGTTGTGGATCGGCAGAAAAATTCCAAGTTTTTACTGCAGGAGAAGACACTGATTATCCCGATTTCGTGTCTCTTTATGCTCGTCGTGGATTCTACTTAGCTCCAGATGAACGTGAACCTCGTATTATCCAGACGGGAACTATTAATTATTGGAACTTGAAAATCACTGAAGTTGAAAAGGGAAAACCAGACTGGTTAGAAGAACAAGAAGAAAAAGTAGAACAGAAAGAGGAAGAAGTGTTCCCTTCAACCCCTGAAGCTGTCTTGAAGGCTTTCGAAGTGAAACAAGATCAAAAGGCTGAAGAAGCAAAAACAAAGCTAAAGCAAGAGTCCAAGGAATCCAAGGAAGCCAAAGGAGAGGCTAATGAAATCAAAGAATCTAAAGAAACTAAAGCGCTCACAACAGAGATCAAGGAGAAGAAGGACGAAGAAGAAAAGCCAGCAATAAAGAGTAGTACTGCCGTAGTCTTGTTATTAGCTCACATTGATCGTCTAAGCACAGGGATGGGTGAACAGAAAAATGAAGCAACAATGGCAGTGTTATCCAAGCCATTCTGCCTCAATGTTAACTCCCGTACTTTAACTCTTCTCTCAGATATTGCTGCCAGATCTGCACTTCATTATTTTACCGCTGAGGATGCCGCTGGGGGCTGTGATGATGAGACGTATGTACCTAGTATGACCATCTTAGTTTCTGCATTAAGAATATTGAAAGCCCACTTGTATCAATTGGCAAAAAGTAAGCTCCCTCTTCGTTATTTTACCGTCAAAAATACATTAGTAGAAACATTAAAAACACAGGTATTTCAATTTCTGAAGCAACAACCTGCAGCTCGGGCTAAGAACCAAGCCGTAGTAACAAAAGTAGCAGCATTAGTACAAAAGGAGGCAGCTCAGTTACTTGCCGAAAGCTTTGAATTTTTCTTCCCACAAGTCTCGGATCAAGTCTCTTATTTGGCCAAATTGCTCGATAAGAGATTACAATTAGCAAAACAAAAATTGGCTGAGATGGAAAGAAAAGGAGGACCTCCTGGATTAAGACGTCAAGTGTCATTGTCTCGTGCCCCTGCTGGATCGCAAGCTGCTGCTGTACAAGCGATTGATAAGGCGGCAAATGATTCTGCTTCATTATCTGAGGCTGAGGATAACTTATTAGAATTATTGTTATCCCGTTTCACGTCTTTCTCTTCTGGTGCATTATTGATGGACGAATTAGAAGGAAAAGGGTCTACAAAAGATGTTGAACACTCCCAAGAGGTTGTCAAATCTGTGTTCTCTCTTCTTATGTCTGTCTGTGTGTTTGAAACTAACTCGCAATTCGAGCACCACTTACAGAAGCTTAAAGAAGCAAGAGAAGACAAAGGAGATCAACAGGAACCCAAACCCGAGGAAAAGGATGAAAAGGAAAAAGAAGAAAAAGAAGAAAAAGAAGAAAAAGAAGATGGTGATAAGAAAGACAAGAAAAGTAAAACAAAGGACAAAGCCGCAGCACAAAAGGCTGCTGCGATGAAGAAACAGAAAGAAGAGGAAGAAGAGGAAGAACAATCCAAGAGAAGTGGTGTGTTATTGATCTTGCAGAATTTGCAAAAACATCTCTTATCAAGAGCTGGTCAATTCCCCAAGCCAACTGCTGAGGACGACCAAACGGCTCGTAATCAAAGTTTCGAGAAGGAGCCATGGTGGGTTGCCTTCAGTACATTGGCTGAATATAGTAGACAGTTAATTACAGCTGCTGTTCCGATTATTGAACGAGTGAACAAGTTTATTGCTTCCGATGGAACTTCCAGAGGTTTACGTATGGTTGCTCAAAAAGTTTTAACAAATTCTTTCATTGGACAATTAGTTCGTCCCCTTGTTTGTGCGTTAACCTTATTTCCATCTATTCGCTGGCCTGAAGTTTCCTTAAAATTTTTACCTCATTTAACTTCTTTGGCCAAGACTGTTGACTCGCTCTTGATTGTCCGTGAATCAGTCCCTGGATTCGACTCAAAAGTTGCATTAGAGAAGAGCAAGACGTTAGAAAGTCGTCATCCTCATCCTACTAATGCTAATAAAGAAGATGCTATTGTAATTAACGGAGCCAGAACCTTATCTATAACATTTGACTATGCTCACTGCAGTACCGAAAGCGAAACTGACTATGTGCAGTTATTCACAGCTCCGAATGCAAAGGAAGAGTCCAAGGTGACAGAAAAATTGTTTGGTCCACCTATTGTAGAAGAAAAGGTTGACGAGGATGCCGCCGCCGCAGCCACCGCTAGCGCAGCTGCCTCTGGTGACGAAGAAAAGAAAACCAAACCAGGTGGTGGTAATTGGCCCAAAGAACCCGTTGTGGTACCTGGAAACAAGGTCTATGTCCTGTTTCGCTCCACTTATGGACAAGACTGGGGTTTCCGCTTACGTATCTCCGCTACGGTCATGGAAAAATCATTAGAATGGGTGGAAGATTTTGCCAAGAATGTTTATTGGTTATGCGGTGGATTTGCCCGTCCACTTGTCACTGGCCCTCCCACTGATCCATTAGAAAATAAAATGGGTGAATGGATCTCCGGAATGTTATTAAAAGGTGGTTTGTCGGCGCATTCTCGTCTTCTCCACAATGCCGGAATCCACGATGATGTCCGTCGTGATGACCTCGAAGGGTTAAGTACTATGTTAGATAAACTTGGCAAGTTACAAGAAGAATACATGCAATTAGCTACTATTAAACCAGGAAAGAAAGACAAGAAAGAAAAGGAAGAGAAAGAAGTTAAGCTCATCAAGACTGAAATCACATTTGCAGCGACTATTCCCGGAGAAGAAGGCGAATTTCTTCGTTCTCTTTGTGAAGATACTGGAAAAGGAAAGAAGTTGTTAACTAAACTTAGAAAAGTTGTTAAAAATAGAAAGCGAGTCATCTTAGAGTCAATCCGTACTGCCGCAACTCGTCTTGGACGCGCAATGTTTGCTTTCTTCTTAAAGCAAACTTCTCGCCTTCACCAGGCTATGGATGCCGCTGATCAAGATGAATTGATGCCGCCTCCGAAGGAGTTGCAAACTATTTGGCTGCGAACAGCTGAGTTTGAGCAAGCTGTTCAGAAGGAAAAAGTTGAAGGAAAAGACTGGGAGCTGTACGTTTATGAGATGTACGAGAAGTTAGATTTCTTATTTGGCCTCGGCCCTTCAATAAAGAGAGAAAAAGAGCCAGCATTGTTGGAACGTGCTTTTAAAACTCCAACTCTTATCCGTGCTGCATCTGAACAACTCCCCTCTGCTTATTCGGGAGGAGATTCAGATGAGCCTCTACCTGTAGAACAGGTGACTCTTCTCCGCGGACAAAGTAGCCTCATGAGTTCAGTGAAAGCAAAAACTTCTACCGCTCTTGTGTCTTCTTCTATGCTAGCTTTGGAAAACTTCAAGCAAAATATTAAACCCAAAACCACTAGTTGGGAAGAATCCGAGGAAGGAAAGTTAGAGCAAGCTCTCCTTCGTTACTGCACCCTTCAGGGTAGTAGTGTTACATCAATCAAAGCCGTACTTATTGCTCAGAGACGCCGTGCAGTTTCTCGTCTTATTGGTACGCTCTATTTCTTGGAGGTGATGAGATCTGCTAAATCTTCTGATTTAGTTCCTGAGCTTCTTCGCCATCTTTCTCTTTCACTTCGTGAAGCAGAAACCGATAAGCAAGAAACCAAGAAACAAGATAAAGATACTCCAAAGGCTGAGCCACGAGCAAAGATTCATTTCTTAGATCAATTGGATGCTGCAGGGCTCAAGTTAACAGAAATGATTTCTAGTACATATTACTCATTAGTCGGACATGTGATGTCCAAGGATCATCTTAATGATGCATCAACTGTTATGTTATTGGATCTTTGCAACGTTCGTGCTACTGCTAACGATCTTCTTTACCTCAAACAGGTTGGCTTGGTTCCATTCTTATCCCGTTCGCTGATTGAGCCGTTGGTCGCTTTTGTTGGCGATGATCGTATTCTCCGCACTATTGTTAGTAGAAATTCTGATTACAAATCATTCATCAAATCAAAGGCTCTTTCTTTCAAGCGACGTCCATGGAATGCTAGATATGGAGTCTGGTGCTTGTTCCGTATGTTTATGTATCTATCTTCTCAATTCACAAAACAAGACGATGCTCGTTCTAAGGTCAGTGATAGTCAAATCCCGGCTTTGTTGGAGCTCCAGCAAGCATTCTTCACTGTGCTATTGAACCAAATTCAAACATTAGAGGAAATTCGTGCTGTCATTGAATCTCGTCCCAAGATGATTGAAGCTCCCGTCAAAATCGATCTCAAAGATGGCAAGTTTGAAAAGGATTACAAAGCACCCAAATCAAAAGCCAAACCAAAACCAAGAACCCAAGCTCGCCAACCAGCTCGCCAACCTGTGAGACAACAACCTGTAAGACAACAACCAGCTAGACCAGCTAGACCACCTCGAGCAGCTAGACCACCTCGAGCAGCCGGAGCGCCTTCAGGCGATGACGAGGGATCTGAGGAACATTCTGAGTATGGGGATGAGATCGAGGAGGGAGGACTCATGGCTGGAATGCCTGGAATGCCTGGAATGCCTGGAATGCCTGGAATGCCTGGAATGCCTGGAATGGGTCCCATGGATGAAGGCATGGATGGCATGGGTATGAATGATCCCGAATATCTTGATGATGAATTCGGTGATGGCCTTTCTCATGGTCTTGATAATGGGTTTGATGTCATCGATGATACTGATATTGCAGATGCGCCCATTGATGAACCAGAAGAAAAGGAAAAACTAGAAAAAGAAAAAGCGAAGGAAAAAGAGGAACTCAAGGAAGAAAAGAAGGAAGAAAAGAAGGAAGAAAAGAAGGAAGAAAAGAAGGAAGAGATCATACTATCTGAAGAAGAAAAGAAAGCGGATAGGGAAAATTTCGCTAGCTTTGATAGCTTCTGGAGAGAAGAAAATGCAGGTGGATTGGACTTCTTTTATGAGTCTGACGCAGGAACTGGTGGAATCTTGCATTACATGGGAGCATTAGACGCAAAAGAAGGATATTCTAATCCAGCTACCCAGGATCTAGTCCGTGTCTCTTGCTCTTCCACTGGCAAGAATGCAGTCCCACTTTCCTCCATCGTAGGCAGAGACCCAGTTACCTATGTGACCAAGATTGATGGAGCTAACCCATGGTTTGCTATTGATCTTTTAGAAAATAAGGTCATTCTTACTCAATTCACACTTCACTACACTGAAAGTTATGAAGCTGAACCATTGCACAACTTCCAATTACAAGGAACAAATGACGGACAATGGCACGTATTGGGTACATGGGAAAATGATAGTCATCTGAAGTCTAAAGGAAAGAGTAGCCACACTTGGGAATTGGTTCCTGTCCCAACCAAGGCATACAGTCAATTCCGTTGGTATGTGCACAAGCAAAACGCATCTGGAAAATGGCAATTAGGATTACCATGGGTTGAGTTGTATGGTAGATTGAATCCTCACCTGGACTATTCACAAGTAGAAACCAGTAATTCTAGGAAAGTCAAAATCGAGGATGAAAATTGGTGGACCATTGTCCCAACTTATGACAGTTGGTCTCCACAATGGAAATTACCTGATTCTGGATATGAAGATCAAGACCCTGGTAAACCATACGCTGTGCAATTAAGAAATAACAACAACTTCGCGCACATTAAGACTAGCAAGCAGTACAATACTGGAAAAGTTAGATGGGATATAAAGATCATCCAAAGTGGTGGTGGTCATCAATGGAGAGCTCAATTTGGTGTTGTTGATCCTTATTTCAACTATGAGTACCTCTCTTATGGCTCTTCTACTTCATGGTGTTACACTGCTGCTAGTGGCAACAAGTGTTACGTGAACACATATGGTGTACCATATGGTCGTCCATGGGGAGCGGGAGACACTGTTGGATGTCAAGTAGATTTTGATGAAAAGTCAATTGAATTCTTCTTGAATGGTCAATCACAAGGTGTTGCTTTCGAAAACGTTCAAAATCTGGGCTCTATTGTATTCGCCTTCTGCGCTATCAATGATCACACAATCGAATTGTACAGAGAATCGTCTGCTTCTAAGAGTAGTGCAGGTTCTGGTGCTGTCCATCATAGTGTTTGGCTTCAACGCAACAAACAAATGATTCTGGAAGATAGTTCATATGGATGGTATGACTATATCTACGCTGATCTTGGATTTTCTGGCTTACCTCATAAGCCGGACAAGATCGGTGTATCTATTTCTGAATTGGATGCTTACACTAATCAATTCTTATGGGCCTTACTTCGTTCTTGTCATGCTGCAAAGGTTCGTGAAAGTATTGCTCAAAGTTCATGGCTGGTTTCTCTTCTCTCTATGTGCCAGCCATCAACATCAAAAGTTCGTCAACTTCTTGCTATTCAAATCTGCCGATTTGTTCTTCCTCTCGTTTCTCCACATGATCCTAGAATTAAATCATATACCACTGATGTAAAGAAGGGTAGTAACAAACTTATCGAAGGATTCTTGGATCGTATCGGTACTGCCACCCTACAAGCACGTTCTAAGGAAAAAGATGAAAAGAGAGATGAAATGGATCGTAACGCTCCTAATGATACCGAAGTCAGTGCTGCTTCTGGCTTGATTTCTCTCATCCGTGTCTTACTTCGTTCTCCTGCTTGGACCGAGTTGATCAACACACTTGTCCTCAACCGTGTTTCTGCGTTGGATAACCTTGTTGACACCTTCGAAGAAGTGGCTGATCAATTCCAAAAACTCAGAGATAAGGCTGAATTTAGTGGAGAGCCCATTGAAGAAGATGAGCAACAAGTTCCTCCTCACCTCCTTGTCACCTTACAACGCATTGTTGGTGCCTTGGCTATTGTTGGTGGCAATCTTGAACCTCACAGAGAAGGTGCTCGCGTTGTAGCCCATATTGATGGTGAAGTTAGTAACGGTATTGTTGTTCAGATCAGAAAAGAAAAATCCAAATCGCTGGATCCCAAGAAGAAGGATCAAAACAGTACCATTTACAAAGTATACTTTGATGATGGTGAACTTAAAGAGACTAATGATAAATCGAAGATTTCTTTTGTGTCCGATGTGGAAGTCTCGCTCTCTCATCTTTCTGCTCCTTCTCAACTAATGGAATCTGTTTCTTCCTTTGTTCGTGCTACTCAAGCGAGATTGAAGCCTGAGGGCACATTCTTCATGGTCAAGAAGGAAACTGAAGGAACCAAGCCGATTATCATTCTTGGATCGGACATATTAGAGTTACTCACTAGCAGAATTCGTGAGCAATCGTTAAAAGCCTTCTTAACGCTATTGAACAGTCCTAAGATGGTCACAGTATTAATTGAAAAGGGATTGGGTCCATTATTAACACAAGTTGCTTTAACTCCTAGAGAAGCTCAATGATCTCGACTTTGCAACCTCGTTCAACTTAGAGAGTCGCTTGTGGGCATTACGTAATGCTATTTCTAAGGAAGAGCAACAACACTTACGTGCCCAATTTATGTTTGCATGGCCACATGCCAAGCTTAAGATGACAGATCCTGAATATGATCAAGACTTTAAGGATGAAAACGGTATCTTATTCTTTATTGGTACCCATGGTTACACTACTGAATGGCAAAATCCTATGGAACTTGATGAAGTCATGGTCAACATGTCAAGTCTCCAAGATGATAGTGAAGCTCCAACAGCTATTGTTGGACGTGCTAATGTACGTTGTGTATCTCAAGAAGGTGAAAAAGAAAGTAAGAAAGGTGAATGGGTCCTTTTAGATTTTAAGGAACGTACCATTTGGCCAACTCACTACACATTACGTCATTATTCAAGTAGTGATTATGACGCATTACGTAGTTGGAACTTTGAAGCTAGTAATGATGGAAAGAATTGGAAAGTATTAGACGGACGTAAAAATGATACTTCATTATCACGTAAAGGTCAAAGTGTTACCTTCGAAATTCCTAAGAATAAAGTTGATCAATACTATCAATTCTTCCGCTTGCTTACTACTGGTCCTAACTCCAATAATCAAAACTTCTTGGCTTTAGCTGGTATGGAAATCTATGGTATGATCTTCTATCATGGTGATGTTGTACGTAAGCCTGTACGTAAGGAAACTGAAGAGCAAAAGAAAGCTAAACGAGAGGTAGAGAAGAAGAAGAAGGAGCAAAACACTAACTTAGGCGATATGGGTAGTACTCTACACATTAAACCTGGTCAGATCTTTGCTATGGGTGCTGGTTCATACAGTTTACCCGATTGGAAAGGTGCAAGTCAAACTATTACTCACTTCAATCCTGGTATTGATGCATTGAATGGCGAATTGGTTGTACATTGTAATACTCAATACTACTGTGGTGTTGCCATTACCGAATCAGGAAAGGCATATGGTTGGGGTTACAATGGTTATGGACAACTCGGTTTTGGTGACACTAGTCAACATAATGTTCCTAAGGTGATCAGTCCATTAGCTCATAAGAAGATTATTCTGGTAGCTTGTGGTACAGAACACACTGTGTTCTTGGCTGATGATGGAGAGATCTTTGCCTCTGGTTACAACTACTCTGGTGCGTGTGGTACTGGAGATGAGCAATACATCTACACCGCTACCAAGATTCCTTTGGATAAGAAAGTCATTCGTCTTGCTACTGGTTCTCATCACACTATTGCTGTCGTTCAAGGAGACGAAATGTACGTCTGGGGTCAGAACGTTTACTATGAATTAGGATTGAACGATACTCAAACTAGAAAGAGACCCACGCAATTAACTTGCTTCCCACCAGGTACACGATGGGCTCACATTGCTTGTGGTCAATATCACACCTTGGCATTGACTATGGACGGAAAAGTGTACTCTTGGGGTGATGGTTATGGCAGTACTTATGCTGCTTGTGGTCACGAACAGGATGGTGGACCTACCACACAACCCAAGCTAATCGAAGCTTTGTTAGGAAAATTGGTCATCCAAGTGTCTGCTAGTAGTTATCAAAGTCAAGCATTGACTAGTGATGGTGATTTATGGGCCTGGGGTTACTCTGAATCTGGCCGAATTGGTGTTGATGGACAAGACATGAACGTGCCACTTCCTCAAAAAGTTGACATTCCTCATAAAGTCGTCTTTACTTGCCTCGCTCCTTCATGGGGTCAATGTATCACTGAAAGTGGTGAGATTTACTGCTGGGGTTATAACGGTCCCCAACATGGACCTAATAATTATGATATTATGTTTACGCCCACTAAACACCTGGCTGAACTTCCTGCTGGATTGTATCCTCAATACATTGCTGGTGGTCAACAAGTCACCTTCTACATCTTCGGTCCTCACAAGCTGAAGAGACCAAGAGGACCAATTCCATTCCCCTACTCCGCTGGTAGTGGTGTTGCATCATCTGGTACCCCACCATATCCAGAAGCTGGTTTCCTGGTTGGCACAGCTGCTTGTTACAGATTAGATGAAGAAGATAAAGATGCTAAAGAAGCTAGCAAGACATGGCAATTGCGTAACTGTGCTGTACCTTTCGATCAAAAACAAACGGAGGGTGAAGCTACAGCTACTCTTGCAAGCACTGGATCTGCTCCTCATCTTGCCGATGACTCATCGGGTGTATCTGTAACACCTGAGATAAATATCACTGTTAATATTGATAACTGGGCTAAATATTCTGGTCACTCATCAAAAGCTACCAGTTCTATGATCATGTTATTCCAAAGACCAAAAGCCAAAGAAGACAAGGATGAGCATAAACCAGTCGTTGATCCTACCTCTCAATGCACATTGATGGAGTTTAAGGCCGGAACCTTCTCTTATTCATTACTTGGTAATGTTGGATTGACTGATTTCGTCCTCCGCGAGACTCGCGCTGAAGGAAAGACAGAACAGGAATATAAGACGGATACACTTGGAGAAGACGCATGGCATTCGTTTGTCCTAGTTTATGGAGCTAAGAACGCTAAAGAGGCCAAGGGCAGAGATCAATTGCAATTATGGACTAATGGTGAATTAGCCACTACTCTTGATATTGTTGATCATTATCAATTATCAGAGGAGAAGAAGGGATTAGAGGTGAATCTTAGATATGCTGTGGGTATGACTGGTAATGCTAGGGATCTTGGTTATTGGCATTACGCCCTTGAAACTAAACAAGCGAAAGAGACCAGTGGTGGTATTTCATATGTTGGCGATGATTACAATAGTGATAAATCATCCACAAGCTCTATTACAACCTATAATTTCGCTGAAGTTGAAGGCAAACTTCCAGCAAAGATTGAATTAAGAGGAGAAGGTTCCTTCATTCCTCGTCCTGAATTAAAAGAAAAAGCAGTATTCAATCTCCTCACTGGAGGTAACTTGAAGTTGTCCAGTGGCTTCCCTAACTCTGCTAATAAGTACTCAATCATTATGGATATTCGATTGGATGAACTCCCACCTTCAAAACAAGCTATCTTCAAGGCATCAGCCGATAGTAGTGGATCGGCCGATATTTACATCGATGAAGCTGGTAAGCTCATCATCTTAAACCAAAAAGCGACCACTGTTACTCCGCTCACCGGTATTATTCGCCCGGGCAAATGGCATAGATTAGTTTTGGTCATCGATCTCGCCGTTGGTGAAGGATCAGCCTATGTTGATGGCAACCTCTCTGTTATGGAGTTCAAGAGTGAAAAGCTTAGTGTTGGTGGAAGATTCGCATTAGACAGTGATTTCTTATTATTCCACGATGATAACCCCAAGTTTATCTTACCTATTTACTTACACCAAGTTCAGATCCGATTAACTGCATTAGACCCGAAACAGGTATTAGAATTGGGTGATCCGGAACGTGTTCCTCTTCTCTCGGACAAGCAGAAAGATACTGAGTCTGTCAGCTCGTTAGTCAACATTGGTTTCAACCAGAAATGGTGTGTGAAAGCCATGGCTGCTACTAAGAAAGATAGAAGAAGAGCATGTGAATGGTTACTCTCTCACAAGGCTGAATTAGAAGCAGAAGATAAAGCTGCTGAACGCCAAATTGCAGCTGAAAACCTAAGTTTGATGGGCTATCCTCTAAAGTTCTGTGAAGAAGGATTGCTCTTATCTGAAAAGAAGGAAGCTAAAGAAGAGATTAAAGAAGGCGACAAGCCAGAAGACAAGCCAGAAGACAAGCCAGAGCACAAGGATGTCCTCTTAGAGAAAGCAATTGGCTGGTTATTCAGTCATGAGCCTGCTATTAACAAATTTGTCAATGCAAGAACTGAGTTAGATTTGATCAAAGATAAGTTCCAACGTGAGAAGATTGCTGCAGCACGTCGTATTGTACACAAAAAATCAAGTCAAGATAACAAGATTGCATCTCATCGTGTCCTCAGCTCCACCAAAGAGCCGTTAGTTCTTGGTCTTGACTCTGTCATGCGTAAACCCGAGCCACCTCGTGTAGTTTCCTTTCCACGAGTGAAAGAGCTCCAAGATGACTCCTTAATATTGCTCTATCATGAAGGTAGAGCGACTGAAGAGGCTTTAGCAGTTGGCTATAGTCGTGAATGTATTCTGAATATTATGGCAAATTGGCCAAAGGAAGAAAAAGAAAACTTTAGTTTCACTAAAGTTTTAGGCGATTTGGATCATTTAGGTCGATTCTTACGTTTCATTGATTTCACTAGAGTTACACGTGGATTAGACATTGTTCGTGATGTTGTGTTGTCACAATGTCAACAAGAACGATTAAGAGTGTACAAGGCAAAACAAGAGAAGATGACCAGTAGTGAAGTGAAGGTGGCTGAGCCTGAGAAGAAGGGAGTAGAACAAGAAGGAAAAGCCACGGCAACGACCGCGACAACGACCGCGACAACCACCGCGACAACCACTACTGAACAAAAAGTACACAGACCACCGCTTCCACTAACAATGGAGGAATTTGCTAAACTCGCTCCAGTAAGTTACTATCTCTTACGTACCGCATTAGTTCATATGATCAAGATTTGCAGTGACCCTGCTGGTGATGTGAATGAAAGTAAAACAGAAAAAGAAGCATTAAAACAATGGAATGCAAGTCTTGTTATGTGGATCTTTGATATCTTCATTGATGTTGCTAAAGAAGGTGGTAGAGCTGAATTAAAGATAATTCAAGATAAATCAAAAGAGGAACAAGAAAAACAAGAAGCTAAAGAAGGTAAGAAAGAAGTTAAACAAGAAGTTAAACAAGAAGTTAAACAAGAGATCAAGACAGAGATCAAGGAGGGAGAAGAGGATGCCACCACAAGTGCCACCCCAACAACAAGAGCCAAACCCAAATTTGAAATTCCAATTCGTGCCAAAGATTCAGTCTATGGACAGATGGTATTATGTTCACAAGTTGTGAACTTAGTATTTACTGCGATTAGTATGTTGGAAGGAATGAATTGCTTATGCTTCGTCCGATTATTATCGGCATTAGTTAAATTAGAAGTCGCTTTCGACAAGGAAGCTGCTTATGCTCTGAAAGATTTATTGAACCGTGAATATAGTAATGGTGGACAAACTGCGTTCTTCCAATCTCTTCTTGAGCTCATGCTCAACGTCGAGAAGCTGACTGGAGACACCAAGCTGAAGAAAGCCGAAAAGGTGGTTTCGGATAAGTTACCATTAGCATTTACGTGCAAATATACAGGAGAAGATAAAGGAATTGGCACGTTATGGAAGGTTGGTAGTGCTGAAGCTACTTTCCATGCTGATGGTCGCTGCTCTGGTACAAGTTACTACACCGGCGATAATGAACAAGCAGCAACTTGGAGTGGTACATGGGATCCTAAGACTGGTACCTATACGGTTACATTGAACTTCTCTGCCACTACCTATCAATACAAGGGCACAATTCATTGGACTGGAGGTGCGAAGAAGATCTCTGGATCATGGAACAATAGTCCTTCACAAACATTTGAGTACAAGATTACTGGCTTCGGTATTATCCTGCCCGGCAAATCTGACAAAGACAAAGACAAAGAAAAGGAAAAAGAAAAGGAAAAAGAAAAGGAAAAAGAAAAAGAATCTAAAGAATCCAAGGAGAGAGAATCCAAGGAGAGAGAATCCAAGCAAGAATTAAAAGAACCAGATTCTGGCAAAGAAAAAGACTCTAAAGATTCTAAAGATTCTAAAGATTCTAAAGACGCTAAGGGAAAAGATAAGAAAGAAGCTGAAGTTGAAGAAGAATTCTTCATTGAGGATGATGACAGGGAAACTGTCAAGGTTCCTTATGATGAAAAGCTTCTACTAGCTCGTGGTATCGTGTACTATTTGGGTACTTATCGTCATACTGGTCAATTTATCAACCCGGCTTTGAGTTGTCAATTGAACATATCTACTTCTTCTGTTGCTGCCAAACAAGTACCCGCGGAAATATTAGATCGTAATCCTATGCCAATTGGCTGTATCACCGAAGATGGTAAAGCAGAAGACGTCTTTGTTCAAATTGATTTTCAGTCTAATCGCGTCAAACCATCTCACTATCGTCTCAGTCATCCTGCCGAAAGTGGAAAGGATTGTCTTCGTTCATGGAAATTAGAAGGAGCCAACAGAACGGCAGAGGGTATTGGCAAATGGGAAGTACTCTCTGAACACAAGGACGACCAAAAGTTGGATAAGAAGGGCTCTTCATTCACATGGCCAATCGAAAAGGCATCTGGTCTCTACAGCGTGTTCCGCTTAGTCATCACTGGTCCTAACTCGAGTGGCACTCATGTCATGGCTGTCAGTGGATTTGATGTGTATGGTGAAGTAAGTCAATTAACCATACCACCATTATCATGGGATCCTGTCCTTTCTTCTCCTACTTCTATCTTCAGAGATAAAGTTGGTGGACAAGAAAAGAAAGAACTGCTTGAACATCCTGTAATCTTCGAAACTCCTGCTAAAGACAAAGCATCGGCCTGGGCGGCTCTTACTGCTCAAGTTTTCACTGCAGGCATTCACTACTTCGAATTGAGAATTAACCGTGTTGCTGCAACTAAAGCACAAATTGGTTTTGGTATCGCGCCTAGTGACTTCTTCGTTAACGATCTGGATGCTGCAGAATATCAATTAGGATCTCAAGATAGTATTGGGTTCTTCCATAATGGTTGCAAGACGGGAGACAAAACTAATGATCAACTTCCTTACGGAAAAGCTTGGAGTGTTGGTGATGTGATTGGTTGTGAGTTTGATATGGATAGAGGCACTTTACAATTCTTCATTAATAACATTCCACAAGGTTTTGCTTTCACTAACATGAAATTCTCTGGCAAGACCTACCGTGTCTTAGTCTCTGCCTCTGGCTATGGCTCACAGGTGAAATTGATTGGTGAACGTAAACGACCTGCCTCTAAACCTCCTGCTAACCCAGACTTCTTCGAAAACGTCATCAGAGTGGAATCAACTCTAAGTGCATGGATTCAAGCAAAGGATGTTCCATCTGTGTTTGCTGAAAACTGTGTGACTGCTATTGTGGAGGCTGGTATTGGTTCCGCTGAAAAATCTAAGATCGAAGATAAAAAGCGAATTGAGTTACCAGAAAATCTCAGAGATTTCTACCTAGTTTGTGATAGATTCGATTTAGAAGCTGATTTACAATTAGTCAACTGTGTTGATTGGATCACAGATAAGACCCAAAAATCAGCAGCAGATTTGGCCCCTGCCAAATTCGTTCCTACTCGTAGACAACTTTACCACTACAGTAAATTAGAAAAACTCACTCTACGTGATCTCCAAGTCCGTCTCTGCACTTTACAGACATTGAACGAAGATGTTGCCTTCTTACTTCCGCTTGTTGATTTCAGTGTTAAGGGAGATGTATCAGCCTTAGCAGGCTTGATAAGACAAGTACGTGGATTATTGTTCTGGTCTCATAAAGAAACATTATGGAACGCGGCGCTTGCAAGTACGCAGAACGCAAGTCCTGCGTCACAACAAATCAATCTCAATCGTCGTAGTGCACAACGTCTCAAAGATGAAGGTCGGTGCGATGTTCGTGGCCGTGATTCATACTTCGGACAGCTCTTCAGAAAATTGAATCACCTTGATCCAAGTATCTTCCGCATTGGACAAAACAAACGTGCTTATCAAATTAAATTCGGTGTTGAAGACGGTATTGATGCTGGTGGTTTGTACCGCGAAGCTAACACATTATTGTGTGAAGAATTACAAAGTGGCCAGGTGCCATTATTTATTCCAAGTCCTAACAACCGTGACTCTGTTGGCGATAACCGAGATAAATGGGTACCTAACCCTGCTGCTACAACAGCACTTCATCTATCTATGTATGAATTTGTCGGTAAATTTATGGGTCTCGCCATGAGAACACGAGACTTGATGAACAACGATTTCCCATCAATCCTCTGGAAAGCTCTCATCGGAGATGTTGTCACAGAAGATGATGTTATTGCTATTGATGCTTTAGCATTTAAGATAATAGATGAAATTAAGAAATTAGAGAAGCTAGCAGAAGCGAAAACCGCATTTGAAACTATGTTTACTGGCCAAAAGTTTTCTATCCCTGGAAGTGATGCAAAGATGTATGATATTGTACCTGATGGCAGTACAAAACCATTAACATGGGAGAATAGACAAGAATTTTGTGAGGCTCTTATAAACTACCGTGTTAATGAATTCGCAGCACAATGCGCTGCTATCCGTCGTGGATTAGCTACGGTGGTTCCTTACACATTGCTCTCATTATTCACATGGCAAGAAATGGAGATCCAGGTATGTGGTCGTCCACAAATGAACTTAGATTTATTACAAAAGATGACAACATACCAAGGATGTAGTGCATCAGATATGCACGTCCGCTACTTCTTCGAAATCTTACGTAATCGTTTTGATGAATTAGAAAGAGCCAAATTCTTGAAATTCGCATGGGGTCGATCAAGATTACCTGTTAGAGCACAAGATTTTGAAACTAAGTTTAAGATCACTCAACATCACCAAAGCTCTAACAATCCTGATGCTTACATGCCTGTTGCTCACACATGCTTCTTCTCCATTGAAATGCCACAATACACATCGATTGAGACTATGTACAATCGGTTAATTTATGCTATCACGCATTGTACTTCATTTGAAGTGGCTTGAGCAATTAGTTGTAGATAAAGTAGTTGTAGATAAAGGTAATAGAG